>Ga0207650_10000273_pt1 | contig 54321 bp, 43 predicted proteins | sample KBSS63metaG_FD_184325 | JGI IMG/M metagenome (GOLD analysis project Ga0207650, IMG submission 184325) | Switchgrass rhizosphere microbial communities from Kellogg Biological Station, Michigan, USA - KBS S6-3 metaG (SPAdes) (version 2) | ecosystem: Host-associated > Plants > Roots > Rhizosphere...
GCGCCTGAAGAGTTTGATGAGGTTTTAACATGGCTGAACGTCTGAATAACGACTTCCAGTTCATCGATGTCGGGCGCAAAGATCCGAAGAAGAAACTGTTGCGTCAACGCAAGAAAGAGTTCGTGGAAATCTACGAACCCTTCAAACCCCAGCATTCGGCCGACCAGGCCCACCGCTGCCTGGGGTGCGGTAACCCGTATTGCGAATGGAAGTGCCCGGTGCACAACTTCATTCCCAACTGGCTGAAGCTGGTGGCCGAGGGCAACATCCTCCAGGCTGCCGAGCTGTCGCACCAGACCAACACCCTGCCGGAAGTCTGCGGCCGGGTGTGCCCGCAGGACCGTCTGTGCGAGGGCGCGTGCACCCTCAACGACGGCTTCGGCGCGGTGACCATCGGTTCGGTGGAGAAGTACATCACCGACACAGCCTTCGCCATGGGCTGGCGCCCGGACATGTCCAAGGTCAAGCCGACCGGCAAGCGCGTGGCGATCATCGGCGCGGGCCCTGCCGGCCTGGGTTGTGCCGACGTACTGGTGCGTGGCGGCGTGACCCCGGTGGTGTTCGACAAGAACCCGGAAATCGGCGGCCTGCTGACCTTCGGTATCCCAGAGTTCAAGCTGGAAAAAACCGTGTTGAGCAACCGTCGTGAAGTGTTCACCGGCATGGGTATCGAGTTCCGCCTGAACACCGAGATCGGCAAAGACGTGACCATGGAGCAACTGCTCGAAGAATACGATGCGGTGTTCATGGGCATGGGCACCTACACCTACATGAAGGGCGGCTTTGCCGGTGAGGACCTGCCGGGCGTGTATGACGCGCTCGACTTCCTGATCGCCAACGTCAACCGCAACCTGGGCTTTGAAAAGTCGCCGGAAGATTTCGTCGACATGAAGGGCAAGAAGGTCGTGGTGCTGGGCGGTGGCGACACCGCGATGGACTGCAACCGCACCTCGATCCGCCAGGGCGCCAAGTCGGTGACCTGCGCGTATCGCCGTGACGAAGCCAACATGCCCGGCTCGCGCAAAGAGGTGAAGAACGCCAAGGAAGAAGGCGTGAAATTCCTCTACAACCGCCAGCCGATCGCGATTGTCGGTGAAGACCGTGTCGAAGGCGTGAAGGTGGTCGAGACCCGTCTCGGCGAACCGGACGCCCGTGGCCGCCGCAGCCCCGAGCCGATCCCGGGTTCCGAAGAGATCATCCCGGCCGACGCCGTGGTCATCGCCTTCGGTTTCCGCCCAAGCCCGGCGCCCTGGTTCGAGCAGTTCCAGATCCAGACCGACAGCCAGGGCCGCGTCGTCGCCCCGGAACAAGGCCAGTACAAGCACCAGACCAGCAACCCGAAGATTTTTGCGGGTGGCGATATGGTGCGCGGCTCTGACCTGGTAGTAACGGCGATCTTCGAAGGCCGCAACGCCGCCGAAGGCATCCTGGACTATCTTCAGGTCTGACCCATTTCACCTTTGAAATGTGGCCAAAATGTGGGAGGGGGCTTGCCCCCGGTAGCGGTGGTTCAGTTAAAGATACTCAGACTGACACACTGCAATCGGGGCAAGTCGAATCGTCGCACCGCCCCTCCCACATTTGATTTGCGCAGGTTCAAGATATTGTCGTAAATCAACCCGATAGACAAAAGGCACGGCTCACTCCGTGCCTTTTGCGTCGCGCTCTGAGAAAATGCCCGCACTTTTTTTGCGGATGCCGACATGACTGCCCTCAAGAACGACCGTTTCCTTCGTGCCCTGCTCAAGCAGCCTGTAGACGTCACTCCGGTGTGGATGATGCGTCAAGCCGGTCGCTACCTGCCGGAATACCGCGCCAGTCGCGCCCACGCCGGCGACTTCATGAGCCTGTGCATGAACCCGGAATTCGCCTGCGAAGTCACCCTGCAGCCGCTGGACCGCTACCCACAACTGGACGCGGCCATCCTGTTCTCCGACATCCTCACCATCCCCGACGCCATGGGCCAGGGCCTGTATTTTGAAACCGGCGAAGGCCCGCGTTTCAAGAAGGTCGTCAGCACCCTGGCCGATATCGAAGCCCTGCCGATCCCCGATCCGCACAAAGACCTCGGCTACGTGATGGACGCCGTAAGCACCATCCGCCGCGAACTGAACGGCCGCGTGCCGCTGATCGGTTTCTCCGGCAGCCCATGGACCCTGGCCACCTACATGGTCGAAGGCGGCTCGTCGAAAGACTTCCGCAAAACCAAGGCCATGCTCTACGACAACCCGCAGGCCATGCACCTGCTGCTGGATAAGCTGGCGCAGTCGGTGACCTCCTACCTCAACGGCCAGATCATGGCCGGCGCGCAAGCGGTGCAGATTTTCGACACCTGGGGCGGCAACCTGTCGGCGGCGGCATACCAGGAATTCTCCCTGGCCTACATGCGCAAGATCGTCGGCGGCCTGATCCGCGAACACGAAGGCCGCAAAGTGCCGGTAATCATGTTCACCAAAGGCGGCGGCCTATGGTTGGAGAGCATTGCAGACGCCGGTGCCGATGCCCTGGGCCTGGACTGGACCTGCGACCTCGGCGAAGCCCGCCGTCGCGTCGGCAACCAGGTTGCGCTGCAAGGCAACATGGACCCGACGGTGCTGTACGCCAAGCCGGAAGCGATCCGCGCCGAAGTCGGCCGCATCCTGGCCAGCTATGGCAAGGGCAGCGGGCATGTATTCAACCTGGGTCATGGCATCACGCCGGAAGTGAACCCGGAGCATGCCGGTGCGTTCCTGCAGGCGGTGCATGAACTGTCCGCGCAATACCACGAATAAAACGCAAACCAAAATGTGGGAGGGGCACCGCCCCTCCCACATTAATAGCCAGAAACCTTCAGACATGCCCCAACGGCGGCAGCTTCGCCAACTTCAATGCCACCAGCAGCGCGCCGATCAACAACGCCACGATAAACGCGCCGATCCCGTTCCACCCGGCAAGGTGCCAGAAAAAACCGCCCGTGGTGCCCGCGACGCTGGAGCCGGCGTAATAGCTGAACAGGTACAGCGAGGACGCTTGCCCCTTGGCCTTGACCGCGCGGCGGCCGATCCAACTGCTGGCCACCGAGTGGGCGCCGAAGAAGCCGAAGGTGAAGACCAACATGCCCGGCACCACCAGCCACAATGGCGTGAAGAGGGTTAACGTCATTCCGCCGAGCATCAACACGATGGTGGCCCACAGCACGCGTCGGCGGCCGAGGCGGTCGGCCAGCGAGCCGATTTTCGCCGAGCTGTAGATACCCGAGAGGTACACCAACGACAGCAGGCCGACCACCGCCTGGCTCAGGTCGTAGGGATCGGCCAGCAGGCGATAGCCGATGTAGTTGAACATCGTCACGAAGGCACCCATCAACAGGAAGGCTTCCAGAAACAACCATGGCAGGCCGGCGTCCTTGAAGTGCATGACAAAGCCGTCAACCAGGCTGCGCGGCTTGAGGCTGCTGGCGCGGAAGTTGCGCGATTCGGGGAGGATCTTCCAGAACACCGTGGCCGCAATCAGCGCCAGGGCGCCGATGATCAGCATCGCGGTGTGCCAGCTGACGAAGTCGATCAATACGCCGATCATCAAGCGCCCGCTCATCCCGCCTATCGCATTGCCGCCGATGTAAAGGCCCATGGCCAGGCCAATGTGGTGTGGGTGGATCTCTTCGCTCAGGTAGGTCATGGCAACGGCGGCCAAGCCGCTCAACGATAGCCCGACCAGCGCACGCATCAGCAAGATCCCTTCCCAGGATGGCATCAGACCGCTGGCAATCGTGGCCAGCGCCGCGCAGAACAATGCAGCCACCATCACCGGTTTACGTCCCAGGGTGTCGGAAATCGGCCCGGTGATCAGTAGGCCCAGGGCAAGCATCGCGGTGGCGACCGACAGAATCAGACTGCTTTGCGCCGCATTGATGGAAAACTCGTGGGACAGCGCCGGCATCATCGGTTGCACGCAATACAGCAGGGCAAACGTGGCGAAACCGCCGCAGAACAGCGCCAGCACCGTACGCATGAACATCGGCGTGCCTTTTTCGATGTAGGCGTCGCTCGGTTGAGCCACCCCTTCATCCAGGGCGGTGGGTGGTACTTCGTGAGCGAGTGGCGCGACAGCAGATTTCACAGGGGCCTCGTTGAGCAATGGTCTGCCAGGGCAGGCAATGCAAAAAAGAATATAGCTGGCTAATGATTCTTTCCAATATATTGTTCGACCTGTTTGATAGCTTTTACGACCTAATGAGGTGGGCATGGAATTGCGTCATCTGCGGTACTTCATCGCCGTCGCCGAAGAGCTGCACTTTGGTCGAGCGGCGCAGGTGCTGGGCATCTCGCAACCGCCGCTGAGCCAGCAGATCCAGGCGCTGGAGCAGGAGGTGGGCGCACGGTTATTCGAGCGTACCAATCGTCGGGTCGAGCTGAGCGAGGCGGGGCGGCTGTTCCTGCACGAAGCGCGATTAGTGCTGGCGCAGGTGGACAAGGCGGCTGACGTGGCCCGGCGTGCGCAATTGGGCGAACTGGGGGAATTGAAGATCGGCTTCACGTCGTCGGCGCCGTTCAATTCCAGCATTCCCCAGGCGATCTTTGCGTTTCGCCAGGCCTTCCCGGCGGTACACCTGAACTTGCAGGAAATGAGCAGCACCGAAGTGGCCGAGTCGCTGCTGGATGAGTCGATCCAGGTGGGGCTGATGCGGCCGTTGCCGTTGGCGGACTCGTTGAGTGTTGTCGAGCTGATGCGTGAGCCGCTGGTCGCGGTATTGAACGCAGGCCACCCATTGGCGCAAGGCAGCGAGCGTGGCTTGCATCTGACGCAACTGGCTGACGAGCCATTTGTGTTTTTCCCACGCAGTTACGGTAGTGGCTTGTATGCCCAACTGCTCAGCCTGTGCCGCGACGCCGGCTTCAGCCCACACGTCGCCCAGGAAGCGGGAGAGGCGATGACCATCATCGGCCTGGTGGCCGCAGGGCTGGGAGTTTCGGTGTTGCCGGCGTCTTACCAGCGCATTCGCATTGATGGTGTGGTGTATCGCACCTTGCTCGACCCGGAGGCGGTGACGTCGGTGTGGCTGGTGCAGCGCAAGGGTGCGCAGACGCCCATGGCTGCGGCGTTTGTGGAGCTGCTGACGCGTAAGGCGCTGGTGTAGGCACTGGCAGGGAAGAGGGCGCCGAAAGGCGCCCTTTGTCGTTGCTGAAGAACAGAGCGCGTCGGTTCTACTTGGAGGTACCCGTCTGCTCGAACAACTGTGCCGCCGAGCCCGATTCATTCACGCCACCGTTGCGCAAGCCCGCCATGATGTCGCTGTCCAGGTTGTTCACCCAGCGGTTGTAGTTGCGGTGGATCTTGCCGTCCTTGTAGCCCAGCGCGCGGCTGTCGCGGTAGGTGATGGCGTAGCTGTTACGGGTGTAGCGGATGTCGATGGCTGCGTAATACTGGTTGCGCACGGTGATCTCGGCCTGCACCAGTTGCGGGCTCAGGCGTTGTACGGTCCATTCGCGTTTTTGCAGGGCGTTGACGATGACCTGCTTCATTTTTTCTTCGCTGACCTGGGTGTCGGCCTGCAGGTCGTGCTGGGTGTTGAGCACCGGTTTGCTGGTGCAGCCGGCAGTGGTCAGCAGGGCCAGGGTGATCAGGGTGGCGCGTAGCAAGGAAGACATTCCGTATTCTCCAATCGATTAAAAAGTCAGGACCAGCGGCGGAAGATCAGCGACGTGACTTTTTAATCGATTGGAAAGTTATTGTTCATCACGTAGTCGTGATGCATCTCGCGAAACTCACCTTGCAGGTAATCCAGCTCGCCGCATTGCGGGTCGACGGAGTCCAGGTTGAAGGTGTGCACGTACTGGTTGCTGTTCATCATCTCGATGCTGAACCACGACTCCAACGCCCCGCACGCCCCGAGGGTGTGGCCGAAGAAGCTTTTCTGCGAGCTGATGGGCATGCGCGGGCCGAACAGGCTGCTGGTGGCCTGGGTTTCGGCGATGTCGCCTTGATCGGTGGCGGTGCCGTGGCCGTTGACGTAGCCGATGGCGGACGGTGCCAGCCCGGCGTCTTCCAGGGCCAGCTCCATGGCGCGGCGCATGGTCTTCTGTTCCGGGCGAGTGGTGTGCTGGCCGTCGGCGTTGCTGCCGAAGCCGACGATCTCTGCGTGGATATGCGCACCGCGCGCCAGGGCGTGCTCCAACTCTTCAAGCACCAGCATGCCGCCGCCTTCGCCGATCACCAGGCCGTCGCGGCCGCTGTCGTATGGGCGTGGGCTGGTTTGCGGCGCGTCGTTTTTCAGGCTGGTGGCGTAAAGCGCGTCGAACACCATGGCTTCGGTGGGGCATAGCTCTTCGGCGCCGCCGGCGAGCATCAACGGCAGGCGGCCGAACTTGATCGCCTCGTAGGCATAGCCGATGCCCTGGCTGCCGCTGGTGCAGGCGCTGGAGGTGGGGATCAGGCGCCCGGTCAGGCCAAAAAAGATGCTGATATTCGCCGCGGTGGTGTGCGGCATCATGCGCACATAGGAGTTGGCGTTGAGCCCCTCGGCCACGGAGTTCAGCAGCATGTTGCCGAAGGCCTTGATCTCGTCGGTGCTGCCGGTGGACGAGCCGCAGGCCACACCCATGCGCCCGTCCTTGATCGACTCGTCACCGAGCAGGCCGGCGTCCTGCAGCGCCTGCTCCGCCGCCCACACCGCCAGGCGCGAGACGCGGCCCATGCTGCGCAATTGCTTGCGCGTCCAATGCGCCGGCACCACGAAATCATCAATCGGCCCGGCCAGGCGCGTGTTCAGTTCGGTGAACCGATCCCACTCGTCCATGCGCCGGATGCCGCTGCGGTTGGCGCGGAAGTTGGCCGAGATGGTGGCCCAGTCACCGCCCAGGGAGGTCATGCCGGCCATGCCGGTGACGACGACGCGTTTCATCAGCACAGGCCCCCATTCACGGCCAATACCTGGCGAGTGATATAGCCGGCTTCGGCCGACATCAGGAAATTCACCGCACCGGCGACTTCTTCCGGGGTGCCCATGCGCTGCGCCGGGATCATCTTCATCAGTTCTTCCACCGGTACGTTTTCATCCAGCATGGCGGTATCGATCAAGCCCGGTGCCACGCAGTTGACGGTGATCTTGCGCTTGCCCAGTTCGATGGCCAAGGCCTTGGCGGCGCCGATCAGGCCGGCCTTGGAGGCACTGTAGTTAACCTGGCCACGGTTACCGATCAGCCCCGAGACCGACGTAATACACACGATACGCCCGGCGGCGCGGCGCCGGATCATCGGCATCATCACCGGGTGCAGCACGTTGTAGAAGCCGTCCAGGTTGGTGCGCATCACGACGTCCCAATCGTCTTCGGACAAGGCCGGGAACGCGCCGTCGCGGGTCAGGCCGGCGTTGAGCACCACGCCATAGTAGGCGCCGTGTTGCTCCACATCGGCTTCAAGGATTGCCTTGCAGGCCGTACGGTCCGCTACGTCGAATTGCAGCACCCGCGCCCGGCGTCCCAGGGCCTCGATTTCGACCTGTACTGCGTCGGCTTCGGCACGGCCGCTGCGGCAATGCAGCACGATGTCATGCCCGGCCTGGGCCAGGCGCAGGGCGATGGCGCGGCCGATGCCACGGCTGGAGCCGGTGACCAGTACGGATTCAGTCATGGCGTTTCGTCCTTCGATTCAGCTAAATAGTTGGCCGCCTGGGGCGGTCGAAATACGTTCAAACGGGCGCTGGCCTGGATGCCGATTCCGGTAAGGTGGCATTCGAACACACCCATGCCGTTGTCGTCTTCCAGGGAGCGCAAACCGTGGATGGTCAACTCGGCGCCGGCAGGGAAGTGCGCCACGTTGCATTCAAACTTACGTGTGCCCAGCAGGAACCCCAGTTCCACCGCTTCGCCCTTTTGACGTGCGTGGCAACCGGCGTAGGCGGCGACACTTTGCGCCATCAACTCAACGCCGACCCACGCCGGCAGGCTGCCGTCGGCCTGGTTGAACAGGCCGCCAGGCTTGACGGTGGTGCGGGTGTGGATCTGCTCGTCATCGAACGACAGCACGTGGTCGATCAGAATCATGTCGCCGGCGTGAGGCAGCAGTTCGGCGAGTGGCCAGTGGGTCATGGGGCCTCTCCGATAATCAGGCTGATGTTGTTGCCGCCGAAGGCAAATGAATTGCTCATCAGGCAGGGTTTTTCCAGGGTGTCGCCGCGGCGCGCCCATTGCAAGGCAGGCAGCGCGGGGTCGGGCTGGCCGTCCCACACGTGGGGCGGCACGCGGCCGTGGGCCAGACTCAGCCAGCAGAAGGCAGCTTCCAATGCGCCGGCCGCGCCCAGGGTATGGCCGCTCATGGGTTTGGTCGATGAGCAGGCGACGCCATCGGGGAAGAGGCTGGCGACGGCCAGGCTTTCCATCGCGTCGTTGTGCTGGGTGGCGGTGCCATGCAGGTTCAGGTAGCCGATCTGCTCGGGCACAAGCCCTGCACTGGCCAGGGCCTTGCGCATTGCCTGCAATGCGCCTTTGCCGGTGGGCTCGGGCGCGGAAATATGGTGGGCGTCGCAGCTGGCGCCGCCGCCGAGCAGAGCGATGGGGCCCGGTGCCCGGGTCATCAGAAACAGCACCGCCGCTTCGCCGATATTGATGCCATCGCGGTTCGCCGAAAACGGGTTGCAACGTTCACTCGACACCGCTTCCAGCGCACTGAAGCCATTGAGGGTCAGCTTGCACAGGCTGTCCACGCCGCCGCAGATCACCGCATCGCATACGCCAAGGTCGAGCAGGCGTTGGGCACTCAGCAGCGCGCGGGCGCTGGAGGTGCAAGCGGTGGAAATCACATAGGCCGGGCCGCTCAATTGCAGCCAGTCGGCGAGGAAGTTCGCCGGCGCGCTGAGTTCCTGTTGCTGATAGTCGTAGTCGCCGGGGAATTGCCGATCGCGCAGGTACTCGGCGATGCCACGGCTGGCTTCGTCGATGCCCGAGGTGCTGGTGCCCAGCACGATGCCGACCCGCGAGGCGCCGTAGGTGTGGATCGCCTGGCGAATCGGCTGTTCGACCTGCAACGCCGCCTCCAGCAGCAACTGGTTATTGCGGCTGCTCTGTTGGCCGAGCTCCAGCGGGATGGCCGCCAACTCGCCCTGCACGCCCGCCACTGGCAACACGCGTTCCGGCACCCAGCCACTTTCGGCGCGCATGCCGGAGCAATCGCCGGCAAACAGGCTGCGGCTCACTTCGGCCTGGCCCCGGCCGAGGGCGCAAATCACCCCAAGGGCATTCAGGTAAGCGCTCATCGCGCGGCACCCAGCGGTGTGATGCGGTAGCTCAACGGCTGGCCGGTCATGTTCACGCTGAACACTTCGGACGACTGATACACGATCTGCCAATGGCCCGGCAGCGTACGCGTGAGGTCCATCGCCTGGGCGTCGGGGTAGAGCGCGCGCAGGTCATCCGCCGAGGTCAGGGCAAACAGCAGCGCGGCAAACAATTCGCGCGCCTGGGGGTTGGGCGGCAGCAGGCCGTCGGCCTGCCACTGCCCATTGAGCAGTTTTTGCCGGGCCTGGGGGATGCCCAGCGGGTCCATCATTGACCAGCGGATCGCGCCGTCCTCACGTTGGATCACCAGCAGCCAGTCTTGGCTCTGGCCCTCGGCCAGGCGCTGCACATGCAGTTGCATCGGCAGCGCCAAGGCCGGGGTTTTTTCCGGCAACGGCGGTTGGCCGGCGCAGGCGCTCAGCAGCAACAGGCAAGCGATCAGCAGGCTGCGCATCATGGCGTGGCGCTCGCCAGGGGTTTGCGTGCCACGCAGTTGACCAGGGTTTCTTCCCGCTGGCCCACCGGCGGCGGGTTACGCAGGCCCCAGCGCTCCAGCAGGCCGAAATCGGTGGAGCGGCTCCACCACAAATACGGGTACGAGACGTTCTGCGGGCCAAATTCAAAGCCCTGCTCGCGAAGCATCCCCAAGTACTCTTCGGCGCTTTTCTGCACATGCATGGGGTGGCGGAACAGCCAGCGGATCACCCAGGTGTCGATATAGGCCTCGGTGGATTCGGCGAACAGCAGATAGCCGCCCGGCTTGAGTACCCGATAAAACTCTTGCAGGGCGCGATGCTGTTCAACCAGATGATGGAAAGTCTGGTGGCAGAACAGGATGTCGACGCTGGCATCCGGCACGTTGAGCGTCGCGCAGTCGCTGCCGATCAGCTCCACTTCCAGGCCCTGGCGTGCGGCTTCGGCCTTGCTCAGTGCCAGGCTGTGAGGGTCGGCATCCAGGCCGATCAGGCGCTGGGGGGCGAACACCTGCTGCAAATACTGAAACGACTTGCCCTGGCCGCAACCGGCGTCCAACAGCACCGGCGCTGCCGGCAGCGGCTCGGTGAACAAGCTGCGCAGGTCATTGATCGCCACGCGCAGCACATGGTGCTGCCAGGTGTGGCTGCGCAGGAACCAGAAGCCGAATCGGGTTTCTTCGACGTAGTTTTTACTCAAATATTGAGCGCTCATACCGGTTCACTCGCACAGATTTCCGACAACATCCGCAACCGTCGCTTGGGTTCGCTGACAAACGGGTTGCGTTCGTCCCACGCATAACCGGCGAGGATCGAGCTGATCATGCGGCGAATATCCGGCGAACTGTCCGGGTGGAAGATCACGTCCTGGAACGTGCCCGCATACCAGCCTTCGACGTAGCAACGGAAGGTGTCGACGCCGCGCTTCAAGGGGGCGGCGAACTCGGTTTGCCAATCCACGGCCTGGCCTTTGAGCTGACGGTCCAGCAGGCCGGCCGCCATGCTCGCCGAGCGCATGGCGATGGTCACGCCGGATGAAAATACCGGGTCGAGGAACTCCGCAGCATTGCCCAACAAGGCAAAGCCTGGGCCGTGCAACGCTTTGACATTGGCCGAGTAGCCGCCGATGGTGCGCGCCGGCGTATCCCACACGGCGTTGTGCAGCACGCCGGACAGGCTTGGGGTTTCGTCGATAAAACCACGCAGGCAAGCGTCAAGGTCGGCGTCGCGGCCGTCGAAATGTTCCTTGGCCGCCACCACGCCCACCGAGCAGCGGCCGTTGCTGAAGGGGATGGTCCAGAACCAGATATCGCGTTGGGTCGGGTGGGTGGTGATCAGGATCTTGGTGCGGTCGAAACCGGGGTGTTCGATGCGGTCTTCGACATGGGTGAACACCGCCTGGCGTACCGGGAAGTTCGATGGCGCCTCCAGGTCCAGCAAGCGCGGCAGCACGCGGCCATAACCGCTGGCGTCGAGCACGAACTTGGCTTTGAGGTGGTACTCGCTGCCGTTCTCGCGACGCACGTGCAGGTAACGGGTTTCGCCCTTGAAATCCACGCCGACGATGGTTTCGCCGTAGCGGATCTCCACGCCCTGCTGTGCGGCCTGGTCGGCCAGCAACTTGTCGAATTCACCGCGCTGCACCTGGAAGGTGGTCGGCTTGCCGTTGCTGAAGGTGTCGCTGAAGTCAAAGGCGCTGTAGCGCTCGCCCCAGGCGAACGCGGCGCCGGTTTTCACTTGGAAACCGGCGGCCTGCACGGCATCAAGCATGCCGGCTTCTTCAATAAAGTCGATGCAGTGGGACAGCAGGCTTTCGCCGATCGAGAACCGCGGGAAATGCTGGCGCTCGATGATCAATACATCATGCCCTTTGCGTTTCAGCAGCGCGGCGGCGATGGCTCCGGACGGGCCGGCGCCGATCACCACCACTTGGCGACGTTCCATTTCAACTATGGGCACGAGGGCTCCTTGCCACATTGGCGATAATCACATTCATTAGGCGTATTTGCGCTGGCTGGCCCAGGGCGCCAGCATAAAGCTGAAGGCCAGGCCCAGGCTGACCGATAGGCCGAAATTACTCACCGCGGGCGTACTGGATACGGCCAGCAGGCCAAACGACAACCAGGTCGTCAGCGCCGCCAGCAGTGTACCCAACAGGCTGACAGCAGCGCCGCCGATCTGTTCGCGCATCAGGATCGCGTAATCGACGCTGATCGCCGTGACCAGCAGCAAACCAAACAGGCTGAACAACGTCAGCGGCTGGCCCAGCCAACCGAGGCTGGCCAGGCTGCACAGCGCGGCCAGCAACGGCAGGGCGACGATGCGCAAGGCACCCCCGAAGCCGAACGGCAAGATCAGCAACAGCACGATCAGTACACACGACATCAGTTTCAATTCGGCGGCGCTGACCTGTGTGTCGGCAAATACGCGGTTCAAGTCGCCGAGGCGGTCGACTAACTGCACGCCGGGCAAGTCCACCGCCTGCACACGCAGCAGCGCCGGATTGTTCAGGCCCTGCAGGCTGACCATCGCCGCCACGCCGCCATCCACCGGGCCGAGCCACAAGGTGCGCCAGGGTTCGGCCAACGGCCCTGTCAGCGCGGAGTCGATGTCTTCGGTGGGCAGCGCTTGCAGGTGCGCGACTTCGGCTTGCAGGGCGCTCGCCGGTACGCCGAGGTCCAGCAACGGCTGCCAATGCTGTGCGAGTGCGTTCAGGGCCTCGCGCAGCTGTTGCTGCTCGGCCGGCAGGTTGACCAGTTGATTCAGTGCCAGGTAACCCTGGAGCTTGTCCATGTTCACCAGTTGGTCCAGACGCTGGCTCAAGGCGCGTTGGCGCTCCAGCAACTGTTGTTGGTTCTCGGCGCGCACCAGGAAGAACTGGCTGGTGGGCTGGAACCCGGTGATGCGCGCCACGGCCTGGGCCTCTTGCAGCAATTGCGGCGGCGCGCCGATCCACTGGCGGATATCGTTTTTGCTGTTCAGCTGCCACAGGCCCCCGGCGCAAAACAGCAGCACCAGCGCCAGCAACACCGGGCTGGGTACACGCTTGAGCAAGGCCTCACGCAACAGCCACAGGCATTCGGCGATACGCAGTGGCCAGTGCGCCGGGCGCAGCTCCACGCCCTTGAGCAGCGCCGGCAACAGGCACACGGCGCACAGGTAGGCCCCGACCAGGCCTGCGGCAGAGAACACGGCGATTTGCGTCAGCGCCGGGAACGGCGTCCAGGCCAGCGCCAGGTAACCGATGCAACTGGTCGCCAGGCTCAGGCTCAGCCCCGGCAGGGTCAGGCGCAACGCCGGCCAACTGCGCCATGGCTTGAGGCTCCAGCTTTTTGTCAGGTAGTGCAGCGGGTAATCCACCGCCACGCCGATCAGGCTGGAACCGAGTACCAGGGTCATCACATGCATACGGCCAAACAGCGCCACGCAGGCCACGGCGCCAAACAGCATGCCCACCAGCACCGGCACGAAGGCCAGCAACACCCGCCAACGACGGAACGCCAGTAACAGCAATAACAGGATGCCCACGGTCGCGCCGCCGCCGACCCAGGTGATTTCCCGGGTGGCTTGCCGTTGACCGTTGGCGGCATACAGCAAGCCGCTGGCGGCCAGCAGTTGCGCACCCTGCTGGCCGGCCTGTGCGCGGCTGGCCTGGAGCAAGTCCGCCACCTGCAGCGGCAGTTTCATGTCGAAGGCATTGCCGGTGGTGCGCGCGCGCAGCAGCACCCAGCTTTTGCCGTCGGCATCGGCGATCAACGCGCCGCTGCCGATATCCAACTGCACCGCGCCGCGTTGCGGCTGGCTGTTCTGGATACGCCCGGTGAGGCCGAGCCAGTCCTCCTGGCTCGGCACCAGGCTGAAGCCGGTGAAGGGGTCAAACAGCGACTGCACACGTTGTTGGATAAACGCGTCGGGGTGTTCGATCAGTTGCTCGCGGTCCTTGGCCGAGAGCATTGCCAGGCGGCCGCGCAGCAATTGTTCGCGCAGCGCCGGCAGGTCGGCCTGCAGGTTCCACTGCACCTTTTCAAACAGGCCACTGGCCTGCCAGCGCTCGCCCAACTGCTGCGCCACGGCCACCGCTTGCTGGCGGTCGGCGTGCCCCACCAGCACCAGCATTTCGCGGTTGAGCGGCTCTTGCACGCGCTGTTCGGCTTGCAGTTCCAAGGCATCCGGCGTGCTGCCCGGCACCAGCTCCATCAGGTTGGCCGACAGCGGCGCGCCATGGCGCCACTGCCAGCCGGCCAGGGCCAGCACGGCCACCAGCAGGATCAGGAACAGGCGCGGCAACAGACGCTCACTGGGCAAAGTCGTGTTGCTCCGCTTCACTCAACGGTTGATCGGCGGCGCTGCCTTGCAGGCGCAATAGGGTGCTGTCGCCCTGGGTTTCCAGCAGTTCGATGGTGTGCACCAAGGCGCCACCGTCGATGTTGATCTGGTTGAACACCTGCTTGAGCAACATAGAGCGGGGGATCAGCGTGAGCTTCCACTGCGTGGCCTCGCCTTGCAGTTGCAGTTCGAAGTCGCGCTGCAGGCCGCTGCTGTCGCCCTGCAACACGGCGAGGAACAAGCGATTCTGCTCGGCGCCGGCGCTCTTGTTCGGCAGCAGTTGCCAGCCATTGGCGTCACGACGGGCAATGCCCTGGGCGCTGATGCGGTAGTCCTGCTGCAACGGAGTCTTGAGCAGCCACAACAGGCCGTGGTTTTTGGCGAGGACGAAGGAGCCCTGGCTGACCAGCGGTTGCGGCAGGGCACGCAGGTGTTTTTCCTGGATGAAACTGCCGTGGATCACTGAAGGCTTTGCCAACTGGTCGCTGAGTTGTTGCAGGTCAAAAGCGCATGCTGTGCCTGAAACGCTCAACAACAGCATAAACCCGATCACTGTGGGAGCGGGCTTGCTCGCGAAGGACTTGAGGGCGCCGCAGCGTGTCAGGTACCCAGCGATATCGTTAACGACCTTCGCGAGCAAGCCCGCTCCCACAGGGGATCTCATTTCAAGGCTCTCTCTACGGCGTCTGTAAATATTTTGGGCGAGGCCAACTGCATCTCGCGGCTGGCCATTTCCACGGCCACTTGCACGGTGCTGGCGCGGGTCAAGCGCTCGCCGCTGGCCAGGTCGGTAATCAGGTAGTTGACCTTCAAGCGGTTCTCCCATTCCACCAGGCTGGCGCGCACGTTGATGGTCTGGCCAAAGATCGCCCCGCGCACATAGCGCAGTTGCATGTCGATCACCGGCCAGGCGTAGCCGGCTTCGAGCATGGCCGTGTAGTTGTGGCCGATCTTGTCCAGCAGCGCGCAACGCGCCACTTCCAGGTACTTCACGTAATGCCCGTGCCAGACCACGTTCATGGTGTCGACGTCGAAAAACGGCACGAGGATTTCGGTGTCGCTGTGCAATACGCCTTGGCTACGCATGCAGCCTCCAGTGTTGTTCGGCGATGCGTTGCAGGCACAGGCGCAGTTCGCCTTCCAGGGCACGGTCTTCGATGACCGGCGGGAAGTCCTTGGCCAGCGCTTCGTGCATTGCGGCCAGTGCGGGCGGCAATGGGCGTGCATCCGCGGCCTGGGCGCGTAGCCACACGCCCTGGTTGGCGGCGAGCAAAGTGGCGGCGGCGACCTGCTCGGTCAGTTCCAGCACGCGGATCGCATCACGGGCGGCGATGGTGCCCATGCTGACTTTGTCTTGGTTATGACATTCGGTGGAGCGCGAGAACACGCTGGCCGGCATGGTGTTTTTAAGGGCTTCGGCGGTCCAGGCGCTGGTACCGATCTGCACGGCCTTGAAGCCGTGGTTGATCATTGCGCGGTCGGCCGGGGCGCCGGACAGGTTGCTCGGCAGGCCGTGGTTGTAGCGCACATCCACCAGCAGCGCGAGCTGGCGATCCAGCAGGTCGGCGACGTTGGCCACCAGGGTCTTGAGGCTGTCCATGGCAAAGGCGATATGCCCGCCGTAGAAGTGCCCGCCGTGCAACACGCGCTCTTCTTCAGCGTCGATGATCGGGTTGTCGTTGGCGCTGTTCAGTTCGATCTCAATAAAGGACCGCAGCCAGTTCAGGCTGTCGGCCAGCACGCCAAGCACATGGGGCGCGCAGCGCAGGGAGTAGCGGTCCTGCAGGCGGTGCAGCGGCGCGGTCGGTGCGTCGATGGCCAAGTCCTGGCGTAGCCACGCGGCGACTTGCATTTGCCCCGGATGCGGTTTGGCGGCGAACAGGCGTTCGTCGAAGTGTTCCGGGTTGCCTTGCAGCGCCACCACGTTGAGCGCGGTGATGCGCGTGGCCAGTTGCAGCAGGTAGTCGGCGCGGGCGAAGGCCAGGCAGGCGAGGCCGGTCATCACAGCGGTGCCGTTCATCAGCGCCAGGGCTTCCTTGGGGCGCAAAACCAGCGGGGTCCAGCCCAGTTCGCGATGTACATCGGCGGCCTGGCGGCGTTCGCCACGGAACATTACCTCGCGCTCGCCGGACAGGGTCGCGGCTACATAGGACAGCGGCGTCAAATCACCGCTGGCGCCCACCGAGCCTTCTTCCGGGATCAGCGGCAGTACGTCGTGCTCCAGGAACGCGTGCAGGCGCTCCAGCAGTTCCACGCGCACCCCGGACACGCCGTGGCACAGCGACTGCAACCGCGCGGCGAGCACCGCGCGAGTGGCTTGGGCATCGAGCAACTTGCCCAGGCCACAGCCGTGGAAGGTATACAGGTGGCGCGGCAAGGCTTCGACGTGCTGCAACGGCACGGCCACCACGCACGAGTCGCCGTAGCCGGTGGTCACGCCGTAGATCACGCCTTCCTTGTCCAGCAGCGAGTCGAGGAACTGCGCGCCCTTGGCGATGCGCTGGCGATACGCGGCATCGCCCTGCAACTGCGTGGGCGCCTGACGGTTGGCCAGGGCCAGCACGTCTTCGATGCGCAGGGGGCGTTCGCCAAAGGTTACCGGCTCAAGATGCGTCGTCATCGGTCTTCCAGAAAGGGTAAAAGTTGAACCATTGTTGGGGCGCTTGCAGGCAGAACTGGCCCAGGCGCGCGGCGTAGCGCGCGGTCCATTGAGCGATGACCTGCTCGCGGGTGCTGCGCTTCCATTCGATCGATGGCGCGAACGGCTCAATAGTCAAGTGATAGCGGCCCTGCTGCTTGAGGCACATGAGCAGGTTCACCGGGCATTTGAGCAGGCCCGCCAGCAGCCACGGGCCTTGAGGAAATGCCGCGTCATGGCCGAGGAAATCCACGCGCACCGTGCGCCCGCCGTGCAGCGGTACGCGGTCGCCGGCAATGGCCAGCCACTCGCCGTCGTCCAGGCGCTGGCTGAGCAGCAGCATGGTGGCCGGGTCCAGCTCGCTGACCTGGATCAGGCGCAAATGGGTCGCGCCGGCTTCACCGAGCAAGCGGTTGAAACGTTCGGCGTGCTTGGTGTGCACCAGCACGTTCATGGTGACTTGTTCGCCAATCTCGGCCAGAGCGCGGCACACTTCGAGGTTGCCCAAGTGCGCGCCCACCAGCATCTGCCCGCGCTCGCCGCGCAGTTGCCCGCGTAATTGCGCCGGGTCGTTGATGTGGATCTGTTCCAGGCGCAGCTTGCCGTTCCACACGTCGAGCTTGTCGAGCAGGGCGTCGGCGAAGGCCATGAACTGGCCGAAGACGCTGCAATGGGACGGGCGCAACTCCTTGCGCTCGCTCCACTCGGCCAGGCGCCGTTGGTATTGCCAGGCGCTCTGGCGCGCCGTGCGGCCAAAAAGGAAAAAGTACAAGACGATGCCGTACAGCACCGGGCTCAGCACGCGTCGGCCGAGAACTTTGGCGGCGATGGCGGTGAGCCTCATCAGCCAGTAGCTGCCGCGCTCTTCGCGGTCGGCCCAGTGCTTGGTGCTGTCGGTCATACCTGCCACCGTCGCCACAGAATCATCGGCGCGCGCACCAACATGCCGAAGAACAGCCGGGTGTGCATGGCGCTGATGCGCACGTTGTCGTGGAACAGCCGGAAATGCGACAGGCCGTCGGCGGGGTAGTGCACCTTCGTCGGCAACCATCGCATCGGTTGGTTGCGCCAGGCCAGGCGCACCAGGATGTCCGAGTCGAAGTCCATGCGCGTGCCGATGTAGGCCGAGTCCATCAGCGCCAGCACCGGCGTCAGGGGGTATACGCGAAAGCCGCACATCGAGTCGCGGATCTGCAGCGACAGCGTGTTGATCCACACCCACACGTGGGTCAGGTAGCGTGCGTAGAGACGGCCTTTGGGCACGCTTTCATCGTATTCGGGGTAGCCGCAGATGATGGCATCGGGGTGCCTGCGCGAGGTGTCGATAAAGGTCTCGACTTCGCGCAGGTCATGCTGGCCATCGGCGTCGACTTGCAGCGCATGGCTGTAGCCCAGGCGCGCCGCTTCGCGAAAACCGGCCATGACGGCGCCGCCCTTGCCCAGGTTATGGGGCAGGGTCACCAGGGTGACGTGCTCCAGGGTCGCCAATTGCGCCAACACCGCCGCGCACGCCGAGCTGCTGCCGTCGTCCACCAGCAGGCACGGCAGGCCACTGTTCAACAGGCTTTGGACCACCGCAGGCACGGCGGCCTCGTGGTTGTAGACCGGGATCAGTGCGCAGGGGCTATGCATGTGTGGCCTCCAGCACTATCCGGCCACTGGAACACGCGGCAACGCCGTTGCGGTAGGCGAAATACAGCTTGCTGCGTTCGCGGTCGAAGCGCAGGTGCAGTTCGACCGTGTCGCCGGGGCGCACCAGTTGCTGAAACTTGAGCACTTCCATGCCGGCAAAGGTCGCGGGCAAATCAAGCAGTTGCCGGCCGAGGTTGACGGCCCATTCCACCTGCACCACGCCCGGCAGCACCGGGGTGGCCGGGAAGTGGCCGCTGAAATAGGCCAGGTCCGGCGGCACGCTCAACTGCAGGGTCCATTCGCCATTGGCCTCGACTTGCTCCAGTACTTCAGGCGCTTTCGGCCGAGGCGCCAACAGCAGCGCGGTCACCTCGGCCTGGGGCAGTTTGCCCTGGGCATTCAGCGGCAGTTGGCGCAGCAAACGCCAGCGACGCGGCAGCGCCAGGGCTTCGCAATGTTGGCTCAGGTGCTGACGCAGGGTCTGGGTGAGGCTGCGTCGGCCTTGATTGCGCAGGGCGTGCAGGCCGGCGGCGCTCAATACCACCAGGGCGCCGAGGGAGGCGCGACTTTCCTGGATCACGCCCAGGCGCGTTTCGGCGACCCAGGGGTGAGTCATCAACGCCTGTTCGAGCATGGGTAGGGAAATGCGTTTTTCTTCCAGCTTGACGATGCGATCCAGGCGGCCGAGCAGCTCGAAGCGGCCATCGGCATGAATGCGCGCAGCGTCGGCGGTGTGTTCGATATGCCCGGCGGGCAGGTAGGGGGATGCGATGCGCAGGGCGCCGTCGGCATCCTGGCTCAACTGCACATCGGCAAACGGCTGCCAGGGTTGCGCGCCCTGGCGCCAGGCAATGCCGCCGGTTTCTGAGCTGCCGAGGATTTCCGTCGGCCATTGTTGCAAGCGATCGTAGAGGCTGCCGGCGGCCTCGGACGGCAGCGCGCCGCCGGAGGAAAACACCCGTGAAACCTGGCTCAACGCGGGCCAGTCGAGGTTGTCGCCCATGCGCTTGAGCAGCGCCGGGCTCGCCACCCAGGCGAACTGCGCATGCTCGCGGCTGGCGCGTTGCAAGTCTTCGGGGAAGGCCAGCTGCTTGCGCACAAAGGTGCGACCGGCACACAACGGCCACAGTACGCGGAACAGCAAACCGTAGATGTGCTGGGTGGCGACACTGCCGATGATGCACGCATCCTTGAGATCGGCGCCCCACAGCGCCTCAAGGGCTTGGACTTCGTTGGCCAACTGACGCAGGGTTTTATCGATGCGCTTGGGCTCGCCGCTGGAGCCGGAGGTGCACAGGCTCAGTTGGCAGGTATCGAGGCTGAGGGCGGCAGGGCTCAAGGGGGCTTGGTAGAGCGCGTCCAGGTCCGCCGCTTCAGTCAGCCAGGCGTCGACGGCATCGGCCCAGCGTTGGCGGGTTTGCGGTTGCAGGTCGGCGGGTAGCAGCACGCTGACTCCGGCACGCCAGGCCCCCAGCAGGGCGATCGCCAGGCTGCCGGCATCTTCCAGGTACACGGCCAGGCGTCGAATGCCGCGCGCTTGCAGGCCGGCCGCCAGGCTCAGGGAATATTCCCACAGCTGGGCGTGATTCATCGCAGGTTCAGTCGTGACCCTGCGTTGTTGCAGCGGCTCAAGCAGCAGGTGCTCAAGTTTCAACCCATTCATACGCGGCCTCGAACCCTTTGTCGTACCAGCCATTCCACGGCAAACAACAGCCCCATCAGCCCGTAGGCGATCAAGCCGTTGTACAACGTCCACCAGCTCAGCGGCGCCCACAGGGTGAGGGCGGCGGCGAGCAGGCCATTGCACAGAAAAAATACACTCCACACCACGGTGACCTGACGCGTATACACCACCGCATTCGCAGGCAGGTCCGGTTCAGTCATGCGTGCCAGGCGCTCGACCATCGGCGGGCCGTATTTCAGGCTCAGGCCAAACAGCGCCAGCATGAACGCACTGACCAGGCTCGGGTACCAGCGCAGCAAGTACGGGTTATCGAACCAGGCCAGCAACAGGCAGAACACGATCACCGCCAGCGCCATCCAGCGGCTGCCGGGGCGGCGCGTACCCGTGAAGGCGCGCAGCAGCCACAGGCCGCCCAACAGCAGGCCGAATTGCCAGGGTGCAAAATGTTCGGTGCCGTAATACACCGCAAAGGGGTACAGCAGCCCCGCCAACAACAGGCCAAGGCCGATCAGCCGGCTCATGCGGCGGGCTGGACCAGACGGTACACCGCCTCAACCACATCGTTGACAGTGCGCACCGCCTTGAACTCTTCGGCGGCGATTTTCTTGCCGGTCTGGCGCTTGATATGGTCGATCAGGTCGACAGCGTCGATGCTGTCGATTTCCAGGTCTTGATACAGGTTGGCGTCCAGAGTGACGCGTTCCGGGGGCAGTTCAAACAGTTCCACCAAGGCATCGCGCAGGGTGTTGAAAATATCGTCACGAGTTTGCATGGTCCGGTCTCAAGCTGCCTGTCTGGCTGTGACGAATGCCGCAAGGCTGGCCACATTGGTGAAGTGATTGCGCGTGTCTTTGGCGTCGGCATCGATTTTGATGCCGTACTTTTTCTGGATCGCCAGGCCCAATTCCAGGGCGTCTACCGAATCCAGGCCCAGGCCTTCGCCGAACAGGGTTTGGTCGCTACCGATGTCGTCGGGGTTGATATCTTCCAGGCCCAGGGCGTCGATAATCAGCGTTTTTATGTCGTGCTCAAGGCGGTGTTGGTCGCTCATCTTCGGCGAGCTCCTTAATAAAATAGTCATGCAGGTAATCGTTGAGCTTGCGTGAGGCCTGGGGTGCGGGTCCCAGTGTTGCAAACGCCTGTGGTTCTATATCGGCACCCACGCGCAAACTGAAATGAAAGCGGCGTTTGGGGATGCGATACCAGGGTTCGGCTTTGGTCAGCGTGGTGGGGCTTACTTTGATCACCACCGGGGTGATGAGTGTCGCACCTCGCAGTGCAATGGCGGCGGCACCGCGATGAAAGGCAGGCGCTGCGCCGGGTGTGGTGCGGGTGCCTTCCGGGAAAATGATCAAGGTCTGGCCTGCGCGCAGGGCGTCTGCGGCGGCGTCGAGCATGTCCGAGCTGCCGTCATTGCTGATGTAGCCGGCGTCGCGCACCGGGCCACGCATGAATGGGTTTTGGAACAGGCTCTGCTTGACCACGCAGTTGGTCTGGCGCATCAGGCCGATCAGGAACACGACGTCGATCAGCGAAGGGTGGTTGGCGATGATCATCTGGCCGGGGCGACCGAGCTTTTCGGCGCCTTCGACGCTGTAGGTCAGCACGCCTGCGCGATACATCATGCGGACAAAGAACCAGAACAGTTTGCTGATGGTATGGCGGGCACGGCGCTGATGTTTTTCTGCGCTGCCCGGCAGGCAACTTAGTAACGGAAAAATCAGCAAGCGCAGGCACAGCCCACCGAAGCCGAACAGCGTGAAGCTGGCGGCGGTGGCGAGCAGGCGCCAGTAGTAGGCATCCCGTGGCTTGCTGGTCAGGCCTTGCGTTGCCAGTTCCATACGCGGTTCTTCCAGGCATGTTGGCAGGCGCCCTGTTCGGTGAGCAGGGTGCGCAGCAGGTTCAGGGCGTGGGGCCACTGGGTTCGAGTGGGTTGGACAGTGCCCGAGGTGAGTTCCAGTTGCCACTCGTCGCCTGGTGTCAGCAGCAAGCCAAGGGCGTAAGGGAACGGCACATCGACAATCCAGTTGGCGTAGGCCTCGGGGGGCTGTTCTTCGGTAATCACCAGCAACACCGCCGGCGTGCCTTCGTTGAGCAGCGCGGCAGCCTCAAGCACGCCGTGCTCCAGGCCGTCGCCGGCGGCGGCGAGGGCGGTCATTTCACTGGTTTCATCGCGCAGGATCGACCACAGGCCAATCACCGCGTTGTGCACCGACAGGCTGAACTGGGTCGGCGACAGCGGCTGGTCGTTGGCCAGGTCGCTGAGAATGTCGAGCGTGCGCGGGGTTTCACCATGCCGGGAAACAAACACCAACGGCAGGTCTTGCAGGCCCTCGGCCAGCGGCCAGCCCACGCTGAACGCCATGCGCGCCAGACGGCTCAGGCGCCGGCGCTGCATGGCCGGCAAAAACGACACGTCGGGCGAGGCTTCGCTGGCGGGCAGCAACACCGGGGCCCGACACCAGGCGTGCCAGTCGTCCGCACGCTCCAGGCCAGGGGCCCAGGCGCGCCATTGGGCGATGTTGAAGTTGATCACTGAGAAGTTATCCCGCCCCTGCGGGCTTCCATGTGCGGCTTTTGGCCCCGAATACCGGGACAGGGAGCAATCGCCGAATGGCGCGCATTATCCCGGTGCCGTGGGGTTCTAGCAAACTTTGGTAAATAATTGTTCACGGCTGATTACAAAATAGTGGGAGAGATTTACAGATTGTCCCCTAGCCGAGGTCGGCTTGGATTGTCGGACTATTCCTAATCACCTGTGCGTGGCCTGCCTTTGTTGCCGCAACGCATCGATGAACGAGGTAGCTAACAGGCGCTTTTGCCCTCTACACTCGGACAATTATTGATACACGGAGGTTTTTCCATGCGGCGTGTGGTGTTCAATCAGAAAGGCGGCGTGGGCAAGTCCAGCATCGCCTGCAACCTGGCGGCGGTCAGCGCCAGCGAAGGCTATCGAACCCTGTTGGTGGACCTCGATGCACAAGCCAACTCAACGCAGTACCTCACCGGGCTGACTGGCGATGATATCCCCATGGGGATCGCGGACTTTTTCAAGCAAACCCTGTCTTCCGGGCCGTTTTCGAAGAAGAACAAGGTGGATATCTACGAAACGCCGTTCGACAACCTGCATGTGATTACCGCCACTGCCGAATTGGCTGATCTGCAGCCCAAGCTTGAGGCTAAGCACAAGATCAACAAGCTGAGAAAGCTGTTGGATGAACTGGGCGAGGATTACGACCGGATTTACCTGGATACGCCGCCAGCACTTAATTTTTATGCGGTTTCGGCGTTGATTGCCGCTGATCGCGTACTGATCCCCTTCGATTGCGACAGCTTCTCGCGCCAAGCCCTCTACGGCCTGCTGGCGGAAATCGAAGAACTGAAGGACGACCACAACGAAGGCCTGGAAGTGGAAGGCATCGTGGTTAACCAGTTCCAGGCTCGGGCAAGCCTGCCACAGCAGATATTGGACGAACTGATTGCCGAAGGGCTGCCGGTGCTGCCGGTGTACCTGGCCAGCTCGGTGCGCATGCGCGAGTCGCACCAAGAGAGCAAACCGCTGATCCACTTGGACCCGCGACACAAGCTGACGCAGCAGTTTGTGGAATTGCATAACTTGCTGGAAAACGGCTGATTTTGCCGACGACACAAAAACTTGTGGGAGGGGGCTTGCTCCCGATAGCGGTGTATCAGTTTCGGATGGACTGACTGACCCATCGCTATCGGGAGCAAGCCCCCTCCCACACTGTCCGGTGGTGCTTTCCCGATCGGTTACACGCCCTGGCTACGCAACCAACTCATCAACTGCGGCAACGGAAACGCCCCGCTCTGGCGCGCCACTTCGCGGCCGTTCTTGAACAGAATCAAACTGGGGATCGAACGAATCCCCAATTGCCCCGACAACTGCTGGTTGGCCTCACTGTCGAGCTTGGCCAGTCGGCACTTGCCCGCAAGCTGCCCAGCCGCCTGTTCAAACACCGGCGCAAACGACTTGCACGGCCCGCACCAGTCGGCCCACACATCCACCAACAGCGGCAGGTCGCCCTTGATCTGGCTGGCGTAGTCGCCTTGCTTAAGCTCAAACGGCTTGTTCAACAACACGGGTTGCTTGCAACGCCCGCACTTGGGCGTATCACCCAGGCGTTCGCCGGGGATGCGGTTGAGGCCGTTGCAATGGGGGCAAGGGATGACGAGAGGTTCGGACATGGGGGCTCCTTGGTTTGGCCAATGGGATCTATCTGGAGCCAGGCCTTGGATTTATCAAGGAGACGAGTGGGCGACTTATTCGCTCATAGTTTGCTCATGCTAGTGAAGGCCCCGCTATCTAGTCTGTTGGAGTCTGTTGGAGTCTGTTCCGTTTTGTGCCATCGGTCTGTTTGCAGCTATAGCAAATTGAGATATTCGAGGTACAGGTCTAACCTCTATAGCAAGATGCGATAAGGACAGTGAAAAAAAGATTTGGGAAGCAAAGGAAAAGTGGCCGCGCTCAGCAACGGCTTTGGATCAGTGGTATCGCTTGATCAGGCGCAACTCCCCCAAAGACTTCGCGTCGATGAAAACCATGTTCCCTGCCACGGATAAGGTCGGAAAGTTTCATGTGTTTGATATCGGAGGTAACAAGCTGAGATTGATTGCTTGCGTGGCCTATCAGGTGCAGCGCGTCTATATCAAGCAGCTGCTTGATCATCGTGATTATGAGAAAGATAAATGGAAGGAAAAAACCAGATGAGCGCGCTTATGCGAGTGGCGGCAGAGCACTGGCAATACGTTTCGCCCGTGCTGCGCAAACCAGAAAACGAGGCGGCCTACGACGCCCTGGTGTGCGGCTTGGACGAGTTACTGAGCCTGGTCGGTGAAGATGAAAACAGCCCTCTGATGAGCTTGGTGGATATCCTCAGCGACTGGATCGAAGCCTACGATCATAAGCATCGCCCTATGCCCGAGGCCAGTGGTGTAGACGTGTTGCGCTACATGATGCGTGAGCACAACCTCACCCAAAGCGATCTGCCGGGCGTGGGTGCCCAATCGGTTGTTTCTGAAGTATTGAGCGGAAAGCGCCAGCTCAACGTGCGGCAAATTCGTTGGCTGGCTGAGCGCTTTGGAGTTTCGGTTGAAACCTTCATTCAGTGACATTACGACGAACAACTAATCTCCAAATGCTTGCCCCAATCCGGCGGCCGCTGCGCGTATTGCTCCATCCCCGTTTGCTCCTCAAACGGCTTGGACAGCACCGCATGCAGCCGCCGTACTTCGCTGTAATCCCCGGATTCGGCGGCGGCGATGGCGTTTTGTGCCAGATAGTTGCGCAGGATGTACAGCGGGTTGACCGCGTGCATCCGCCCACGGCGCTGTTCTTCGCTGTACTCCCCATCCCGCGCAACACGGGCCTTGTACAGGTCGGCCCAGGCATCGAACCCGGCCATGTCGACAAAGTCATCGCGCAGCCGCGCCACGGCCAGCGCCGCAGATTCATCCCCCAAACGGCGGAAGAACAGCGTGTAATCCACGCCACTGTTCTGCATCAGCTTGAGCAGGCGCTCTACCAATTTCTGGTCGTCGTCTTCGGCCGTGGTCAGCCCCAGGCGGCGGCGCATCAGGTCCAGGTAGTGGGCCTGGTAGAACGGCAGGTACAGGCCGAGCGCCTCCTTCAAGGCTTCAACGCTGATAAACGGCGTCAGCGCCTGGGCCAGCGCGCTGAGGTTCCATTGGCCGATGGGCACCTGGTTGCTGAAGGAATAGCGCCCTTCATGGTCCGAATGGTTGCAGATAAAGTGCGCGTCGAAATCATCCAGAAACGCATACGGCCCGTAGTCGAAAGTGATGCCGAGGATCGACATGTTGTCGGTGTTCATCACGCCATGGCAGAAACCGTAGGCCTGCCATTTGGCGATCAGTTCGGCGTTGCGCTCGACGATCTCGCGGAACATCGCCAGGTACGGCTCGGGCTGTTCGCGACATTCGGGGTAATGCAGATTCAAGACGTGCTCGGCCAGTTCTGCCTGCTGCTCGGGCTTTTTGGTGTAGTAGAAATATTCGAAATGCCCGAAGCGGATATGGCTCGGCGCCAGGCGCAACACCATGGCGCCGCGCTCTTGCTTCTCGCGCCATACCGGCGTGCTGGAGCCGATCACGCACAAGGCGCGGCTGGTGGGGATACCCAGCGCATGCAGCGCCTCGGAAGCGAGGAATTCACGAATCGAGGAGCGCAGCACCGCGCGGCCATCGCCCATCCGCGAGTACGGCGTCATCCCGGCACCCTTGAGGTGCAGGTCCCAGTGCTCGCCGGCATTGTTGTACACCTCGCCCAACAACAGTCCGCGGCCATCGCCGAGTTGCGGGGTATAGCCGCCGAACTGATGCCCCGAATAGACCATCGCCCGCGGCTCAGCTTCGGCCCATAGCTTATGGCCGCCAAACAGCTCGGCAAACACCGGCGTTTCGGCCACCGCCGGGTCGAGGTCGAGCAGGGCCATGGCAGCATCGCTCGCCACGACAAGGCGCGGCTCATCGAGCGGTTCTGGCAGGACGTGGGTTGAGAACGCGTCGCCCAAACGGGCGAAGCGGTTGTCGAAGGTCAGTTCGTCTAGGGCTTTCACCGGCCATCTCCAGCAGAATGCCCCGGCATTGTGCTGGGGCTAGATGCGTTAGTCGAGTTTGCTCGGTGGCGGTTCCGGCGCATCCTCGACCTTTCCGGCGGGCGGCTCGGGTGCGTCCTGCACCGGCGCGGGACCGATAAGGGTCTTGCGCTCGTCTTCCACCGGCACCAGTTTGTATTCCTGGCCGTGCAGGTTTTTCAGGTACACCTCCATCTGCCGGAAGGAGATGTTGATGTGCTGTTTCTTGAATTCACGGTTGATGTAGCGGTTGACCTCGTCCAGCACCGGGTTACGGTCGCCCAGGTCACGTACGTGCATGCGCAGTTCGTGATCGAGGGTGCTTTCGCCGAAATTGAGGAAATACACGTGAGGCTCGGGTTCTTTGAGTACCCGTGGGTTTTCCCTGGCGGCCTTGAGCAACAACTCCTTTACCAGGTCCAGGTCGGAGCCGTAGTCCACGCCCAGCTTCAGGGTGACGCGGGTAATGGTGTCGGTCAGCGACCAGTTGATCAGTTGCCCGGTAATGAAGGTTTTGTTCGGGACAATGATGTCCTTGCGGTCGAAGTCGGTGATGGTGGTGGCGCGGATGCGGATTTTGCTCACCGTGCCCGACAGGTTACCGATGGTGATGGTGTCGCCGATGCGCACCGGGCGTTCGAACAGGATCATGATGCCGGAAATAAAGTTGGCGAAGATCTCCTGCATGCCGAAGCCCAGGCCTACCGACAGCGCGGCCACCAGCCATTGCAATTTGTCCCAGCTCACGCCGAGGGTAGAGAGCGTGGAGACAAAACCCACCCCGGCAATCACGTACGAAAGCAACGTGGTGGTGGCGTAGGCGCTGCCCTGGGCCAGGTCGAGCTTGGATAGCACCAATACTTCCAGCAAGCCGGGCAAGTTGCGCGCCAGGGCGAAGGTGATACCGATGATGATCAGCGCGCCGAGCAAGTCGCCGATGCTGATGGGCACCATGCTGATATTGGCCCCGGTGCCGCTGGTGTATTCGTACAGGGTGACGTTATCCAGGTAGGAAAACACCGAGATCAGGTCCGACCATACCCAGTACAGCGCCGCGATAAAACCACCGAGCAGGGCCAGGCGGATCAGGCGCAAGGATTGTTCGTTGACCTTTTCGATGTCCAGCGTCGGCTCTTCAACCACCGCTTCGCCTTCACCCGCTTCCTTGGCCGCCTGGCGTTTGGCCAGGGCGCGCGCATAGGCCAGGCGTCGTGCGGCGACGCTCAGCCAGCGCACGAAGGTGGCTTCGATCACCAGCCAGAACATCAGCAGGTACAGGGTGTTGATCAAGCGGTCGCTGAGTTTGAGGGCGGTGTAGTAATAGCCGAAGCACACGGCGATAAACAATGCGACGGGCAAAGCGGTAAACAGCAGGCCCATGGCTTTGCGAAACAGCGAGGCTTTTTCGTGGGTGGGGCTGTTGAGCAGCAGGCGGCCCAGCAGCCAGGCCATCAGGGCATAACAGGTCAGCACGACGCCGATGCCCAATACGTCATCGGCCAGCGCCGCCGGCTGGTGCTCGGCAACCGCCACCACGGCCACCAGGGCCAGTACCACCAGCCCGAGCTTGCGGACCCAGCCTTGCAGGAATTCAACCTGGGGTTTTTCCCAGCGGAAGTGCAGTTCGGCCACGCCACCTGGCGCGAGAATCCGGTAGGCGGTGTAGAACACCAACCATGCCTGGGCCAGTTGCAGCAGCGCTGAACCCAGGTTGGCGTTTTGCCCGCGGGCGTCGATCTGCAATGCGTAGCCGCACAATGCCAGCCCCAGGGACACCGGCATCGCCAGCAGGATGTTGATCAGGATGGCCTGCGGCGTATGCCATTGGCTGTCGCGCTTGAAGTGGCCGATGTCCAGATGCACTTTACTCAGCCGCTGGTACAGCGCCTTGCGTCGCCACAGCAGGGCGCCAATCAATAGCAGCAGCGGCAGAAACAACAGTGGGCGCTGGGTAAGGCCGTCATACAGTTCGCTGACGCTGGACGCCCACGGCAGGCTGGTGACTTGCTTGCTCAGGTGCGCCGGCACGCTTTCCAGCCACTCGGTGTCCAGCGGCTTGTTGCTGGGGATCCAGAACATCTGTTCGTCGAGCGTCGCGCGCAGGGTGGTGGCGGTGCTCAGCAGTTGTTTCTGGTTCAGTTGCAGGGTGATGGATTCGTTGAGCAGCGCGCTCAGTTCGCGGCTCAGGCGTTCCAGCAAGTCGCTGCGGGTAATCGCCAGTTCCAGCAAGGTGCGGCGCAGCTGTGGCGTCACGTCATCCGGCGGTTGGTTGGCCAGCAGATTTTCCACATAGGCGCTGGGGGAGCTGATCAGCTCGCGTTGCTGGTTGACCTCGAACTGGTACAGGCGAATGTTGGCGATGTCGTCGGCCAGGTCGCGGTCGACGGTCAGGCGTGGCAAGGCCTGTTTTTGCTTATAGAGGATCTTCGACAGCAGCAGGCTGCCCTTGAGCACGTTGATCTGGTCGTCCAGCGCGGCGTCGTTCTGGGTCACCGTGTCCAGTTGTTGCTTGGTTTGCAGGTTCTTCTGGGTCAGGTCGTTGAGGCGGTCGGTGCTTTTGAGCAGGTAGTCGGACAGCTTCAGGTTCTCTGCGCTTTCCGTGGCCAGGATGCTGCTGCCGCCGGACTTCTGTGCCTCGATGGACTGCTGCGTCACGGTCTGCTGGGATTGCGCCAGGCGCTTCTGGTTGATCAGGGTTTGCAGGTCCTGGATCTCTTGTTCCAGGCGCGCGGCTTTTTCCTGGATCAGGTCATGCTGGCTGTTGCCCAGGTCTTGCAATTGGCTGTTGCCGGCCAGTTCCTGGCGGCGCAGCGGGATCAAGGCATTCAGTGCCGCCAGTTCGGCATTCAACTGGTTGCGTTGGTCTGCGTTGAGGGCTTTGCCATTGTCCTTGCCGGCCTTGAGCGTCGAGTTGATCTGCAGGATGCGCGCCTGGCTGCTGCTGATTTCGGTCTGCGCACGCTCGGGGCGGGTCTGCGCGGCGATGGTCATGCTGTTGGCGTCGGCCAGTTCTTTTTGCAGGTCGCCTTGCTGGGTGCTGCGCTGGACCAGCAGTTGTTCCAGTTGCGGTACGGGCAGCGTGGCATAGCGCTGGGCCACCGGAATGACCTTGGTGGCTTTGAGTCGAGTCAGTTCGCGCTGATTTTCGCTGGTCTGGCGCGGGGCATCTTCCAACTGGCGCTTGACGTCGGCCAGGCGCTGCTCGTAGTCCTGCTTGTTGCCCAGGTACGTCAGGGTTTGCTGCAGGACGGTTTGCAGCGCCTTCATGTCGGCGTCGGGCAGCTTGCGGTCGGGCAGCTTGTCCAGGGTTTGCTGGATGGCGTCGGCGCTGGGCGGGTCGGCGGCGTAGACGTTGCCGACACAAAGGGTCAGGCCCAGCAGGGCGGTGGCGAGAAATGTGCGCAGGGTTGGCATAGAGACCGATTGAGCTAGGTGAAGAGTCGGGAGCGTTGCGTCGCTCGGCAGTTTAGAGGAAGAGACCGGGGCCCGGGCGACTTCCTTCGGGGAATCTGACGCCCACTTTGCCGATCTTGTTCCCGTCCATGACCGCGACGGTCCAGATGGTGTTGTTCCACTCCACCTGGTCGCCGACCACCGGCGCGCCGCCGACTTTCTGGGTGATGAAACGGCTCAACGGCATGTCCGGGTCGATCCCTTCGAGCTTGAGGCCATACAGCGCCGAAACCGCGCCCAGTTGGGCGTCGCCTTCAAGGACGAAGTCGCCGAAGAAGCGCAGGTCGAGGCCGCGTTGCGGTGCCTGGCTGAACAGTTTGCCCAGGGCCGCCAGGTTGTGTTCGTGGCCGATCACGCAGAGCAGATCGCCGACTTCCAGCACGGTACTACCCGACGGATGGAGCAGTTGCTGGCCACGAAAAAGGGCAGCGATCCGTGTGCCTTCGGGCATTTTCAGCTCGCGCAGGGCTGCGCCGATGCACCATTTTTCCGCGCCCAGGCGGTAGACGAACAGTTCCCACTCGCTGGTGACATGTACTTCGAGGGCGGAACGGGAGATCGGCGCGGGGTCCGGCGGTACCGTCACTTTCAACAACTTGGCCACCCACGGCAGGCTCGTGCCCTGTACCAGCAACGACACCAGCACGATAAAGAACGCCAGGTTGAAATACAGCTGCGCATGGGGCAGCCCGGCCATCAGCGGGAACACTGCCAGAATGATCGGCACCGCGCCGCGCAGGCCGACCCAGGCGATAAAGGCTTTTTCGCGGCCGTGGAACGCCTTGAACGGCAGCAGGCCGACCAGCACCGACAGCGGCCGCGCAAACAGGATCATCCACAGCGCCAGGCCCAGCGCCGGCAGGGCGATCGGCAGCAAGTCGTGGGGGGTGACCAGCAGGCCCAGCACCAGGAACATGCCGATCTGCGCGAGCCAGGCCATGCCATCGAGCATATGCAAAATGCCATGACGGCTGCGCACCGGACGGTTGCCGATCACCAGGCCGCACAGGTACACCGCGAGGAAGCCGCTGCCGTGCAGGGCGTTGGTCAGGGCAAATACGAACAGGCCGCCGGCGATCACCAGGATCGGGTACAAGCCGTTGGCCAGGTTGATGCGGTTGACCATTTGCAGCATTAACCAGCCGCCACCCAGGCCGACGATGCCGCCGATACCGAATTCGCGCACCAGATGGGTCAGCAGGCTCCAGTGCAGGCCGGTCTGGCCGCTGGCGAGCATGTCGATCAGTGTCACGGTGAGGAACACCGCCATCGGGTCGTTGCTGCCGGATTCAATTTCGAGGCTGGCGCTGACCCGTTCGTTAAGCCCCTTGCCGCCCAGCAGCGAGAACACCGCCGCCGCATCGGTGGAGCCGACGATGGCGCCGATCAGCAAGCCTTGAATGATATTGAGGTTAAACAGCCATGCCGCCGCCATGCCGGTGAGGCCGGTGGTAATCAATACCCCCACCGTGGCCAGCGACAACGCCGGCCAGAGCGCCACGCGAAAACTCGCTACCCGTGTGCGCAGGCCGCCGTCGAGCAGGATCACGGCCAAGGCCAGGTTGCCCACCAGGTAGGCGGTCGGGTAGTTGTCGAAGATGATGCCGCCGCCATCGACACCGGCCAGCATGCCTACGCCCAGGATGATCACCAGGATCGGAATCCCCAGGCGCGACGAAAGAGAACTTACCAGAATGCTCGCACTCACCAGCAACGCGCCGATCAAGAACAGGCTGTTGATGGTCGTCGCATTCAAAGGCAGTACTCCGTGGGCAAACAAGACAGGCGCGGACTGACCATGCAGTCTGCGTGCCAGCGATTCTAACCTGTTGAATTGCTGCGCTGTCAAAAAGCTTTTTCTGATTCGCAGGGATCCAAATGTGTAAGGGGCAAGCTCCCCCTCCCACATTTTTAAGCGAGTACGTTCAGTTGGAGGCGCAAGCGCCCGACCAGAGGTTTTATGGTTTCAGGAACCAGATGGGGGATATGCAGTCACTAAGGCTCGAAAGTGTGGCCCGGCCCCTTAAAAATCGAGCTGCGCGCCGGGGATAACCCTGGCATCCGAGGTGAATTTTCTTTATCGTCACCGCCCTTTGAAAAAGCCCGAGAAATCAAAATGTTAGAAGCATCCCTCAGCCAATTGGAACAACTGGTCAGCGACCTGGTACAGCAGAATCAAGACCTGTTGGGCAGCAACGAATCCCTCAAGGCGCAACTTGCCAGCGCCAAGGATGAGAACGACAGCCTGCAACTGAGCCTGATGGAGCAGGAAGAAAAGCATGGCGCCACCGCGGCCCGTATCCAGGCGTTGGTTGAGCGCGTGAGCGCGGGGCCTGTCGGCGCATGAATGAAGGCATAAAGGTCGTTTCGATTCTCGGAGAGGATTACTCGATCAAGGCGCCGGCCGGGGAGGATAAAACCCTGATGCACGCCGTGACCATGCTCAAGGCTTCCCTGGCCACCACCAAGAAAAAGTACCCGACCCTGATCGGTGACAAATTACTGGTGCTGGCGGCGCTGAACCTGTGCGCCGAGCAGATCGAAATGCAGCAGGCGCACCAACAGGAACTCGACCGTTACCAAGAGCAAGTCAGCGCCACGGTCGAAGTGATTTCCAAGGCGATCCAGCCTTAGAACCATCCATCCTGCATCCCCAGGCACGTATCGTCGCGTGCCTCAAGAATCGCCAGTTCATGATGGCAGCCCGGTACTTCCCAGGTCAGGAAGTAACGGGCGGCCTGGAGCTTGCCTTTATAGAAGGCCATGTCCGCCGCATTGCCCCGGGCCAGCCCTTCTTCGGCGCGAATCGCCTGTTCCAGCCAGCGCCAGCCAATCACCGTATGCCCGAATACCTTCAGGTACAGCGCCGAGTTCGCCAGGCTGTTGTTGACGCTGCCCTGGGCGAGATCCGTCAGCAGTCCCAACGTGACTTCTTGCAGGCGCGCCACCAGTTGTTCCAGCGGCTCTCTCAAGGCGGTGAGTGACGGGTATTTGTGCGCCCGCGCACCGGTTTCGGCAATCAGGCGGATCAGTTGCTTGAGCCCCGCGCCACCGTTTTGCGCCAGCTTGCGACCCAGCAAATCCAGGGACTGGATGCCATGGGTACCTTCATGGATCGGGTTCAGGCGGTTGTCGCGGTAGTACTGCTCCACCGGATATTCGCGGGTGTAGCCGTGGCCGCCGAGGATCTGGATCGCCAGTTCGTTGGCCTTGAGGCAGAACTCCGACGGCCAGGATTTGACGATGGGCGTGAGCAGGTCCAGCAGTTCGTGAGCTTGTTTGCGCTCGGTGTCGGTTCCCAGCGTGGTGGTGTCATCGAACAACCGCGCGGCGTACAGGCCCAGGTCGAAGGCGCCTTCCACATAGGCTTTTTGGGTGAGCAGCATGCGTTTGATATCGGCGTGCTGGATGATCGAGACCGGCGCGGTGCTGGGGTCTTTGTTGTCAGGCAGGCGCCCTTGCGGGCGTTCGCGAGCGTAGTCCAGTGAGTACAGGTAGCCCGCGTAACCGAGCATGACGGCGCCCATGCCAACCCCAATGCGGGCCTCGTTCATCATCTGGAACATGCAACTCAAGCCTTGGTGCGGTTTACCTACCAGGTAGCCGACGCAGTTGCCGTTATCGCCGAAATTCAGCGCGGTGGACGTGGTGCCCCGCCAGCCCATCTTGTGAAACAGCCCGGCCAGCAACACATCGTTGCGTGCGCCGAGGCTGCCATCCTCGTTGACCAGGAATTTGGGCACGATAAACAGCGAAATGCCCTTCACCCCGGCCGGTGCGTCCGGCAGCTTGGCCAGCACCATGTGCACAATGTTTTCCGACAGCGGGTGGTCGCCGCCGGAGATGAAGATCTTGTTGCCCTTGAGCCGATAGGTGCCGTCAGCCGCCGGCTCTGCGCGGGTGCGAATATCCGACAGGGATGAGCCGGCATGGGGCTCGGTCAGGGCCATGGTGCCGAAAAAGCGCCCATCAATCATGGGCTGCAGAAAACGTTGTTTCTGCTCTTCGGTGCCGAAGCTTTCGATGAGGTTGGCCGCGCCCATGGTCAGGAACGGGTAGGACGTGGACGCCGCGTTGGCCGCCTGGAAGTGGGCGAAACAGGCTTGGGACAGCAGGGTGGGCAACTGCATGCCGCCCGCGTCGAAACTGCGCGCGGCGTTGAGGAAGCCCGCCTCAAGGAACGCATCCACGGCCGGCTTGACCTCGGGAATCAGGATGGCCTTGCCGTCTTCGTAGCGCGGTTCGTTTTCGTCGTTTTTGCGGTTGTGGGGGGCGAAGTACTTTTCGGCGATGCTGCGCGCGGTGCTGATGGCCGCGTCGAAGGTTTCGCGGTTGTGCTCGGCAAACCGCTCGCGCTGGGTCAGGCCCTCGGCATCGAGGACTTCGTAGAGCTCGAAAGCCAGATTGCGGGAACTGAGCAGCGTCTCGGACATGGCGGCTTACCTTTTAGGGGAATAGGCCGGAGTCTAAGTGCGCAAATGGAGGGTGGATAGCAAGATTGATCTGGGTGATGAAGGGGCAGAACGCGGGGAGGGAATTGAAACACGATCAAAAAAGTGGGAGGGGGCTTGCTCCCGATAGCAGTGTGTCAGCAACAGGTGTGCTGACTGAAACTCCGCTATCGGGGGCAAGCCCCCTCCCACATTGTGCAACTGCGTTTTTTAGCCGATGGTCATCAAGCTGGCGTTGCCACCCGCTGCTGCGGTGTTAACACTCAACGCCCGCTCAATCACCAGGCGCTCCAGTGCAATCGCCGTCTCACCTTGCGACAAACCATGCACGCCAACAATCGCACCGCCACGCTGGGCCACTTGCTTGCACACCGCGCGCAGTTGGTCGGAATCGCCGTGGTGCAGGACCGCGTCGAACACCACCTCGTCCTTGGCCCAATCAGCCACGCGCTGGATCTTCGCCTGAATCTCCTTCGGCAGGCGTGGGAACACGGCCTTGGTCAGGTCGGTTTCCGGCCATACCGCCGAGCCGCCTACCGCCAACACCGCGGCCAGTTGGGTCATCAGGTCGCCTTCTACTTCCGCCAGGCACAGTACATGCTCGCGGGGCAGAATGGCGTAGCTGTTGCGCTCGCCGGTCGGCCCGGCCAGTTGGCGAGTGATGCCGCTTTGCGACTGCGCGGCGAATTGAGTGCACAGGGTGCTCAGCTCGCTGAACTTATTGCTGTCGGCCCAGGTTTTCAGGGCAGTCAGTGGTTGGCTCATGGCATCGCGCAGGCGCACATCGGGTGCTGCCAGCTTGTCGCCACGTACGAAGGATTGTTCGATCGCATCGGTAGGACGTGTCGACAGCAGGCGGTACAGATACAGCGGGCCACCGGCTTTCGGGCCGGTGCCCGACAGGCCTTCGCCACCGAACGGCTGCACACCGACCACGGCGCCGACGATGTTGCGGTTAACGTAAACGTTACCGGCGTTGACGTTATCAATCACCTTGGCGATGGTCTCGTCGATGCGGGTGTGCACGCCCAGGGTCAGGCCGTAGCCGGACGCATTGATCTGGCCGATCAACTGGTCGATCTCTTTACGCTTGTAGCGCACCACGTGCAGCACAGGGCCGAAGATCTCGCGTTGCAGTTCGTCGAAGCTTTCCAGTTCGATCAGGGTTGGCATCACGAAGGTGCCGCGCTTGATCTCTTCAGCATCGGCAATCGCCACTTGGTAAACGTTGCGGCCTTTGTCGCGCATGGCCTGGATGTGTTTTTCGATGCCGGCCTTGGCTTCTGCGTCGATCACCGGGCCGATGTCCACCGACAGTCGCTCCGGGTTGCCCAGGCGGCATTCCGCCATGGCGCCCTTGAGCATTTCGATGACGCGGTCCGCCGAATCTTCCTGCAGGCACAGCACTCGCAGCGCGGAGCAACGTTGACCGGCGCTGTCGAAGGCCGACGACACCACGTCGATGACCACTTGTTCGGTGAGCGCCGAGGAGTCCACGATCATCGCGTTCTGGCCGCCGGTTTCGGCGATCAGCGGGATCGGACGGCCTTGGGCATCCAGGCGCCCGGCGACATTGCGTTGCAGCAGGCGCGCCACTTCGGTGGAGCCGGTGAACATCACGCCTTTGACGCGATCGTCGCCCACCAGGCGGGCACCGACGGTTTCGCCCTGGCCCGGCAGCAGTTGCAGCACGCCTTCCGGAATACCGGCTTCGAGCAGGATGCGCACGGCCTGGGCCGCTACCAATGGGGTTTGCTCGGCGGGCTTGGCCAATACCGGGTTGCCGGCGGCCAGCGCAGCCGCCACCTGGCCGCTGAAAATCGCCAGCGGGAAGTTCCACGGGCTGATGCAGACCACCGGGCCCAATGGGCGGTGGGCATCGTTGGTGAAATCGTTGCGTGCCTGCACCGCGTAGTAACGCAGGAAGTCCACGGCTTCACGCACTTCGGCGATGGCGTTGGCGAAGGTCTTGCCGGCTTCGCGGGCCAGCAGGCCCATCAGTGGCTGGATGTCGCCTTCCATCAGGTCGGCGGCGCGCTCGAGGATCGCGGCGCGTTCGGCGGGCGGGGTGGCCTGCCAGATCGGGCCCGCATTGATGGCGCACTGGATCGCGTTGTCGACGTCTTCAATAGTGGCTTCTTGCACCTGGCCGACCACATCACGCAGGTCGGACGGGTTCAGCACCGCTGTTGCGGCCTGCTCGCTGGCGGCGCAACCGAGCATCGGCGCGGCTTTCCAGTTGTTGTGAGCGGTGGCCAGCAGGGCGCACGACAGTGACGCCAGGCGGTGTTCGTTGGCCAGGTCGATACCGGCCGAGTTGGCGCGGTCGCTGCCATACAAGTCGCGCGGCAATGGAATACGCGGGTGCGGCAAGCCGAAGCCGCCTTCCTGCGTGGCCATTTGCTCAATGCTGGCCACCGGGTCGGCCACCAGTTCCTGGATCGAGATGGACTGGTCGGCGATACGGTTGACGAACGAGGTGTTGGCGCCGTTTTCCAGCAGGCGACGCACCAGGTACGCCAGCAGTGTTTCGTGAGTGCCGACCGGCGCGTACACGCGGCACGGACGGTTCAGCTTGCCTTCGGAAACCTTGCCTACAACCTGTTCGTACAACGGTTCGCCCATGCCGTGCAGGCATTGGAACTCGTACTGGCCGGGGTAATAGTTCTGACCGGCGATATGGTAGATGGCCGACAGGGTGTGGGCGTTGTGCGTGGCGAACTGCGGGTAGATGACTTCCGGCACCGACAGCAGTTTTCTAGCACATGCGATGTAGGAAACGTCGGTGTACACCTTGCGGGTGTACACCGGGTAGCCTTCCAGGCCTTCGACCTGGGCGCGCTTGATTTCGCTGTCCCAGTACGCGCCTTTAACCAGGCGGATCATCAGGCGATGGCGGCTGCGGCGTGCCAGGTCGATCACATAATCGATCACGTACGGGCAACGCTTCTGGTAAGCCTGGATCACGAAACCGATGCCGTTCCAGCCGGTCAGTTGCGGCTCGAAGCACAGGCGTTCCAGCAGGTCCAGGGACAGTTCCAGGCGGTCGGCTTCTTCGGCATCGATGTTCAGGCCGATGTCGTATTGCTTGGCCAGCAGGGTCAGGGACAGCAGGCGCGGGTACAACTCGTCCATCACGCGCTCATATTGCGCACGGCTGTAACGCGGGTGCAGTGCCGAGAGCTTGATGGAAATTCCCGGGCCTTCATAAATCCCGCGGCCGTGTGAGGCTTTGCCGATGGAGTGAATGGCTTGTTCATACGAGGCCAGGTACTTCTGGGCGTCGTGTTCGGTGAGCGCAGCTTCACCGAGCATGTCATAGGAATAGCGGAAACCCTTGGCTTCGAACTTGCTCGCATTGGCCAGGGCTTCGGCGATGGTTTCGCCGGTGACGAACTGTTCGCCCATCAGGCGCATGGCCATGTCGACGCCCTTGCGGATCATCGGCTCGCCACTCTTGCCGATGATGCGGCTCAAGGATGAGGTCAAGCCGGCTTCGTTGTGCGTGGCGACCAGTTTGCCGGTCAGCAGCAGGCCCCAGGTGGCGGCATTGACGAACAGCGACGGGCTGTTGCCCAAGTGCGGGTGCCAGTTGCCAGTGCTGATCTTGTCGCGGATCAGTGCGTCGCGAGTGCCCTTGTCCGGGATACGCAACAGCGCTTCGGCCAGGCACATCAGGGCCACGCCTTCCTGGGACGACAGGGAAAACTCCTGCAGCAAGCCCTGAACAATACCGGCACGGCCGCCGGCGCTCTTCTGATTGCGCAGTTTCTCGGCAATCGAGGCGGCCAGCTTGTTGGTGGCTTCAGCCATGGGGGCCGGCAGGCGGGCCTGTTCGATCAGCATCGGCACCACTTCCGGCTCCGGGCGGCGGTAAGCGGCGGTGATCGAGGCGCGCAGTACCGATTGCGGCAGGATGCTCTCGGCGAACTCAAGGAAGCACTGGTGCGCGTGGTCGGCCTGGACCTCGCCCGCGTCGTCGGCATCCTTGCTGCTCAAGCCATTGAGCTCGGCCAGGGTTGCACCACCCTCGAGTTTCTCCAGGTAATTGAAAATCGCCTGCTTGATCAGCCAGTGCGGCGTGCGATCAATGGAGGTCGCGGCAGCCTTAAGGCGTTCGCGGGTCGGGTCGTCGAGTTTGACCCCAAGGGTGGTCGTCGCCATTTTCTTATCCTCATGGGTGCCACTACCGAGTGGCATTAGCTGGCGGCAAGATTAGCTGCGCCCAAGAAGAGGTGCAACCGGGTGCAACCCTTTTTATCCATGAAATTTTCGATGGATGCGGTGAAAAAATTGAGCGTTCAGCGGATTGCGCTTTCTCTTGGTGCATTTGCTTCTGAGATCCGCTGTTCTTGCTCCGAAAAGGAGCAAAAACAAGGTGTTTGAGCGAATTTACGCTCAGGTGCAACTTAATCCCAAGAAACTGGTTGCACCTTATTTGCTTTGTTGAATAGCATTCGCGGCCAAGGTGCAACCAACGCGAAAGCGGGGTTCATCGGCTGGCGGCTTTCCTGGGGAAACGTCAGTCATAAATGCGCGGCACACAGGTACGTTTACTCACTGATCAGTGGGTAGCCGTCCGACAGACCGCTGCCACATAAAAACAAAGCCAGGGCGTCACTCATATGAGCGTTAGCAATCCAACCCTGATCACATTCGTGATCTACATCGCAGCAATGGTGCTGATCGGCCTGATGGCCTATCGCTCCACCAATAACCTTTCCGATTACATCCTTGGCGGTCGCAGCCTCGGCAGCGTGGTGACGGCGTTGTCCGCCGGCGCTTCCGACATGAGCGGCTGGTTGTTGATGGGCTTGCCGGGCGCGATCTACATGTCCGGTCTGTCGGAAAGCTGGATCGCCGTCGGCCTGATCGCCGGTGCCTACCTCAACTGGCTGTTCGTGGCCGGTCGCCTGCGGGTACAGACCGAACACAACGGCGACGCCCTGACGCTGCCGGATTACTTCTCCAGCCGTTTCGAAGATAAAAGCGGCCTGCTGCGGATCATCTCCGCCGTCGTGATCCTGGTGTTCTTCACCATCTACTGCGCGTCCGGCATCGTGGCCGGTGCCCGCCTGTTCGAAAGCACCTTCGGCATGTCCTACGAGACTGCCTTGTGGGCCGGCGCTGCGGCGACGATTGCCTACACCTTTATCGGTGGTTTCCTGGCGGTGAGCTGGACCGATACCGTGCAAGCGACGCTGATGATCTTTGCGTTGATCCTGACGCCCATCATCGTGCTGCTGGCCACCGGCGGCGTAGACACCACCTTCCTTGCCATCGAAGCCAAGGACCCGACCAATTTCGACATGCTGAAAAACACCACCTTCATCGGCGTGATCTCGCTGACGGGCTGGGGCCTGGGCTACTTCGGCCAACCGCATATCCTGGCGCGTTTCATGGCGGCGGATTCGGTGAAGTCGATCGCCAAGGCGCGCCGCATCTCCATGACCTGGATGATCCTGTGCCTGGGCGGCACCGTGGCCGTTGGCTTCTTCGGTATCGCCTACTTTTCGGCGCATCCGGAAGTGGCGGGTCCTGTGACCGAGAACCCTGAGCGTGTGTTTATCGAACTGGCAAAAATCCTCTTCAACCCATGGGTTGCCGGTGTGTTGCTGTCGGCCATCCTCGCGGCCGTCATGAGCACCCTGAGCTGCCAATTGCTGGTGTGCTCCAGCGCCCTGACCGAAGACTTCTACAAGACCTTCCTGCGTAAGAACGCTTCCCAGGTTGAGCTGGTATGGGTCGGTCGCGCCATGGTGCTGCTGGTGGCATTGATCGCCATCGCCATGGCCGCCAACCCGGAAAACCGCGTACTGGGCCTGGTCAGCTATGCCTGGGCCGGTTTCGGCGCGGCGTTCGGCCCGGTGGTGCTGATCTCGGTGATCTGGAAAGGTATGACCCGCAACGGCGCACTGGCCGGCATCCTGGTCGGCGCAACCACCGTGATCGTGTGGAAGCACTTCTCGCTGCTGGGCCTGTACGAAATCATCCCAGGCTTCATCTTCGCCAGCCTGGCGATCTACTTCGTGAGCAAGATGGGCGCACCGACCGCCGGTATGGTCGAGCGCTTTGACGCCGCCGAAAAAGACTACAACCTCAACAAGTAACTCGCCGGGCGTTAAGCGCCGTTTGAGTTAAAAAGAAGGCCCGCGTCCTACGGATGGCGGGCCTTTTTTTGCGTGTGATTTGAGTTGGTCCGAAGAAGATTCCGACATTGGCGTGTAGGGGTTTACTGATTTGATCGGGGGGCGCTCAGAGAGGCGAAATCGTGGTGCAGAATCTTGCGCCTACCCCTCGCAGAGAAACACCGGATGTTCGCTCCTGCCAATCAAAGTGCCTTTACCCTGACCCTCGACGGGGTTGCCAGTGACCTCAAGGTCTACCGCTTCAACGGTAACGAGGCGCTTAGTCAGCCCTACTGTTTTGACCTTGAGCTGGTAGGCGAGCAGCCCGATCTTGACCTGCAAAGCGTGTTGCATCGCCAGGTTTACCTGGGTTTCGATGATCGGGGGCATGGCGTCCACGGCCTGGTTTACCGAGTGGCGCAGGGTGACTCCGGGCGCCGTCTGACGCGATATCAAATCACTCTTGTACCGCAATTGGCCTACCTGGCGCATAGCAGCCACCAGCGTATTTTCCAGCACAAGACGGTGCCGCAGATGGTGGCACTGGTGCTGGTGGGGCAGGGCATCCTGAGTGATCAGTTCGAATTTCGCCTCAGCGGTACTTACCTCGAGCGCGAATATTGCGTGCAGTTCGGCGAGACCGACCTGGCGTTCATTCAACGTCTGTGTGCCGAGCAGGGCATTCACTACCATTTTCAGCATTCACCCGAAGGACATCTGCTGGTGTTCGGCGATGACCAGACCGTGTTTGCCCAGGCGGAGCAACCCACTCCCTACATGCCCGGTTCCGGGATGGTCGCGCAAACCCCGGCGATCAAACGCTTCGCCGTGCAGTTGGCGACCGCTACCACGGCGGTAAACCTGCGCGATTACGATTTCCGAAAACCGCGCCTGGCGCTGGAAAGCGCGGCCAGCGGTGAACAGCTTCCCATGCTCGAACAGCAAGGCTATCCCGGCCAATTCAGCGACCGTGCCCATGGCAAACACTTCGCGCAGCGCGGGTTGGAGCGCCAACGCAGCGACTACCGACTGGCCCATGGCGAGGGTGATGAACCGGCATTGGTCAGTGGCGGTTTCCTCAAGCTGTCAGGGCACCCCCGCGAGAGCTGGAATGACTTGTGGCTGGTGCGCCAAGTAAGCCACGAAGGCAAGCAGCCGCAAGTGCTTGAGGAGGCTGTGACTGAAGTCTGCGACGGTGAGTTTCGGCAGGGATATCGCAATAACTTTGTCGCCGCGCCTTGGGATGTGATCTTCCGCCCGCCTTTGTCCGAGCAAGCGCGCCCGGCTATCTCGGGTTATCAGAACGCCGTGGTCACGGGGCCTGCCGACAGCGAAATCCATTGCGACGAGTACGGCCGGGTCAAGGTGCAACTGGCCTGGGACCGCGCCGGGGTCCATGACGATCACGCCAGTTGTTGGTTGAGGGTTGCCAGCGGTTGGGCCCATGACCGCTATGGAGCGGTGCTTATCCCCAGAGTGGGCATGGAAGTGCTGGTGGGCTTCGTCAATGGCGACCTGGACATGCCGCTGGTGATGGGTTGCCTGCCCAACGCGGCGACGCCGGTGCCCCTCGACCTGCCGGCGGACAAGACCCGCAGCATCTTCCGCAGCCAGAGCAGCCCCGGTGGCGGCGGTTACAACGAATTGCGCATCGAAGACCGCAAGGGCGCCGAAGAAATCTACCTGCGTGCCCAGCGCGACTGGACCCAGCACGTGTTACATGACCAGCAGGTACAGGTCGACAACCAGCGCCGGGTGAAAGTTGGGGGTGAGTCGCACCATGAACTGCAGGGCGAAGAACAGCGCATCACCCATGGCAACCGCCTGACCGAACTCAAGCTGGATGATCACCTGGTGGTCGGCGGCTCGCAGCAGGTAAAGGCTGGGCAAACCATTCAGATTGGCGCAGGGCAGAGCATCGTTATCGACGCGGGCGCCACCCTCACGATCCAGGCAGGAGGGCAGTCGATCACGCTTTCAGCGGGCGGCATATTCAGCAGCGTGCCGATCCAGCTCGGCGGCGGCCCTGCCCCCGGCCCGGCGCCGTTGATACCGGGGCTCAAGGAAAAACTCTTGGCGGTTATCCCCGCCCCACTGAGCCCCGTGCAAGTGGCGAGTTTGAAGCGTAGTGCACCGTTTTGCGAGGAATGTGAGCGTTGCAAGAATGGGCAGTGCGATATCGCGCAGCATGGCAGCGCAGGTAATAACGCTCGAGGAGCCCCTGCGGCGAAAGCCTCGGCTGTAGAGCCAGGTTTTCATATTGTGCAACGCGCCATGCCGCGTGATGAGTTGGAAAAAACGCTGTTCGAGTCTCCCAGTGCAACTGTCCTAGAGCGTTTTCGCAGCCTGAATCCACACCTTACGCAGTACGCCCGACCGGGGCAGATGCTCGTCCTCAGCGATCCACTCAACAGCCAATGCACCCGTGAGGAAGCATTGCTGATGGAGGCAGCGCAAGAGGTGAGCAATGCGCTGACGCCGATGAGTGATGAGGAAGCGGCGTTTATGGTGGAGCACCATGAGGTGGTTAGGGGGTTTTTGGCGGATAGCTCGATGGCGGTGGGGATTGGGTCGACGATGGTGGAAGGTCATCTGATACGGACGAAGTCGGTACTTGATGCTCTCGAAAAATTGCATGTTAGAACCTTTCAGGCACAAGGGAGTTTGCAAGGTGTCGAATTCTTTACAAAGCGCAAGCAGTTGTTAACTCGACTGGATAACAGCCTGGGACCCTTAGTCCGAAAGGGTGTAAATATTGCAGATCACCCAAAGCTCAAAAGCGCGCTGGGAATCTCCAGTCGTAGTCTGGTTCATCATTGGAGCAGGGCCGGTGTGGCAGGAGGTATTCCCGGGTATGCGACACATATTCAGGGTGTGGCGCGTGCAAGCCAATACATGAAGGTTGGTGGTTTCGTTGGTATGGTGCTCGGGGCTTCAGCCTCAGCGTTGAAAGTGAAGGAAACGTGCCGCGTTGATACGCCGGCGAAGTGTAAGAAAGTAAAGTTCATTGAAGGGGGGAGCTTCGTCGGAGGCGTTGCCGGTGGCTGGTTGGGTGGCGCCGCCGGAGTAGCTGGCGCTAGTACAATTTGCGCTGCCGTCGGCGCCGGAACTTTCGGTGTAGGAGGAGTGTTATGTGTCTTGGTGGTCATAGGGGCAGGTACATCTATTGCCGGGTTGGGTGGAGCGAAAGTTGGAGAACACATCGGTGAATTCATTTATGAGGTGCGAAACCCATAATGAACGAGTATTACGTAATTTATATGTGGTGCTGGATAAGCGTGTTCGCTTTGATTTTTTTAACTTTTCTAGTGCAGCTTTATTTTTCGTATTCGAAAGTAGATGAAATACTGGCCTGTTTGGGAAATTCAAAGGTTGTAGTGTTTCGTAAGCAGTTGCTGGGAAAGGATTTTTTTAGTAGATCTTGTTTTGTACTGACGATTGCCGGAATGCTTGCTTTTCCGAAAGTGCACATAAGAGAGGGTGGGTTTACCCGTGAGGAGTTTGAAAGTGTTCCGTCGAAACTTAAGTTTCAATTAAGGGCGTTGGTGTATGTCTTATTCTTCTTGGTGGTTGTTTGCGTGGTGTTATGGGGTGTTGGAGAGTGCGTAGGTTGGTTGAAATGAAAAAATTACGACATCGACGTATTGCTTTTGATGCGATTAAGGTCTCTCCAGTTCGTTGGAAACCGTATTGGCACACCTGCAAGGCTTGACGAAGGTCACCTGCCCGATAATCAGCTCGCGGAGGCTCAGCCGCGAAGCCTCGGCTGTAGAGCCGGGTTTTCATATCGTGCAACGCGCCATGCAGCGTGGTGAGTTGGAAAAAACGCTGTTCGAGTCTCCCGGTGCAATTATTCTGGAGCGTTTTCGCAGCCTGAATCCACACCTTACGCAGTACGCTCGACCGGGGCACATTGGCGGCCACTCCGGTTTGTATTGCTATCGGTGTAGGAACCCTTGGCGTTGGCGGGTTAATTTGCGGCGTGGTGGTTGTGGGCGCCGGAGCCGCATAGGGGGGAATGCCGGAGCTCGCATGGGGAGCAAGTTGGGGGAAGTTGTTTATGAGGGAGTGAAATAAATATGGAAAGCGCAAGGACTTTGTATTTTTATTGTTTGATGATCGCGGCGTTATGGGTCGTTCTTGTTTTAGTGGGGCAGGTGTATTTTTCATATCGTAAAGTCGATGAAATATTGGAGTGCTTGGGTGCTTCAAGATTGATCTCTTACCGTAAGCGTTTTATTGGTTCCGATTTTTTAAGCAAAACTTTTTTTGTAAATACCGTCGCTGGAATGTTTGTCTTTCAGAAATTGCATATTAAGGATGGGGCCATTACGCGTGAAGATCTGGACAATGTTCCTCGCCAGCTAATGCGTGAGTTGAGACTGTGGGGTTTTTTTTTTGATGGGTATGGGGGGGTACGCGGTTACTTTGTGGTGTGTCGGTGAATATATGGGCTGGCTTGGATAAAAACTCTCGGGGCGTCGCAGTGTTTGACGGTGGACTATTTAATTAACTTCTATGTGCAAAGGATTATCTCGAATGCTTAAGCAGCTAGCACCTCGGACTTGGCTAGCCCACCACCTACTCGAATCAGGCGAGCGCTTCTTCGTCGTCCTCAGCAATGCCAGTGACGCCAAACCTCTCGACGCCTGGCGAAGCACCGCTGCCGGCATGCCGCCCCAACCCATCTGGGCCGGCACAGCCTACGCCGAGTGGAGTGAGGTGATGCCCTATGTCGCAATCATCGAGCCCGACAGTCCTTTTCTCGACTGGATAGCGACCACCGAATCCACGGACTGGGGCTGGCTGGCGGTGTCCTCCAGCTCGTTGCAAACCGTGGTTGCGCATCTGCAAGGCTTGACCAAGGTCTACCTGCCCGATCATCAGGAAGTGTTTCTGCGCTTCTGGGATGGCGCCCAATTTCTACCGATGTTGCAGGCGTTGGGCGACGCGGCGTCAACGCTATTGCCGGTATTCCAGCGTTACCTGATTAATGGTCAGCCGCTGACGGTTGCGCCGGGGCCGATGACCGAGGCTAAAGCCAGCCCGTGGTGGCGAGTGCCTGCGCCGGTGCTCAAACATTTGGCAGAGCAGTCACCGCAAACCCTGATCGACAACCTGCTCCAACGGCTCGAAGAACAGCGCCCGGACCTGTACACCGCCTTCCCGCCGGCGACCTTGCGGCACAAGGTCGCCTACTTTGCGCGGGGTGCGGATATCAGCGATGACGCACTGGCCAGCGCCCTGGCGTCAGACTCGGCTTGAGCCCAAGGCCTGCTGCAAGTCGTCGATCAGGTCTTCAATCGCCTCGATGCCCACAGAGAGGCGGATCATCTCCGGCTTCACACCGGCCTTGGCCTGTTCTTGCTCGTTCATCTGCCGATGGGTGGTGGAGGCAGGGTGGCAGGCCAGGGATTTGGCGTCACCGATGTTGACCAGGCGCTTGAAGATTTGCAGCGAGTCGTAGAAGCGCACGCCGGCATCGAAGCCGCCCTTCAAGCCGAAAGACAGGATCGCCGACGGTTTGCCTTGCATGTATTTTTGCGCCAGGGCGTGGTGCGGGTGATCGGGTAGCCCGGCATAGCTGACCCATTCCACTGCCGCATGGCCTTGTAGGAACTGCGCGACCTTCAGGGCGTTTTCGGTGTGGCGCTCCATGCGCAGAGCCAGGGTTTCCAGGCCTTGCAGCAGCAAAAACGCATTCATCGGCGCCAGCGCCGCGCCGGTATTGCGCAGCGGCACAGTGCGGGCGCGGGCGATAAAGGCTGCTGGACCGAATTTTTCGGTATAGACCACGCCGTGATAGGCCGGCTCGGGGTTGTTGAGGCCGGGGAATTTTTCCGGATATTGGGTCCAGGGGAAGGTGCCGCTGTCGACGATCACGCCGCCCAGGGAGTTGCCATGGCCGCCAATGTATTTAGTGATTGAGTGCACAACGATGTCGGCGCCGAATTGGATCGGCTTACACAGGATCGGCGTGGCCACGGTGTTATCCACCACCAGTGGCACGCCACGGGCATGGGCGACGTCTGCCAGTGCCTGGATGTCGATGATATTGCCCGCCGGGTTGCCGATGCTTTCGCAGTACACCAGCTTGGTGTTGTCGTCGATCAGCTCGGCGATGGCTTGGGCAGAGTCGTCTCGGGCGAAGCGCACATCGACGCCAAAGCTCGGCAGCAGGTGGGCGAACAGGGTGTAGGTACCGCCGTAGAGCTGCGGGGTGGTGACGATATTGTCGCCGGCCCGGGTGAGGGTCTGGATCGCGTAGTGGATCGCGGCGCTGCCGGCCGACACCGCCAGCGCGGCGATACCGCCTTCGAGGGCGGCGAGGCGTTGCTCCAGCACATCGTTGGTGGGGTTCATGATCCGCGTGTAGATGTTGCCGGGCACATCCAGGTTGAACAGGTCGGCGCCATGCTGGGCGTTATCGAATTCGAAGGCGACATTCTGGTAGATCGGCACAGCGACGGCCTTGGTGGTGGGGTCCGACTTAAAGCCATGGTGCAGCGCGATGGTGGCGTCTTTCATGATTGTTATTGACCTCCCTGGAGAATGGATCGCCACAATAAGTCCACCGTGATACGGCCGTTTAGATTTTTTTTGGCCTGCCTCCTGTATTTACGGCATAAGCACCGCCCGACACGCAGCCCTGCACCTTTGCCCGTGTAGAAGGTAAACTTCGCCCCCTGCGCAGGAGCAACCATGAATTATCGTCACGCCTTTCACGCCGGCAACCACGCCGATGTCTTCAAACACCTGACCTTGACCCGCCTCATTGCCCTGATGTCGCGCAAGGAACAGCCGTTCGCCTACCTCGATACCCATGCCGGGATCGGTCTGTATGACCTGCAGGGCGACCAGGCCAACCGCACGGGTGAATACCTGGAAGGCATCGCGCGTCTGTGGGGCGAGGACGACCTGCCGTCACTGACCGCCGACTACATGCGCGTGCTGCAAGAGATGAACCCGGATGGCCAGTTGCGTTACTACCCGGGCTCGCCGGAACTGGCACGGCGCCTTACGCGCCCGCAGGATCGGGTTTTGCTCAATGAGAAACACCCCGAAGACGGCGTGCTGCTCAAGGACAACATGAAAGGTGATCGCCGCGTCAAAGTGCACCTGGGCGAAGGCTGGCATGTACCGCGCGCCTTGTTGCCGGTGCCGGAAAAACGCGCATTGATGCTCATCGACCCGCCCTTCGAGAAACTCGATGAGATGCAGCGGTGCGCTGCCTCCCTCAAGGAAGCGGTCAGCCGCATGCGCCAGACCGTCGCGGCCATCTGGTACCCGGTGAAGGACCAGCGCATGCTGCGTCGCTTCTACCAGGACCTGGCCGGCACTGGCGCGCCGAAGCTGTTGCGCGTGGAATTGCTGGTGCATCCCCTGGACACGCCCAACACCCTGACCGGCTCGGGCCTGGCGATTGCCAACCCGCCGTGGGGCTTGGAAGAGGAATTGCGCGAGCTGCTGCCGTGGCTGTCCAAGAAACTTGGCCAGACCCAGGGTGGGTGGCAGATGGATTGGCTGATCGCTGAGTAACCTGCTCTAAAGCCAGGCACAGGACCCAATGTGGGAGGGCGCCCCTCCCACATGTTGATCTGTGTTGGCCTTTAGATCGGGCAGGTCACGCCGGTGCCGCCGATCCCGCAATACCCCTGCGGATTCTTCGCCAGGTACTGCTGGTGGTACGCCTCGGCGAAGTACACCGTTGGGGCTTCGTCGATTTCGGTGGTGATTTCACCCAGGCCGGCCTTGCTCAGTTCTTGCTGATACGCCTCGGCACTGGCCTTCGCCGCCGCCAGTTGTTCCGGGGTGGTCGCATAAATCACCGAGCGGTACTGGCTGCCGATATCGTTGCCCTGGCGCATGCCCTGGGTCGGGTTGTGCAATTCCCAGAACATCTTCAGCAGGTCTTCGTATCTCACTTTGGCCTGGTCATACACCACCAGCACCACTTCGCTGTGGCCGGTCAGGCCGGAGCAGACTTCTTCGTAGGTCGGGTTCGGCGTGAAGCCGCCGGCGTAACCCACCACGGTGCTGACCACGCCGTCGCGCTGCCAGAACTTGCGTTCCGCACCCCAGAAACATCCCAGGCCGAAGATCGCAAAACCGACATCGTCAATGAATGGGCCGAGCAGTGGGTTGCCGTTGACGAAGTGTGTCTCGGGCAGGTTCATCGGGGTTTCACGGCCAGGCAACGCTTGTTCTTGAGTAGGCAGCACGTTTTTGTTCACCAGAATTTCCGAGCGCAAGACCATGATCAGTCCTCTCGTCAGGTTGAGTTAGCGGTAAGGATTCAGACAGCCAGTGTGCCCGAGTGTTACAGCGCTGTCAGGCGATTGGCCCGCGCGGGTAGCGTTTGAGCATCGTCAACAGCTCTGCGCCGGGGATTGGCCGGTCGAACAGGTAGCCCTGGCCCACGTCGCAGCGGTGCCGTCGCAGGAACGCCAGTTGCTCGGCGGTCTCGATGCCTTCGGCCACAACCTTGAGCTTGAGGTTGTGGGCCATGGCGATCACGGCCGAGGTGATTTCCATGTCGTCCTGGTTGTCCGGGATCTCGTGGATAAAGCTGCGATCGATCTTGATGATGTCGATGGGGAATTTTTTCAAGTAGCTCAGCGATGAGTAACCGGTACCGAAATCGTCCATGGCCAGGGTCAGGCCGAAGCTCTTGAGTTGGTCCAGTTGCAGGCGTGTGTCCTCGGTGGCTTCCAGCAGCAGGCCTTCGGTGAGTTCCAGTTCCAGCAGGTTGGCGGGCAGGTCTTCTTCCTTGAGGATGGCGGCAATCGAGGCCACCAGGTCCGGGTCGGAGAACTGCTTGGGCGACAGGTTGATTGCCACCTGCAGGTTGCCCATGCCGGCGGCGCTCAGACGCTTGCTCATGCGGCAGGCCTGGCGCGCGATCCATTTGCCGATGGGGATGATCAAGCCGGTCTCTTCGGCCACGCTGATGAACTGGTCAGGACGGATCATGCCCTTTTCCGGATGGTTCCAGCGCAGCAGCGCTTCCATGCCCAGCAAGCGACCGCTGCGCAGGCATAGCTTGGGCTGGTAGAACACGTCCAGCTCGTTCTGGGTCAAGGCGCGACGCAGGTTGTTCTCTACGAACAGCTTGTAGCTGGCCTCGGCGTTCAGCGCTTCGGTGAACACTTGTACCTGGTGTTTGCCGTTGGCCTTGGCTTTGTGCAGCGCCAGGCCGGCGTTACGCATCAGGGTTTGCGGGTCGCGGCCATGCAGGGGGGCGCATGCCAGGCCCACGGAACCGGTGACGCTGATCAATTGGTTGTCGACGAACATCGGTTTATCCAGGGTTGCCAGCAACTGGCTGGCGACCTGCTGGCCGCTTTCCAGGTCGGTGTCGTCGAGCAGTACCGCAAACTCGTTGCTGGCAAAGCGCGCCAGGCTGCCGCCGGTACTCAGGCTGTTGCGCAGGCGCCGGGCCAGGCTGATCAGCAGCTTGTCGCCGGTCTGGTGGCCGAGGCTGTCGTTGATGCGCTTGAAGTTGTCGATGTCCACCAGCAGCAGGCTGATCGGGGTGTCACTGTCGCGGGCAAAGCGCTCGTCGAGGTTGCGGATAAACGCCGGGCGGTTGCCCAGGTTGGTCAGGTTGTCGGTATAGGCCAGGCGCTCGATGCGCTGCTGGGCCAGCTTGGTCTGGGTGATGTCTTCGTAGATACCGATGTAGTGCGTCAGCTCACGGTTGTCGCCATACACCTTGGAGATCGACAGCTGGCCCCAGTAGGGTTCGAGGTTTTTACGCCGGCTTTTGAATTCACCCTGCCAACTGTTGCTTTTGGCCAGGCTCGACGGCGCGTCAAACAGCAACTCGCTGAGGTTCTCCAGCGCGGGTAATTGCGCCAGGCGATGGCCGTGGACTTCTTCGGCGCTGTACTGGGTGATCGCGGTAAAACTTGGGTTGACGTACTCCACAACACCGTCGCAGTTGACCAGCAAAAACGCGTTGGCGCTTTGCTCCACCGCGCGCTGGAACAGATGCAGGGCGCTGGTGGCGGTGCGGCGGTTGTGGTTGTTGATCACTTGCGCGAACTGGTCGGCCAACTCACCGGCGAAGGCAATCTCATCGGCCTGCCACACGCGCGAGCTGCCGCCTTGTTCCAGGCATAGCACGCCGACCACCTGGCCATCGACGCGGATGCTCGCATCCAGCATGGCGTGGATGTCTTTGGCGCGCAGGTTCTCGGCCATCTCACGGGTGCGCGGGTCGCGCATGGCATTGTTGGCGTCGATGGCGCGGCTGGTGTGCAAGGCTTCCAGATAATCCGGGAAGCAGCCGGCATCAATGGGGTCCGGCAGATGGTACTGCTGGTCGGCGCGGTGATAGGCCGAAATCGGCGTCAGGCGCTGGCCTTCGAGATTCCAGAGGCTTGCGCAATCGATCTGGTAGATATCGCAGGCGCTACGGGTGATCAGCTCGGCGGCTTCCTGCAGCGAGTTGTTGGCGGTGTAGCGCTGGCGGGCCAGCAGCAGGATCAACTCTTGCTGGGCGCGCACCCGTTCCAGATGCTGCAGCTGCTCCTGCTGGGCACGCTGGTTGAGTTCGAGGGCGATCTGCAGGCGGTTGTTCTGGCTTTCCAGGTCCTGCGTCGGGGCAGGCAAGGGGATTTCGCTGAACAGGCCGTCGACCACCATCAGGTAGCCGCGCAGCAGATGGCGATTGTGTTGTTTATAGGCCTCGCCCATTTCGAGCAGGCTCAGGGGGCCGTCGTTGGTGTGCAAGGTGTAGCGCACCAGGTAATGCGGGCTTTGGCTCAGTTGCTGTTGAATGGTGTCGTGCAGTTGATAGCGCGCCTGGGGTTCCATCAGGCTGGCGTAGGGTGTGCCGATCAGGGCGCACAGCTCGACCGCCGACAGGCCGAATTGGCGCTCGCAGTTGGGGTCGAGGTACAGCAGGGCCCAGCTTGCCTCATTAAGCCGCTCGAAACGCAGCATACCGAGGCGCGAAGGCACCGGTAACTGCGTCACTACCTCGGCCGCCATACGGGCGACATCGGGTTGGCTTTTCATGGGGGGAACTCACTTGAAGTAACGCGCACGGCGCCGGGCTAACGCCCTCTTTTCTGCTGCCTGCGGCAAGGTTGCATCATGCAGCGCGGGCTGACAAGAGAGGATGAAGGCTAAGTGCTATAAGGGGGGTATCGGCCGGACGGGGGAATTCTTCAGTCGGAATGACAGAAGGTGTACAACCCTGTCCTGTCTGTATAGAAAAGCAAAAAAAGCCCCGCCAAATTGACGGGGTTGAGGTACGAGCGTGGCGCTCGGAAATCGTTGCAAGCAGGCCTCCCCGGTTACGGGGAGGCCGCTGCGGCTTACAGCAGGATCGTGCGGATGTCGTTCAGCAACTGGCTCAGACGCTGGGTAAAGCGTGCAGCGGCCGCGCCGTTGATCACACGGTGATCGTAGGACAGCGACAGCGGCAGCATCAGCTTCGGCTGGAACGCTTTACCGTCCCAGACTGGCTGGATAGTGGCCTTGGACACACCCAGGATCGCCACTTCCGGCGCGTTGACGATTGGCGTGAAGCCAGTGCCGCCAATGTGACCGAGGCTGGAGATGGTGAAGCAAGCGCCTTGCATGTCGTCTGCGGTCAGCTTCTTGTCGCGCGCCTTGGCAGCCAGGGCAGCGGCCTCAGCGGCAAGCTGCAGCAGGCTCTTCTGATCGACGTTCTTGATGACCGGTACCAGCAGGCCATCCGGGGTATCGACGGCAAAACCAATGTGGACGTACTTCTTGCGAATGATCGCCTTGCCGCTTGGCGCCAGCGAGCTGTTGAAGTCCGGCAGCTCCTTGAGCAGGTGCGCACAGGCCTTGAGCAGCAATGGCAGCACGGTCAGTTTCACGCCGGCTTTTTCGGCCACGGCTTTCTGCGCGACGCGGAAAGCTTCCAGGTCGGTGATGTCGGCCTGGTCGAACTGAGTCACGTGCGGAATGTTCAGCCAGCTGCGGTGCAGGCTCGACGCGCCGATTTGCATCAGGCGGGTCATCGGCACTTCTTCGGTTTCGCCGAAGCGGCTGAAGTCCACCACCGGAATCGGTGGAATGCCCGCGCCGCCCGTTGCAGCGCCGGCAGCCGGAGCTTCCTTGGCCTTCTGCATCATGGCTTTGACGTAAACCTGCACGTCTTCCTTCAGCACGCGACCGTGCGGGCCAGTGGCCGACACAGCGTTCAGCTCGACGCCGAATTCACGGGCCAGTTGACGTACAGCCGGGCCGGCGTGAACCTTGGCACCGCTAGGCGCAGGCGCGGCAACAGCAGGGGCCGGTGCGGCCTCGGCTTTTGCGGCAGGTGCAGGTGCGGCGGCCGGTGCGGCTTCAGCTTTTGCAGTTGCCGGAGCAGCGGCAGGTGCTGGCGCGGCAGCAGGCGCAGCGCCTTGTACTTTCAGCTTGAGGATGAAGTCACCGGTGCCGACTTCGTCTTCCAGCTTGACCGCGATGCTCTCCACCACGCCGGCAGCCGGCGATGGGATTTCCATGGAGGCTTTGTCGGACTCCAAAGTGATCAGCGACTGATCGGCTTCGACGGTGTCGCCCACCTTGACCAGCAACTCGATGATCTTGGCCTTGCCCGACGAACCGATGTCCGGCACGTGAATATCCTGCACGGTGGCGGCGGCAGGTGCGGCGGCCGGGGCTGGGGCAGCCTCGGCAGCAGCGGCAGGCTTTTCAGCGGCAGGTGCAGGTGCAGGTGCGGCAGCGGCAGCAGGTGCCGCCGCGTCGGCGGCGCCTTCGATTTCCAGTTCCAGCAGTTCGTCGCCTTCTTTCAGGCGGTCGCCCAGCTTCACTTTCAGGCTCTTGACCACGCCGGCCTTGGGAGCAGGGATTTCCATGCTCGCCTTGTCCGACTCCAGGGTCAGGATGCTCTGGTCGGCTTCGACGGTGTCGCCGACCTTCACAAACAGCTCGATTACTTCACCTTCACCGCTGCCGATGTCAGGTACGCGAATGAGTTCGCTCACAAAAAGTCTCCTCAGCAGTCCAGTGGGTTGCGTTTTTCCGGGTTGATCCCGAACTTGACGATAGCGTCAGCCACCACCTTAGGTTCGATCTCACCACGGTCAGCCAAGGCTTCCAGGGCTGCCAACACCACGAAGTGACGGTCAACTTCGAAGAAGTGACGCAGCTTCTTGCGGCTGTCACTGCGGCCGAAACCGTCGGTGCCCAGGACTTTGAATTCCTTGGACGGGACCCACTGGCGAATTTGTTCAGCAAACAGCTTCATGTAGTCGGTGGACGCGATGACCGGACCTTTACGGCCGTTCAGGCATTCTTCGACATAGCTCAGTTGTGGCTTCTGGCCTGGGTGCAGGCGGTTGTTGCGCTCTACGGCCAGGCCGTCGCGACGCAGTTCGTTGAAGCTGGTAACGCTCCACACGTCAGCGCCGACGTTGAACTCGTCACGCAGGATCTTCGCCGCTTCACGCACTTCACGCAGGATGGTGCCGGAGCCCATCAGTTGTACGTGGTGCGCCGCTTCCTTGGTGTCTTCTTCGAGCAGGTACATGCCCTTGATGATGCCTTCCTCGACACCGGCCGGCATGGCTGGCTGCTGGTAGGACTCGTTCATCACGGTGATGTAGTAGAAAACGTCCTGCTGCTCTTCGGTCATCTTCTTCATGCCGTCCTGGATGATCACCGCCAGCTCGTAGCCGTAGG
>Ga0207650_10000274_pt1 | contig 54226 bp, 50 predicted proteins | sample KBSS63metaG_FD_184325 | JGI IMG/M metagenome (GOLD analysis project Ga0207650, IMG submission 184325) | Switchgrass rhizosphere microbial communities from Kellogg Biological Station, Michigan, USA - KBS S6-3 metaG (SPAdes) (version 2) | ecosystem: Host-associated > Plants > Roots > Rhizosphere...
CGCTGCCCGAATGGGCGAATGCACCGCGTCAGCGCCTCGCCTTTGCGGTGCTGGTCGCGGTCAATGTGCTTTATCTGGTCGTCGTCGACCGTCTCGGCTTCGTGCTGACCGGGACGATCTACCTTGCTGCGCTGATGGGGGTGCTGCGCGTGCGCCCATCGCGCATCGTGCCGATCGCCCTGGTGCTGACTCTGCTGATCCACTACGCGTTCTACAAGCTGCTGCGCGTCCCGCTGCCCTGGGGCGTGCTGCAGTCCGTCGCGTGGTGAGTCAGCCTACCCTCAAGGACAGCGCGTGAGCGACGCGTGGCTGCAGGCCTTCGGGCTCGTCTTCGCGCCGTACAACATCCTCGTGATGGTCGGCGCCTCGCTGTTCGGCCTGTTCGTCGGCGCCGTGCCGGGGCTGACCGCGACGATGGCGACCGCGCTGCTGGTGCCCGTCACGTTTTTCATGGCGCCGATCCCGGCGATCGCGGCGATCGTCACCGCGACCGCGATGGCGATCTTTTCCGGCGACATCCCCGGCTGCCTGCTCCGCATGCCCGGCACGCCGGCATCGGCCGCGTACACCGACGAGGCGTACGCGATGACCAAGAAGGGCATGGCGGAGACTGCGCTCGGCGCCGGCCTCGTCTTCTCGGCGGTCGGCGGCCTGTTCGGCACCGCCGTGCTGATGGTGGCGGCGCCGTCGCTCGCCGAGTTCGCGCTGAACTTCAGCTCGTTCGAGTACTTCTGGCTGGTCTTGATGGGGTTGACCTGCGCGGTCTTCATCTCGACCGACCAGCCGCTGAAGGGCCTGGTCACGCTGTTCCTCGGTTTGCTGATCGCGGGAGTCGGCCTCAACAACCCGGCCGCCTTCCCGCGCTTCACGTTCGGCAACACCAACCTGCTCGGCGGCATCGGGCTGATTCCGGTGATGATCGGCATGTTCGCGGTGTCCGAGATCATCCGCTACGTCGTCAACCTCGAGCCCGAGGCGCTGATCGTCGACCAGCCGATCGGCAATGTCTTCAAGGGCATGTGGGGACTCGCGGTCAAGTACCCGAAGCAGATCCTGCGCGGCAGCACGCTCGGGACATTGATCGGCGCATTGCCCGGTGCCGGCGCCGACATCGCGGCCTGGATGTCCTATGCGATGAGCAAGCGCTTCTCGAAGGAGCCCGAGAAGTTCGGCACCGGCCACGTCGAAGGCATCGTCGAGAGCGGCTCGGCGAACAACAGCGCGCTGGCCGGGGCATGGATCCCGGCGCTCGTCTTCGGGATCCCGGGCGACTCGATCACCGCAATCGTGATCGGCGTGCTCTACATGAAGAACATGAACCCCGGGCCGACGCTCTTCACGACGAACCCCCAGAACATCTACGCAGTCTTCCTGCTCTTCATCATCGCCAACCTGATCATGCTGCCGCTCGGCTGGCTCTGCATCAAGGCGGCCAAGCGCATCCTCAAGGTTCCGCGCGACGTGCTGATGCCGGTCATCCTGCTGTTCTGCATCGTCGGCTCGTTTGCAATCAACAACACCGGGTTTGACATCGGCATCATGCTGATCGCCGGGGTCGTCGCCTACGTGCTCGAAGCGAACGACTTCCCGATCACGCCGCTGATCCTCGGGGTCGTGCTCGGCGCGATGCTCGAGGACAACTTCGTGTCGTCGATGATCAAGTCCGACGGCAACCTGCTCGCGTTCGTCAGCCGTCCGATCGCCGGCGCCCTCGGCCTGCTGACCTTGCTGATCTGGTTCCTGCCGCTCGGGCGCAGCCTGCTCGCAGCGCGCCGAGCGCGGTCGGGCGCCATCGCGCCCTGAGACGCACTACCGCGCGCTCGGCGTCCTCGACCGGCTGCAAGCGCGCGCCGTTCGGGCCAAAATCGGCAACCCGCTGCCACCGCACCCCGAGGCCCCTCCATGAACGCTCCGACCGACCTCGCCCGGCTGATTCCCAACCTCGACGGCAAGGTATCCGCCGCCGAATGGCAGGCCCGCGTCGACCTCGCGGCCGCCTACCGGCTGGTCGCGCTGTTCAAGTGGGACGACCTCGTCTTCACGCACATCACCGCGCGCATCCCCGACACCGAGCACTACCTGATCAATCCGTATGGGTTGATGTTCGAGGAGATCACGGCGTCGAGCCTGGTCAAGATCGACCTGCAGGGCAACGTGCTGCAGGACACGCCGTTCCCGATCAACCCGGCCGGCTTCACGATCCACAGCGCGGTGCACGCGGCGCGCCACGACATCCAGTGCGTGATGCACACCCACACGCTGAACGGCGTCGCCGTCTCGGCGCAGAAGCGCGGCCTGCTGCCGATCTCGCAGCAGTCGATCTTCGTGCTGTCGAGCCTTGCGTACCACGACTACGAAGGCGTCGCGCTGCGCGACGACGAGAAGCCGCGCCTGGTCGCGAATTTCGGCGACAAGGTCTTCCTGATGCTGCGCAACCACGGCCTGCTGACCGTCGGCCGAACGATCGCCGACGCGTTCCAGGCGATGTACACCTTCGAAGCGAGCTGCGCGATCCAGGTCCGTGCGCAGGCGGGCGGAACACTCGCCAGCGGCGACCTGGTCGAGGTCCACGGCGACATCATCCGCGACGCCGGAGAGCAGATCCGCCTGGTCACGCGCGGCGCCGGCAGCGCGTTGGTCTGGCCCGGCCTGCTGCGCCGACTGGATCGCAGCGATCCGAGCTATCGGACCTGAGCCGCCGGGAGCCTGCGCGCCCTAAGGCGCAGGACGCGGCATAAGTACGGCACCAGGCTCAGCGCGCAGCGCCGAGCTGCTGGCAGGCGTAATCGAGCGCCATCGAATAGCCACTCGCGCCGAAGCCGCATATCACACCGACCGCGACACCCGACAGGTACGAGTGGTGGCGGAACGACTCCCGCTGGTGGATGTTGGAGAGGTGCACCTCGATGAACGGGATCGCGACGCCGGCCAGCGCGTCGCGCAGCGCAACGCTGGTATGCGTCAGCCCGCCCGGATTGATCAGGATGAAGCCGACACCTTCCGTGCGGGCCGCCTGGATGCGGTCGATCAACGCTCCTTCGTGGTTGCTCTGGAATGTCGCGAGGCTCGCGCCACGGTCGGTGGCCTCGCGCTGCAGGGTCGCCTCGATGTCGGCCAGCGTCGTGCGCCCGTAGACCTCGGGCTCGCGCGTGCCGAGCAGGTTCAGGTTGGGTCCGTTCAGCAGCAGCAGTTTCATAGGCACCTTGAGCGGCAGACGGGGCGGCCGGGCCGACAGCATGCCATGCCGCCGCCACCGCGCCGCAACGGCTCGCCGTTGTTCGCATCGCCGCCACGACGAACGGCACTGTCGCGTATTCTCGCGGGCTTCGGCGCCGCGGCGCCGCCCTCCGCCCCACCCCCGACGATGACCGCGCCTTCTCGCCCGACGACCCGACGCACGCGCGAGGAATCGATCCTGGTCCTGCAAGGTGGCGGCGCGCTTGGCGCGTACCAGGCCGGCGTCTACGAAGCGCTCCAAAAGGACGGCGAGACGCCCGACTGGGTGGCCGGCATCTCGATCGGCGCGATCAACGCCGCGTTGATCGCCGGCAACCCGCCGGAGCGCCGCGTCGAACGGCTGCGCGAGTTCTGGGAGCTGGTCACGGAGCCGGTCGGCACGACTTTGCTGGCGTTCGCCGGCTTCGACCGAGTAGTCCAGAACCGCAACAGCGCGCTGATGGCCGCGGCGTTCGGCGCGCCCGGCTTCTTTGCGCCGCGCATGCCGCCGGCGCCGTTTCAGCCGCCGGGCAGCGTGGCCGCGATCAGCTACTACGACACCGGGCCGTTGCGTGCGACGCTCGAGCGGCTGGTCGATTTCGACCGGGTCAACAGCAGCGGCACGCGGCTGTCGGTCGGCGCGGTCAACGTGCGGACCGGCAACTTCGCCTACTTCGACACCGCGAACGAGCGCCTCGACGCGCGCCATGTGATGGCGAGCGGCGCGCTGCCGCCTGGCTTCCCGCCGATCGAGATCGACGGCGAGTACTACTGGGACGGCGGCCTGGTCTCGAACACGCCGCTGCAGTACGTGCTCGACCAGCCGGGCACGAAGCGCCGCGTGGCCTTCCAGGTCGATCTGTTCCCGGCACGCGGAGAGCTGCCACGCACCTTGCCCGAGGTCGACGAGCGCGAGAAGGACATCCGCTTCTCGAGCCGGACCCGCATGAACACCACGATCGAAATCCAGCAGCAGGCAATCGCGCAAGCCGCGCGCCGCCTCGTCGCCAAGCTGCCGCCGCGCCTGCGCGACGACCCGGATGCGCTCGCGCTCGCCGCACTGCGGTGCGAGGCCGAGGTCGCTGTCGTCCACCTGATCTACCGCAGCAAGCATTACGAGAGCCATTCGAAGGACTACGAGTTCTCGCGCCGCTCGATGCTCGAGCACTGGGAGTCGGGTCGCGCCGACACCACCCGCACCTTGAACGATCCGCGCTGGGTCGACCGGCCGCATCAGGTGAGCGGCGTCCACGTCTACGACCTCGCGTCGCCGAGCCCCTCGCAGAAGACGGCGACCGTCGACAAGGCGGCGCTGCGCGAACATCACAATCGGCGCAAGCCCGTCGAATCGGAACGCTGACGCTGCACAGCCACGCCTCAGCGCGGCCCCGACGCCAGCCGCCTTCGGACGACTTCTCTTCTCACCCTTCGTTGATCGGAACCCGCATGAAACTCAAGGACAAGGTCTGCATCGTCACCGGCGCCGCCAGCGGCATCGGCAAGGAAATCGCGATCACCTATGCGCGTGAAGGCGCCAAGGTCGTCATTGCCGACCTGAACAAGGCGGCGGCGCAGGCCACCGCGGCCGAGCTGTCGGGCCAGGGCTGCGCGGCGATGGCGGTCGGCGCCGACGTGACCGACGAGGCACAGGTCAACGCCGCAGTCGCTGAGGTCGTGGCCGCGTGGGGTGGTGTCGACGTGCTGGTCAGCAACGCCGGCATCCAGATCGTCCATCCGATCGAGGAATTTCCGTTTGCCGAGTGGAAGAAGATGTTGGCGATCCACCTCGACGGCGCCTTTTTGACGACGAAGGCCGTGCTGCCGCACATGTACGCGTCCGGTCGCGGCGGCAGCATCATCTACATGGGCTCGGTGCACTCGAAGGAGGCTTCGATGCTGAAGGCGCCGTATGTCGCCGCGAAGCACGGTTTGATCGGCCTCGCCAAGGTGATCGCCAAGGAAGGCGCCAAGCACAAGGTGCGCGCCAACGTGATCTGTCCGGGCTTCGTGCGCACGCCGCTGGTCGACAAGCAGATTCCCGAGCAATCGAAGGCGCTCGGCATCAGCGAGGACGACGTCATCAAGAAGGTGATGCTGAAAGACACCGTCGATGGCGAGTTCACGACGACGCAGGACGTCGCCGACGTCGCACTGCTGTTCGCGAGCTTCCCGACCAACGCGCTGACCGGGCAGTCGCTGATCGTCAGCCACGGCTGGTCGATGCAGTAGCCGCGCCGGCCGCGCGACAACGAGCGGCGCGCTACGATTCATCCGGCGGCGCTGCTGGCGCTGTGGAAGGGCCGTCACCCCCGACGGCCGGTGCTCGGGAGCGGCAATGGACAGCCTCGATCTGCAAGTGTTGGCACAGGCCCGCGAGTGGCATGCCGCGGGCCATGCGGTCTGGCTCGTCACCGTGATCGAGACCTGGGGATCGGCGCCGCGCCCGCCCGGTGCCCTGCTCGCGATGCGCGCCGACGGGCTGGTCGTCGGCTCGGTGTCCGGCGGCTGTGTCGAGGACGACCTGATCGACCGCGTCCGCCACGGCGAGCGGGTCGACCGGCCCTCGCTGATCACCTATGGCGTGACCAAGGAGGAAGCCGCCCGCTTCGGCCTGCCGTGCGGCGGCAACCTGCGGCTGGTGCAGGAACCGCTGCTCGACACCGCGTGGCTCGACGACATCCTGCGCCGCACCGCCCAGCACGAGCTCGTCGCCCGCATCGTCGATCTGAAGAGCGGCAAGGTCAGCGTCGAGCCGGCGACCCGCGGCGACGCGTTCAGTTTCGACGGCGACACCTTGCGGGCCCTCTTCGGCCCGCGCTGGCGCATGCTGATCATCGGCGCCGGACAGCTCTCGCGCGCGCTCGCCCAGATGGCGCTGATGCTTGATTTCGAGATCGTCTGTTGCGACCCTCGGGAGGAATACCACCTGACCTGGGACGTGCCCGGCACGATCTTCAGCAAGGCGATGCCCGACGACCTCGCGGTCGAGCTGCAGCTCGACCCGCACACGGCCGTCGTCGCAGTCACCCACGACCCGAAGCTCGACGATCTCGCGCTGCTCGAGGCGCTCAAGTCGCCGGCGTTCTACGTCGGCGCGCTCGGCTCGCGCGGCAACACCGCGACGCGCAAGGAACGGCTCGCAATGTTCGACCTGTCGGCGGCCGAGATCGCGCGCCTGCACGGCCCGATCGGGCTCGACATCGGCAGCAAGACGCCGGCCGAGATCGCGGTCTCGATCCTGGCCGAGGTGGTCGCGGTCCGCAACGGCGTCGCCCTGAAGCAAAAGAAGCCGCTGCGGACGGCGGCCATCGAAAGCGCCACGACCCGTCCGTGATTCCCTGGCTGCAGAGCGAGAACGACCCGCTGCCGCGGACCCGGCTCGCCCTGACCCGCGAGACCGATGCCCCCGGCCTGCTCGCGGCCGGCGGCTCGCTGACGCCGCGTCGCCTCGAGGAGGCGTATTCGCATGGCGTCTTCCCGTGGTATAGCGAAGGTCAGCCGGTGCTCTGGTGGTCGCCCGACCCGCGCATGGTGCTGATGGTCGACGAGTTCAAGCTGTCGCGGTCGCTGCGCAAGACGCTGGCCCGATTCGTCCGCACGCCCGGCTGCGAGGTGCGCATCGACAGCGCCTTTCGCCGCGTCATCAGTGCCTGCTCGCAGACGCCGCGCGAAGGCCAGGACGGCACCTGGATCGTGCCCGAGATGGTCGACGCCTACTGCCAGTGGCACGACCTCGGCCGGGTCCACAGTGTCGAGACCTGGATCGACGGCGAACTGGTCGGCGGGCTCTATGGCGCGAGCCTCGGCCGCATGTTCTTCGGTGAATCGATGTTTGCGCACCGCACCGATGCGTCGAAGATCGCGCTCGCTGCGCTGGTCTGCTTCTGCCGCGAGCATGCGGTGCCGATGATCGACTGCCAGCAGCGCACCGGGCACCTGGCGTCGTTCGGCGGCCGCGAGATCGAGCGCTCGGAGTTCGAAAGCCGCTTGCGAGCCGCCCTCAACGCCCCTCGGATCACCGATTGGTCCTATGATTTGGCGATGTGGCGCCACCTCGGAGTGGGTGGCGCCTGATCCGCACCCAACGCCACCCGTGACGCACCCGAAAGAGCTTCCGCTCGCCTCGCTGCAGTTCTACGCGACCGCGCCGTACCCCTGCAGCTACATCGAGGGCCGCATGGCCCGGTCGCAGGTCGCGACGCCGAGCCACCTGATCCACGCCGACGCCTACTCGGGCCTGGTCGCCAATGGCTTTCGGCGCAGTGGCATGTTCACCTACCGCCCGTACTGCGACGGCTGCCGCGCCTGCCTGCCGCTGCGGGTTCCGGTCGAGACCTTCAAGCCGACGCGCAGCCAGAGGCGCGCGGTCAAGCAGCATCACGTGCTTGAAGCGCGTGTGTTGCGCCTCTGCTTCGTGCCCGAGCACTACCAACTCTACCTGCGCTACCAGGCCGGCCGCCACATCGGCGGCGGCATGGACCACGACTCGATCGACCAGTACACGCAGTTCCTGTTGCAGAGCCGGGTCAACTCGCGCTTGGTCGAGTTCCGCGAGCCGTCGGCCGATGGCCAGGGCGCGTTGAAGATGGTCTCGATCCTCGACATCCTGAACGACGGGCTGTCGGCGGTCTACACGTTCTTCGAGCCGGAGCCGCGCACCAGCTACGGCACCTACAACATCATGTGGCAGATCGAGCAGACGCGGATGCTGCGCCTGCCTCATGTCTACCTCGGCTACTGGATCGGCCAGAGCGACAAGATGGCCTACAAGGCCCAGTTCGGTCCGCACGAGGTGCTGATCAACGGGCAGTGGCAGCGGCCGGCGTGGGAGACCGCGGCCACGGCCTGAGGCGCGCGAGTCGGCTTCAAGCAGAACGTCGCCCCGGGACGAACCCCGACAAGCGGAGCCACAGTGGCTCAAAGTGCGAGACGCACCATCGCCTCCTCGGCGATCGTGAGGCTCGCAGTCAATCCCGGCGATTCGATCCCGAACAGGTTCATCAGTCCGGCGACGCCATGCTGGGCCGGGCCCTGCAGCATGAAGTCGGCCGCCGGATCGCCCGGGCCGCTCAGCTTCGGGCGCACACCGCTGTAGGCCGGCGCAAGCGCGCCGTCCGGCAACGCCGGCCAGTAGCGTCGGATGGCGGCGTAGAAGCGGTCGCCGCGGCTCGGGTCGACGGCGTAGCCGATGCGCTCGGTGGACGCCGTGGCGAGCCATTCAACGTCCGGACCGAAGCGGGCCTGCCCGGCGAGGTCGAGCGTCAGGTGGACGCCGAGTCCGCCGGGCTCCGGCACCGGGTAGATCAGGCGCGAGAACGGCGTGCGCCCGGTCAGCGAGAAGTAGTTGCCCTTTGCGAAGCGCGGCGTCGGCACCGCCGCCGGGGCCAGGCCTTCGATCCGACGCGCGAGCGCCGGCGCGTCGAGGCCGGCGGCATTGACGAGGATGCCGGTCGCGAGTTCGCTCGGCGCATCGCCGCCGACCTGCAGCACGAAGCCGTCGGCCACGACCTGCGCCGCATCGAGCGGCGAGCGCAGCGCGAGCGCGCCGCCGTCGCGCTCGAGGTCGCCGAGGTAGGCCAGCATCAGCGCGTGGCTGTCGATGATCCCGGTGACCGGCGACAGCAGCGCGGCTTCGCAGTGCAGCGCCGGCTCGAGCGCAATCGCCTCGGCGCCGGACAGCCAGCGAAGACCGGTCACGCCGTTCGCCTCCGCGCGGCGCGCGATGTTCTGCAGCGCGTCGGCCTGCGCCGAGGTCGTCGCGACGACGAGCTTGCCGCAGCGCCGATGCGGCACGCCGTGCGACTCGCAGTAGGCGTAGAGCCCTTCGCGGCCGGCGACGCAGAGCCGCGCCTTCAACGAGGTGGGCGCGTCGTACAGGCCGGCATGGATCACCTCGCTGTTGCGCGAGCTGATGCCGTTGCCGATGCCACCGGTCGCCTCGAGAACAAGCGTTTCCAGGCCACGCGCGGCGAGCGCCCGGCCTACCGCGAGCCCGATCACACCGGCTCCGACGACGACCGCATCGACCCGATCCATGCCCATCGCCTCCGTTAGTGCTCGACGCCGGCGCGCTCGATCAGCACGTCGATTGCCGGCCCGGGTGACAGCGTCCCGAATGCCGCCCCATGCTGGCCGCCGAGCCGCGAGGCGCAGAACGCCGTGGCGACCGCATCGTGTCCGCCGCGCCGCAGGATCGACGCCTGCAGCAGCAAGGTCATGCGCTCGACCAGATCGCGCGCGCGGAACTCTGCGTTCGAGCGGTCCTCGAGCGCGACCGCCAGTGCCGCGCTCTCGCGATCGAGCACCGGATCGTCGCCGCGCGCCGCGTTGACCTCGGCGAAGAACGCGTCGCGTGTCTCCGGTTCGCGGCTCAGCGCACGCAGCACATCAAGACACTGGATGTTGCCGCAGCCCTCCCAGATCGAATTGAGCGGCGCCTGCCGGTAGAGCCGCGGCAGGCTCGACTCCTCAACGTAGCCGGCGCCGCCGAGGCACTCCTGCGCCTCGTTGACGAGCGCCGGCGCGCGCTTGCAGACCCAGTACTTGCCGAGCGCCGTCGCGATGCGGGCCAGCGCCGCCTCGTGCGGATCACGCGCCCGCGCATCGACCGCGCGCGCGACCCGCATCGAAAGTGCGGTCGCTGCCTCGACCTCGAGCGCAAGATCGGCGAGCACGTTGCGCATCAGCGGCTGCTCGAAGAGGCGCTTGCCGAAAGCCCGGCGGTGCTGCGCATGGTGAAGCGCCTGCAACGTGGCCTGCCGCATCAGGCCGGCCGAGCCGGTCAGGCAGTCGAGCCGCGTCAGCGAGACCATCTCGAGGATCGTCGCGACGCCACGTCCCTCGTCGCCGACGCGCTCGCACCACGCGCCGGCGAACTCGACCTCGCTCGACGCATTGCTCCAGTCGCCGAGCTTGTCCTTCAGACGCTGCAGGCGGATCGCGTTGCGCGAGCCGTCGGGCCGGAAGCGCGGCAGCAGGAAGCAGGTGATGCCGCCTTCGGCCTGCGCGAGCACCAGCCACGCGTCGCTCATCGGCGCCGAGAAGAACCACTTGTGGCCGACCAGCTCGTAGCTGCCGTCGGGCTGGCGCAGCGCCTCGGTCGTGTTCGCGCGCACGTCGGAGCCGCCCTGCTTCTCGGTCATGCCCATGCCGATCGTGCAGCCGGTCTTCCCAGCGGCCGGAACGCTGCGCGGGTCGTACGAGAACGCGCCGACCCGCGGCAGCCACACCTCGGCCAGCGCCGGCGCCTGGCGCAGCGCCGGCACCACCGCGTGCGTCATCGTCAGTGGGCAGCAGGTCCCGCTGTCGGCCTGGTAGTGCATGAAGAGCAGCGCGGCCCGCGCGACGTGGGCGCCCGGGCGCTCGGCATGCCGCCATGCGTAGGCGTGCACGCCGAGCTGCATCCCGAGCGCCATCAAGCGGTGGTAGGCGGGATGGAACTCCACCTCGTCGAGGCGCCGGCCGACCCGGTCGAACGCCTTCAAACGTGGCCGGTTCTCGTTCGCGGTGAAGCCGAGCGCCATCATCTCGCCGCCGGCGACGGTGCCGAACACTGAAAGGTGGTCCTCGGCCCAGCCCGCGCCCTCGCGCACCACCGCCTCGCGCAGCGCCGTGTCGGTGCGGTACAGGTCGAGCGCATCCAGGGCCGGTACCTGGTTGTCGACGTGGTGGGTGAGGAAGCGTTCCGCGACGGTCATGACACTCTCCGCAACGAGCCTTTGGAAGCCGCGCCACGATTCTGGGACACTCGGCGGCCTCGCCTGGAGAGTCGCCGATGTCCCTGTACGAAAACATTGCCGCCCGCCTGATCGGGACGCCCCTGCAGCGCCCGGCCGAGTGGCTGCGCGAGGTGCGCGGTGCGCGCTTCCGCAAGAGCCATCCGGAGCTGGCTGAGTGGTTCCGCGAAGGCGAGCGGACCGACCGCTTCCTCGAGCAGGTCGTCCGCACCGACACCCACTGCATCGACATTGGCTGCCACATCGGCTCGTTCCTGCAGAAGATCACGACGATCGCGCCGAAGGGCCGCCACTTCGCGGTCGAGCCGGTGCCGCAGAAGGCAGCCCGACTGCGCGAGAAGTTTCCCGGTGTCACGGTCCTCGAGGTCGCACTCGGTGAGACCCACGGCACCGCCGAGTTCTTCATCAACCAGTCGCAGACCTCGTACAGCGGCCTGAAGAAGCGCGCCGTTCCCGGTGCGCTGCAGGCGGTGCAGGTGCAGTGCCGCCGGCTCGATGAGGTGATCCCGGCCGATGCGCATATCGGCTTCATGAAGATCGACGTCAATGGCGCCGAGTCGATGGTGCTGCGCGGCGCACTCGAGCTGCTGCGGCGCGACCGCCCCGCCGTGCTGCTCGAGTGCACCCAGGGCGGGCTCGAAGACTACGGCGTCAGCTCGGACGACGTCTACGATTTTCTCGTCGGCACGGCGGGCTACAAGGTGCAGCTGCTGAAGGATCATCCGAACGGGCCGGCGCTCGATGCCGCGGCGTTTCGCGCCAGCATGCAGTACCCGTTCCAGGCCTTCAACTTCGCGGTCGTGCCGGCGGAGCCGAAGCGTTCGGGCGCCTGAGCGAACGCGCCTCGATGGGACACTGAGCGCCGCGAGTCGGCACGGAGGAACTTGATGGAAGCAACAGCCCCTTCCCCGGTGCGGGCCGTTCGGCCCGACCGCGAGGTCGTCACGCGCCAGCGCTTGCCTTACTTCGTCGGCGTGTCGGCGGCGAGCGTCGGCGCCTCGGGCCTGTCGATGCATCTGGTCGCGATCCCGCCCGGCGCCCGCTCGGAGCCGCATTCACACCGGCACTACGAGACCGCGATCTACGTGCTCGAAGGCCGCGTCGAGACGCGTTATGGCGAAGGGCTGACTCAGTCGGTCATCAGCGAGGCCGGCGACTTTCTCTTCATTCCGCCGGGCCAGCCGCACGTCGCGATCAACCTGAGCGACACCGAACCGGCGCGGGCGATCGTGGCCCGCAACGATCCGGCCGAGCAGGAGAACGTGGTTCCGTACGAGCGCTGAACGCGGCGCGTTTCGATCGTCACGCCGCGCCTTGGGCCAGGCGCTTGACACTCTCGGCCGTCGCTCCGGTCCCCGCGACTGACTTGCGGCGTGCGCCGACCGCACGACCGATCCACACCGCGACGGCGGCCGCCCACTCGGCTCCGCGCGGCGCATCGACCACCGGCGGGACCATGACCTTGACGGATTGGCTGGACATCACACTCTCCCTTCGGATGAACACCGGCTGAGCCCGGCATGAGCACATATTAGGGTTTTCACCTAGAATTGGCCAATTGCAATCCGAAATCGAGGCATCACCGCCGCGAATGGCGCAGCGCCCGAGATGAACACCCGGCCGATCAACTTCCGCACCCTCGACCTCAACCTGCTGAAGGTGTTTGACGTCGTGATGGCGGAGCGCAACGTGACACGTGCCGCGGCGCGGCTCGCGATGACGCAGCCGGCAGTCAGCAATGCGCTGCGCCGCCTGCGCGAAGCGACCCACGAGGACCTGTTCGTGTCAACCTCGACCGGCATGACGCCGACGGCCCATGCACAGACGCTGTGGCCGACCGTGCGTGCCTCGCTCGACGGCTTGCGCGATGCGTTCGAGCCGCAAGGCTTCGACCCGGCGCTCGATGCGCGGACCTTCACGTTGGCGATGGCCGACGCAACTGCGGCGCTATTCGTGCCACTGCTCGCGAACGATCTGCAGCACGCCCACGCCGAGGTCGACCTGCGCGTCGTGCCGCTCACCTCGCGCGACCCGCGGCCGATGCTCGAACACGGCCAGGCCGACGTTGCGGTCGGCTTCTTCCCCGATGCGAACGCGGCAATCGAGGCCGACGGCGACGCCGGCGTCATCGGCCGCGACCGGCTCTACGAATGCGAGTACGTCGGGGTGATGCGACGCGGCCATCCGCTCGCCGCACCCGGCGCGCTGACCCTCGACGCGTACTGCGCGGCCGACCACCTGCGGGTCAGTTTCGCCGGCCGATCACGCGGGTTCGTCGACGAAGCGCTGGCGCGGCTCGGCCGGAAACGGCGGGTGATGATCACGGTAAACCAGTTCTCGAGCGCCGCCGCGGTCGTGCGGCAGTCCGACCTGGTCACGGTGCTGCCACGCAGCTTCGTGCCGGCGACCGGCTTCGAGGCGGAGTTCGCGGTGCGCGAGCTGCCGTTCGATCTGCCCGGCATCGATGTCAGCATGCTGTGGCACCGCCGGCACGAGCAGGACACCGCGCAGCGCTGGCTGCGCGACACGCTCGTGCGCACCGCCGAGCGGATCGCAAACGGGCTCGAGACCGCGCCGGCCCTCTAGCCCTGCCGGGCGACCCGCTCGCTGTTGCTCGAGCTGCGGCTTCCCTTCAGGTGCATCTCGACGTCGTCGGGGTGGTCACCGACCGCCGCGACGGCCTCGTGCAACTGCTCCGGCGTCGCATCGAACTTGCGCGCCCATTCGCGCAGCGCGGCCTCGTCGGCGAGATCGATGCGTTTCACGTCCTGCGGTTCTGTGGCCATTAGTGTCTCCGGTCGGGTGGTCCCTCGATGGGCAAGGGACGTGCCGGCGACCGGCCGCTGGTTGCGTCGCAGAGCTGAACGTTCAGCGCAGCGGCGGCCGCTCGCGCGCCCGCTGCAGCAGGCAGGCGTCGTCGAGCGCGCCGAAACCGGCCTCGCAGGCCGCATAAAAGGTGTCAGCGGCCAGCCGTCCCAGCACCGCGTCGTATCCAGCCTCGACGGCCATTCCGATCGCGAGGCCGGTGTCCTTCGCGAGCAGCGTGGTGTGGGCCCGCGGCGCCAGATCGCCGGCCAGCGCGCGCACCATGCGGTCGCTCCCGATCCAGCTCTGCCCGCTCGACTGGGCGATGACGTCGAGCGTGCGCGCCGGGTCGAGGCCGACGCGTTCGGCGAGCGCCAATGCTTCGGCAGCGCCGGCCAGATTGATGGCTGCCAGCAGGTTGTTGACCAGCTTCGTGCGCGCACCGTCGCCGGCCCGCGTGCCAACCCGGAACACCTTCGACGAAAGCGCTTCGATCAGCGCGCGATGGCAGGCGAACACAGCGTCCGCGCAGGCAACCATCAGGCTCATGCTGCCGTCGCGGGCGCGGGCCGGGCCGCCCGACATCGGCGCGTCGATGCAATCGATGCCGAACGCTGCGAGGCGCGCCGCGAAGCTGCTGGTGCTCGCCGGCGACAGGGTCGGGCACAGCATCACGCAGGCACCGCGCGCCAGCGCCGGCGCGGCGCCCTCCTCACCGAACAGCACGTCTTCGCATTGCGCCGCATCGACGACGGCGACCACGACGACGTTGCAATGCCGGGCGAGCACCGCCGGCGACGCATGCACCGAAGCACGGTGTGCCGCGGCCGTGGCTTCGCGCTCCGGATCGATGTCGCGCACGCCGACCGCAAAGCCGAGATCGCGCAGCCGCAGCGCCATGCCGAGGCCCATGTTGCCGATGCCGATGAAGCCGGTGGTCGTGGCGGTCATGGTGCGGTATGTCCTGACGGGTCGCTGCATTGCGACGCATCGTAGCCGGCGCGATTCGGCGCATCCTCCAAAATGGACGGAGCCTCGCGCTCACGTGAAAGGACCCGACCCGATGCCGACCCTGCCGACCTACGCCGACGTCGTAGATGCCGCCGAACGCCTAGCGGGCCACGCCCACCGCACGCCGGTGCTGACCTCGCGCACAGCCGACGATGAGCTCGGCGCCCAGGTCTTCTTCAAGTGCGAGAACTTCCAGCGCATGGGCGCCTTCAAGTTCCGCGGCGCCTTCAATGCGCTGTCGCGCTTCGACCGGCGCCAGCGCGAAGCCGGGGTCGTCGCGTTCTCGTCCGGCAACCATGCGCAGGCGATCGCGCTGTCGGCGCGCCTGCTCGGCATGCCGGCGACGATCGTGATGCCGCACGACGCACCGGCATCGAAGATCGCAGCGACGCGCGGCTACGGCGGCGATGTCGTGATCTACGACCGTTACCGCGAGGACCGCGAGGCGATCGGGCGCCGCCTTGCCGAAGAGCGCGGCATGACCCTGATTCCGCCGTACGATCACGCCGACGTGATCGCCGGCCAGGGCACCGCGGCGAAGGAATTGTTCGACGAGATCGGTCCGCTCAATGCCCTCTTCGTCTGCCTCGGCGGCGGCGGCTTCCTGAGCGGTTCGGCGCTGGCGACCCGCGCGCTCTCGCCGGGTTGCAAGCTGTACGGTGTCGAGCCGGAGGCCGGCAACGATGTGCAGCAGTCATTCCGCACCGGCCGGATCGTCCGCATCGACACGCCGCAGACGATCGCCGACGGCGCGCAGACGCAGTCGCCCGGCAACCTGACCTTCGAGATCATCCGCCGCGACGTCGACGACGTGCTGACCACGACCGACGCCGAACTCGTCGATGCGATGCGCTTCTTCGCGTCGCGGATGAAGATGATCGTCGAGCCGACCGGTGGGCTCGCGTTCGCCGCGGCGCGGCGCATGAAGGCCACTCTGGCCGGCAAGCGAGTCGGCGTGCTGATCAGCGGCGGCAACGTCGACCTCGACCGCTTCAGCGCCCTCGTCGCTGGCTAAGCCGGGCAGGGGTCGCCGGCTGGGTAACGCCGGCGCCGCGGGACGAGTCAGGCCGGGGCCGACGGGGTCAATTCGGCGCGCTGGCGCAACGCCTCGCCACGCACGTGGCAGTTCTCGAGGTGGTCGTTGACGAGCCCCATCGCTTGCATGAACGCATAGACGGTGGTCGGCCCGACGAAGCTCCAACCGCGCTTGCGCAGGTCCTTCGACATCGCAGTCGACTCGGGCGACGAGCCGAGCGCGAACAGTGCGGCATGCGTCATCCGCCGCGGCCGCGCGCTGCGCTTCGGCTCGAAGCGCCAAGCGTACGCAGCCAGCGACCCGAACTCGCGCCGCAGCTCGATCAACCGGCGCGCGTTGTTGATCGTCGACTCGATCTTGCCGCGATGTCGAACGATGCCGACATCGCCGAGCAGCCGCGCGATGTCGTGCGCATCGAAAGCGGCGATCCGCTCGGCATCGAAGCCGGCGAAGCCCTGCCGGAACGCCTCGCGCTTGTTCAGGATCGTCAGCCAGCTCAGACCGGCCTGGAAGCCTTCGAGGCAAAGCTTTTCGAAGAGGCGCGTGTCGTCGGTGACCGGGAAGCCCCACTCCGAGTCGTGATAGCGCCGGTACAGCGGCGTCGCCTGGCACCAGGCGCAACGCCAGGCGCCGTCCTCGCCTTCGAAGAGTCCGGTATGCCGGTCGGCACGGCGCGGCGAAAGCGTTGGGGACGGGTCTTTCATCGATGCAGTCGGAACGGCGATGCCCTATTGTGGAGGTCACGAACACACCGGAGACACCATGCCTCGATCTGCTTTCGCCCATCGCCTGCGCACGGCGCGGCGCGCCTGCCTTCTCGTCCTCGTTGCCACGCTGTTGATCGGAGCGCCCCACTTCGCACGCGCACAGACATTCCCGAACCACGTGATCCGCATCGTGCCGTTCGGCACCGCCGGCGGCCCGATCGATTCGATCGCGCGCCTCTACGGCGAGAAGCTGAAGGCGCGCTGGGGCCAGTCGGTCGTCGTCGACGCGAAGCCGGGGGCGAGCGGCACGCTGGCCGCCGATGCGGTCGCGAAGGCGGCGCCGGACGGGCACACCCTGATGATCACGCTGCCGCTGACCCACATCAACAACGCGATCCTGCAGCCGAAGCTGCCGTACGACCCGATCAAGGATTTCGAGCCGCTGTCGCAGCTTGCGACCGGCGGCCCGATGCTGATCGCGCGCGCCTCCGCGCCGTACTCGAACGTCGCCGAGTTCATCGCCTACGCGAAGTCGCATCCGGGCTTGACCTACGGGACCTGGGGCAACGGCTCGAACGCGCACCTCTTCGGCGAGCTGCTGAAGCGACAGGCGGGCATCGACCTCGTCCATGTGCCCTACAAGGCCGAGGCGGCGGCCCACAACGACATGTTCGGCGAGACGCTCGGCCTCGCCTGGGCCAACCCGGCGACCGCGCGCGGTCTCGCACAGGCCGGCCGCATCAAGGTGCTCGGCATCACCGGCTCGAAGCGCGTGCGGACGATGCCCAACGTCGCGACCTTCACCGAACAGGGCTACCTCGGCTTCGATCTCGACAGCTGGATCGGCGTCTACGCGCCGGCGAAGACGCCGCAGCCGATCCTCGACGAATGGACCAGCGCGCTGCGCGAGATCACGCGGATGCCGGACGTCCAGGAGCGCCTTGCGCAATTCGGCTTCGAGCCGCTCGGCAACGGGCCGCGCGAGTTCATCGCGAACTACAAGGCCGACTACCCGCGGGTGGCCGATCTGATCAAGGCAGCCGGAGTGAGCGCGGAATGAGTGAGTCGAATCCCACCGCCGCACCGCTTGGCGGCGACGGCTGGCAATCGATCCAGTTCGATACCGGAACGGCCTACGGCATGAAGCCGCGGCGGCACGATCCGGTGTTGACGGAGGTCGGCGCCGGCACGCCGATGGGAGAGCTGCTGCGGCGCTACTGGCATCCGGTCGGCCTGACCGCTGATGCATCGGACACGCCGCGTCAGGTGCGCGTGCTCGGCGAGGACCTGATCCTGTTCCGCGACAAGACCGGCCGCGCCGGATTGGTCCACCCGAACTGCGCGCACCGCGGCGCCTCGCTCTACTACGGCAAAGTCGAGGAGCGCGGCATCCGCTGCTGCTACCACGGCTGGCTCTTCGATGTGCAAGGCCACTGCCTCGAGCAGCCGTGCGAGCCCGATCTCGGCGCGAAGCGACGCGTGACGGTGCGCCAGCCCTGGTACCCGGTCGAGGAGCGCTACGGCCTCGTCTTCGCGTACCTCGGGCCGCCCGAGAAGAAACCCGTCCTGCCGCGCTACGACGCGCTCGAACGGCTCGACGACGGCGAGTTCGTCGAGGCCGACGCCAACAGCATCGGCGGCGGCGGGCCGACGCTGATTCCTTGCAACTGGCTGCAGCACTACGAGAACCTGGTCGACCCGTTCCACGTCGTGATCCTGCATTCGAGCTTCAGCGGCACCCAGTTCGTCGAGCAGATGGGCCTGATGCCGAAGGTCACCTGGGATCTGGCCGACAGCGGCGTCAAGGTGACGTCACTGCGCCCGCTCGAGAACGGCAAGACCTTGCGGCGCGTCAGCGAAGCGGCATTGCCGACCTTGCGCGTGATCCCGAACCCGCGCCTCGGCGCAGGTGGCCGGGTGGAATCGATCGGCTGGGTGCTGCCGATCGACGACACGAGCTTTCGCATCTACACCGCCGGGCGGGTGCGCCAGAGCGGCGACCTCTCGCGCGTGCGCTCGCGCCTCAACGGAAAGCTGTGGGAGGAGCTTAGTGAGGCCGAGCACCGCAAATTTCCCGGCGACTACGAAGCGCAGGTCAGCCAGGGGGCGATCGCGTCGCATGCGAAAGAGCACCTGGCTTCGAGCGACCGCGGCATCGTGATGTTGCGGCGCCTGCTGCAACGACAGGTTGACCGCGTCCGCGTCGGCGACGATCCGCTCGGCGCCTCGTTCGATCCGGCGGCCGAGCCGGTTCGTTTCGAAGCCGGCAACTACCTGATCGACAGCTGACCTTCGGGACCGCGGCGCCGCAAGGGTCGGCGCCGGTCGAACCGGCGCACGGGCGGATCGCTGCGATGATCCCCACATCGCATCACCGGAGCCCGTCATGGACGAAGAAGTCTTCAACATCAGCCTGCGCAAATTCCTGAAGACGGTCGGCGTCGGCTCGCAGCGCGAGATCGAGCAGGCGGTCGACAAGGCGATCAAGGAAGGCCGCATCGCCGGCACCGAAGCCTTTCCGGTCGACGCGACGCTCGAGATTCCAGCGCTCGGCCTGAAGGTCCGCTTCGACGGCGAGATCAAGCTGCAGTAGGTCGAGATTGCGCGACATCGCATCGTCGTCCGCGCAATTTCATCCAGTGGCTCCGGGGCGCCTCTCCGGCGCTCTTGCGTTTTAGAACGTCAGCGTTGAAGCATCAGCCGCGCGGATGATGCGCGGCGTGCAGCGCCTTCAGGCGCTCACGCGCCACATGCGTGTAGATCGTCGTCGTCGAGATGTCGGCATGGCCGAGCAGCATCTGCACCGCACGGAGGTCGGCACCGTGGTTCAGCAGATGAGTCGCGAACGCATGGCGCAAGGTGTGCGGCGACAGCGGCGCGACGATGCCAGCCTGGGCCGCGTGCGCCTTCACGAGCTTCCAGAACATCTGCCGCGTCATCGGCCCGCCCCGCGCCGTGACGAAGAGCGCGTCGCTCGACTGGCCGCCGAGGATGGCGGCGCGGCCGTCGGCGATGTAGCGCTGCAGCCAGCTCTGCGCCTCCTCGCCGAACGGCACCAGGCGCTCCTTCGAGCCCTTGCCGGTGACCCGCAACGCGCCTTCGCTGAGGCTCAGGTGCACCGTCTTCAACGTGACGAGCTCACTGACGCGAAGCCCGCTCGCGTACATCAGCTCGAGCATCGTGCGGTCGCGCAGACCCCGGGGTGTCTCGACGTCGGGTGCGCCGAGCAGCGCCTCGACCTGGCCTTCGCTCAGACTCTTCGGCACACGCAGCGGCTGGCGTGCCGCACTCAACTTCAGGGTCGGATCGGCCTCGAGCAGGTGCTCGCGCAAGGCCCAGCGGTAATAGCGCTTGAAGACCGTCAGGCGCCGGTTCGTGCTGGTCGGCGCGCTGCCCGCATGGCGTGCGACCGCATAGGCGCGCAGGTCGGCCTCGCTGGCCTCGTCGAGCGTTCGGTCGGCACTGCGCTGCAGCCATTCGGCGAGCAGCGTGAGGTCGCGCCGGTAGGCCGCGAGCGTGTTCGGCGCGAGGCCGTCCTCGATCCAGACGGCGTCGATGAAGCGGTCGATCGCGTCGCCGTCGCGACGCTCCGTCGACGGCTTCGCCGCCCTCACTCGAGCGTGAGCTTCTGCAGCGCAACCACCTTCTTGTAGACCTCGAACTCGGCGGCGATCTGCGCGGTGAACTGCTCCGGCGTGTTGCCGACGATCAGCGAGCCGGTCTCTTCGATGCGCTTCTTCACGTTGGCGTCTTCGAGCGTCTTCTTGACCGCCGAGTGCACCTTGTCGACGATGTCTCGCGGCAAGCCCTTCGGCCCGTAGATGCCGTAGTACGCCATCCGGTTGACCGGCTCGAGGCCCACCTCCTTGAAGGTCGGGATGTTCGGCAGCTGCGACAGCCGCTGCGGCGCGGCGACGACGATCGCGACCAGCCGGCCGTCCTTGATGAAGGGCAGCGCCGACGGCATGTTGTCGAAGATGATCGGCACCTGGCCGGCCACCGTGTCGTTCAGCGCCGGGCCGGCGCCTCGGTACGGGATGTGGGTGACGAACGTTCCCGAGAGGTTCTTGAAAAGCTCCATCTGCAGATGGCCGATGCCGCCGGTGCCCGAGCTCGCGTACGAGTACTTGCCCGGGTTCTTCTTCAATTCGGCGAGAAAGCCCTTGTAGTCGCGCGCCGGAAAGCTCGGATGCACCGCGATTACGTTCGGCGTCGCCGCGACGTTGATGATCGGCGTGAAGTCGGTCACCGGGTTGTAGGCCAGCTTCGGATTGATGGCCGGGTTCGCGGCTGTCGTCGAGACCGTCGCCATGCCGAGCGAATAGCCGTCTGGCGCGGCACGGGCGATCTCGGTCGCGCCGACCGAGCCGCCGCCGCCGGCCTTGTTCTCGACGATCATGGTCTGGCCGAGGGCGGTGTTGATCTTTTCCGAGACGACCCGCGCGACGATGTCGGTGGTGCCGCCGGGCGCGAACGGCACGACCAGGCGCACCGGCTTGGTCGGGTAGCCCTGCGCCATCGCGCCCGTCGAGGCGAGGCCGAAGACGGCAGCGAGGCCGGAGGCGATGAGGATGCGACGTTGCATTCGAGAGACTCCAATATCTTGATCGGCAAAGTGTAGGGGCAGCCACCCGCCGACCGTGGCGCAGGGTCGGCCGGCGAGAGAGGCGTGCCTGTCACACTGCCAAAATGGCGAATCCGCTGCTGCTGCTGCCCGACTTCCTGCTGATCCTGATCGGCTGGGCGGTCTGCCGCCACACCGCGCTCGACCGGCCGGTCTGGGACGCCGCCGAGCGCCTCGTCTACTACCTGCTCTTCCCGGTGCTGCTGTTCAACTCGATCGTGCGGAGCCCGTTGCAGCTCGGTCAGACCGTGAGCCTCGCGATCGGCGGGCTTGGCACGGTCGCTTGCGGCATCGCCCTCGCCTTCGCGGTCAAGGCGTGGCCCGGCGTCGACGCGCGCCTGCATGCGTCGGGTGCGCAGACCGTATTCCGCTTCAACTCGTTCATCGCGCTCGCGCTGTCCGAACGGCTGGGGGGGCCGCAAGGCCTGGCCTGGATGGCGCTCGTGATCGCACTTTGCGTGCCGCTCTGCAACGTCGCCGCGGTCTGGCCGCTGGCGCGCCACGGCGGCCACTCGTACGGCCGCGAGCTGATGCGCAACCCGCTGATCCTCAGCACCGTCGCCGGACTGTTGACCAACCTGGCCGGCATCCGCTTTCCGGACGCGGTCGCGACGACGTTGCAGCGAATCGGCCTCGCCGCCCTGCCGCTCGGCCTGATGGCGGTCGGCGCGGGGTTGCAGTTCGGCGGTCTGAAGGCGTCGCCCGGCCTCGCGGCGACCTTCCTGGCGCTGCGCCATGCCGTGTTGCCGGCGATCGCGATCGGCGTCACCGCTGCGCTCGCGCTGCCGCTCGAGCAGCGCGCGATCGTCGTGCTGTTCGCCGCGCTGCCGACCGCCTCGAGCGCCTACGTGCTGGCCGCGCGGATGGGCGGCGATGGCGGCTTCGTCGCCGGCATCGTGACCTTGTCGACCTTGCTCGGGATGATCAGCATCCCGGTCTGGCTCGCGTTGCTGCCGGTGTTGACCCGCGCGTTTCCCTGACTGCAGCGGCCCTGGCACAACACGCGGCCAAGTGGGTCGCCAACAAGTTCTTAGTCTGACGAACGCCGTCTTCGGCTCTCGGCCAATTGCGTCGCTGGCCTGGACAACGACTAGCGAATCAGGCTTCGACCGCCTGGGCGAGCGCCCATTCAATGTGCTCGCGCACCAGCGGCGTCGCGGCATCAAGACGTCGTTCCAGCGCCTCGACGATGGCCGGATCAAAGTGCGCACGCACGGCATTGCCGAGCGCGACCGCGATGTTGCGCTGCCAGCGCTCGTGCCCGATGCGGCGAATCGCGCTGCCCTCGGTCGCGCGCAGAAACTCGGCCTCGCTCCACTGCCACATCTGCAGCAAGGTCGGCTCGGCGAACGGCGTGCGAACGTCGAAGTCGGGCAGCGGGCTGCGCTGCGCGTACTTGTTCCACGGGCAAACGAGCTGGCAGTCGTCGCAGCCATAGATCCGGTTGCCGATCACGGCGCGGAACTCAATCGGAATCGGGCCCTTGTGCTCGATCGTCAGGTACGAGATGCAGCGCCTTGCATCGAGCCGCTCGGGCCCGACGATCGCCCGCGTCGGGCAGATGTCGATGCACGCCGTGCAGCTGCCGCAGTGCGCGCTCGCCGGCTCGGTCAGTGGCAGTGCGAGGTCGACATAGATCTCGCCGAGAAAGAACATCGAGCCGGCCGCGCGATCGAGCACCAGCGTGTGCTTGCCGCGCCAGCCGATGCCGCTGCGCGCCGCCAGTTCGACCTCGAGCACCGGCGCCGAGTCGGTGAAGACGCGGTGGCCGTAAGGGCCGACCTGCTCGGCGAGCGCATCGGCCAATGACTGCAGGCGGGCACGCAGCACCTTGTGGTAATCGCGCCCTCGCGCATAGAGCGACACCGTCGCCTGCTCGGGCCGGTTCAGGCGGTCCCATTCGATCGCCTGCCAACCGTCTAGCGTCGTTCGCGACAGGTAGTCCATGCGTGCCGTGATGACGCGCAGCGTGCCCGGAATCAGCTCGGCCGGACGGGCCCGGCGCAACCCGTGCACGGCCATGTAGTCCATCTGGCCATGCCAGCCGTTGTGCAACCACGCCACAAGCCCCTGTTCCGCCGTCGCGAGGTCCACATCCGCCACACCGATCTGGGAAAATCCGAGCGCGCGAGCCTGCTCCCGCAAGCGCGCGAGGACAACGTCGCCCGCCAACTCCGCCACCGTGGTCATTTGTCGATTCTAGAAACCCGCCACCAGCACTGGGCCGACGAAGCGGCGTGTGCCGACGCCGCCGAAGCGCTCGGTCGTCACACGGCGTTGCGCGATGCGACGATCGAGCTGCATGGTCCGCTCGGCGCCGGCAAGACGACCTTCGCGCGTCACCTGTTGCGTGCGCTTTGCGTGCAGGGGCATGTGAAGAGCCCGACCTACGCGCTCATGGAGCCGTACGAGGTGACGACCGCGGCCGGCCCGCTGGCGATTTCGCACTTCGATTTTTATCGGTTCGACGACCCGCAGGAATGGGAGGACGCCGGCTTTCGCGAGGTCTTCGCCAATCCGGGTCTGAAGCTCGTCGAATGGCCCGAGAAGGCGGCCGGGCTGCTGCCCGAGCCCGACCTCTGCATCGCGATCGAGCCGCAGCCGAGCGAGGCGCGCGCCGTCCGCATCGATGCGCGATCGGCACGCGGCCGGGAGCTGCTCGCGTGAACGCGCCCCGCAGGCCGAGCGAACGGCGTGTGGCGCTGCGATCGATGGGTGCACTCTGCCTGCTGCTCGGGAGCGGCCGGCTCGCGTTCGGCGCCAGCATCGTCGCGGTTCGCGTCTGGCCGGCGAGCGACTACACCCGCGTGACGATCGAGTCCGACGCGCCGCTCGCGGTACGCCACTTTCTGGCCCAGGACCCGCCGCGCCTGGTGATCGACGTCGACGGCCTCGAGCTGAGCGCCGCATTGCGCGAGCTGGTCGGCAAGGTGCGCGCCGACGATCCGTACATCGCCGGCCTGCGGGTCGGCCAGAACCAGCCGCGCACGGTGCGGATGGTGATCGACCTGAAGCAGGCAACCGCGCCGCAGCTCTTCACGCTCGCGCCGGTCGCGGCGTACCAGCACCGGCTGGTCTTCGACCTCTACCCGACGCGTGAGCACGATCCGCTGCTCGCGCTGATCCGCGACAAGGAGCAGGCCGAGGACCAGGTCGCGAAGGCGGTCGAGGATGCGCTCGGCGCGTTCATCGGCCGCATCGATCGCAGCCTGCCGCCGCTCGCCGCGCAGACGTCGCCGCCGGCGCGTGATCCCGGTAGCACGCCGGGGCTGCCCCCCGCGCCCGCGATGCAGGACAAGATCGATCGCCTGATCGTCGTCGCCCTCGATCCCGGCCACGGCGGCGAGGATCCCGGCGCGATCGGACCGAGCGGCCTGCGCGAGAAGGACGTCGTGCTGCAGATCGCACTGCAGCTGCGCGACCGCATCAACGCGCAGCCGAACATGCGGGCGATGCTGACCCGTGATGCCGACTTCTTCGTGCCGCTGCATGAGCGGGTGCGCAAGGCGCGCCGGGTGCAGGCCGATCTGTTCGTCTCGATCCACGCCGACGCCTTCATGAACCCTGAGGCGCGCGGCGCCTCGGTCTTTGCGCTGAGCGAAAGCGGCGCCAGCAGCTCGACGGCGCGCTGGATGGCGAACCGCGAGAACGCGGCCGACCTGGTCGGCGGCGTCAACCTGAAGGCGAAGGACCCGACGGTGCAGCGCGCCCTGCTCGACATGAGCACCACCGCGCAGATCAAGGACAGCTTGAAGCTCGGCGGCGAGGTGCTGGGTCAGATCGGCAAGGTCGGTCGGCTGCACAAGAACAACGTCGAGCAAGCCGGCTTCGCGGTGCTGAAAGCGCCCGACGTGCCGTCGATCCTGGTCGAGTCGGCGTTCATCTCGAACCCTGGCGAAGAGGCGAAGCTGCGCGACGCTGACTACCAGGCGAGGCTGGTCGACGCGCTGACGGTCGGGATCCGGCGCTACTTCGCGCGCAATCCGCCGCTGGCGAGGACGCGTCAGCTGTAGCCACCGCCTGCGCGGTACCGAGGCGCAATCGATGCGCGCGGAGGCCGCGGAGGGTGCCGCTCAGCGCGGCTTGCCGAGGTCGAGCGTCCAATACGTCCGATAGCTGCTGGTCGATGTGCCAGTGACGCAAGCGAATCCGATGTCGCGGAAGTTCGGATTCATCAGGTTCGCGCAATGACCGTCGCTCGCCATCCAGCCGTCGACCACCGCATTCACGCTCGGGTAATCGGCAGCGATGTTCTCGCAGAGCGCGCTCCAGGTGTAGCCGGTTGCGTTGATTCGACGCCGCATACGAGCCGCCGCTGCGGCAGTCCGCACCCGCCGCGCGGTACCGGTTGGTCCGCGCCAACGCACTCGACGCGCGATGTAAAGAGTTGCGCGGCGGTGCTTCGCCGAGGGAGGGCATCAGTCACGGCCCCCATCAAGAAGCGGGACCGCCGGCGGTTTGGTGACGACGAGCGGTCCCGCCAAGCTCATGGCTTTCGCCGCGGAACTCACAATGCTCCATCCCCAAACCCAAGCCCTGCTGACGCTCATCGAGGAGCGCGGCATTCCACCGACCCACACGCTGACGCCGCCCGACGCGCGCACGCTGTACCGCGATCGGCGCGGCTTCACGCAGCCCGCGCCGGCCCGCAATCGGCGAGGTTCTCGACCTGAGGGCCGACGGCCCGCACGGCCCGATTCCAGTTCGGCTGTACCGGCCGCTCGATAAGGTCCGCGACAGCGGCCGGGGACTGCCGGTCCTGGTCTACTTTCACGGCGGCGGCTGGGTCATCGGTGACCTCGACACCCACGACACGCTGTGCCGCGAGCTGGCCAATGGCTCCGGCTGCGCGGTCGTTGCGGTGGACTATCGGATGGCGCCCGAGCACCGTTTTCCCACGGCCGTCGACGACTGCATCACGGCAACGCGGTGGGTCCGCCAGCAGGCCACCGCACTCGGCCTCGATGCCGATCGCCTCGCGGTCGGCGGCGACAGTGCCGGCGGCAACCTGGCGGCGGTCGTCGCGATCGCCGCGCGCAACGCCGGCGACCTGCCGATCCGCTACCAGTTGCTGATCTATCCGGCCACCGACATGCGCCGCGGCGCGCCCTCGCACACCACCAACGGCACCGGCTACCTGCTGACTCGCGACACCATCACTTACTTCCACACCACTACATCGACGAGATCCGCCACGACCTCGACTGGCGCGCGTCACCGCTGCTGCACACCGACCTGTCGAAGCTGCCGCCGGCGGGTGCTGACCGCCGGCTTCGACCCGCTGCGCGACGAGGGCCACCAGTACGCCGTGGCGCTGACGAAGGCCGGCAACCGAGCGACATACGTCTGCTTCGAGCGCCAGATCCACGGCTTCATCACGATGGGCCGCGTGCTCGAAGAAGCCAATGCCGCGGTCTCGATGTGCGCGGCGGAACTGCGTCGCGCACTGACCGCGTCGGCGCCGGCAAGCGCCGCCTCGCGCGACGGCTCGGACTAGCGCGCGGCCGGCTTCAGCCGGCGTGGATTGCAGCGCGTCGCTCGCTCGGCAGCATCACCCAAGTTACAGCGCGCGTCCGCCTTCGGAACGTGCCTCGGCCGGCATCCCCGCCGCTTCCTCGCGCGCCGCGGCCCGCCGCGCGCGCCATGCGCCGATCAGCACCAGCAGTCCAGGCAGCAGGATCGCGGCCCAGATGATCTTGTCGAGGTTCTCCTTGACCCACGGAATGTTGCCGAACGCGAAGCCGGCCAGGGTCAGGCTGCAGATCCACAGCACTCCGCCGGTCACGTCGTAGAGCGTGAACTTGCTGCGCGTCATCTGGGCGACACCCGCAACGAACGGCGCGAACGTGCGCAGGAACGGCATGAAGCGTGCGACCACGATCGTGATGCCGCCGTACTTCTCGTAGAACGCATGGGCCTGATCGAACGCCTTGCGATTGAAGAAGCGCGAGTTCTCCCACTGAAACACGCGTGGCCCGAAGTAGCGGCCGATCGCGTAGTTGCTCTGGTTGCCGAGCACCGCAGCGATCACGAGCAGGACCATCACCAGCGGCAGGTTCATCAGCCCGGCGCCGCACATCGCGCCGACCACGAACAGCAGCGAGTCGCCGGGCAGGAACGGCATCACGACGACGCCGGTCTCAACAAAGATGATCAGGAAGAGCAGTGCATAGACCCAGGCACCGTAGGTCTGCACGAAGGTCGTCAGGTGAACGTCGACGTGCAGCACGAAGTCGACGAGCATGGCCAGGAATTCCATCGCGGCGATTATGACGAGGGGTCATTCGGCGCCACGGCGCGTATTCCTACAATTGGGGCGATGAACGCAGTGCTGCAGCCCGCAACCCGGCGCCCGATCCGCGAGCTGCCCGGCGAGCTGGTCAGCCAGATCGCCGCCGGCGAAGTGGTCGAGCGACCGGCCTCGGTGCTGCGCGAGCTGATCGACAACGCGCTCGATGCCGGTGCCGGCGAGATCGTCGTGCGGCTCGCCGGCGGCGGGATCCGCTCGATCGTCGTCGAGGACGACGGCCACGGCATTCCACCTGGCGAACTGCCGCTCGCCTTGCGCCGCCACGCCACCAGCAAGATCGCGAGCCTGGCCGACCTCGAAGGCGTCTCGACGATGGGGTTTCGCGGCGAAGCGCTGGCCGCGATCGCTTCGGTCGCCGAGCTGTCGCTGACCAGCCGGACCGCTGAGGCGGCGCACGGCACGCGGCTCGAGGCGCGCTCCGGCGAGTTGCTGCCTGCGGCGCGCGCCATCGGCACCAGCGTCGAAGTGCGCGAGCTGTTCTTCAACACGCCGGCGCGTCGCAAGTTCCTGAAGACCGAAGCGACCGAGCTGGCCCACTGCGTCGAAGCGGTGCGCTGCCATGCGCTGACCCGGCCCGACATCGGCTTCGCGGTCTGGCACGACGGCCGCGTGGTCCAGCAGTGGCGCAAGGCGACCGCGGCGCAGCGCTTGATCGACGTGCTCGGCAGCGAGTTCATCGTCGCGAGCCGCCCGCTCGCGCTCGACCTCGGCGTGCTCCGCCTGAGTGGCCGCGCCGGCACGCCGGAAGCCGCGCGCGCCCGTGCCGATCACCAGTACGTCTACGTCAACGGACGGCACGTGCGCGACCGCCTGATTGCGCACGGCGTGCGTTCGGCCTATGAAGACGTGCTGCACGGCGGCCGCCAGCCCGCCTATGTGCTCTTCGTCGAGATCGCGCCTGAGCGGGTCGATGTCAACGTGCATCCGACCAAGGTCGAGGTCCGCTTCCGCGACAGCCGCGAGGTGCACCAGGCGGTCCGACGCGCGGTCGAGGCGACGCTCGCGGTGCCGGGCCGCAGCACCACCGCAGCGGTCGACGGGGCGGCCGATCCGGCGCCGGTGACGCCTAACTTCCCGCCTACGTTGCCAACGTACGGCCGACAGCAGTCGTTCCCATTGCGCGCCGAGGAACCGCGGCCGTCGTGGCCCGGCTGGCCAAGCGCGCCGGCGCCGCTCGACGAGCGGCCGGCCCTGCAGCGCAACGATGCCGACAGGGACACGAGCGGCGAGCCCGACGCGACCTGGCCGCTCGGGAAGGCGATTGCGCAGGTCGCCGGCACCTTCATCCTGGCCGAGAACGAGCATGGCCTGGTCATCGTCGACATGCACGCGGCCCACGAGCGGATCGTCTACGAGCGCTTGAAGGCGGGCCTCGCCGGCATCGCAGTCGAGTCGCAGCCGCTGCTGATCCCGGCGGTTTTCCCGGCCACGCCGGCCGAGATCGCGACGGCCGAGGCCCATGCCGAGACCCTGCGCGCGCTCGGCCTCGACATCTCGCGCCTGACTGCAACGGCCCTCGCGATCCGCTCGCACCCGGCAGCGCTGCTCGGTGCCGACCTCGTCGAGCTGGCGCGCAACGTGCTGGCCGAATTGGCGCGTTACGATGCCAGCAGCGTGATCGAGCGGGCGCGCCACGAACTGCTGTCGACGATGGCTTGCCACGCCGCAATCCGCGCCAACCGCGAGCTGCGGCTCGACGAGATGAACGCACTGCTGCGCGACATGGAGCGCACCGATCGCTCCGACCAGTGCAACCACGGCCGGCCAACCTGGCGCCAGATCACGCGCAAGGAACTCGATGCGCTGTTCTGGCGCGGTCGCTGACCGGTTGCGTCAACGCCCACTGGGCGATGCCGTTATGTCGCTGATCTTGAAAACGTTCATCGCCTCCTTCACGCGCGTCGGCTGGCGCGTGCCCACCCTCCTCGTCACGCTGTTCGGCCTGCTGGCGGGCTGCGCCGGCTTTGACGCGCAACAGCGCAAGTGGATCTTCCAGGCCGCGACGGTGCCGGTCAGCGTCGACCCGTCGACCGCCAGCGAGCCGACGGTCGCCGACATGGAAGACGTGTGGATCGAGCACGCGTCGCCGCTCAGCGGTCGGCCGATCCGCCTGCATGCGCTGTGGCACGCCCATCCCGACGACGATGCGCCGGTCCTGCTGTACCTGCATGGGGCGAGGCGCGACGTCGAAGGCAGCGTGTTCCGCATTCGCCAGATGAGCGCGCTCGGTTTCTCGGTGCTCGCGGTCGACTACCGCGGCTTCGGCCGCAGCACCGACGAGCTGCCATCGGAAGCGACCGTCTACGAAGACGCGCGCGCCGCGTGGCGCTGGCTCGGCGAGCGCGCGGCCGGCCGCGACCGCTATATGTTCGGCCATTCGCTCGGTGGCGCGATCGCGATCCAACTGGGCAGCGAAGTGAACGATGCGAAAGGCCTGATCGTCGAAGGCACCTTCACGTCGCTCCGCGACGTCTTCGACAGCATGCGGTTCGGCTGGCTGCCGCTCGGCCCGCTCATCACGCAGCGCTTCGACTCGGCGCGCAAGATCGAGAAAGTGCAGGCTCCGGTGCTCGTCGTCCACGGCTTGCGCGACACGCTGATCCCGCCTGCCCTCGGGCGTTCGCTTTACGAGCGCGCCCGCGGCCCGAAGCGGCTCGTTCTGGTCGAGGGCGGCTCACACTACAGCACCAACGCGGTCGGCGCGGCGCAGTACCGGCACGCGCTGCACGAGCTGTTCGGGCTTGGCAGTCCGCCCGAACCGCTCGTGTCGGTCAACTGAACGACGATGGCGACGCTCAAGCTTCGCAAGCCGGCGGCCGCTGCCGGCACTCCGCCGGCGCAAAAGCGCGCACCGGTGCGCGGTCACGCGAACCGAGCGCGGCCGACGCTGAAGGAAGCGCAGGCACAGCGCACGGAGCGCGAGGCGTTCGCTCCGGCGACGCACCCATCGAGCGACGCGGACAAGCGGCACGACACGCAGGCACGGCGCGACACCCATCAGCCGGGTGACACCCATGAGCGACGTGATGCACGCCGCCCACGTCATCCGCATGACACGCGTGAGCAGCGTGACCCGCGAGAGACGCGCAACGCACAACACCAGCGCCCGGCCTCCGCACCGTCGTCAGCAAAGCCGGGGCGGCCTGTCGAGCGCGGTCCTCGCCGTGAACCCGACCGCACGACCGATCGTCCAAGCGGTCGCACGACCGATCACGCGAACGATCGAAAGACCCAACGCCCGACCCACCGCCCAGACTCCCGCGACGATCCGCGCGCCGGACCGGTATCGCGACGTCCTGCCGCAGGTCACGCGAACTCCTTCTCCCCCACCCGCGAGCCCGCTCAGCGCCGCTCGGCTGCAGAGGCTCGTTCTCCGATCCGCGTGCAAAGGGCACCTTCCACAGAGCGCGAACCCGCACGCCCCGCATCGACGCCCGCCGACGACACACTGCGCCTGTCGAAGCGCATGAGCCAGCTCGGCATCGCATCGCGCCGCGAGGCCGACGAATGGATCGCCAAAGGCTGGGTCCGTGTCGACGGCCGCATCGTCAACGAGCTCGGTTCGCGCGTGCTGCCGGAGCAGCACATCACGGTCGACGCTAAGGCGCGGCGCGAGCAGGACGCGCGTGTCACGGTGCTCGTCAACAAGCCGGTCGGCTTCGTCAGCGGCCAGGCCGAAGACGGCTACGAGCCGGCGGTCGTGCTGGTGACACCCGAGAACCAGTGGCGCGAGGATCGATCCGGCACGCGCTACATGCGCGAGCACCTGCGCAGCCTGGTGCCGGCCGGCCGACTCGACATCGACTCGGTCGGCCTGCTCGTCTTGACGCAGGACGGCCGGGTCGCGCGCCAGCTGATCGGCGAGGACTCGGCGATCGAGAAGGAGTACCTGGTTCGTGTCGCGGCCTCGCCGGACGCGCCGGTTGCCGGCGACGTGCTCGAGCGCCTCCGCTACGGCCTCGAGCTCGACGGTGAGGCGCTGCGGCCAGCGCAGGTCGACTGGCTCAACGAGGACCAGCTGCGGTTCGTGCTCACGCAGGGTAAGAAACGACAGATCCGACGCATGTGCGAAGCGGTCGGCCTGCAGGTGATCGGCCTGAAGCGGGTGCGCATCGGCGCCGTGATGCTCGGCGACCTGCCGCCCGGACAGTGGCGCTACCTGCGCGCCGACGAGACGTTCGCGCCGCGCTGACGGCCATGAAGCTGTCGCGGTTCGCGGCATCCAGCTGCGACCGCAGGTGATGGCGCCTACCCATCGTGCCGAAGCCCGCTGGATCTGCTCTCATGAAACGGGCTGCTAACCTCCAAGGATGGCCGTTTCGTTCGCCGCGCATCGGCACATGTCTCCCGCCACCGTGGTCGTGCTGCTTACGTTGCTGCTCGGCATCCAACCGATCACCACCGACCTCTACCTGCCGGCCTTGCCGACCGTCCAGGCCAGCCTCGGTGCCTCGATCGCCGCAGCGCAACTAACCCTGTCGGCGCTCGTCATCTGCTTCGGGCTCGGGCAACTCGTCTGCGGTCCGTTATCCGACCGCTTCGGCCGGCGTCCGGTGCTGCTCGGCGGCCTCGCGCTGTACTGCGTCGCCAGCGTGTTCGGTGCCGCCGCCTCGAGCATCGAGGCGCTGATCGGCTGGCGAGCGCTGCAGGGAGCTGCGATGGCCGCGGCCGTGACCTGCGGCCGCTCGATCATTCGCGATCTCTACGAGCCGGGCGAAGGCGCGCGCGTGATGTCGCGTGCGCTCTCGGGGCTCGGCATCATCGCCGCGCTGAGTCCGCTGCTCGGCGGCCTGCTGATCGAGCGACTGAGCTGGAACCTTGCGCTGCTTGCACTCGCGCTGTTCGGCGCCGGTGCGCTCGCTTTCGTCGCTTGGCGCTTCACGGAAACGATCCCGCGCCGCGATCCCGGCGCGACGCGCCTGCGAAGGATGCTGTACAACTGGGCCCACGTCGTCGCGAATCCGACGTTCCGGGCCTGGGCCCTGCTCTCGGCCTGCACCTACGGCGGCCTGTTCTTCCTCCTTGCCGGCTCGTCGTTCGTCTTCATCAACGTGCTCGGGACGTCGCGCGTCATGTACGGCGCGATCCTCGGTTCGATCTCGCTCGCCTACATCGGCGGGACGATACTGTGCCGGCGGCTGCTGACCCGCTACGGCCTGCGCGGCGCAGTCAAGCGCGGCGCCTGGTTCACGCTCGCCGGTGGCCTCAGCATGGCGGCGCTCAGCCTGGCCGGCGTCCACACAGTGTGGGCGATCGTGCTGCCGCAGTACCTCTTTGCGATCGGCCATGGCGTCCACCAGCCGTGCGGCCAGGCGGGCGCGGTCGGGCCGTTCCCTGAGAAGGCCGGCACCGCGGCATCGCTGTCGGGCTTCGCGATGACGTTGTCGGCGCTCGGCGTCGGCCTCTGGCTCGGCCGCAATCTTGACGACACCGTCTATCCGCTGACGCTCGGCATCGGCGCGGTCAGCGTCGTCCTCGCGCTGATCGCGTGGACGCTGGTCCAGTGGCACGGCGAGCCGGGCCGCGGCTCGCTGATCGCGCGGTCCGGTGCGCGGCCGGCCTGAGCACAGCGCCGGTCGCACGATGCCCGTCCCGCGCTACCTGTGCCTCGCCGGGCCGACCGCCTCGGGCAAGACCGCTGCCGCGCTCGCGATCGCCGAAGCGTTGGCACCGACCCGGCCGGTCGAGATCGTCAGCGTCGACTCGGCACTCGTCTACCGCGGCATGGACATCGGCACCGCGAAGCCGAGCGCCGCCGAGCGCGCGCGCGTCGTCCATCACCTGATCGACATCCTCGATCCGGCCGACGCGTACTCGGCCGCGCGCTTCGTGCGGGAGGCACAGCGCCTGACCGATGCCATCGCCGCCCGCGGCCGCACTCCGCTGCTGGTCGGCGGCACGATGCTCTACTTCAAGGCGTTGTTCGACGGCATCGACGAGATGCCGGCCGCCGATCCGGTGATCCGCGCCGAACTCGAACAGCGCGCGTCGAACGAAGGTTGGCCGGCGTTGCATGCCGAACTCACGCTCGTCGATCCGGTCGCCGCGGCCCGCATCGCGCCGCGCGACGCGCAGCGGATCCAGCGCGCGCTTGAAGTGCATCGCGTGACCGGCGCGCCGATCTCGGAGCGCCAGACGCGCGTCCGCGGCGCCGCGCATGCGCCGCTGATCGCGCTCGAACCACGCGACCGCGCCTGGCTGCACGCACGCATCGCGCAGCGCTTCGCGGCGATGCTCGCAGCCGGCTTCGTCGACGAAGTGAAGTATTTACGCGCGCGGGGTGACCTTCATCCCGACCTGCCGTCGATGCGCTCGGTCGGTTACCGACAGGCCTGGGGCGCGCTCGACGCGGGCCGACTCGACACGCTGCTGGAGACCGGAACCGCGGCGACCCGCCAGCTCGCGAAGCGCCAGCTGACGTGGCTGCGCAGCATGCCGCAACGGCACGTCATCGCCTGCGACGATGACGATGCGATCGATCGGGTCGTGCAGTCGGCGCGCGCATGGGCAGAAGGCATCGATCCGTGAGCCGTCACGCGGGACCGCTCCCAACGGAGAGCTGCTATCGCTCGGCGGTTCTGCCCAAGAGCCGCGGGGTGCAGCCGTGAACGCTCCGCCCGACCGGTCGACCCGCGTCCTCGCGGTGAGGGGCCTCACCAAGCGCTATGGCGACGCCGTCGTCTTCAGCCACGTCGATCTCGACGTCGCCCGTGGCGAGTTCGTCGCGGTGGTCGGCGAGTCGGGCGTCGGCAAGTCGACCTTGCTGAACTGCATCGCCGCGCTCGACTCCATCGACGCCGGTTCCGTGCGCATCCTCGACGTCGACGTGACGAGTCTTGACGAAGCCGCGCAGGCACGCCTGCGCCGCGAGCGGCTGGGGTTCGTGTTCCAGGCCTTCCACGTGCTGCCGCACCTGACCGTCGCCGACAACGTCGCGCTGCCGCTGCTGCTGCAGCGACGACCCGATGCGGCGCGCACGCGCGAAGTCCTCGCGGCCGTCGGCCTCGACGGCTTCGACGAGCGCCTGCCGCAGACCTTGTCGGGCGGGCAGCTGCAACGCGTCGCGATCGCGCGCGCACTGGTCCACCGGCCGCCGCTGATCCTGGCCGACGAGCCGACCGGCAATCTCGACCCGCGCACCGCCGAACGCGTGCTCGCGGTGCTGCACGAGCAGATCCGCCGCGAAGGCGCGGCGTGCGTGCTGGTGACGCACTCGGCCGCCGCCGCCGCGCGCGCCGACCGCGTCGTGACGTTGACCGCATCCGGCATCCGGAGTTGACGGCGTGATCGCGTGGCTGCGCCAATTGTCGTGGCCTGAGCTGCGCCATCACCCGTGGCGCGCCGGCGCGGCGTTCATCGCGGTGCTGCTCGGCGTGGCGCTCGCGTTTTCGGTGCACCTGATCAACCAGTCGGCCCTCGGCGAATTCAGCGCGGCGGTGCGCTCGATCAACGGCGAGCCCGACTTCGAGCTGCGCGGTCCGGCGGCCGGCTTCGACGAGGCGCTTTATGCACGCGTCGCGGCGCACCCGCGTGTCGCCGTCGCCAGCCCGATCGTCGAGATCGAGACCGCCGTGCTCGACCCGCAGGGCCGAAGGATCGCGCTGCGCGTCCTCGGCGTCGACGCGCTGGTCGCCGGCACGCTCGCACCCGCGCTGCTGCCGCGGGTCGCGACGGGTCAAGGCCGCTATGCCGTGATCGACCCGGCGACGATCTTCCTCAACCCGCAGGCCCAGCAGCGCCTCGGCGCGACCGGCAAGACGACGCTTCAAACAAAGACGCCGCGCGGCCCGGTCGACTGGCGGATCGGCGGCGGCATCACCGCGCCGGGCCCGCCGCTCGCGGTGGTCGACATCGCCGGCGCTCAGGCCGCGTTCGACCGGCTCGGCCGTCTGCATCGCATCGACGTGCGGCTGGTGCGCGGCGCGGATCGCGCCGCGGTGCTGCGCGAGCTCGCGCTGCCGGCCGGCGTTCGTGCTGCCGACCCCGACGAAGCCGCACAGCGGGTCTCGAACGTGTCACGCGCCTACCGCGTGAACCTGACGGTGCTCGCGCTGGTCGCGCTCTTCACCGGCGCGTTCCTGGTGTTCTCGATCCTGTCGCTGTCGGTTGCGCAACGCCAGCCGCAGCTCGCGCTGCTCGGCGTGCTCGGCCTGAGCGCGCGCGAGCGGCTGCGTCTGGTTCTGGTCGAGGCGGCCTTGCTCGGCACCGTCGGCAGTGCGGCTGGCCTCGCCGTCGGCACCGCCCTCGCCGCGCTCGCGTTGCGCCTGCTCGGCGGCGACCTCGGCGGCGGCTACTTCGCCGGCGTCTCGCCGGAGCTGCAGTTCAGTCCAGTCGCTGCGCTGGTCTATGGCGCGCTCGGAGTCGCCGCCGCCGTCGTCGGCGGCTGGCTGCCGGCGCGCGCGGCCGGCCGCATCGCACCCGCGCAGGGCTTGAAGGGACTGGCCAGCACGTCGGACGATACCCCGATGACGGCGCTTGGACCGGCGCTGCTGGTCACCGGCGTCGCCCTCGCGCTGCTGCCGCCGATCACCGACATTCCGCTTGCGGCCTACGGGTCGGTCGCCTGCTTGCTGCTCGGCGGCATCGCCTGCGTGCCGGGCGCGATCGGCCTCGCGCTGCGCGGCGTGCGTGCGCCGCGCCATCCGCTCGCGCTGCTCGCGGTCGAGCGCGCACGCCGGCAACGCAACACCGCGACGATCGCGGTCGCCGGCGTCGTCGCGAGCTTGAGCCTCGCGGTCGCGTTGACGGTGATGGTCGGCAGCTTTCGCGAGTCGGTGCTGGCGTGGCTCGACACGGTGCTGCCGGCCGACCTCTATGTGCGCAGCGGCAGCGGCGGTCCAGGCAGCGAGCCGGCGACGTTGCCGGCCGAGTTGGCGGCGCGCGCCGCCGCGATCGATGGCGTCACGCGGGTCGAGTCGCAGCGCGTCACGCAACTGCAGCTCGACCCGACAAAGCCGACCGTCGCGCTGATCGCCCGCACGCTCGACGATCCGGCGGCGCGCCTGCCGCTGGTCGGCACGCTGGCCACTTTGCCGCCGGGCCGGACCGCCGCTTACGTCAGCGAGGCGATGGTCGACCTGTACGACGCCCGGCCCGGCACCGACCTGGTCCTGCCGCTGCCCGACGGCACGCGCGCGCCGGTTCATGTGCGCGGGGTCTGGCGCGACTACGCGCGCCAGCATGGCGCGGTCGTGCTTACCAGCGCCGACTACCAGCGCCTGACCGGGGACCTGCGCAGCACCGATATCGCGCTCTGGCTGCGCGCTGGCACGGAGGTCGACGCGGTCCGCACGGCGCTGCGCCGAACCGCCGGCGAGCTCGGCTTCGACGATGCGCTGCTCGAGTTCGCCGAACCGGGCGCAATCCGCACCGCGTCGCTGCGCATCTTCGATCGCAGCTTCGCGGTGACCTACTGGCTGCAGGCGGTCGCGATCGGGATCGGCCTGTTCGGCATCGGCGCGAGTTTCTCGGCACAGGTACTGGCGCGCCGCAAGGAGTTCGGCCTGCTCGCCCACCTCGGCTTCACGCGCCGCCAGGTGCTCGGCATCGTCGGTGCCGAATGCGCCGTCTGGACCGCGGCCGGCGCACTGCTCGGCCTGCTGCTCGGCCTCGCCGTCAGCGTGGTGCTGGTCAAGGTCGTCAACCCGCAGAGCTTCCACTGGACCATGGACCTGTCGGTGCCGTGGGGCCGCCTTGCGCTGCTGTGCGCCGCCGTACTCATCGCGGGCACGGCAACCGGCTGGCTGGCCGCGCGCGGTGCTGCGTCGCGGCAGCTTGCATTGGCAGTCAAAGAGGACTGGTGAACCGTGCGACCCTGATCAACAGGCGCGACAGCCGGCGACAATCGACACCATCCCCCGACCCCGGAGTTCCCATGCTGCTGACCGCCCAAGCCCGCGGTGTCTACCCGATCGCCCCGACCCCGTTCTTCGACGACGGTCGCATCGACACCGAATCGATCGACCGCCTGACCGATTTCTATGGCCGCATCGGCTCGACCGGCATCACCGTGCTTGGCCAGCTCGGCGAGGCGCCGAAGCTCGGCCATGACGAGAGCGTGCAGATCGCGAGCCGGATGATCAAACGCGCGCCGTCGCTGCCGGTCATCGTCGGCGTCTCGGCGCCGGGTTTCGCGGCGATGCGGGCGTTGACCCACGAGGTCATGAGCGCGGGTGCGGCCGGCGTGATGATCGCGCCGCCGAACACCTTGCGCACCGACGACCAGATCGTCGGCTACTACCGCCAGGCGGTCGAAGCGATCGGCGCCGACGTGCCGTTCGTGCTGCAGGACTATCCGCTGACCTTCAGCGTGCAGATGACGCCGGCGGTGATCCGCCGCATCGTCACCGAGCTGCCGTCGTGCGCGATGCTGAAGCACGAGGACTGGCCTGGCCTCGAGAAGATCACGACCTTGCGCGGCTTCGAGCGCGACGGCTCGATGCGCCACATCGCGATCCTGTGCGGCAACGGCGGGCTCTTCCTCGACTACGAAATGGAGCGCGGCGCCGACGGCGCGAACACCGGCTATGCATTTCCCGACATGCTGTGCGACGTCGTGCGGCTGTCGGCCGACGGCCAGCGCGACGCCGCCCACGACCTGTTCGACGCGCATCTGCCGCTGCTGCGCTACGAGCAGCAACCGGGACTCGGTCTCGCGGTGCGCAAGTACGTGATGATGCGACGCGGCATCCTGACCAGCTCGGCGCAGCGCAAGCCCGCGGTCGCGCTGACCCCGGCCACGCGCGACGAGGTCGATCATCTGCTCGGCCGCCTCGCGCGCCACGACGAACGCGCGCGTCTCGCGCCGGCTTGAGCTTTGCGCGGCGCGCATCGACAACGCGCCGCATTTCAATTCCATCGATGAAGCGTCGCTCGCGAAAGACGCTGGGGAGCGTCTGGCAGAAGGCCATGACCTCGATGACGCGGACGGCTTTGCGCAGTGGCGCGAAGACGTTCCGTCAGGCCCTTGCCAGCGTGCCGAAGGTGCAGGCGGCGGCACGTCCGAAGGTCATTCGGGCGAAGAGGCGACGTTCGACGTCCGCGAGCGTCAAACGCGCCAATACCGCGTCACTGGCCAAGACTCGACGCAAGGCATCGACGCGCGCGGCTTCGCGCGAGATTGGCTGGTCGGCCGGCGTCGCGATCGCTCCGGCCGGCGTGCGCCGCTTCCACCTCTACAAGCCGCCGGGCACGCGCCGCGGCGAGCGCCTGCCGCTGCTGGTGATGCTGCACGGCTGCGGACAGGACGGTGCAGCGCTCGCCGAGAGCTCGAGGATGAACCGCCTCGCGAAGAGCGAGCGCTTCCTCGTGCTCTATCCAGAGCAGGATCGCCTCGCCAACGGCCAGGGCTGCTGGAACTGGTTCGACACGCGCAACGGCCGGGCCCAGCGCGAGGCCGCGATCATCCATGCAGCGATCGAGCAGGTCTGCATTGCGCAGCCGGTCGATCGCACGCGCATCGCGATCGCCGGGCTGTCGGCAGGCGCCGGCATGGCGGCGTTGCTGGCGACCTTGCGGCCCGATCGGTTCTGCGCCGTCGCGATGCATTCGGGGATTGCGCCGGGTCTCGCCCATTCGTCAGCGACCGCGCTGAGCGCGATGCGCGGGCGGCGCAAGTCGATGCTGCCGCTGCCGTCCGCAGACAGCGTGTTCGGCTGGCCCCCGCTGCTCGTGATTCAGGGCACTGCCGATCGCGTTGTCGACCTGGAGAACGGGGCTGAGGCGGTGCGCCTCTGGGCCGCGCATGGACAGGCGCGCACCGCGCCGTCACGCGTTGTCCAGCGCGGCACCCGGCGTGCGGCGACGTTGACCGACTACCGCGCCGGCTCGCGCCTCATCGCGCGACTGTGCATCGTCAAAGGGCTCGGCCACGCCTGGAGCGGCGGCGCGGCCGGTGTCGCCTACAGCGACCCGGCCGGACCGGATGCGTCGCGCATGATCTGGCGCTTCATCGCGAGCCGATTCGCCCGCGCCGATGCGCTTTGACGGTCAGTTCGTAGCGAAGCAGTAGAGGCGCGCGTCGCCGCCAGTCGCCTTCAGCGCATCGATGCCGCAGGCGCGCGACTGGTGCGATGAGTTCCACGACTTGGCCGGCGCGCTTTCGTCGAGGCCGGTGCGGTCGTGGTGGCCGACCATCGCGGCGCCCTCGCCGTTCTTGGTCCAGTTGCCGCAGGTCGTGTCGGCGCTGCCGGCGATCGCGGTGCCGTCCGGCTGCGAGCCGGTCAGGATGTCGTGCTGGTTCGGCGTATCGCCGCGGCCGTTGACGACGGCGCCGGTCTCGGTCAGGGCGGTCTGCTTGGTGATGTTGTTCGCGCCATGCAACTGCGCCACGTCGTTCGCGATGACGACGCCGTTCGCGTTGCGCCAAGGCCCGCGGCCGATCCGGTCGCGCGCGTTGACGGCCGCGGCGCCGTCCGTCGTGGCCTGTGCGCTCAGGTAGGCGCGCCAAGTGCGGCTGCCCGCGCCCGCCGCGGACGCGAGCGACTGGCACAGACGGTCGGCACCGGCCAGCCCGCCGAGATTCGCGCCGTTGCCGCCGTTCTTGCTGGTCACGAAGAAGCTCATGTCGTTCTTCGCCGCCGGCGAGCTCGCACACGCCGCGAGCACGGTGACCGCCACCGCAGCCGAGGCCAGCAGGGGCCGTTTGATCGAGAGTCGCATGATGATTCCTGAGTTGTTGTCGGGGGTGTGGCCGACGAGGGCCGGCGCCGGCGAGCCTAGTGGAATCCGACAGGCAGTTCAAGCGGCATACCCCGGTGTCGGAGAGGGTCGGCACCCGGCCGCGCGCTGTGCGATGCTGGTGCATGCATCGGCGCCGCTGGATCCTTTCGCTGCTCAGCTCGGCGACCGCGCTGTCGGTGCGCGGTGCGTCGGCGCAGGGAGCGACGAGTCCTTCGCCGCTCGCCTTCCCACGCGATTACGGCGCCCACCCCGAGGCCCGCATCGAATGGTGGTACGCGACCGGGGCGCTGCAGTCCGCGAAGAGCCGCTACGGCTTCCAGATCACGTTCTTTCGGGCGGCGACCGGCGTCGCGGAGCGGCATCCGAGCCGGTTCGCGGCGAACCAGCTCGTCTTCGCACACGCCGCGCTGACCGACCTCGCGCAGCGTCGCCTGCGCCATGACGAGCGGATCGCGCGCAGCGGATTCGGCATCGCCGAGACCGCGGCCACCGACACCGATGTCGTGCTGCGCGACTGGCGCTTCCGGCGCGAAGGCCCCATCGAGCGCAGCCGATACGTCGCGCGCATGCCGGCGACCGGTGCCGGCTTCGGCTTTGACCTCGCCCTGGAGACGACGCAGCCGGTGCTGCTGCAAGGCGTCGGCGGCCTGTCGCGCAAAGGGCCGCGCGTCGAGCAGACTAGCCGCTACTACAGCCAGCCGCAGCTCGCCGTCGCCGGCACGCTCAGCGTCGACAGCGTCGCGCTGCCGGTCACGGGTCGCGCCTGGCTCGACCATGAATGGAGCGACGCCTTTCTCGATGCCGAAGCGGTCGGCTGGGACTGGACCGGCATGAACCTCGACGACGGCTCGGCGCTAACCGCCTTTCGCGTGCGGCGACGCGACGGCAGCGCGCTGTACGCCGGCGGCAGCTTTCGAAGGCCCGGTGCGACCGTCATCGACTTCGGACCCTCCAGCGTGTCGTTCAGCCCGCTACGGCGCTGGACCAGCCCAGCCTCGAAGGCAACGTACCCAGTCGAATGGGCGATCGAGACGCCGGCCGGGCGCTATGTCGTCACGGCGCTGCTCGACGGCCAGGAACTCGACAGCCGCGCCAGCACCGGCGCAATCTACTGGGAGGGCTTGAGCGATTTGCTCGACGCGAACGGCCAGCGCGTCGGCGGGGGCTACCTCGAGATGACCGGATACGCGGCGCCGCTGACCCTGTGATCTAGGGCCATCAATGCGCGCCGGCCGCATCGACCGCGGCTCCCCGCTTCGGACGGGTCGACCACAGCATGCCGACCAGCAGAACGAAGACGCCGGCCGACAGCAGGAACAGGTCGTTCGCCGCCAAGGTGTAGGCCTGCTGGTCGACCATCCGGTTGATCGTGCCAAGCGCCTGCTCTTGTGTGTAGCCGGCCGCGCCGAGCTGGTTCAGCGCGGCTGTGGCGGCGACGCTGCCGGTGCTGATCGACTCGCTGAGCTGAGCGTGGTGCAGCACCGCGCGGTTCTCCCACGCGGTCGTGAAGATCGACGTCCCCATCGCGCCGGCGGTGATGCGCACGAAGTTGCTGAGGCCTGCCGCCGCCGGCATGCGATCGGGCGTCAATCCCGAAAAGATGATCGCCTGCAGCGGGATGAAGAAGAACGCCATCGCCGCGCCCTGCACGATCGTCGGGATCAGCACCGTCATGAAGTCGGCCTGCACGTTGAAGCGCGAACGCATCCAGAGCACGAGCGCGAAGCCGAGGAAGGCGATGGTCGAGAGCCGGCGCGGGTCGATCTTGCTGACGTTCTTGCCGACCCACGGCGACAGCACGATCGCGAGCACGCCGACGGGCGCCAGCGCCATGCCGGCCCAGGTCGCGGTGTAACCCATGTACTGCTGCAGCCAGAGCGGCAACAGCACGACGTTGCCGAAGAAGAGGCCGTAGCCGACCGACAGCGCGAGCGTCCCCATCAGGAAGTTGCGCCGCGCGAACAGGCGCAGTTCGACGATCGGGTTTTCCTCAGTCAGCTCCCAGGCCAGGAAGAACAGGAAACCGACCACCGCAATGACCGCGAGCACAACGATCTGGGTCGAGCCGAACCAGTCGAGCTCCTTGCCCTTGTCGATCATGATCTGCAGCGCGCCGACCCAGACAACGAGCAGGCCGAGGCCGACGACGTCGAGCTTGACTTTGCGTGGCCCTGGATCGCGGTTGCGGTAGATCGACCAGGTGATCGCCGCCGAGACGATGCCGACCGGAATGTTGATGTAGAAGATCCACGGCCACGAAATGTTGTCGGTGATCCAGCCGCCGAGCAGCGGCCCGACGACCGGCGCGACCAGCACGGTCATCGCCCACATTGCCATCGCGCTGCCGGCCATCGCGGCCGGGTAACTCGACAGCAGCAACGTCTGCGAGAGCGGGATCATCGGACCGGCGACGAGGCCCTGGATCACGCGGAACACGATCAGCGATTCGATGTTCGGCGCGAGGCCGCACAGCCACGACGCGATGACGAACAGCAGGATGCTGCCGGTGAAGAGCCGGACCTGGCCGAAGCGCTGGGTCAGCCAGCCGGTCAGCGGCACCGAGATCGCGTTGGCGACCGCAAACGACGTGATGACCCAGGTGCCCTGCGTCGGGCTGACGCCCATGTCGCCAGAGATCGCCGGGATCGACACGTTCGCGATCGAGCTGTCGAGGACGTTCATGAATGTCGCCAGCGACAGCGCGATCGTGCCGAGAACGAGCTCGCTGCCCTTCAGCGGCGGATAGGCGGGGCCCGGCGCCGCAGGGCTCGGATTTGCAGCGCGGCTCGCCGCGGTGGCGCTCGACGTGGCCATCGATGCTCGGCCGGGACGGATCAGCGTGCGCGTGCGACAACCGGCGGCGAGGCCGGTGCGCGAACCGAGCCGGGGCCACCGCGCGGTGCGCTGGCGACAGCCTCCGGATCGCCGATGGCGGTCGGCACGCCGGTCGCCCTGACCGCGCGTCCGAGGTTCGCCGCGATGATGCGCTTGACCTCGCCGTCGGCCTGCTGGCTCGCCTGGTCGAATACGCGGGTCTCGGTCTTCAGGCTGCGCTGCGTCCCGTCGGCCAGCATGCGGCCCTCGGTGTTCGTCACATCGACCTTCGCGTCCATCGACAGGCCGACCGCAACGGGTGGCTCGCGGACTTCCTTCGGATCGAGGGCAATCCGGACCGGCACGCGCTGGACCACCTTGATCCAGTTGCCGGTCGCGTTCTGCGCCGGCAGCAGTGCGAACGCCGCGCCGGTGCCGGCGCCGAGCCCTTCGATCGTGCCGTGGTAGTCGACCCGGCGGCCGTAGACATCGGCCTCGAGGACGACCGGCTGGCCGATGCGGATGCGGCGCAGCTGGCTCTCCTTGAAGTTGGCGTCGACCCAGACCTGGTTCAGCGCGATCACCGACATCAGCGCCGCACCGGCCTGCACGCGCTGGCCGAGCTGCACGCTGCGCCGAGCGACGTAACCGTCGACCGGCGCTACCAGTTCGGCACGCGAGAGCGCGAGGTACGCCTCGCGGACCCGTGCCGCAGCGCGCAGCACGTTCGGATGCTGGTCGATCGAGACGCCCTGCGTCAGCGACTGGTTCGACGCCAGCTGCTCGCGTGCCGCGAGCGCGCCCGACTGGGCCGCGGTGTAGGCGCTCTTCGCGATCGACAGCGCGCTCGTCACGTGGTTGAACTCTTCCTTGCCGACCGCGCCGGTGCTGACCAGCGGCTCGCGCCGCGTCACGTCGTCCTGCGCCTTCGCGACCTCGCTGCGGGCCCGCGCCAGGTCGGCCTCGCGGCTCGCGATCTGGGCTTGCAATGCTCCGTTGTTGACGAACAAGGTGCGCACCTCGCGCACGGTTTGCCCGAGCTGAGCCTCGGCCTGGTCGAGCGCGACGCGCGCGTCGGCCGGATCGAGCTTGACGAGGAGCTGGCCGGCCTTCACGAAGTCGGTGTCGTCGGCGTTGATCGCAACGACGGTGCCGCCGACCTGCGGCGTCAGCTGGACCACGTTGCCCTGCACGTAGGCGTTGTCGGTCGTCTCGTAGTGATCGAGCACCAGAGCGTAGTACACGCCATACGCGATGCCGGCCAGCACGACCAGGGTGGTCACGCCGAGCAGCGCGGTCTTGCGCTTTCGGCTCGCGCGCGGCCGCTTGGGCGCCGGCACTGCAGGAGTTGATTGATCGGCAACAGCGGCAGCCGCTCGGTTCGGCGCCGGCGCTTCGGCCGGCTTGCCATCACGGGCATTCATCAGGGACTGTCTCCGGGGAAATTGGGTCGGCGTCGAGGCGCAATTCAGGGCTGGGCCAGCGCGGTGCGTTCGGCGAGTAGCGCGGGCGTGGCCGGCGCGACATAGCCACCACCGAGCGCACGGATCAACGCAACCCGCGTGTCGTACGCACGCGCCAGCAGGTCGGCCGACAGGCGCCGCGCGGTCAACACGCTGGCCTCGGCATTGAGCACGGTGAGGTAGGTGCCGAGGCCGGCGCGATAGCGCTGCGTCGCCAGGTCGTAGGTCAGCTCGGCGGCGGTCTGCGCCAGAGTCTGTTCACGGCGCTGACGTTCGAGCGACTGCAACGAGCCGACTTGATCGGCGACGTCGCGCACCGCATCGACCACCGCGCCGTTGTAGTTCTCGATCGCGAGGTCGAGGTCCGAAGCCTTGCCGCGCAGGTTGGCGCGCAGGCGCCCTGCATCGAAGATCGGCAAATGGATCGCCGGGCCGGCGCCGTACTGCTCGCTGCCGCTCCGCAGCAGCCGATCGAACCCGACGGTCGACAGGCCGACGAAGGCCGTGATGTTGACGTTCGGATAGAACTGGGCGCGCGCCGCATCGACGTCGCGCGTCGCCGCCTCGATGCGCCAGCGTGCTGCGCTGATATCGGCACGCTGGCCGAGCAAGTCGGCCGGCAGCGCTTCGGGCAGGCTCACCATCGTTAGCGCTGCGAAGCGCGGATTCAGCGCATCAAGGGCGTTCGGTGGCTGCACGCTGAGGGCGGCAAGCGCGTGGCGCGCCAGGCTCATCTGTTCGTCCAAGGCTTCGAGCAATTGGCGCGTCTCCGGCAGCAGCGCCTCGCCCTGGCGCAGCTCGACCGCGGTGTCGATGCCGGCCTGCACGCGCTGGTGGATCAGGCCGAGCAGCTCGTCGCGCTGCGCCAGCGATCGCGACGCGACCTCGCGCTGCTCGACCAGGCGGACGAGCTGCAGATAGGTGCGCGCGACATTGCTCGACAACAGCACGCGCGCGGCGTCGCGATCGGCAGCGGCGGCACGCTCGACGCCGATCGCCGCGTCGAGCACCGCGCGGTTGCGGCCGAAGAGATCCAGGTCCCAAGAGCCGCTCGCCTGCAATGTCGCGGTGTTCCGTATCGATCCGGCGATCGGCGGCGGATAGAGACCGTTCTCGCTGAAGCGCTGGCGCGTCGCATCGAACGAGCCGTTGACCTGCGGGCCGCGCGCCGCATCCGCGGCGCCGACGTTCGCGCCGGCGCGGGCCAGGCGTGCCTGCGCCGCCTTCAAAGAAGGGCTGTCGGCGAGCGAGCGTTCGATCAGTGCGGTCAACGTCGGATCGCCGAACGCGGCCCACCAGTCGGGCGCGATGGCCGGCATCGATGCAGTCGCTGCATCGGCGATGCCGACGGTCGATGCCGCGATCGGCTTGGCCTGCGACGCGATGCCTTCGGTGCTGACACAGCCTGCGAGAGTCAGCACGATGCTGGACGCGAGCGCGATCACGAACGCGGCAACCGTCGGCAGGCGCCGCTTGGCGCAGTCGATCGGCCGGCCGCAATCGTCGTCGACGGCGGACATCGGCATTTCGAGCGCGTGTTCAGCCTTCATGGCGCCCTCCGTTCCGGAGTGAACGCGCTCTTCGGCTCGTTCGCGCAGCGCGCCTCGCGGCACGAGTCGCCGTTGTCGAGCATTCGGCGCAGCAATCCTTTGAGCTGCTGCCATTCGGCCTTCGAGAAGCCCGCCAGATGTGCGTTCATGACCTCGGCAAGCGCGACCGGCACTTTGTCGGCCGCCTTCATGCCCTCTTCGGTCAGCGCCACGTTGACGACACGGCGGTCATCGGTCGAGCGCAGGCGCTTGCACAGGCCCTTGCTCTCGAGGCGATCGAGCAGGCGGGTCATCGCGCCCGGGTCGATCTGCAACTCGCGGGCGAGCTCGGCAACGGTGGCCGAGCCGCTCTTGCGGATCATGAACAGCGGGCCCCATTGCGCATGCGTCAGGCCGTGCGGCTCGAGGCGCTTGTCGGTGTCCTGCGTCAGCGCGAGCAGAACCCGGCGCATCAGGTAGCCAACGCTGTCGTTCGCGCAGTAGCCGTCGGCCGAGTAGAAGCTGGCGGGGCGCGCAACGGCGGCGGATTCGGAGGAAGTGACTGTGCTCATGGAAACAATAATGTACATGCCTAGGCAAAGAATGTCAAGGCTTTGTCTGTCCAAGCTGTTTCTGTCCTGGCTTCTTCTGACCAGGCGGCTTTCTGCTCCTGCTCGCCTAAACTCGCCTGGATGTCAACCGTCACCGCCGAGGCGCCAGCGCGCAGCCCGGCCCTACCCGGACCGCGCGCGGTCCGCTCGCTCAGCGGCCTGCTGCCGTTCCTGCGTCCGTACCGCGGCCGCATCGCGCTGGCCGGGCTGTTCCTGGTCCTCGCGGCACTGAGCACGCTGGTCTTTCCGATCGCGCTGAAGTCGTTGATTGACCAGGGCTTCATCGCCACCGATCCCGGCACGCGGGTGATGGCGCTGCGCGAACACTTCTTCGCGCTGTTCGGCGTCGGCATCGCGCTCGGCGTCTTCTCGGCACTGCGCTTCTACCTCGTCAGCTGGCTCGGCGAGCGCGTCACCGCCGATCTGCGCGACGCCGTCTACGCCCACGTCGTCCGCCAGAGCCCCGAGTTCTTCGAGACCACGCAGACCGGCGAGGTGCTGTCGCGCCTGACCACCGACACGACCCTGGTGCAGACGGTGGTCGGGTCGAGTCTGTCGATGGGCCTGCGCAACACGGTGATGGGCATCGGCGCGATGGCGATGCTGATTATCACGAACCCGGTTGTGATGACGCAGGTGCTCGGCATCCTCGTCCTCGTCGTGCTGCCGTCGCTCTATTTCGGGCGCCGTGTGCGGCGGCTGTCGCGCGCGAGCCAGGACCGCGTCGCCGACTCGAGCGCGATCGCCGCCGAAGTGCTGAACGCGATTCCGGTGGTTCAGAGCTACACCCAGGAGGCGCGCGAGTCCGAGCGCTTCGCGACCTCGACCGAGAACGCATTCGACACCGCGATCAGCCGCACGCGGATGCGCTCGGTGCTGGTCGCGTTCATCATCAGCGCGACCTTCGGCGCTCTGCTCTGGGGCCTCTACCAGGGGACGCAGGCGGTGCTGCACGGCGACATCAGCGCCGGCCACCTCGGCCAGACCGTCGTCTACGTGATCATCCTGGTCGGCAGCGTCGCGGTGATCTCCGAGGTGTACGGCGACTTGCTGCGCGCGGCCGGCGCGACCGAGCGGCTGATGGAGCTGCTCGACACGCGTTCGCCGATCGCTTCGCCGGCGCGGCCGGTCGCCCTGCCTGCCGCCGTCGGCGGATCGGCGGTCAGCCTGCTCGACGTCTCGTTCCGCTACCCGTCCCGGCCGCAGCACGCGGCGCTGTCGCACTTCAGCCTCGACGTGCGGCCAGGCGAGACGGTCGCGCTGGTAGGGCCGAGCGGCGCCGGCAAAAGCACCGTATTCCAGCTGCTGCTGCGCTTCTATGACGTCACGTCGGGCGCGGTCCTGGTCGACGGCGTCTCGGTCCGCTCGCTTGCGCTCGGCGGACTGCGCGAACGGATCGGCATCGTGCCGCAGGACAGCGTGATCTTCTCGACCAACGCCCGCGAGAACATCCGCTACGGCCGGCCCTCGGGGACCGACGCCGAGGTCGAGGCGGCGGCCAAAGCAGCGTTCGCGCACGACTTCATCATGGCGCTGCCGGACGGATACCAGACCTTTCTGGGCGAGCGCGGCGTTCGCTTGTCGGGCGGGCAGCGCCAGCGCATCAGCATCGCCCGCGCGATGCTGAAGAACCCGCCGCTGCTGCTACTCGACGAGGCGACCAGCGCGCTCGATGCGGAGAGCGAACGGATGGTCCAGGCCGCGCTCGAATCGGCGATGAAGGACCGCACCACGCTCGTCATCGCGCACCGTTTGTCGACGGTGCAACGGGCCGATCGGATCGTCGTGATGGAGGCTGGCCAGATCGTCGAGACGGGAACCCATCTTGAGCTGGCGGCGTCGAAGGGGTTGTATGCCCGGCTTGCCGCGCTGCAGTTCGAAGCTTGACGTCGGCGCCCTTCAGGTCTCGTTCCACGGTCTCGCGAAGCGCCTCCGAAATGCACGCGCGCGGCGAACGCGAGCCGGTCGCCGACTACTCGACCGGGGCGGGGCGTTCCCGCAACCGCCGGACCGATGTCTACCTGCACGAACCGGCGGCCTGACGCGCGCCGCCGCACCGCATGGATGGCATCTGAAGGACGCCGATAATCGACCGCGCAACGCCCACCGCGCCATGACTGAACCGACCCGCCCAATCCGCTCGCAGTACGAGGACTTCATGCGCCACGTCGCGACGCACGGCGTCGCGAAGGCGGACCGCACCGGCACCGGCACGCGCAGCGTGTTCGGGCACCAGATGCGATTCGACCTCGGCGAGGGCTTCCCGCTGGTGACGACGAAGAAGGTCCATCTCAAGTCGATCGTCTACGAGCTGCTCTGGTTTCTGCGCGGCGAGAGCAACGCGCGCTGGCTGCAGGAACGCGGCGTGACGATCTGGGACGAGTGGGCTGCACCGGACGGCAGTCTCGGGCCGGTCTACGGCGTGCAATGGCGTTCGTGGCCGAAGCCGGACGGCGGCCACGTCGACCAGATCGCCGAGGTCGTGCGGCAGCTCAAGACCAACCCGGATTCGCGCCGCATCATCGTCAGCGCGTGGAACGTCGCGGCGCTCGGCGACATGGCGCTGATGCCGTGCCACGCGTTCTTCCAGTTCTACGTGGCGCCGCCGAGCGCTGCCGGCGGACGCGGCAAGCTGAGCTGCCAGCTCTACCAGCGCAGCGCGGACATCTTTCTCGGCGTGCCGTTCAACATCGCGAGCTATGCGCTGCTGACCCACATGCTCGCGCAGCAGTGCAACCTCGACGTCGGCGACTTCATCTGGACCGGCGGCGATTGCCACATCTACGACAACCACGTCGAGCAGGTCAAGGAGCAGTTGTCGCGCGAGCCGTATCCGTACCCGGTGCTGTCGATCCGGCGCCGGCCGGCGTCGATCTTCGACTACGAGTACGACGACTTCGCGTTCACCGACTACCGCCACCATCCGGCGATCAAGGCACCGGTCGCGGTCTGACGGCGGGCCGAGCAGTGGTCCGCGAGGACCGGGTGCTCAGGTGCCGAACTTGCTGCTCTGCACGGTCTCGGCGTAGGCGACGGTGGCCGTGCCCTGCCGGGTCGACTGCGGGACGGTCGATGTCGCGCTGCGCAGGATCTCGGCATCGGCCGGCGTCATCGGCCGGGTCTGACCGAACAGCGACGGCTTGAACGCGGTGACGCGCTCTCGATCGTCGCTGGCCCAGAGCAGCAGCGCACGCGCCGACATCGGCTTTGCGAACAGGAAGCCCTGGAGCTCGTCGCAGCCGAGTTGCGTGAGCACCTCGCGCTGGCGCTCCGTCTCGACGCCCTCGGCGACGACCTTCAGGCCGAGCGCATGCGCCAGGTGAATCACCGCGTCGACGACCGCGCGGGCATCGGCGCTGGTCTCGAGGTCCATCACGAAGCTGCGGTCGATCTTCAGCTCCTCGGCCGGAAGCTTGCGCAGATAGGCCAGGCTCGAGTAGCCGGTGCCGAAGTCGTCGATCGACAGGTGCACGCCGGTCTCGCCGAGGCGACGGAATGCCGTCTGCGTCGCCTTCGTGTCCTCCATCGCGACCGATTCGGTGATCTCGCAGGTCAGCAGCGACGGGTCGATGCGGTGCCGCGCCAGCGCGGTCGTGATGCGCTCGACCAGATCATCCTGGCGCATCTGGAAGGCCGACAGGTTGATCGCGACCCGCATGCGCAGGCCCTTGTCGCGCCAGGCGCGCGATTGCCGGCAGGCGTCCTCGATGACCCAGTTGCCGAGCGAGCCGATCAGGCCGAAGCGCTCGGCGACCGGGATGAACGTGGCGGGGCCGATCATGCCGCGCTTCGGGTGCTTCCAGCGCAGCAGCGCCTCTGCCGCCGTCACCTTGCCCGTTCGCGCGTCGACCTTCGGCTGGTAGAACAGCTCGAGCTCCTTGTTCTCAAGCGCGAGGCGCAGATCGCGCTGCAGGTCGAGCTGGTCGTGCGCATCGGCCTCCATGCTCGGCTCGAAGAAGCAGTAGCAGGCACCGCCGGAGCGCTTGGCCGCGTACATCGCCGCATCGGCGCGCGCGATCAGCTTGGTCTGCGAGCCGCCGTCGGGATAGAAGACGATGCCGATCGACGCCGAGACCGCAACCTCGCGGCTGCCGATCGAGTACGGCTCGCTCAAGGTCGCGAGCATCCGGGTCGCGACCTGCGCCGCGCTCTGCTCGTCGGCATCGCCTTCGAGCAGCATCAGGAATTCGTCGCCGCCGACACGGGCCATCGTGTCGGCCGAGCGCGACAGGCCGCGCAGGCGCTCGCCGACCTGGCGCAGCACCGCGTCGCCGCTGCTGTGGCCGAACGAGTCGTTGATCGGCTTGAACCCGTCGAGGTCGATGAACAGCACCGCAAGGCGCGACTTGACCTGGTCGACACGGCCGACTGCGGCGAGCAGCTTGTCCTCGAAGACGAGCCGGTTCGGCAGCTTGGTCAGGGCGTCGTAGTAGGCGATCTTCTGCAGGTCGGAATTTGCCTTGCGCAGCGATTGCTCGAGGCCGTCGGCGCGGTCGACGAGATGGCGTTCGATGCGCGACATGAAGCGGGTCACCGCAAGCGCCAGGACCGAGGCGATGCCGGCCAGCAGCGCCGCATGCTTGGTCGGCAGGCCGCCGAGAGTCGGCGCGGCGCCGGACGAGACCTCGTCGTTGACCGCCGCGAACAGCACCGTCATCAGCGCACCGCCGGTCAGGAATGGCGTCACCTTGACCTGCCACGGCTTCAGGCCCAGCAGGCCTTCGCTCGCCATGATGAAGCAGACCAGCAGCGTGCTCGCTGCCAGCACCGACAGCGACAGCATCCACGACTGCACCCAGAGCCAGGCCCACGGATTGACCGGCTGCAGCGAGACCAGCATCAGGCAGACAACCGTGCTCAAGCCGAACGCGAGGCCGGCACTGATGCCGAGCCAGCCGCGCCAGTCGGCGAGCGTGACGGATGCCGCAGCGAAGACGCCGAACGCCGTGCCGAGCGAAAGCAGCCAGCAGGCGATCAGCAGGGCCGGGTCGTGCGAGAGCTCGAGCGCACCGTGACGCGCCAGCAGCGTGAACAGCAGCGCCGCCCAGAGGCTGGTGCCCCAAGCAACCGAGCCGCCCATGACCGCGCCCCAGGGGCGGGCGTGGCGATTCGTGCGGGCGCGGCGCACCATGTCCAGCGCGACTTGCGGCAGGTACAGACACAGCAGCAGCGCAATCGCAAGCAACGCAAACCGAACGGGCGAGGCCCCCATGAACTTCCCTTTTACGCGGCAACGGGCTCGGGTCGAAGCGATCCGGACGTGTCACCACTGACAAAGACGATGTCGTGACCAGAAAGGTACCGGTGCTGTATCGGACGGCCGGAGAACAACTTAACGTCTTTGCGCACCTGGGCCAGGCCGGTCCTCGAACTGGGAAATCCACACGCTTTTGCGCGTCGCATGACTCAAGAAAAGGACGCGGAACGAGCCACCACGCATCAGGGACCGGCTCCTCGACTTTCGACACCGGCTGTGGGAGCCGGCCTGCTTTTGATCGAAGTAACGCAGCGTCTCGAGAAGGCCCAGCCGTTGATCCTTGCCGAACGGCTGAAGGTCGAGACCCGCCCGCTGCACGTCGACGTCAAACGCAGCGCCGTGATCGTGGCATTGCTGGACGGGCTCGACCGGCACGCCTACCTCGCGCTCCTTCAGAACCTGCAGGCGATTTCTACGCGGCGCTCGAGCCGGCGTTTTTCAGCGCCATGCAGCGCATCCCGTGGTGCCGTTCGATCTGGACGCGCTGGTGCACGGCGCTGCGCTGTCGCCGACATCGCAGAGCTTGACGACGGCGCCGCGGAAGCAGCCGGCCGGTCGCCGCTCGAAGCCGCGCCGATCGACTGCGTCTACCGGCTGGCCTATTTGGGGCGCTGCGCGCCCGAATTGCCGGTTGCCGCGGCGATGTGCACTAACTCGGCGATCTGAACGGCGGACAACTGCTCGGCCGCCTCGTGCGCGATGCGCTGCGGCTGCCGCCCGGCGCAGGCACCGCCTTCTACGACTTCGACGAGACGCCAGGCGTCGCTGTACTCGCTGCGCGCTTCCGGAGCGCTCCCGATCTATCCGCGTTGTCCGACGCCGACGTCGTCGTGACCGAAGCGAAGGCCGCGTTCCAGCGCCACCGCAAGCTGTTCGATGAACTGGCGCCATGGCTGGGCGTCGAATCCAAATCGGCGGCCGGCCACACCGGCGAACCACCGATGCGACGGACGGCGGATTCGTGACCTCGGAATGCACCCGTGCCGCACACACCGTGGGGAAGATGCGGCATGAGTTCAGCCACCGCCACTGCCTGCCACATCGGCACCGTCGCATCGCGCCGCCTTCGCGCCGCTGCCCTCATCGTCGCCCTGCTCGTCCACCCAGCTTCGCCAGCGCAGGTGGCCGATGACGCCGCGGCCGCCGCGCGTGCAAGCCTCGGCCGCGTGCGTGCCCTTCGTCTCGAACGCCCGGGCGACGGCCTCCTCGTCTACTACCAGGCGGTTGCGCACATGATGCTCGGCGAGCGCGACGCGGCACTGGGCGAACTGAAGACCCTGGTCGGGCGCCGGCTCGGCATCGTCCCGGCGCGCGGCACCGGCTTCGATTCGTTGTGGGATGACGCCGAGTTTCAAGCGCTGCGCGACCGGCTGGCCGCGGACGAGGTCCGCACGCCGAACGCGCCCGTGGCCTTCCGCCTGAACGAGGCGCGCCTGCTGCCCGAAGGCATCGCATTCGACCCGGTCGGCAAACGCTACTACCTCGGCAGCCTGGCCCAGCGCAAGGTCGTCGTCACCGACGGACGCGGTCCCGCACGCGACTTCTCGCAACCCGCCGACAAGCTCGACACCGTCCTCGGCCTGACCGTCGATGCACCCGGCCGGGCGCTGTTCGCCGTCAGCACCAATGGCTTCGAGGACAGCGCGAAGATCGAGCGCCGCAATGCCGTGCTCCGATACGACCTGCGCAATGGCCGGCTGGTCTCGCGCCACGATGCCCCGGCGGCGAAACAACTCAACGACGTCGCGGTCGCGCCCGATGGCACGCTCTACGCAACCGATTCGGAGGCCAGTTCTCTCTTCCGCATGCGGCCGGGCGAGTCGGTGCTGACGCCGTTCGGAACGCCGGCGGCAGCGCGCGGCGCGAACGGCATCGCGGCGGCACCGAACGGCGCGCTGTTCGTCACCTTGACCACCGGCATCGGGCGCATCGACCCAAGCGACGGCGCGGTAAAGCGCCTCGATCAGCCGGACAGCGTCGTCACTGGCGGCATCGACGGGCTCTACTGGTACCGCGGCGATCTGGTCGGCGTCCAAAACAGCACCAATCCGGGCCGCGTGATCCGCATCCGCCTCGATCCGGAGGGCCAGCGCATCGTCGGCCTCACCGTGCTGCAGTCGCATCACCATCCGGAGTTCGCCGAACCCACCACCGGGGCCATCGTGGGCCGCGCGATCCAGGTGCTCGCCAACACGCACGTCGGCCATTACCAGCCCGACGGCACGGTGCAGGACCCGGAGACGCTGCGGCCGACCGCCGTGATCGCCGTCCCGCTCGCTCCGTAACAGCGCACTGCGTGAAACCAGCCGCTAAGGCGAGCGCGCCGGCTGCGACTGCGACGCCGCCGGTGCCGGCGCTGCGATCTCCGGTGCCGATCGGCTGGGTCGGGTCGCTGGCCAGAGGGCGAATCGTCGTTTCCGGTGAAC
>Ga0207650_10000275_pt1 | contig 53824 bp, 57 predicted proteins | sample KBSS63metaG_FD_184325 | JGI IMG/M metagenome (GOLD analysis project Ga0207650, IMG submission 184325) | Switchgrass rhizosphere microbial communities from Kellogg Biological Station, Michigan, USA - KBS S6-3 metaG (SPAdes) (version 2) | ecosystem: Host-associated > Plants > Roots > Rhizosphere...
GCTGCGCGCCGCGATCACTTGCCTGGCCGACAACTCGCGCCATGTCAACGCCTGGGCCGCACACGTCTATGCCAATGCCCGGGCACGCGGCTGCGACCATCCGCACGCCATTCGAATCCTTGCCCGCGCTTGGCTGCGCGTCATCTGGCGCGCCTGGACCGATCGCAAAACCCACGACCCCATGCAACACCGCGCCGCTCAACTGCTCCTTAAAACCGCAGGAGGTTGACACAGGATGTCTCATGCCTTCACCTCTTCGAACGTGAAGACGGTGGCGATCTTGATCAGCAGGAACTCGAGGATCAGGCCGACGAAGCCGATCACGAAGATCGCGATGATGATGTTCGCGACATTCAGGTTGTTCCACTCGTCCCAGACCCAGAAGCCGATGCCGACGCCGCCGGTCAGCATCTCGGCGGCGACGATCACGAGCCAGGCGGTGCCGACCGCGAGGCGCACGCCGGTCAGCATGTACGGCAGCACGGAAGGAAACAGGATCTTGGTCAGGATCTTCCATTCCGACAGGTTCAGCACGCGGGCGACATTCATGTAGTCGCTCGGCACGCGCTGCACGCCGACCGCGGTGTTGATGACCATCGGCCAGATCGAGCAGATGAAGATGGTCCAGATCGCGGCCGGGTTCGCGCCCTTGAAGACGAGCAGGCCGATCGGCAGCCAGGCCAGCGGCGAGACCGGCCGCAGCAGGCTGATCAGCGGGTTGAACATGCGCGACAAGAACTCGAAGCGGCCGATCGCGAAGCCGGCCGGGATGCCGACCGCCGCGGCGAGGCCGAAGCCAAGTCCGACGCGCTGCAGCGAGGCCAGCACGTTCCAGCCGACGCCCTGGTCGTTCGGCCCCTTGCTGTAGAACGGATCGCTGAAGACGACGAGGGCCTGCTGCCAGACCTTGAGCGGCGACGGAAAGCCGGTCGTGCTGCGGAGCGCGATCAGCTCCCAGATCAGGACCAGCACGCCAAAGCCGAGCAGCGGCGGCAGCACGCGCAGCCAGAACGCGCGCAGGTCGCGCGGCGGCTTGCCGACGGGCGCCGCGGCTTTCTCGATCGGTGCGGCGACCGGGATCGGCGGCGCCGAGCGCGCCACCGTCGTCGGTGTCGCGCTGGTGGTGCCCGCCTTCAGCGGGGAGTGGAAAACGGCGCTGACCATCGTGACCTCCTCAGGCGGCGACCTGGACCTTGAACGACTCGGCGTATTTCTTCGGGTCGCGACCGTCCCAGACCGTGCCGTCGATCAGCTTCGCGCTGCGCAGCGCCTCCTTCGGCACGCTGACGCCGAGCTGCGAGGCGGCCTGCTTGTAGAGATCGATCTGGTTGATTTGCTTGGCGACCGCAAGGTAGTCGGGGTGCTCCTTGATCAGGCCCCAGCGCTTGTGCTGGGTCAGAAACCACATGCCGTCCGACAGGTACGGGAAGGTGACCGCACCGTCATTGAAGAACTTCATGTGGTTCGGGTCGTCCCAGGTCTTGCCGAGGCCGTTCTGGTAGCGCCCGAGGATGCGCTGGTTGATCGCGTCGACGCTGGTGTTGACGTAGCTCTTGTCGGCGATCGTCTCGGCCATCTTCATCTTGTTCTGCAGGCCGGCGTCGATCCAGCGGCCGGCTTCGAGCACGGCCATCATCACGGCGCGCGCGGTGTTCGGGTTCTTCTTGACGAAGTCGCCGGTGGTGCCGAGGACCTTCTCCGGATGGTCCTTCCAGATGTCCTGTGTCGTCACCGCGGTGATGCCGACGCCGTCCATGATCGCGCGATGCCCCCACGGCTCGCCCACGCAGTAGCCGTCCATGTTGCCAACCCGCATGTTGGCGACCATCTGCGGCGGCGGCACCGTGATGATCTTCGCGTCGGCCATCGGGTTGATGCCGTAGGTCGCCATCCAGTAGTACAGCCACATCGCGTGGGTGCCGGTCGGGAAGGTCTGCGCGAACGAGTACTCGCGCTTCTCGCTCTTCATCAGCTTGGCGAGCGAGGCGCCGTCGACGGCGCCTTTGTCGGCCAGCTTCTTCGACAAGGTGATCGCCTGGCCGTTGTTGTTGAGCGTCATCAGCACGGCCATGTCCTTCTTCGGGCCGCTGACGCCGAGGTGGACGCCGTAGATCAGGCCGTACAGCACGTGCGCCATGTCGAGCTCGCCGTTGACGAGCTTGTCGCGCACGCCGGCCCACGAGGCCTCCTTGCTCGGGATGATCTTGACGCCGTACTTCTCGTCGAGCTTCAGCACCGAGGCCATCACCACCGACGCGCAGTCGGTCAGCGGGATGAAGCCGATCTTGACTTCCTTCTTCTCGGGCGCATCGGAGCCGGCGGCCCAGACACGCGGGGCCGTGCTCGCCAGCGCGGCGGCGGCGGCGGTCGCGACCGTTCCCTTGATGAAGTCGCGGCGCGGCTCGCTCATCAGGTCCTCTTTGCTGTGCATGGACATCCTTCGACTCGAAAAACACCAAGGGCGTCGCGACCGCCGACCGCCGCGTTGTTGCGGCAGCCGACCGATCGGACGCCCTTGTCCGAACCCACTGTGCGGCCGCGTCGTTGCGGCCTGCTGTGTCGGAATCGATGCACGACGCGTGCCAGCCGAAATCGCGGGTTTCGGCGGCATTTCGATGCTGCACCGCACCAACTGAAAGCGCGAAGGCCGTTCAGCCGCGTTGCGCTGGTGCGATGCGCTCTCCGAACCGGCGCATCTGCGCGCTGTTGATCGCGCTCCGACCGATCGCCGACGTATCGCGCGATCGCCTTCCGCGAAGCTCAGTCCGCGTCTCGATCAGCTGCGCATCCGGAGCAACTCCTGCGCGTCGATCACGCTCTGCGCGACGTCCGCCAGGCGCTTGCCGCGGTCCATCGCGAGCTTGCGCAGGCGCTTGTAGGCGGCGTCCTCGTCGAGGCCGGATTCGGCCATCAGCACGCCTTTCGCGCGCTCGATGACCTTCCGGCCGGCGAGCTGCTGCTCGGCCTTGTTGAGCTGCGCGCGCAGCGCGGCTTCCTGCTCGAAGCGCGCGATCGCGACCTGCAGAACCGGTTCGAGCCGCTCGGTCTGCAGGCCGGCGATCACATAGGCGCTAACGCCGGCGCGCAGCGCGCGCTGCATCGGGCCGCGGCTGTCGTCATCGGTGAAGACGACCACCGGTCGCGGGTTGTGCGTGGACAGCGTCGCGAGGTTCTCGAGCGTGTCGCGGGTCGGCGATTCACTGTCGACGATCACGACGTCGGGCTGCAGCTGCTGAACGACGTCGTGGATCAAAGTCGCCGACGCGATCACGCCGACGACCTCGTGGCCCTGCCGCACCAGCTCGTCGCGGATCGGCTGGATGTGGCGCGCACCGTCGTCGATCAGCAGCACGCGCAGCTTCTCCAATGGGGAATCGTGATCGGCCGAGACGGCCATCGATGTGTGCCTCCTTGGCAATCGGTTCGGCACCGCACGGGCGGCGCTGAGAAGCGGTGGCGTGCAAGAGGCATGCCGCGGGCGGCGGTCGACGCCGGGTGCGAGCGCGCACGCCCAGGCGCTACCGCGAATCGGCGGACGCGAGGAGGGGCAGCTGCATCAGGCCGAGAACAACCGCCCCCGCGCGGCCTGCGTGATCGCTTCGACGCCGGGATGCGTGATGCGGCGCTCGACCGAGATCGCGTAGAACTCCTCGACCAGGTCGTCGGTGCGCCCGATCACCTGGACGCCGTACTGCGCACAGGTCTCGCGCTCGAGGACGGCAGGCGACATGAAGATGCCGCGGCCTTCGCGCCCGAATGCGGTCATCAGCGCACTGTCGTCGAACTCGGCGATCAGGTGCGGCCGGATCCGGTGCGTCGCGCTCCACAGGTCGAAGCGACGCCGGATCGCCGAGCCCGAGCCCTGGATCAGCATCGGCGCCCCTTGCAGGTTGTCGGGGAACCTGCCGTGCAGCGACTTCTTCAGCTCGGGCGCGCAGAAGAACGTCATCGTCGTCGTGCCGAGCTCGTGGTTGAACGCCTTGACGCTGAGCTGGCGGCTCATCGGCTCGTCGGCGAGCACGAGGTCGACCTTGTGTACCGCGAGCTGGCCGAGCAGGTCGTCGAAGCGGCCCTCGTGGCAGATCAGCCGGATCGGGCCGGGTGCATCGAGTGCCGGTTCGAGCAGCCGATAGGCGATCGCCTTCGGCACCGAGTCGGCGACGCCGACGCGGAAGTCGAGCGCGCGCGGGCCGGCGCGGGCCTTGCCCATCGCGGCCTCGAGCTCCTCGCCGAGCGCGAAGATCTGGTCGGCGTACTCGAGCGCAGCGCGGCCTTCGTCGGTCAGCTCGAGGCGCCGTCCGCTCTTGCGAAACAGGCTGCAGCCGAGCCTCGCTTCGAGCAGCTTCAGCTGTCCGGAAATTGTCTGGGGCGTCGTGTGGAGCTGCTCGGCCGCACGCATCACGCCGCCCGCGTTGGCGGTCGCCCAGAAGTAGTACAGGTGCTTGAAGTTCATGCCGGTGCAGCGTGCGAGCAAAGACGCTATTCTTCGGTAAGACCGAAGTCACTGCTCTGCAAATACGAATTTACGCGAAGTTTGGGAAGGACTACATTGCGTCCACCTAACCTAGGAGGCCACATGGCTGAACCGCTCACTTACGCTCCCGATCGCTCCGTTCCCGTCGGGCTCGGGGATTCGTCCGCGCAACGCGTCCTCCGCAACACCTACTGGCTGCTCGCGCTGTCGATGGTGCCGACGGTGCTCGGCGCCTGGATCGGTGTCTCGACTGGCCTCGCCCGGGCGATGTCGCCGGGCATCGGGCTGATCGTCTTCCTGGTCGGCGCCTTCGGCTTCATGTTCGCGATCGAGAAGACCAAGGACTCTGCCGCCGGCGTGCCGATCCTGCTCGGCTTCACGTTCTTCATGGGCCTGATGCTCGCGCGCCTGATCGGCGTCGTGCTCGGGCTTGCGAACGGAGCCAGCCTGATCATGATGGCGTTCGCCGGCACCGGCGCGGTGTTCTTCGGCATGGCGACCTTGTCGACCTTGATCAAGCGCGACCTCACCTCGATGGGCAAGTGGCTCTTCATCGGCGCGATCATGCTGCTCGTCGCCGGCATCGCCAACTTCTTCATCCAGTCGAGCGCGCTGATGATCACGCTGGCGGTGCTGGCAGTCGGCATCTTCTCGGCGTTCATCCTGTACGACCTGAAGCGGGTGCGAGACGGCCTCGAGACCAACTACATCACCGCGACGCTCGGCGTCTACCTGAGCCTCTACAACGTGTTCCAGTCGCTGCTCGCGCTGTTCGGCATCGCCGGCGGCCGCGACGAGTAGGCGACCCCTCCGCGCAGGCCACCCGACCCCCTCGCCAGTCTCCCGACCGGCCTTCCTGCCACGTCACGGACCCCACCGGGGTCGTGGCGTCGGTGCGTTTCCCACTCCACGAAGAACCATCGCATGGAAGCCCTGCTGGACCCCAACATCTGGGTTGCCTTCTTTATGTTGATGACGCTCGAGATCATTCTCGGCATCGACAACATCATCTTCATCTCGATCCTGGTCGGCCGGCTGCCCGAAGCGCAGCGCAACAGGGCACGGCGGCTCGGCCTCGGCTTCGCGATGGTGTCGCGCCTCGCGCTGCTGTTCTCGCTGACCTGGGTGATGGGTCTGACCGACGACCTCTTCAGCGCGTTCGGCATGGGCATCAGTGGGCGCGACCTGGTGCTGCTGTTCGGCGGCCTGTTCCTGCTCTACAAGGCCTCGCACGAGATCTTCACCGCGGTCGAGGCGCACGGCCCCGACGAGCGGCCCGGCGTGCCGGCTGCGACGGCGGGCGCCGCGTTCTGGGGAACGATCGCGCAGATCGCCGTCATCGACATCGTGTTCTCGCTCGACTCGGTGATCACCGCCGTCGGCATGGTCGACCAGATCGGCGTGATGGTCGCGGCCGTCATCGCCTCGGTCGCCGTCATGCTGTTCGCGGCCAAGCCGATCGGCGAGTTCGTCGACCGGCATCCGTCGGTCAAGGTGCTCGCGCTCGCCTTCCTCGTGATGGTCGGAATGGCGCTGACCGCGGAAGCGTTCGACGTCCACGTGCCGAAGGGCTACATCTATGCGGCGATGGCGTTCGCGCTGACCGTCGAGATGCTGAACCTGCGGGCGCGCGCGCGGGCCAAGCGCGTCGCGAAGCCGGCCTGAGCGGGCCGGCCGATGGGGCCGGCTCTCAGATGCTCGCGTCGTTCGGCACATCGCGTGAACGTGACCCAGCGTCGTTCGCTCAAACCGTGAGCTGCGCGGCGCACTGGCTGCAGAAACGGGCGCCAGGGGCCGCTTCGGTTCCGCAGGCGCTGCAGAACCGGCGGCTCGAAGGCGTCGCAGCGCCGGGCCCGGCGCGTGCGCCGTCTCCCGGCACCGACGATGCGAGCGCGGCGGCGGTCCGCAGATGGTGCTCCACTTGCGCTGCCGAAGGCGCTTCGGTCGCCGGCTGCATCGCGCGCTCGCCGGCGTTCAGCGCCGCGATGCGGGCCTGGTCCTCGCCGCTGAACGGCGCGACCAGCACGCTCTGACCGCGCGCGAACTGCATCAGGTCGGCGGCCAGCGCCTTGGCCTCCTGCTCGGTCGAGAACATCGCGGTGACCTGACGCGCGTCGTCCTTGCCGAACACCACCGATTCGATGCGCGCCCGCCAGACCCGCAACGTCATCGACTCGGTGCGCACGACGTCGTTCTCTGTGTTCATGCGGCTCGAGAAGTTGTTGCCGGTGCCGATGCGCGACGTCTGGTAGCTGCCGACCATCTCGACCCACGTCAGCACCGATTCGAAGTTGAAGCGGCCCCACAGGCGCGCGGCGGCCTGGAAGCAGAACGCGGCGACGAACGCGAGGATCGCGCCGGTCCCGACCAGCGCGTAGCGGTTGCCCTGCCAGCCGGCGGTCACGTCGAAGTGGCGCACGAAGTAGAGCGTCATGCCGGCCGCGACCAGCACCAGTGCCGCGGCGTACAGGTCGAGCAGCAGCAGCGCGCGGTGGCGACGCTCAGCCAGGGCGGCGGCGAAGGTCGGCGCCTTCGTGCCGGCGACCGGCAGCGGCTGGCTCTCCTCGAACAGCTCGCCGGCGAAGGTGCCGCTCGCCGCTGCCGGCGTCGCCGGATCGATGCGCGCATAGCGGCGGTTCGGAATTCGTTCGGTCCACGCGGCCTGCATCGTCCGGTCGAGCTCGTCCATCAGCGTGGTCGGCGGCGCGTTCATCGAGAGCCGGTTCTGCTCGACGCTCGCCCGTGTCTGCGGCGCGCTGTCGACCTGGGCGAGCACCGCCGCCATCGCCAGGCCGCAAGCGACCAGCGCAGTGCCGAGCATCACGAAGGTCTGCACGTTCAGTGAGAAGCCGCCGAGCGAGGGCAGGCGCGGCCCGGCGAGGCCGAGCGCGACCGGCGCCAGGATCGCGGCCGCGATCAGGCCGACCAGCGATGCGGTCGTCAGTCGAGCCCGGTCCTGCGTCAGCACGGGGCGGAGCAGGAAGAACGCGCCGAATGCGAAGTAGAGGATGCCGATCCACGGCCGCGTCGCCTCGTTGCCGAACACGGCCCACGAGAACAGAAAGCTGATCAGGGTCGCAGCGATCGCGGCCAGGTTGAACATGTAGCGCCGTGCCAGGGCCTGCACTTCACGCGGCGCCGTGATCAGGGCCGGTGCCCAGTGGTACAGCACGCCTTCGATCGGCCCCTGCGGCTCCGGATAGGTGAGCCCGCCCTGGCGCAGGATCTCCTTGATCTCGTCGGCGGCCGGCGAACCGCCCGTCGCGCCGACCGGGATTTCCGGCGCGAGCGACGCCGGCCGGCCGCGGCCGAAGAAGAAGCGCAGCCGGCCGGCGGCCGACGCGATGCAGGCGAGGCCGGCGACGAGCAGCAGGATGCCGGCAACCAAGGGCGCGCCGGCCAGACGCAGCGCGCTTTCCTGCATCGCGGCTTTGGCCCACACCAGGCTCGTGACGCCGCCGATCAGCAGCACGGCGCCGCAGACCCACAGCAAGCGGTTCTGCAGCTGGTACGGATTGGGCAGTTCGAGCCGCTTCGACTCGGACCCGTATTCATAGGACATCGGTGCTCCAGCAATGGGCTCGCGTGCAGTGTAGGGGTCTGGTCGCGCGCCGATGAACGCGCCGCTGCGCGCAGTGTTTTCCCGCTTGCGACGACAAGGCGCTTCGGCTGTCATCGAGCGCTTCACCGCTCTGGGCCCCTTCATGCCGCATCTTTTTCATCGCGCGCGCAGCGCGCTCGCCGTCGTCGCCGTCGCGGCATCCACGCTGATCGGCAGCGAGGCGCAGGCCGACGTCAAGGTCGGCGTCATCGTCTCGCTGACCGGACCGGCAGCATCGCTCGGGATCCCGGCCGACAACAGCATCAAGCTGTGGCCGACCGAGCTCGGCGGCGAGAAGATTCAGCTGACGGTGATCAACGATTCGAGCGACCCGACGATCGCCGCGAAGAACGCCGCCAAGCTGATCACCGAGGACAACGTCGACGTGATCGTCGGCGCGTCGATCACGCCGACCTCGCTCGCGGTCGTCGAGACCGCGGCGCGCTCCGGTGTGCCGGTCATTTCGCTCGCCGGCGGCGGCGCGATCGTCGAGCCGCAGGACGGGCCGCGGCGCTGGGCCTTCAAGATGTCGCCGACGGAGACGATCTCGCTGAACGTCGTGTTCGACGACATGGCGCGCAACAAGGCGACGACGATGGCGAGCATCGCGATCGCGACCAGCTACGGCGAAGGCTTCCTGAAGGCGGTCGAGCGCGTCGCGCCGGGCCGCAACATCAAGATCGTCGCGACCGAGAAGTACGCACCGACCGATCAGAGCGTGACCGCGCAGGTGCTGAAGGTGATTGCCGCGAGCCCGGATGCGGTCTTCATCTTCAGCGCCGGCACGCCGGGCGCGCTGCCGCACGTCGAGCTGGTCAAGCGCGGCTACAAGGGCCGCATCTACCAGACCCAGGGCGTCGCCAACGCCGATTTCTTGCGCGTCGGCGGCAAGGACCTCGACGGTTCGCTGATGACGGTCGCACCGGTCCTCGTCGTCGAGCAACTGCCGGACAGCAACCCGGTCAAGAAGCCCGGCCTCGACTATGTCAAGCGCTACGAGGACAAGTACGGCGCCGGCTCGCGCTCGCTGTTCGGCGCGACCGCGTGGGATGCGCAGCTTTGGCTCAACGCGACGATTCCGACTGCGCTGAAGAAGGGAAAGCCGGGCTCGCCCGAGTTCCGGACCGCGCTGCGCGACGCGATCGAGAACCTGAAGGAGTTCGTCGGCTCGCAGGCCGTCTTCAACCTCAGCGACAAGGACCACAACGGCGTCGACCAGCGCAGCCAGGTCCTGGTCCGGATCGAGAACGGGCAGTGGAAGCTGGTGCGCTAGAGCGCGCGCTCGGCGCGCCGGCGCTGAAGCGCTTCGCCGACCTGACGGTCGAGGTCGGCGCGCCGGTCGAGGTCGGCGCGGTCGGTCACGGCACGCGGCGCGTGATCCCGATCCTCGGTGGCCGCTGCGTCGGCGACGACTGGTCGGCTCGCGTGCTGACGGGCGGCGCGGACTTTCAGTTGATCGTCAATGAGCGGATGGCGCGGCTCGAGGCGCGCTATGTGCTCGAGCTTGACGGCGGCGATCGTGTCTATGTCAAGAACGATGCGGTGCGCACGGCGCCTCCGGACGTCATGGCCCGACTGGTGCGCGGCGAGCCGGTCGATCCGGGCGCCGTCTACTTCCGCTGCGTGCCGACGTTCGAGACCGCGTCGGCCACGCTGCGCTGGATCATGGAACGGGTGTTCCTCGGCAACGGCGTGCGGCGGCCGAGCGATGTGGCGATGCGGTTCTTCGAGGTGATGTAGCGCGCAAACGCCAGCGTTGCGTCCGTCAGACGCGCTCGATCACCACCGCGATCCCCTGGCCCACGCCGATACACATCGTGCAGAGCGCATAGCGGCCTCCGGTGCGCTGCAGCTGGTACATCGCGGTCGTGACGAGGCGGGCGCCGCTGGCGCCGAGCGGATGGCCGAGCGCGATCGCTCCGCCGTTCGGATTGACGCGCGGGTCGTCGTCGGCGATGCCGAGGTCGCGCAGCACCGCGAGGCCTTGCGCGGCGAACGCCTCATTGAGCTCAATCACGTCGATCTGCGACGGCGCGATGCCGGTCAACTCGAGCACCTTGCGGCTCGCCGGCGCCGGGCCGAAGCCCATGATCCGCGGCGCGACGCCGGCAGTCGCCATGCCGAGGATGCGCGCGCGCGGTGTCAGCCCATGCTTCGCGGCCGCGCTTTCGCTCGCGATCAACAGAGCGCACGAACCATCGTTGACGCCGGACGCATTGCCGGCCGTCACCGTGCCGTCGGGCCGGACGACGCCCTTCAATTTCGAGAGCGCCTCGAGGCTGGTCTCGCGCGGGTGCTCGTCCTTCGTGACGACGACCGGCTCGCCCTTCTTCTGCGCGATCGAAACCGGTGTCAGCTCGGCGTCGAAGAAGCCGGACTTCTGTGCCGCGACCGCCTTCAGCTGGCTCGCCAGCGCCATCCGGTCCTGGGCCTCGCGCTCGATCTTGAAATCGGTCGCGACGTTCTCGGCGGTCTCCGGCATCGTGTCGACGCCGTGGCGCTCCTTCATCAGCTTGTTGACGAAGCGCCAGCCGATCGTCGTGTCGTAGACCGCATTGGCGCGGCTGAACGCGCTCTCCGCCTTCGGCATCACGAACGGGGCGCGGCTCATGCTCTCGACGCCGCCGGCGATCAGCAGCTGCGCCTCGCCGCTCTTGATCGCGCGGGCCGCGCTGCCGACCGCGTCGAGGCTCGAGCCGCACAGGCGGTTGATCGTCACACCGGGCACCTCGACCGGCAGGCCGGCCAGCAGCGCGGCCATGCGGGCGACGTTGCGGTTGTCCTCGCCGGCCTGGTTGGCGCAGCCGTACAGCACGTCGCCGACCGCCTGCCAGTCGACCTTGGCGTTGCGCGCCATCAGCACCTTGATCGGGATCGCGCCGAGGTCGTCGGTGCGCACGCTCGACAGCGCGCCGCCGTAGCGGCCGAACGGGGTGCGGACCGCATCGCAGATGAAGGCTTGCTCGGTCATGAGGTTCTCCTGGTTGGAATGGGGGGCATCGATGCCGCCGCGCAACGCGCCGAATCTATGCCTCGGTCAGGCGTGCAGTGGGACGCCGGTCAGGCGTTCCAATTCGGCGCGGTCGAGGCCGTTGAAGGCCTCGACGAGGATCAGGCCGCGCGCGGTGACGTCGATTACCGCGAGGTCGGTGTAGATGCGGCTGACGCAACCGATGCCGGTCAGCGGGTAGGTGCAGCGTTCGACGATCTTGCTTTCGCCGCTCTTGGTCAGGTGCTCCATCATCACGAAGGTGCGCTTCGCGCCGATCGCGAGGTCCATCGCGCCGCCAACCGCGGGAATCGCATCACCGCCGGTGTGCCAGTTCGCGAGGTCGCCGCCGACCGAGACCTGGAACGCGCCGAGCACGCAGATGTCGAGATGGCCGCCGCGCATCATCGCGAACGAGTCGGCGTGGTGGAAGTACGCGCCGCCCGGCCGCAAGGTGACCGGCTGCTTGCCGGCGTTGATCAGGTCGTAGTCCTCGGCACCCGCTGTCGGCGCCGGCCCCATGCCGAGCAGGCCGTTCTCGCTGTGCAGGAAGATCTCGCGGTCCGCCGGCAGGTGGTTGCCGACGAGGGTCGGCAGGCCGATGCCGAGGTTGACATATGAGCCCTCCGGGATGTCGCGGGCGACGCGGGCCGCCATCTGGTCGCGGGTCAGTCGTTGCATCGATCGTTTCTCGCGGTCAGGCGGCCTTCCGGAAACCGGCCGGACCGGTGGCCGTGCGGGCGACGCGGACCACCCGCTGCACGAAGATGCCCGGCGTGACGATCGCTTCCGGGTCGAGCTCGCCGAGCTCGGCGATGTCGTGCACCGATGCCACCGTGAGCTTCGCCGCCATCGCCATGATCGGACCGAAGTTGCGCGCGGTCTTGCGATACACCAGGTTGCCCCAGCGATCTCCGCGCTCGGCCTTGATCAGCGCGACGTCGGCGTGGATCGGCGCCTCGAGCACGTACATGCGGCCGTCGATCTCGCGCGTCTCCTTGCCTTTCGCGAGCTCGGTGCCGTAGCCGGTCGGCGTGAAGAAGCCGCCGATGCCGGCGCCCGCGGCGCGGATGCGCTCGGCGAGGTTGCCCTGCGGCACCAGTTCGAGCTCGAGCTGGCCGGAGCGGTAGAGGCCGTCGAAGACCTGCGAATCGACCTGGCGCGGGAACGAGCAGATGATCTTGCGCACCCGACCGGCCTTCAGCAGCGCGGCCAGTCCGGTCTCGCCGTTGCCGGCGTTGTTGTTGACGATCGTCAGGTCGCGCGCGCCCTGTGCGATCAGCGCATCGATCAGCTCGTTCGGCTGGCCGGCGCCGCCGAAGCCGCCGATCATCACGGTCGCGCCGTCGCTCACGCCCTCCAGGGCGGCGGCGGTCGATTCCACAGTCTTGTCGATCATCGCGGGGTCTCGATTCGATGGCCGTCGGGCGCTGAACGGGCCGTGCCACGGCGGCCGCCCGGCGTCCCGGTTTGGCTGCATTCTGGTCCATCGCGTGCCTGGCGGCAGCACGCCGTGCGGAGCCGCGAAGGGTGCGATCGGCGGTCCACAATGGCGCTCCCTAATCTTGCCGGAGCGCACCATGCACCGTCGATTCCTGCTTTCCGCCGCGGTCGTTGCCGGAGCGCTGGGTGCAACACCGTTGGCAGCGCTGGCCCAGGACGCGGCGAAGAAGACCCGCGTGGTCGTCCAGGTCAGCGAAGCTGATCCGGCGCGCTGGAATCTGGTGCTGAACAACGTCAAGAACCTGCAGGACGACCTCGGCGCCGGCAACGTCGAAATCGAGGTCGTCGCCTACGGACCGGGGATCGGCATGCTGAAGCTCGATGGGGCAATTCGCGCGTGACCGATGCGATCAAGGCTGGCGTCCAGGTCGCTGCCTGCGAGAACACGATGCGCAACCAGCAGCTGGCACGTGCCGACATGCACCCGAACGTCAGCTATGTGCCGGGAGGCGTGACCGAGATCGTGCAGCGTCAGCGCGACGGCTGGGCCTACCTGCGGCCCTGACCGAACCGGGTGGCGCCACGCGCAGGCATTTCGGCCGAGCCAAGCCGGCGCCGATGACGCCTCGATCGCCGGACGCCGCTGGTGCGCCGGAGCCGCCGATCGATCCGGTGGTGCGGCGCCTGCTGCTCGCCCGCACGCTGCGCGGCTTCGCCGACGGCTTCGTCGCCGTGCTGCTGCCGGCCTATCTGCTCGCGCTCGGTCTGGGTCAGCTCGAAGTCGGCTTCATCAGCTCGGCGACGCTGGCCGGCTCGGCGCTGGCGACGCTTGCCGTCGGCGCCATCGGCCACCGCTGGCCGCTGTCGCGACTGCTGCGCGCCGCCGCGCTGCTGATGGCGGCGACCGGGCTGGCGTTTGCCGGCCTCACGTCGTTCTGGCCGCTGCTGCTGGTCGCTTTCGTCGGCACCTTGAACCCGAGCTCGGGCGATGTCAGCGTCTTCCTGCCGCTCGAACACGCGCGGCTGGCCGGCGCTGCGAGCGGCCATGCGCGGACCGCCTTGTACGCGCGCTACACGCTGGCCGGCTCGCTCAGCGCTGCGGTTGGCGCGCTCGCGGCCGGCATCCCGCCGTGGCTCGGAGCGCACATCGGCGTTTCGCTCGGGACCGGGATGCGGGCGATGTTCGCGCTCTACGGCGCGGTCGGTGGGCTCGTCTGGACGATCTACCGCTCGCTGCCGACGCCGCGATCGGGTGTCGAGCCACCCGCAGCGCCGCTCGTCGCCTCGCGCCGCGTCGTCGTCCGGCTGGCCAGTCTGTTCAGCATCGATGCCTTCGCCGGCGGGTTGACGGTCAACGCGCTGCTGGCGCTCTGGCTGTTCGAGCGTTTCGGGATGTCGCTCGGGCAGGCGAGTTTGTTTTTTTTCGTTACCGGGCTGCTCTCGGCCGCATCACAACTGGCGGCACCGATCGTCGCACGCCGGATCGGCCTGCTGAACACGATGGTCTGGACCCACATCCCTGCGAATCTGTGCCTCGTGGCGGCCGCCGTGTCGCCCTGGTTGCCGCTGACGCTGGCGTTCCTGTTCGTCCGCAGTGCGCTGTCCCAGATGGACATCCCGACCCGCACCGCGTTCGTGATGGCGCTCGTGACGCCCGGAGAGCGGGCCGCCGCGGCGAGCTTCACCGCGGTGCCGCGCAGCCTCGCGTCGGCGGCTTCGCCCGCGCTCGCCGGCGCGTGGATGGCGGCCGGCTGGCTCGCCGCACCGCTCGTCGCCAGCGGGCTCCTGAAGGTCGGCTACGACATTGCGCTGCTGCTCGCGTTTCGCGGCGTCCCCCTGCCGGAGGGCGAGTGAAGCGGTAAAAGTGCTCGCGCGGCAGGCGCCTCCACCGGGCTTGCCGCCATTCAAGTCGGCATCGACCGGGCCGATATCCGGAAGACCTGAAGGCACCACGCCGACGGCTTCCACATGCGAGCAGCCACCTCTTCCGCCAACCTGATCGACGTGCATGCACTGCGCGTCGGCATGTTCGTTCACCTCGATCTGGGCTGGATCTCGCATCCGTTTCCGCTCAACAGCTTCAAGATCACCTCGCCGCAGCAGGTCGAGACGATCCGCGCGCTCGGACTCGAGCGGGTGCGCTGGAACCCGGAGCAGAGCGACCACGGTCTTCTCGACAGCCGCCCGGGCGATGCGCGCGCCGTCGACGGCTCCGCCAACGATTCGGTCGGCGGGGCGAGCACCCGCGCCAACGATCTGCCGCGGCCGGCCATCGTCAGGCCGGTCGCCGCCGAGCGTACGGCCGACGCGTCGAGCGACGTGCCCGCAGCGCGCAAGAAGACGAATGCCTGCGCCGAGTCGGCCGAGCAGCGTCGGGAAGCGTTGACCGCGCAGCGCGCTGCACAGCGCCGCTGCGAGCGTCAGTTCGCCGAAGCGGCAAAGGCCTGCAAGCAGGTCGGGGACCTCGTGCTGGCGAAGCCGGACGATGCGCGCGGCCAGGCCGAATCGCTGACCAAGGCGCTCACCGACAAGATGCTCGGTGCGCAGGATCTGTGCATCCGGCTGCTGACCGATGCGGCCGGCGACAAGCAGTCGATGCATGCGATCAACGTCGCGCTGATCTCGCTGCTGATGGGACGCGCGTTCGGCTTCGGCGAAGCCGACATGCTGGACCTCGGCGTCGGCGCGATGCTGCATGACATCGGCAAGATCGAGATGCCGCTGCGCGTGCGCCACCGCGAGGAGACCTTCTCGCCGGCTGAGCACCAGGAATACGAGCAGCACGTGGCGCACGGCCTGGTGCACGCCAAGCGGATGGGCCTGAGCGCGGGTGCCACCACCGTGATCGCGCAGCACCATGAACACGCCGACGGCACCGGTTTCCCGCTCAAGCTGAACACCGACCGGATGACGCTGGCGGCGCGCATCGTCTCGCTCGTCGATCGCTACGACAACCTCTGCAATCCGTACTTCCTGGCGAAGGCAATGACGCCGCACGAGGCGCTGTCGCTGCTGTTCGCGCAAGGCAAGACCCAGTACGACACGACCATCCTGAGCGGCTTCATCAAGATGATGGGCGTCTACCCGCCGGGCTCGACGGTCCAGCTGACCGACGACCGGCACGCGATGGTGGTCGGCGTCAGCTCGACCCGGTCGCTGAAGCCGAGTGTGCTCGTCCACGACCCGCGCGTCGCGCGCGAGGAAGCCATCGTGCTCGACCTCGAGACGGCCGAAGGCGTCGGCATCCGGCGCAGCGTCCGCGTCGCCCAGCTGCCGCGCGCGGCGCAGGAGTACCTGGCTCCGGCGCAGCGCATGTGCTATTACTTCGAGCCGGCCGGCGCGGCCCGACCCGTCGCTACGTAAGGCTCCGGCCTCGTCGGGGTCAAGGCGCGGTGCCCGGCGACCCCGTTAACTTCTTAGTAAAGTGGTAGTCCTGGAGGTCACCGGGACATGGCTGCTGTCGACGCGCTCCTCGAGCAAAAGCTCGGCTCCTTGAAGGTGCCGCTGGCGTTGACGCTGCCCGGCGGACGACGGATCGGCGCGGCCGATGCGGCCGTCACGCTGCGCCTCAACGACCTCGGGCCGCTCGCCTCGATCGCCACCGGCCAGATGGGCAAGGTTGGCCAGGACTACGTCGAGGGACGCGTCGACTTCGACGGCAGCATGCGCGACCTGATGACGATCGCGTGGAAGCTGATCGGCGACGATCCGACCCGTGCCGACGACCCGGCGCCGCTGCAGTGGTGGCGCCACATCGCCCACGGCGCGAAGTCGAAGGCGCGCCATGGACTGCGCTCGGATGCGCGCCAGGTCCAGTTCCATTACGACGTCTCGGACGATTTCTACGGGCTGTGGCTGGACGGCAAGCGCCTGTATTCGTGCGCCTATTACCGGGAGGCGTCGATGACGCTCGAGCAGGCGCAGGAGGCCAAGCTCGACCACATCTGCAAGAAGCTGATGCTGCGGCGCGGCGAGCGCTTTCTCGACATCGGCGCTGGCTGGGGCGGCCTGCTGTTATGGGCCGCCGAGCACTACGGCGTGCGTGCCCATGGCATCACGCTCAGCAAGAACCAGCACGCTTTTGTGAATCGCATGATCGATGAGCGCGGACTGCGCGACATGGTGACGATGGACCTGCTCGACTACCGCGAGCTGCCGGAAGACGAGCCGTTCGACAAGATCGCCTCGGTCGGCATGTTCGAGCACGTCGGCAGCGCCTACCTGCCTGTCTACTTCGCGAAGATTCATCGGTTGCTGAAGCCGGGCGGGTTGCTGATGAACCACGGCATCACGGCTGGCGGCACCCGCAACCATCAGCTCGGCGCCGGCCTCGGCGACTTCATCGAGCGCTACATCTTTCCGGGCGGCGAGCTGATGCATGTGTCGGCGGTGCTGCGCATGATGGGCGAGGCCGATCTGGAGCCGCTTGACGTCGAGAACCTGCGGCCGCATTACGGTCGGACGCTGTGGGCCTGGAGCGACGCGCTCGAGGCGCGCCTCGAACAGGCTCGCAAGGTCACGCGTGAAAGCGTCGTCCGCGCGTATCGGCTCTACCTTGCCGGGAGCGCGATGTGCTTCGAGCACGGCTGGCTTTCGCTGTCGCAGATGCTGGCCGCGCGGCCCACCGGCGATATCGGTGATGGTCCGATGCGCGGCGCACAATCCCAATTCCCGTTCAACCGCGGCTACATGTACGCGCAGAGCTGACCGATGATTTATCGCTTCAAGAGCAAGGCCACCGCTGACCTGATCGTGATGGGCCCGGTGGGCGACAACCTTCTTCGCATCGTCGGCCGCGAACCGGCCGCCAAAGGGATCATCGAGGTCGGCGCACTGCCGGCAGCGATTGCGGCGCTCGAGGCGGCCGTAGCGGCCGAAGAGGCGGCGCGGGGCAAGGCGGGTGCCGACGAGCCGGACGAATCGGCCGGCGGCGAGAACGTCAGCCTGCGCCAGCGGGCCTGGCCCTTGCTGGAGATGATGCGGCGCTCGCAGCGCGAAGGCGCCGACATCGTCTGGGGCGTCTGATGCTTCATCCGAACGACAGGACACGCAGCAGGACCGCATCATGAAGTTGTTGAGCGACAGTTGGGCCAACGGCGACCGGATCCCCGAGCGCTACGCGGCCGGCAAACCCGACGACAAGGGCGGCGCGACCTATTCGGAGAACCTCAATCCGCACTTCGAGTGGAGCGAGGTCCCTGCCGGCACGCAGTCGTTTGCGCTGATCTGCCACGACTTCGACGTGCCGAGCCGCGGTGACGACGTCAACCAGCCCGGTCGCGAGGTGCCGGCCGACTTGCCGCGCACCGACTTCTTCCACTGGATCCTCGTCGACGTGCCGGCGAGTTGCCACCGGATCGCCGAAGGTGCGTTCAGCCGCGGCTTCACGGCGCGCGGCAAGAGCGGGCCGCAGGTGCAGGTGGCCGGCTTCGAGGCGGCGCGCCAGGGCCTCAACGACTACACCGGCTGGTTCGCCGGCCATGCCGAGATGGCCGGCAGCTACTTCGGCTACGACGGGCCGTTCCCGCCGTTCAACGATTCGCTTATCCACCACTATGTCTTCACGCTGTATGCGCTGAAGGTCGATCGGCTGGCGCTGTCCGGCACGTTCAACGGCAGCGATGCGCGACGTGCCGTGCGCGATCACGTGATCGCCGAGGCGACCCACTCGGGCACCTACACGCTGAATCGGCGGCTGCTTGGCTGAGCCGCTGCCGATGGCGGCGGCGGACGAGGCACATGCCGGGCAGGCGACGCGGGTCATCGCGGTCCGCCACGGCGAGACCGCCTGGAACGTCGAGACCCGCATGCAGGGGCAGATCGACATCCCCCTCAACGACAAGGGCCACTGGCAGGCCGCGCGGGTCGCCGCCGCGCTCGCCGACGAACGGCTCGACGCGATCTATTCGAGCGACCTGCTGCGTGCGTCGCAGACAGCCGAAGCGCTGGCCCGCGCGCAAGGCCGCCCGATCGTCACCGACCGCGGCCTGCGCGAGCGCTGCTTCGGCGTGTTCGAGGGCATGACCTTCACCGAAGTCGAGGCGCGCTGGCCGGCGGACAGCCGGCGCTGGCGGCATCGCGACCCGGACTTCGCGCCCGAAGGCGCCGAGTCGCTGCACCAGTTCTCGGCGCGCTGCGTCACCGCTGCGGCGCGTCTCGCGGCCGCGCACCCGGGCCAAACCATCGCGCTGATCGCGCACGGCGGGGTGATGGACTGCCTGTACCGCGCGGCAACCCGGGTCGAACTCCAGGCGCCGCGCTCCTGGCTGCTCGGCAACGCCAGCATCAACCGGCTGCTCTACACGCCGCAGGGCTTCTCGCTGGTCGGCTGGAACGACACCGGCCATCTCGACGAAGTGCCGCTCGACGAAGCCGACGAAGGCGAGCGGCGGCCGCCGGCCGCAGACCCGATCGGATTCGCCGCATGACGCGGTTGAGGCGGCGATGAGCCGACCCCCGGGGACGGTCGGTGATTTGGTCGGCAAGGTCGAGACGCCGGCGCTCGTCATCGATCTCGATGCGATGGAGCGCAACCTCGCGCGCATGGCCGACTACGCGCGCTCGCGGCGGATGCGCCTGCGCCCGCACGCGAAGATGCACAAGTGCGCGGCGCTCGCGCGATTGCAGATCGCGGCCGGCGCGGTCGGCGTCTGCGTGCAGAAGGTTGGCGAAGCCGAAGCGCTCGCCGCTGGCGGCGTGCCCGATCTCTACATCAGCAACGAGGTGATCGAGCCGGCGAAGCTCGAACGCGTCGCCCATCTGGCGGGCCAGGTGAAGCTCGCGATTGCGGTCGACTCGACGCTCGGCGTGCAGCGCCTCGCGGCGGCGCTGCGCTCAGCAGGCACCCAGGTGGACGTGTTCGTCGAGATCGACGTCGGGCAGGGTCGATGTGGGGTCGCGCCGGTCGCGGCCGGTGCGCTGGCCCATCAGGTCGTCTCGAACGGGCTGTCGTTCGCCGGCCTGCAGGCCTATCACGGCCGTGCCCAGCACTTGCGCGGAGCCGATGAACGCGAGGCGGCGATCCGCCATGCCGTCGGCCTCGTGCGGGCCGCGCAGGCCAGCATGTCGGCGGCCGGGGTGGCCTGTCCGCTCGTGACCGGCGCCGGCACCGGCACTTTCGTGCACGAGTCGACCTCTGGCCTGTACGGCGAGATCCAGCCCGGCAGCTATCTCTTCCTCGACGGCGACTACGCCGACAACCTGCCGGATCCGGCAGCGCCGCGGTTCGAGCACGCCCTGTTCGTGAAGGCGCAGGTGATGAGCCGCGGCGTCTCGCACGCGGTCGTCGATGCCGGCCACAAGGCGCATGCGATCGACTCCGGCCTGCCGCGGATCTGGCAGCGCGACCTCGAATTCGCCAACGGCGGCGACGAGCACGGCATCGTGCGCCTGCGCAGCAGCACGACCGGCATGCTGCCCGATCTCGGCGACACGGTCTGGCTCGTGCCGGGGCATTGCGATCCGACCGTCAATCTGCACGACCGCTACATCGGCGTCCGCGGCGGCCTGGAGTCCGGGGTGGTCGAGGCGATCTGGCCGATCGAGGCGCGCGGCTGCCTGCTCTGAGTCGCTGAGCTGTCCGCCGCCACGGCCAGGCCATCGACGCGATGCAATGCGGCATGGGCACTCCACGGCTGGACGGGCAATCCCTCTGAGGGCTTACCCGAAGTCCACGCCCTTCAGCCGGCCGGCAAGGGCGGGCCTTCCTTAGACTCCGCGTCCGGCTGACTGAAGACCGTTCAGCCAAATGAATACGCCCCTCCGATGTCCCTCCTGTCCGCGCCGCATGAATCCCGTTCGCACGCCCTGTCCGGCGGCGCGCGGCCGGCGCTTGCTGGGCGCAGCGCGCCGCGCCCGACCGCGCTGGTGCCGGCCGTCTCGCGGGCCTTGGCGCTGCTCGAGCGGCTGGCCGTCGCGCGCGAGCCGATGAGCCTGGCGCGGCTGGCTGCCGATCTGGCGCTACCGAAGAGCAGCGTGCACGGCCTCTGCAACACGCTGGTGTCGTTCGGTTACCTGCGCCGGCAACCGGACGGCGCGTTCCTGATCGGTCCGCGCGTGATGGGGCTGGCCGAGGCGTTCGTGTCCGGCACCGACGTCGCACAGGAATTCAATGCGCTGTGGGCCGACAGCGGGCTGGCACCGGAAGAGACCGTGGTGCTGTCGGTTCTCACCGGCGGAGATGCGCTCTATGTTGGCGTGCGCAACAGCGCGCGCCCGCTCGGGCTCGCATTCACCGTCGGCATGCGGCTGCCGGCCTACCTGTCGGGCAGCGGCAAGGCCATGCTGTCGCTGATGGCGCCCGACGACGTGCGTCAGCTCTACCCGGGCGGCCTGCAGACGCGGCTGACGCGCAAGGGCCTGCGCGATATCGACGCGCTGCTGAAGGAGCTGGCGCTGACCCGGCGGCGCGGCTACAGCATCGACGACGAGGCGGTGCGCGAGGGCGTCTGTTCGTTCGGCGCGCCGGTCTTCGATTCGACCGGTGCGGCGATCGCCGGCATCGCGGTCTGCATCAACAAGGCGCTGCTCGGTGCCGATCGCGGTGCGCGCTACCGGCGACTCGCGCTCGACGTCGCGCACCGGTTGTCGGAGCGCCTCGGTTCGGATCTGGCTCGGCCCCGCGGGGTCGCCAGTCCGCGCGTGAGCAAGCGGAAGACGACGCTGTGAGCGCCGAGCACATCCTCGAGACGCGCGGCCTGACGAAGGAGTTCAAGGGCTTCGTCGCCGTCAACAAGGTCGACCTGAACGTCAAGCGCGGCACGATCCACGCGCTGATCGGCCCGAACGGCGCGGGCAAGACGACCTGCTTCAACCTGCTCACGAAGTTCCTGACGCCGACGTCGGGGAAGATCATCTTCGACGGCACCGACATCACAGCCGAGAAGCCGGCACACATCGCGCGCCGCGGCGTCGTCCGCTCGTTCCAGATTTCGGCGGTGTTCGCGCACCTGACGGTGCTCGAGAACGTGCGCGTCGCGCTGCAGCGCAAGCTCGGCACGTCGTACCACTTCTGGAAGACCGAGCGCTCGCTCAACGTCCTCGACTCCGAGGCGGTCGACCTGCTGCGTGCGGTCGACCTCGAGGCCTACGCCGGCATCCCCGCGGTCGAGCTGAGCTACGGCCGCAAGCGCGCGCTCGAGATCGCGACCACGCTCGCGATGGATCCGAAGCTGATGCTGCTCGACGAGCCGACCCAGGGCATGGGCCTCGAGGACGTCGACCGCATCCGCGCGCTGATTAAGCGGGTGGCGGCGAGCCGCACGGTGCTGATGGTCGAGCACAACATGAGCGTGGTGGCGAGCATCGCCGACACGATCACCGTGCTGCAGCGCGGAGCGACGCTCGCCGAAGGCCCGTATGCCGAGGTCTCGAAGAACCCGGCGGTGATCGAGGCCTACATGGGCAGCGCCGAAGCGGAGCTGAAGGGTGCCCACTGAGATGAGGCCCCCACGCTCACTTCGTTCACTGCCCCCAGAGGGGGCGCCTCAGTGCCTTCGGGCGGCCGGGCGGCACTGAGATGGCGAAAACCTTCCTCGAGATCAAGGATCTGCACGGCTGGTACGGCGAGTCGCATGTGCTGCACGGCGTGAACCTGAAGGTCGACGAAGGCGAGGTCGTGACCTTGCTCGGCCGCAACGGCGCCGGGCGAACCAGCACCTTGCGCGCGATCCTTGGGCTGATCGGCAGCCGCAAGGGCTCGATCAAGGTCCTCGGGCAGGAGACGATCGGCATGGCGCCGCACCGGATCGCGCGCCTCGGCCTCGGCTACTGCCCGGAGGAGCGCGGCATCTTCTCGAGCCTCTCTGCGGAAGAAAACCTGATGCTGCCGCCGCGGCTCGGTGAAGGCGGCATGACGGTCGAGCAGATCTACGCGATGTTCCCGAACCTGAAGGAGCGCGCGAACAGCCAGGGCACGCGGCTGTCCGGCGGCGAGCAGCAGATGCTGGCCGTCGCGCGCATCCTGCGCACCGGCGCGCGCCTGCTGCTGCTCGATGAGATGTCGGAAGGGCTCGCGCCGGTCATCGTCCAGAAGCTGGCCGAGATGGTCGGCGCATTGCGCCGCCAGGGCTACACGATCGTGATGGTCGAGCAGAACTTCCGCTTCGCCGCGCCGCTCGCCGACCGCTTCCTCGTCATGGAGCACGGCCAGGTGATCCAGGAGTTCACCCAAGCCGAACTGCCGTCCCGGCTCGAGCGGCTGCACGAATACCTGGGTGTCTGACCCGATGTTTTCCCCGAGGACCTTTCTCCGGCCGGCCGCTTCCAAGCGCAGCCTTCATCTACTTCTCCCTCTTTTTTTTGCAGGAGCATTTCCATGAGATTGACCCCCATCACCGCCGCGTGCGTGCTCGCGGCCAGCGCCGCGTTCACCGTCCCGGCCCAGGCCCAGGTTTCCGGCGACGTGATCAAGATCGGCTTCATCACCGACCTGTCCGGCCTCTATGCCGACATCGACGGGCCGGCGGGCGCCGAGGCGATCCGGATGGCGATCGCCGACATGGGCGGATCGGTCGCCGGCAAGAAGGTCGAAGTCATCGTTGCCGACCACCAGAACAAGGCCGACGTCGCCGCTGCGAAGGCGCGCGAATGGTTCGACACGCAGGGCGTCGACATGCTGGTCGGCGGCACCAATTCGGGCACCAGCCTCGCGATGGCGAAGGTCGCGCAGGAGAAGAAGAAGCTCTTCATCTCGATCGGCGCGGCGACCTCGGCGCTGACCAACGAGCAGTGTTCGCCGTACACCGTGCACTACGCGTACGACACCACGGCGCTCGCCAAGGGCACCGGCAACGCGGTCGTCAAGGCCGGCGGGAAGAGCTGGTACTTCCTGACTGCCGACTACGCGTTCGGCTCGCAGCTGCAGAACGACACCACGGCGGTCGTCAAGGCGGCTGGCGGCACGGTCGTCGGCTCGGTGCGCCACCCGCTGTCGGCGAGCGACTTCTCGTCGTTCCTGCTGCAGGCGCAGTCGAGCAAGGCGCAGATCCTCGGCCTCGCCAACGCCGGCGGCGACACGATCAACACGATCAAGGCGGCCAACGAGTTCGGTATCACCAAGTCGATGAAGCTGGCCGGCCTCCTGATGTTCATCAACGACGTGCACTCGCTCGGCCTGAAGGCGACGCAGGGCATGTACCTGACCGACAGCTGGTACTGGAATCGCGATCCCGAAACGCGCGCCTGGAGCCGCAAGTTCTTCGAGAAGATCAAGCGCATGCCGTCGTCGATCCAGGCCGGCGACTACTCGGCCACCCTGCAGTACCTGACGGCGGTCAAAGCGGTCAATTCGGACGACCCGGACAAGGTCCTCGCGCAGATGAAGAAGACAAAGATCAATGACATCTTCGCAAAGGGCGGCTTCATCCGCGACGACGGCCGGATGGTCCATGACATGTACCTGATGCAGGTCAAGTCGCCGGACAAGTCGACCGAGCCGTGGGACTACTACAACGTGGTCCAGACGTTCAAGGGCGAGGAAGCCTGGACGACGAAGGCCGAGAGCAAGTGCGCGCTCTGGAAGTAGGCGCGTCGCAATCCTGAACGTTTCATGAATCGAGCCGGCATCCTGCGCCAGCCCCTCCGTCCGTGCGGACGGGGGCGGCCGCGTCGGTGCCGGCGAGACGGCTGAGCCGACGCGATGGACATCTTCGGCATCCCGATCCAGGCGTTCCTCGGCCAGCTGCTGCTTGGCCTCGTCAACGGGTCGTTCTACGCGATGCTGAGCCTCGGGCTGGCGGTCATCTTCGGGCTGCTCGGCATCGTCAATTTCGCGCATGGTGCGCTCTACATGATCGGCGCCTATGTGGCGTGGATCGGGCTCAACAAGTTCGGCATCAACTACTGGGTGTCGCTGGTGCTGGCGCCGGTTGTGGTCGGCGCGCTCGGCGTCGTGATCGAGCGCACCTTGCTCAAGCACCTCTACAAGATCGACCCGATCTACGGCCTGCTGCTCACCTTCGGTCTGGCGCTGATCGCCGAGGGCCTGTTCCGCGAGCAGTTCGGCGTGTCCGGCCAGCAGTACGAAGTGCCCGACCTGCTGCAGGGCGCCACCAACCTCGGCTTCATGGTGCTGCCGAACTACCGCGCCTGGGTCGTCTTCGCGTCGCTCGTGGTCTGCCTCGGCACCTGGTTCCTGATCGAGCGGACGCGGCTCGGCGCCTACTTGCGCGCCGGCACCGAGAACCCGGCGCTGGTGCAGGCGTTCGGCATCAACGTGCCGCTGATGGTGATGCTGACCTATGCCGGCGGCGCCGGCCTGGCCGCGTTGGCTGGCGTGCTCGCCGCGCCGGTGATCCAGGTCACGCCGTTGATGGGATCGAACCTCATCATCATCGTCTTCGCGGTGGTCGTGATCGGCGGCATGGGTTCGATCCTCGGCTCGATCCTGACCGGCCTCGCGCTCGGGCTGATCGAAGGCCTGACCAAGGTGTTCTATCCGGAGGCCTCGAACATCGTCGTCTTCGTCATCATGGCGATCGTCCTGATGATCCGGCCGGCCGGCCTGTTCGGGAAGGAGAAGTGATGGTCGCGGCGACTTCGACGACCATCGAGCGGCGCGGCCGGATCGCGCTCTGGGCGGGCCTGGCCTTCCTGACCATCGCGCCGCTGATCGGCCTCTATCCGGTCTTCATGATGAAGGCGCTCTGTTACGCGATCTTCGCGTGCGCCTTCAACCTGCTGCTCGGCTTCACCGGCCTGCTGTCGTTCGGCCACGCGGCCTTCCTCGGCGCGGCGGCGTATTTCACCGGTTGGCTGGTCCGCTCGGCGGGCCTGTCGCCGGAACTCGGCGTGCTCGGCGGAACGCTCGGCGCCGCGGCGATCGGCCTGGTGGTCGGCGCGATCGCGATCCGGCGCCAGGGCATCTATTTCGCGATGGTCACGCTGGCGATGGCGCAGATGGTCTATTTCGTCTGGCTGCAGGCACCGTTCACCGGCGGCGAGGACGGCCTGCAGGGCGTCCCGCGCGGCAAGCTGTTCGGGCTGCTGCCGCTCGCCAACGACCTGACCTTGTACTACGTCGTGCTGGTGGTCTTCGTCGCGGTGTTCCTCTTCATCATGCGGATCGTCCACTCGCCGTACGGCCAGGTGCTGAAGGCCATCCGCGAAAACGAGCCACGCGCCATTTCGCTCGGCTACGACGTCGACCGCTACAAGCTGCTCGCGTTCGTGATCTCGACCGCACTGGCCGGGCTCGCGGGCTCGCTGAAGACGCTGATCCTCGGCTTCGCGACCTTGTCGGACGCCCATTGGTCGCTGTCCGGCGAGGTCGTCCTGATGACGCTCCTCGGCGGCATGGGCACGTTCGCCGGCCCGGTGATCGGCGCGTTCACGATCATCGGTCTGCAGGACTTCCTCGCCGACCGCGTCGGCTCGTGGATCAACGTGATCATCGGCGTGATCTTCGTGGTCTGCGTGGTCGCGTTCCGGCGCGGCTTCATCGGCGAACTGCTGGCCTGGCAAAGGCGGCGGCGCTGATTCGTTCCGGCTGCGTCGACTTCGTTCAGCTCCGCCCTGGCGCCCGCCGGGCGGCCGCCTCGCGCGGCGCGCAATGGGTAGACTGGCGGCATGGCGAACACGAGGGACGGAGATGACCATCAAGCGCTTGACCAAGGAAGAGATTCGCAACACCGCCGGAGTCCTCAATCCGATCGGTCACGTCATCCTCGCGTTCCCCGACGACGCCGTCACGGCCGACGCAGTCAAGGCGCTGCACGAGGCGGGATTCGGCGACGTCGATGTGCTCGCCTATTCGGCCGCCGAGGCGACGCCTCGCCTGCGCGAACGGGTGCACACGGCCAGTCAGGCATCGACGTTCGGCTACGAGATCACGTTGATGCGGCGTTATCTCGCCTACGCGGAAGAGGGCGCCGGCTGGGTCGTCGTGTATGCGCCGAGCGACGAAAGCGTCGAGCGCCTTGTCGCGGTCGCGAAGCGCTTTAACGCGCGTTGCGCCGTTCGCTACCACCGCCTCGCGAGCGAAGACCTGATCTGACTCCGTACAGTCGGCGCCGTCAGGTGGCGCCGAAGAGGTCCGTGCCGGCACTCTGCGGCGGCGCCACGCCGAGGTGACGGAACGCCGCCAGCGTCGCCGTCCGACCGCGCGGCGTGCGCTGCAGATAGCCCTGCTGGATCAGGTACGGCTCGATCACATCCTCGATCGTGTCGCGCTCCTCGCCGATCGCCGCGGCGAGGTTGTCGAGGCCGACCGGGCCGCCGTCGAATCGGTGCACCACCGCCTCGAGGAGCTTGCGGTCCATCACGTCGAGGCCCTGCGTGTCGACGTCGAGCATCGCCAGCGCCAGGTCGGCAAGCGGCTTGGTGATCTGGCCGCCGCCCTTCACCTCGGCGAAGTCGCGGACCCGGCGCAGCAGGCGGTTCGCGATCCGGGGCGTGCCGCGGGCCCGGCGCGCGATCTCGAAACCACCGGCCGTATCGATCGGCACCTTCAGCAGGCCGGCCGAGCGGTGGACGATGCGCGCGAGTTCCTCGGGCGTGTAGAACTCGAGCCGGGCGACGATGCCGAAGCGGTCGCGCAGCGGGTTCGTCAGCATGCCGGCGCGCGTCGTCGCGCCGATCAGCGTGAACGGCTGCAGCTCGAGCTTGATCGAGCGCGCCGCCGGGCCTTCGCCGATCATGATGTCGATCTGGTAGTCCTCGAGCGCCGGGTAGAGGATCTCCTCGACGACGGGGCTGAGACGGTGGATCTCGTCGATGAAGAGCACGTCGTTGCGTTCGAGATTCGTCAGCAGCGCCGCCAGGTCCTTCGGCTTCTCGAGCACCGGTCCGGACGTCTGGCGCAGCTTCACGCCGAGCTCGTTGGCGATGATGTGGCTGAGGGTCGTCTTGCCGAGCCCGGGCGGCCCGAACAGCAGCACATGATCCATCGCCTCGCCGCGCTTGCGGGCCGCGCCGATGAAGATCTCGAGCTGCTCGCGCGCCTTCGCCTGGCCGACGTATTCCGCGAGCCCTTTCGGGCGCAGCGCGCGCTCCACGGCTTCTTCGGCCGGCGACGTCGGCGCGGCGCTGATCACGCGTCGCATCGGCTCGAACTCGTCGGTCTGGATGGTCATGGCGGGATTATGGGCACGCGGTTGCGGAGCCTCGCTTTGGCACAATCGACCGATGAAAAGACGCACCTGGACCGCGGGTCTGCTCGCACTCGCTGCTGCGATGTCGACCGCGTCGGCCCACGAGTTCAAGTCCGGCGACCTGTCGATCGGCCATCCGTACGCCCGCCCGACCGCACCGTCGCAGCCAACCGGCGGCGGCTACCTGACCTTGACGAGCAAGGGCCGCGCCGATCGCTTGCTCTCGGCCAGCACACCGATCGCGCGCGAAGTGCAGCTTCACAGCATGAAGATGGACGGCGACGTGATGCGCATGCGCGAGGTCGATGCGATCGATGTTCCGGCCGACACGCTGGTCGAGCTCAAGCCGGGTGGCTTCCATCTGATGTTCGTCGGCCTGAAGGAGCCGTTGAAGGTCGGCCAGCACTTCCCGCTCAAACTCCGTTTCGAGAAGGCCGGCGAGGTCACGGTCCAGATCAACGTCGATGCGCCGGGTGCGCAGGAAGCGCGTCCCAAGATGACGCACTGACAGGCCGCCGCTGCTACTTGGCGAGCGCCCGCAGTGCCAGCTTGATGCCGTCGCTGACAGCGACATCGGCCGGCAGCGCCTTCAGCGCCGCCGCCGCCTCGCGATCGTTGTAGCCGAGTGCCAGCAGCGCTTGCAGGATGTCGGCTTGGGCGCCACGGGTGACGCTGGCCGGTGCGGCGATCGCATCGCCGAGCTTGCCTTTCAGTTCGAGCAGCAGGCGCTCGGCCGTCTTTTTGCCGATGCCGGGCACCTTGACGAGGCGCGCGCTTTCTTGCAGCGTCACGGCCTGCGCCAGCTCGGTGACGCTGAGTCCGGACAGGATCGCCAGCGCGGTGCGCGGTCCGACGCCGGAGATCTTGACGAGCAGGCGGAAGGTGGCTCGCTCGTCGTGGGTCAGGAAGCCGAACAGCACCTGCGCGTCCTCGCGGACGACGAAGTGGGTCAGCAAGGTGACCCGTTCGCCGACCGCCGGCAGGTTGTAGAAGCTGCTCATCGGCACGTCGACTTCGTAGCCGACGCCGTCGACGTCGATGAGCAGGTGCGGGGGTGTCTTTTCGGCGAGCGTGCCGGTGAGCCGTCCGATCATCGCGGCATTGTCGCCGCGCGGATCGACGTCGCGCGGGCGGTCAGCGCCGGAACAGGCCGAGCCGCTGCGCTTCGAGCGCGGCTTCGGCGCGCGAGCTCACGTTGAGCTTTCGGTAGATCTGCTTGACGTAGTCGGCGATCGTGTGGCGCGAGAGGCAGAGTTGGACGCCGATCTCGGGCAGGGTGAAGCCCTTGGCGACGCGCAGCAGCACTTCGTTCTCGCGATCGGTCAGCGCGACGTGCGGCATGTTCTGCGGACGTTCTTGCGGCTGGGTCTGCGACGCGAAGTGCGAGATCACGCGCCGTGCGATCGACGGCGACAGCGGGGGCTCACCCTGGCTCATCCGCTTCAGCTGCTCAGCGATCAGCTCGCTCGCCTGTTCCTTCAGCAGGTAGCCGAAGGCACCGGCCTGGAGCGCGGGAAAGAGGTGGTCGTCGTCGTCGTGGATCGTGACGACGACCGACTGGGCCTGCGGGTGCGCCTCGCGGATCGCCGCGACGACATCGACGCCCGATCCATCGGGCAGGCCGAGATCGATCAGAGCAAGGTCGACCTTCATCGACGCGACCAGCTCGAGCGCGCCGTGGACGCGCGCCGCTTCGAAGATGTGGGAATCCGGAAAGACCTGCAGGACCAGCGCCTTCAGCCAGGCGCGGGTTTCGGGCAGATCTTCAAGCAGCAGGACGTTTTTCACGCCGGGACTCCCGGGGACGGCGCACCATGCGCCTTAGAAAAATATCGTAACAGCGGCCCGGTCGCTTGCGCGCCAAGTGCACGTCGATTCAGAGCGGAACTGTCAACGCGATCACGGTCCCGTAGCCTGGGCCGGATTGAACCAGGCACTGGCCGCGCATCTGTTTCGCGCGCCGCTTCATGTTCGACATGCCGAGCCCGCCGTCGAGCTTGCCGTCGAGCTCCATCGGAATGCCGCGTCCGTTGTCCTGGATCGTCATCGCAAAATAGCCGTCGGCGATCCGGCAGCGCACGCTGCAACGGGTCGCCCGGCTGTGCTTGATGATGTTGCTGACCGCCTCGCGCACGATCCGGGTCGTCTGCACAAAGCCGCGTGACGGCAGCAGGTGGTCGGTCTCCTCGACCGGGCTGACCCAGTCCACCTCGACCTTCGATTGGCTGAGGCGCGCCACCGTCTCGGCACGCCAGTCGGCCAGTGCATCGGCGAGCCGCATCGGCTTGCCGATCAGCCCCTTCACCGACAAGCGCATGTCTTCGAGCGCCTCGCGGGCCAGGGCCGAAATGCGTTCGCTTTCGCTGGTGTGGACGATGGTCAGCAGCTTCGCGCCGAGGTCGTCGTGCAGGTCGGCCGCGATCCGCTTGCGCTCCTTTTCGGTGACCTGCTCGACGCGCAGTTCTGCAAGCTGCGAGAAGTTGCCTTCGAACTCGGTGGTCAGCTCGCGCACCCGGCGCGCCAGGGCGGCTCGGCCGTGCTCCGCGGTGCGCAGTGCACGGGCGAACAGCAGGAACAGGCGAACGCCCACGACCAGAAACGGCAGCGGCAGCAGGATCGGCAAGGTCGGCCACGGCAGTACCTGCTGCAGCCAGGGATAGAGATCGTGCTGCGAGCCCAGCTCGATCAATACCAGCAGGACCGACGCGCCGAGGACCCCGGCCATCGGCCAGTAGTCGTGGGTGCGTTCGCGGCGCGTGAAGCCGAGGTACAAACCGGCCGCTACCAGCAACTCGGCGCAGAACAGCACGTACCAGATGGTCGCGACCGCGAACAGCCGCGTTTCGCCACCGATGATCAACGTCAGCGGCACAAAAAACCACTGGGCAACGAGCACGGTCTCGATTGCGCCGGAGCGCAGGCCGGCGTAGCTCAGCAGGAACTGGACCCCCATCAGCACGAGGCTGGCGAGCCCGATGCAGAACAGGTACTCGGTAACGACGTGCCCCCACGGCAATTCCGGCAGCCACAGGCGCAGCGACAGCAGGGCCCAGACGATGCACAGCCCGCCGAAGTAGCCGAAATAAACCTCGCGCGGGTTGTACGCGGTGACGACCAGCAAAAGCAGACCGCCGACCGCCAGCATCACGGCAGTGAGCTGGAGCCAGGTGACATTCCAGAACAGGCGCTTTGCGTGGTCGATGGCCAGGCGGTCGCGTGGCCCGACCTGCAAGGCAGAGAGGCCAGCCGCGAACTCGCGCGACGCGACGTGCTGCAGCGCGTGACCGGTGACCCGGATGTCGAGCACGTTGGCCTGGGCTTCGAGCAGGGCGGCCGGCAGTGTGATGAGCTGCGGATGCCGGCAGTTGACCGTGACAGGGTCGGTCATTCGCCCGCCGCTGAAGATGCGGTGATGGTTGAGGTCGATCTCGAGGTTGCTGCAGACCCGCTCGATGTAGAGCGCGATCAGGCCGTCGGTCAACGCCGCCGCCGGCCGGTCGAAGGCGATCCGATAGCGCACGTTGCCGTCGAAGCGCGGCCGGCTCATCGCCCAGTCATCGGGCAGCGGGACGGTCTGCGCGCGGGACTGGCCGGCGGCTGTCGCCTCCGCCGCATCGATCCGCAGGACCGAGGCATCTGGGGGACCACTGCCGCTTGCCAACGCGATCGCCACGATCAGGGCGCTCAGCGCCACCAGGCTCAGCGCCCGCAGCCCGTGCGCGAGAACGGCTGAGAGTAGGCGGGCGCGCATCGGGGGCGATTGTGACGTCAGCAAGGGTTCGGCTCGTGCGGTCGAACGCCGCACCGCCGGTCATATTCCACGCCTTCGAGCGAGAATGCCGGACCGCCCCGCGCCCACTGTCGTGATCCTTCGCCACGCCTTCATACCGCCGGACAACGCCCGCCTCGCCCACCTGTGCGGCAGCTTCGACGAGCACCTGCATGCGATCGAAGCCGGGCTCGACGTCAAGATCTCCCGCCGCAACGAGTCGTTTCGCATCGAAGGGCCTAAACAGCGTGCGCAGCAGGCGGTGGCCTTGCTGCAATCGCTGTATGGTCGCGCCCGCCGGCCGATCTCGCCTGAGAAGCTGCAGCTCGCGCTGGTCGAGGCCGCGGGGCAGCCGGCACCGAAGGGCGACCCGGACGAGTCGCCCGACGAACCTGCGGCAATCCCATTGCGCACGCGCCGCGCCGACCTGACCGGGCGAACGCCGAACCAGCTCGCCTACCTGCGCAACATCCTCGGCCACGACATCACGTTCGGGATCGGTCCGGCCGGGACTGGCAAGACGTACCTGGCCGTCGCCTGCGCGGTCGACGCCCTCGAGCGCAGCACCGTGCAGCGCGTGATTCTGACCCGGCCGGCGGTCGAGGCGGGCGAGCGGCTCGGCTTCCTGCCGGGAGACCTCGCGCAGAAAGTGGATCCATACCTGCGGCCGCTTTACGACGCTCTGTACGACCTGATGGGCCTCGAGAAGGTCGGCAAGGCGTTCGAGAAGGGCACGCTCGAGATCGCGCCGCTTGCGTTCATGCGCGGGCGCACGTTGAACCATGCGTTCGTGATCCTCGACGAGGCGCAGAACACGACGCCAGAGCAGATGAAGATGTTCCTGACCCGGATCGGGTTCGGCAGCAAGGCCGTCGTCACCGGCGACGTCAGCCAGATCGACCTGCCGCGCGGCAGCAGTTCCGGGCTGATCGATGCCGAGCGCGTGCTGCGCCGGGTTCCGGGTATAGCGACGACACATTTCACATCGGCCGACGTCGTGCGGCATCCGCTGGTGGCGCACATCGTGGAGGCGTATGACGCGGCGCGGCGTCAAGCCGACTGAGTCGAGCGCGCCTCTGCGCGCAACCCCTGTGCCGCTGCGGCTCTCGCTGCAGTTTGTCGACGCGACCGACCGCCCGCTCGTCACCCGCCATCGCGTGCAACGCTGGTTGCGGGCCGCGCTCGAGCGGCCGGCCGAGATCACGGTCCGCGTCGTCGACGCCGAGGAAGGCCGTGCCCTGAACCGCGAGTTCCGTGCGAAGGACTACGCCACCAACGTGCTGACCTTTGATTACGAGCGCGAGCCCGCGGTCGTCGCCGACCTCGTGCTGTGCGGTCCGGTGTTGCGCCGCGAGGCGGTCGAGCAGGGCATCGAGGTGCTGGCCCACTATGCGCACCTGGTGGTCCACGGCGCACTGCATGCGCAGGGCTACGACCATGAAGTCGAGACCGAGGCCACCGCGATGGAGCGGCGCGAGACCGAGATCCTGGCGCGGCTCGGCTTCGAGGACCCCTACGCGCGCTGAGGCGCGGCGCGGGCCGGCCACATGACCGCGGCGATCGCGACCAGCATCAGCACGATCGCGGCACCGTCTTGCCAGTGCAGCTTTTCGTGGAGCCACCAGGCCCCGGTCAACGTGCCGAGCACCGGGATCAGCATCACCGACATCGTCGATGCGACCGGCGGCAGGTTGCGCGCGAGCACCAGCCAGATCGCCTGCGCAAAGCCGAAGATCAGGACCGCGTTGTAGCCGATGGCTGCCCAGGTCGTCGGAGATGGTGCGATCCAGAGCGCGTGCTCGAAGACGACGGCGAAGAGCGACATCACCAATGTCGTGATCACCGTCATCCAGAACACGATCGCCAAGGTCGGCGCCGTGATGCGCGTGTGGCGAAGCTGCTGGGTGCCGAGCGCCCACACCGCAGCAGCGAACAGCATGCCGAGGGCCGCGATTGGACGGCCGGCGAAATGGGCGAGCTCGTGCCAGAGCAGCAGCAGCACGCCGACGGCCGCCGCGGCGATGCCGGCCAACTGGCGCGGCCGCAGGCGTTGGCCGTAGAGCTGCAGGCCCCAGAGCGCCGACCAGATCGGCATCGTGTAGCCGAGGATGGCGGCGCGCCCCGACGACAAGGCTTGCACCGCGAGGATCGCGAGCACGTGCCAGACCAGCATGTTGGTGACCGTCAGCAGGCCGACCTCGCGCCAGTCCTTGCGTTCGATCCGGAGCGGGACCTTCAGCACCGCGGTGACGGCCCACAGCACCAGCAGACCAAGCCACATCGATATCGAGCGGAATGTCAGCGGCGGAAAGCCGGTCACGCCGACCTTCATGACCGGCCAGTTCAGGCCCCAGGTCACCGTCAGCAGCACCAGCAGCACGAATTGGCGCGAGGTCAGCGCGAAGGCGGAAGCGGACGGGTTCAGTTGCGCCCCAGGTATCGCTTGCGCATGAACAGCACGCTCATGCCGATACCGACGGCGAGCATCAATGTGAAGATGACCCAGAAGCCGACCCGGCTGTGGATTAGCGGCAACCCCTCGAAATTCATCCCGAAGAAGCCGGTCACGAGGTTCAGCGGCAGAAACAGCGCGGTCAGCGCAGTCAGCGCGCGCATCGTCTCGTTGGTGCGGTGGCTCTGCGCCGAGAAGTGCATCTGCACCGCGGTCTCGGCCGACGACTGCAGGCGGCGCACATGCGTCAGTACGCGTTCGATGTGCTCGAGGACATCACGCGAACGCACCCGCAGCAGCTCGCGGTCGCGGCGCATTTCGGCGCTCGCGGCCTCCGGCCATTCGTCGAGCGCGTCGATCCATTCGACGATGGCCGCGCGCTGGTCCTCGCAGATGTCCTCGAGCTGGTGCAGTGCGTTGCGCGACTCGAGCAGCATGCGCCAGATGTTGATGCCGCCGCGCGGGTCGAACAGCTGCTGCTGCAGGAACTCGAGCTGCCGGGTCAGCAAACGGCGCAGCTCGAGATAGCTGTCGACCATATGGTTGACCATCCGCAGCATCAGGTCGGCCGGGCTGTTCGGAGTGCGCCCGCCGGCGCGGCTGTCTCCGCCGGCCTGGATCTGCAGACGCTGCACGAAGAAGTCGCGGACCTGACAGTCGGTCGGGTGGACGGTCACCAGCACCCGGTCGAAGACCGCGAAGCCGACCGGGCTGGTGTCGATCGCGGCCAGTGCCGCGCGCGCCGAGGCCAGCGTGCCGCGGTTCTCGTCGATGAAGAGGCGCTCGGTACCGGCGCCGGCCGCGAGGCGCCGGAACACCAGCAGGTCGTACAGCGACGTGTAGTCGAAGTTCGAGGGCAGCTGGTTGTTCAGCAGGTCTGAGACATGCAGGTCGAACAGCGGCCCCCCGGTCCAGCGCTGCAACGCGGTCTGCACTTCGGCGATCTGGACTTCGAACTCGCGCCGCGCACTGGCGACCCACAGGTAGCCGGTCGGCGGCAACGCGTCGGGGAATGTCTCGAGCTCGCTGTACTGGTCGCCGGTGATGTGGAAGATGCGCATGCGACCGGAAGCTTGCGTCAACGCTGCCGAAGCAGGCGCGCCGCTTCGAGCGCGAAGTAGGTCAGCACGCCGTCGGCGCCGGCGCGCTTGAAGGCGAGCAGGCTCTCCATCATCACGGCGTCATGCGCCAGCCAGCCGCGTTCGGCCGCCGCCTTCAGCATCGCGTACTCGCCGCTGACCTGGTACGCGAAGGTCGGCACGCGGAACTGCTCCTTGACCCGGCGGACGATGTCGAGGTACGGCATGCCGGGTTTCACCATCACCATGTCGGCGCCTTCGGCGAGATCGAGCGCGACCTCGCGCAGCGCCTCGTCGGTGTTTGCTGGGTCCATCTGGTAGACCTTCTTGTTGCTCTTGCCGAGGTTCGCGGCCGAGCCGACCGCGTCGCGGAAGGGACCGTAGAAGGCGCTCGCGTACTTCGCGCTGTACGCCATGATCTTGGTGTGAATGCGGCCGTCGCCCTCGAGCGCGCCGCGGATCGCGCCGATGCGGCCGTCCATCATGTCGCTCGGCGCGACGATGTCGACGCCGGCGGCGGCCTGGACCAGCGCCTGGCGCGTCAGAACCGCCACCGTCTCGTCGTTGAGGATGTAGCCGGTGTGGTCGATCAGGCCATCCTGGCCATGCGTGGTGTACGGATCGAGGGCGACGTCGGTCATCAGCCCGAGCTCGGGAAAGCGCCGCTTCAACTCACTGACGACGCGCGGAATCAGGCCTTCGGGGTTCAGCGCCTCGCGGCCGTCGACGCTCTTCAGCGACGGTTCGAGCACCGGGAACAGCGCCATCACCGGAATGCCGTGGCGAACGCATTCCTCGGCGACCGGCAGCAGGCGATCGATGCTCATGCGCTTCACGCCGGGCATCGACGCAACGTCCTGCGCAAGGTTCCGGCCCTCGAGCACGAAGACCGGAAGGATCAGGTCGCTGACGTCGAGGCGGTTCTCGGCGACCAGCGCGCGCGTCGATTCGTCGCGGCGCAGCCGGCGCGGACGGCTCGCAGGAAAGGGCGGTGGCGTGTACACGGATGCGGTGAGAAGGGGCCGCGCGATCGGCTTTCTTCCGCCTCGGCGAGCGCTCGCATGATAGCGGGAACGTCCCCCGATAATCGCCCGCATGAGTCTATCGTTCCTGTGGGTCAAGGCCCTCCACATCGTGTTCATCGCGAGTTGGTTTGCCGGCCTTTTCTATCTGCCGCGGCTGTTCGTGAACCTGTCCAACGTGCCGGCCGACAGCCATGCCGAGCGCGAGCGCCTGCTGATGATGGCGCGCAAGCTCTATCGCTTTACGAGCCTGCTGATGATCCCGGCGATCGCGCTCGGACTCGTCCTCTGGTGGTTCTACGATGTCGGCAAGGGACCGGGCCATTACTGGCTGCACGCCAAGTTCTTGCTCGTCGTCGGCGCGGTCGGCTACCACCATGCGTGTCGCTCGCTGCTGCGCAAGTTCGAGCAGTTCGCCAACGTGCGCAGCGAGCGCTGGTTTCGCGTCTTCAACGAATCGGCGGTGCTGCTGTTCGCCGCGATCGTCGTGCTGGTCGTCGTGAAGCCGTTCTGACGCCGGAGCGCTCACCCCGATGGCGCGCCACCGCAGCTCCGCCGTGCCGCTCTCTTGGCTGTACGTCGGACTAATCGTCTACGCGAGCCTCTATCCTTTCACCGGCTGGCGCGTTCCCGGCAATCCGCCGCTCGCCTTCCTGACCGCCCCGTGGTGGCACTGGTGGACCGGCTTCGACGTCGTCTCGAACCTGCTCGGCTACATGCCGCTCGGTGCGCTGGTCTTCGGCGCGCAGGTCCGCGGCGGCGCCTCGGTGCCAAGGAGCGTGCTGCTCGGCGTGCTGGCTGGCGCGCTGCTGTCGCTGGCGATGGAGACGACGCAGAACTTCCTGCCGCATCGGGTCGCCACCAACGTCGACCTCGGCCTCAACGTGATCGGCGCCGCGCTCGGCGCTGCACTCGGCGCGCTCGCCCATCGGCTCGGCGCGATCGAGCGCTGGCAGGCGGCGCGCGACCACTGGTTCATCCAACGCAGTGCCGGTGGGCTGGCGCTGCTGCTGCTCTGGCCGCTCGCGTTGCTGTTTCCGACTGCGGTGCCGTTCGGGCTCGGGCAGGTGCTGGCCCGGCTGCGCGACCAGGTGATCCAGTTGCTGCAAGGCACCGCCGCGCAAGCGTGGACTGAAGGCTGGCGCGCGGCCGGGCCGCCCGCGCCGCTCGGTCCGGCCGGCGAACTCGCGCTCATCGTGCTCGGGCTGCTGGCGCCATGCCTGGTCGCTTTCACGATCGCGCGGCCCGGCTGGCGGCGCGTCATGCTGGTGCTCGGTGCCGTCGCGCTCGGCTGTGCAGCTACCACCTTGTCGATTGCTCTGAATTTCGGCCCGGACCATGCGCTGGCCTGGGTCACCCCGCTCGGGCTGCAGGCGATCGCGATCGGCACGATCGCGGCGACCTTGCTGAGCCTGGTGCCACGACGAGTCGCCGCCGGGTTCGGGTTGATGGCGCTGACCGCGATGCTGATGCTGGTCGCGCGTGCACCGGCCGACCCCTATCAGGCGCAGAGCCTGCAGGCTTGGGAACAGGGCCGCTTCATCCGCTTCCACGGTGCGGTGCAATGGGTCGGCTGGATCTGGCCATATGCGACGCTGGCGTATCTGCTCGCGCGGCTCTCGGCTCGCGACGACACCTGATGGCTGGACGGGCATTGCCCCGCTTCTAGAATCCGCGAATGAGCTATTACGAGCGGCACATCTTCTTCTGCCTGAACCGGCGCGAAAACGGCGAGGCCAGCTGCGCCGAACACGATGCGGACTCGGCCTTCGCGCACTGCAAGTCACGCGTCAAGGCCGAAAAGCTGAATGGCCTGGGCAAGATCCGCGTCAACAAGGCGGGTTGCCTCGATCGCTGCGCGGGTGGACCGGTCGCCGTCGTGTATCCGGAGGCCGTCTGGTACACCTACGTCGACCACAGCGACATCGACGAAATCGTCGATTCGCACTTGAAGAACGGGCGTGTCGTCGAGCGGTTGCTGCTGCCGCCCGACGTCGGACGCTGACCACGCTGCACATCGATGTCGCCCCGCACCGTCGTGCAGCGGATCGTCGGCCCGGCCGGTTCGATCGAGTGCGCGATCGATGCGCCGGCAGGCGCCCCGCGCGGCCTGGCGGTGGTCTGCCATCCGCATCCGCAGTTCGGCGGCACGATGGACAACAAGGTGGTGCAGACGCTCGCGCGCGCCCTGCTGCAACTGGGCTGGCGCAGTGTGCGCTTCAACTTCCGCGGCATCGGCGCCTCGGCGGGAATCTGGGATGAGGGTCGGGGCGAGGTCGACGATGCACTCGCCGTGGTGACGGCGTTCCGCGCCGAGGCGGCCGGACCGCCGATCCCGCTGCTGCTGGCCGGTTTTTCGTTCGGCGGATATGTTGCCGCTGAAGCGGCGAGCCGCCTGCCCGACGGCGAGAAGCCGGAGCGGCTGGTGCTCGTCGGGCCGTCGACGCAAAAGCAGCAGGTGCCGCCGGTCCCGGCCGACACCGTGGTGATCCATGGCGAGACCGATGATGTCGTGCCGCTCTCTGCGACGCTGGACTGGGCCCGCCCGCAATCGATTCCGGTGATCGTCTTTCCCGGGGTTGGACATTTTTTCCATGGCCAACTCGGGCTGTTGAAGTCGGTCGTGATCCGACAGCTGCAGATGCCGGCTTGACGCCGAGAATCGAACCTGCGCGGAACGCGGGCCGCCGCCGCCGACTCGAACGGCGCGGCCCAATCCGCTGCCCGCGCTAATACCTGAACCGTTCTCTTTTTTTGCTCCTCCTTCGATGATGAAACGACTGCTCTCGATCCTCCTGGTCCTGTCGATGTCCGTCGCCGGCATGGCCGCTGCCCAGCCGATGCCGCCGGAAGTTGCGGCCAAGAGTTATGTGCTGCTCGACATGACCAGCAACCAGACGCTCGCTCAGCGCGACGCTGACACCTCGGTCGACCCCGCATCGCTGACCAAGCTGATGACGGCCTACGTCGTCTTCGCGGCGCTGCGCGACAAGAAGCTCGCCCTCGAACAGGAGCTGCCCGTCTCGAAGCGGGCCTGGAGCGAGCGCAAGGGCGGCGGCTCGCTGATGTTCATCGACACCACGATGACGCCGAAGGTCGACGAGCTGCTGCGCGGCATGATCGTGCAGAGCGGTAACGACGCCTCGGTCGTGCTGGCTGAAGCGGTTGGCGGGACGGTCGAGGAGTTCGTCGCGATGATGAATCGGCAGGCCCAGGCCATGGGTCTGAAGAACACCGCGTTCAAGAACGTAACCGGCCTGACCGAACCCGGCCACAAGAGCACCGCGCGCGACCTGGCGACAACAGCCGCCCGGATCATTCGCGACTTCCCCGAGTACTTTCCGTACTACTCGATCAAGGAATACAAGTACAACAACATCGCGCAGCCCAACCGCAATCTGCTGCTGCGCCGCGACCCGACGGTCGATGGCATGAAGACCGGCTACACGGAGGCCGCCGGCTACTGCCTGCTGGCCACGGCGCAACGCGAGTTTCCGAACCTCGGGCCGGGCGGCAACGGCGCCGGAAAGCGTCGCCTGCTGGCGGTGGTGTTGAACACGACGTCGATGGAAGCGCGCGCCAACGAGGCGCAGAAGCTCCTGAACTGGGGCTATCAAGCCTTCGACACGATGCGCCTATTCGACGATGGCAAGCCGATCGTCTCGCCTCCGATCTGGAAGGGACAGACAAACGAGGCGAAGCTCGGTGCCGCCGGCGGGGTCTTCGTCAGCGTGCCGAAGGGCGAGGGCGGCAAGCTGCAGAGCAAGGTCGAGCGCACCGATCCCCTGGTCGCGCCGCTCCAGAAGGGTCAGCGCGTCGGCACGATCAAGGTCACGACGGTCGGCGGCGCGCCGGTCATCGAGGTGCCGCTGGTCGCGCTCGAGCCGGTCGCCGAAGCCGGCATCTTCGGCAGGACCTGGGACGCCCTGCGTCTCTGGATCAAGTAAGCTGACCCGGGCGGACTCCAGCCATGCAACAGATTCCCGACACCCTGTGCTACCTGAACGGCGACTACGGCTCGTTGCGCGACGCCAAGGTCTCGGTCCTCGACCGCGGGTTCATATTCGGCGACGGCGTCTACGAGGTGGTTCCGGCCTACGGCGGCAAGCTGTTCCGATTCGACGAGCACATGGCGCGCCTCGCTCGCAGCCTCGGCAAGCTGCGGATCCCGAATCCGCTCAAGCCCGAGCAGTGGCTCGAGCGCTCGCGCCGGCTGGCGAGCGCGTTGATGGCGCAGGGCGGCGCGCCGGACCAGCTCGTCTACATCCAGGTCACGCGGGGCGTCGCATTGCGCGACCATGTGATGCCGCCAGACATCGAGCCGACCGTCTTCATGATGGCGAACGTGATGAAGCCGCCGTCGACGGAGCAGCGGCACCAGGGCGTTGCCTGCATGACGGCGCGCGACTTTCGCTGGGAGCGCGGCGACATCAAGAGCATCTCGCTGCTCGGCAACGTGCTGGCACGCCAGATGTCGGCTGACCACGGCGCGCTTGAGACGGTGATGTTCCGCGATGGCTTTCTCACCGAGGCGTCGGGCAGCAACGTCTGGGTGGTCCACGAAGGGGCAGTGCTCGGCCCGCCGAAGAGCGAGCACGTGCTGGAAGGCATCCGCTACGAGCTGATCCGTGAGCTCTGCGAGGAATGCGGCATCGCCTTCAACCTGCGCCAGATCTTGGAGGCCGACGTGCTCTCGGCCGACGAGCTGCTGCTGAGCTCGGCCACCAAAGAAGTCCTGCCGGTCACCAGCCTTGATGGTGCGGCTGTTGGCCACGGCGCAATGCGCGGCAAGCCGGGGCCGGTTTATGCACGGCTCTATGAGGCATACCAGAGCGCGAAGGCGACCCAGTCGATCTGAGCGCCGATGCGGCGGGTGCCTCTCCGGCGCGAGGATTGAGACTGCAGGAAGCGCCCATAGATGTCGAGGATGAACCTCACCATGCACGACATTCCTGCCGATCAATCGCTGATCGAGTACCCGTCGGCCTTTCCGATCAAGGTGATGGGCGCCAACGTCGATGGCTTCGCCGACGCGGTGATTGCGGTCGCCCAGCGCTTCGACCCCTTGCTGAATCCGGACGAGGTCGAAAGCCGCTTGAGCAAGGCCGGCAAGTACCGCAGCCTGACCGTGACGATCACGGCGACCAGTCGCGAACAGCTCGACGAGTTGTACCGGACGCTGTCGACGCACCCGATGGTGAAAGTCGTCCTGTAGCCATGCAGGCCGGAGCGGATGTCGCAAGCCACCGCTCCGGTGCATCTCCGCCTGAAGCGAGCGACCTGGCCGACATGGCGCTCGCAGATCCGCCCGGTACCGTCGGCCCGGCAAGGCTGCGTGCGGTCGGCCAAATCGACTGCGCCCAGGCGATCGCGGCGATGCAGGAATTCACCGAACGGCGCCAGCCGGACACGACCGACGAGATCTGGCTCTGCGAGCATCCGCCGGTCTACACCCTCGGCCTGGCTGGCGATCCGGCGCACATCCTGTCGGCGGGAGGCATCCCGGTGCTGCGCACTAACCGGGGCGGGCAGGTCACGTACCACGGCCCCGGCCAGGTGGTCGCCTATCCGCTCGTCGACCTGCGGCGGCTCGGCCTCTACGTCAAGGAATACGTCCATCGGCTCGAGCAGGCGCTGATCCGAACGCTCGAGGCATACGGCGTCACCGGCCACCGCGTGGCGGGTGCACCCGGCATCTATGTGCGCACCGACGACCCGTTCGGCCATGCGGCGCTCGACCCGCACAGCCTGGCCGAACGGCATGCGGATCGGGACGCAGGTCCCTCCTTCGACCGCCTCGCCAAGATTGCCGCGCTCGGCATCAAGGTGAGCCGTCACTGCACCTACCACGGCGTCGCCCTCAACGTCGCGATGGACCTGCGGCCGTTCTCCGGCATCGACGCCTGCGGCTATGTCGGGCTCGAAACGGTGGATCTTTCTACAATCGGCGTCCAGGCCGAAGTCGGCGACGTCGCCGAGGTTCTCGGCAACAAGCTGCGGGCCTTTCTGAGCCCTTGACGGAGCACCCGGTGCAGGTTCCCCCCGATACGCCGATCTACGACCCGCGCGCCAAGCAGAAGGCCGAGGCCAAGACCGCGCGCATCCCGATCAAGATCGTCGCCGCCGAGACGCTGAAGAAGCCGGACTGGATCCGCGTCAAGGCCGGCTCCGCTACGGGCCGCTTCTACGAGATCAAAAAGATCCTGCGCGAACACCGGCTGCACACGGTGTGCGAGGAGGCGAGCTGCCCGAACATCGGCGAGTGCTTCGGCAACGGCACCGCGACGTTCATGATCATGGGCGACAAGTGCACGCGGCGCTGCCCGTTCTGCGACGTCGGCCATGGCCGTCCTGATCCGCTCGATGCCGAAGAACCGGAGAACCTCGCGCGCACGATCGCGGCGTTGCGCCTGAAATACGTCGTCATCACCAGCGTCGATCGCGACGACCTGCGCGACGGCGGGGCCGCCCACTTCGTCGCGTGCATCCAGCGCACCCGAGAGCTGTCGCCGGCCACGCGGATCGAGATCCTGACGCCCGATTTCCGCGGCCGGATGGATCGCGCTCTCGAGATTCTGCAGACGGCTCGGCCCGACGTGATGAACCACAACCTCGAAACCGCGCCGCGCCTTTACAAGGAAGCGCGGCCCGGTTCCGACTATGCGTGGTCGCTGAGCCTGCTGAAGCGCTTCAAGGCGTTCGCGCCGGAGGTGCCGACCAAGAGCGGCCTGATGGTCGGGCTCGGCGAGACCGATGACGAGATCCTCACGGTGATGCGCGACATGCGCGCGCACGACATCGACATGCTGACGATCGGCCAGTACCTGGCGCCGAGCAGCCACCATTTGCCGGTTCGGCGCTACGTCCATCCGGACACGTTCCGGATGTACGAGCGCGAGGCGGCGGCGATGGGCTTCACGCATGCCGCCGTCGGCGCGATGGTGCGGTCGAGCTACCACGCCGACCAGCAAGCCCATGCGGCCGGCGTGGCCGACGCCCTGAACTGAGCTTGCCGACCGGCCTTGCTCCCGCCGCTGCGGACACGCTCCGCTGCGGCAACTGCAGCGGCGAGATGCGACGCCTTTCGCTCGATGGCCACTACGGCCAGCGGGTCGAGATCGATCGCTGCGGACGGTGTCACCTGGTCTGGTTCGATAGCGTCGAGTCGGTGCGCCTGGCCGGCACCGGCATGTTGGCGTTGCTGCGCGACCTGTCCGAAGCGCAGCGCGAGCCGCACAGCACATTGAAGGCGGAGGCGCGCTGTCCGCGCTGCAGCACCGGCTTGAAGCCGGTTCACAACCGTTCGCGCTGGGGCCCGACCTTGCAGCTCGAATGCCGGGCGCGCCACGGTGCGTACCAGACCTTCGCGCAGTTCCTGTCGGAGAAGGGACTGATCCGTCGCCTGGGCTCTGCCGATCGGGCCGCGCTGCGGGCGCGCAGCATCGGCCTCGCGTGCCCGAACTGCGGTGCTGCATTGGGCAACGACGACGAGCGCTGCACCTACTGCGACAGCTTGCCGGGCATGGTCGATGTGGCGCGGCTGGCCCATGCGCTGGACCCGGAAGGCGCGACCGAGGCCTTGCGCGTCCACGGCATTGCGCCGCAGCACGCGTCACTGCATTGCCTCGCCTGCGGCGGCGCGTTGCCGACCGGCCTCTCGGCGAGCTGCACGCAGTGCGGAGCGACGCTTGCGGTGGCCCAGCTGCGCGACGCGGTCGCTGCCGTCGGCACGCTGGAAGAAGCACTGCGCGCGCACGCGCGCTCGCCGGCGCCGCACGTCAAGGCGCGTCGGCTCGCTGAGCTCGACGGCGACCTGGGGCGTCGGCGCGAGTGGGTGCGCCAGATGGAAGCCGAGACCGAGCAGCGGCGCGGGCGCAGCGGCGATGCCGACTTCTTTGCTGATCTCCGTGAGCGGCCGTGGACGCTTGCTTTCGCGACCGCGCTCGCGCTCTTCGCGTGGTTCGTGCTTCGATGACGGCGGTCTCGCGCACGGCACGTCGGTGACGGCGGCCAACCTCTACGCGCTCGGCGCCATCGCGCTCTGGGCCACGCTGGCATCGCTCGGCGTCGCGCTGTCGCATCTGCCGCCGTTCCTGCTGACCGGCGTCGCGCTGCTCGTCGGCAGCGTCGCCTCGTGGCCCTGGTACCGGCAGTGGCGGATTCCGCTCTCGACCGTCGCGCTCGGTGTCTACGGCCTGTTCGGCTATCACTTCCTGCTCTTCATCGCGCTGCGCCATGCGCCGGCGGTCGAGGCGAATCTCGTCAACTACCTGTGGCCGCTCTTCATCGTCGTGCTGGCGCCGGCGATCCTGCCGAACGTCCGTCGACGGCCCTCGCACATCGTGGCAGCGGCGATCGGCTTCGGCGGCGCCACGCTCGCGATCGTCGGCGGGCGCGAACTCAGCGGCGGCTTCTCATGGGGTTATTTCGCCGCGCTGGCGTCGGCGCTGATCTGGGCCACCTATTCGCTGCTGACCCGGCGCGTCGCGCACTTTCCGACCGCGGCGATCGGGTTGTTCGGCCTCGTCTCCGGCCTGCTGGCGCTGGTCTGCCACGCGGTCCTCGAACCGTCGGTCGAGATCGGCCTGCGCGACGTGTTGCTGATCGCGCTGATCGGCTTCGGGCCGCTAGGCGCGGCGTTCTACTTGTGGGATGCCGCACTCAAACGTGGCGATCCCAGCACGATCGGAATCCTCAGCTATCTGACGCCACTGGCTTCAACGCTGCTGTTGATCCTGACCAGCGATCGGCAACCGACCGTCTGGATCGCGGCGGCCGCGGTCCTGATCGTCGGCGCGGCGGTGGTCGGCATGCGGGCCCGGTAAGGCCAGTCCCGCCGCTCAGGACTCGGCGAGGAGCTGGTCGACCAGTTTGTGCAGGGCCACAAAGTCGGGCTCGCCGACATAGCGCTTGACGATCTCGCCGCGCTTGTTGACCAGCACGCTGGTGGGGGTCAGCTGGACGTTGCCGAAGCTCTTCGCGATGCCGCCGGTGTTGTCGATGGCAACCCCGAACGGGAGCTTGCGCGACTCGGCGAAGTTGATCACGTAGGCCGGCGGGTCGTAGCTCATCGCGACGGCCAGCGTGTCGTAGCCGCGCGCCTTGAACTTCTCGTGCGTCGCGACGATCTGCGGCATCTCGTGGACGCAGGTCGTGCAGCTGGTGGCCCAGAAGTTGATCAGGACGACCTTGCCCTTCAGCTGGTCGGTGGTCGAGCGGGTGCCATCGAGCAAGGTGTACCCGACCCGCGGCACCGGCTGATTCGAGCCCACGCCTTGAAACACCAGATAGCCTCCCACGACGAGTGCGGCGGCGACAATCAGGGCGGCGAGGGGGCGAGCGGATTTCATCGGAGAATTTCCATGCAGCGTCGAAATTTTACGTCAGGCCTCTGTTCCGCCGTGGCACTGGCCGCATGGGGCAGCGCGTCCACGACGGCGCATGCCCAGGCGGTCACCGAAAGCGAGGCCGCCAGCGGCATCCGCGCGGCGCTCGAACGCGGTGCGGGCGCCGCGGTCCAGCTGCTCGGACGAACGGATGGATTCCTCGGCAATCCGAAAGTTCGAATTCCGCTGCCCGGCTTCCTCAACGATGCGTCCAAGCTGCTGAAGCTGACCGGCCAGCAGCGCCGCGTCGACGAGCTGATCACCGCGATGAATCGCGCGGCCGAGCAGGCCGTGCCGGAGGCAAGGACCTTGCTCGTCAATGCAGTGCGTTCGATGAGCGTCGAGGACGGACGCCGGATCCTCACCGGCGGCGACGATTCGGCGACGCGCTTCTTCGCCGACAAGACGCGCACGCCGCTGACCGCGCGCTTTTTGCCGATCATCGCGAAGGCGACCGATCGTGTCGCGCTGGCCGACAAGTACAACGCGCTGGCCGGCAAGGCGGCGGGTGTTGGCCTGATGAGCGAAAAGGACGCCAACCTTGAGCAGTACGTCACCGGCAAGGCGCTCGACGGGCTGTATCTGACGATCGGCGAGGAGGAGCGGAAGATCCGCCAGGATCCGGTCGGCACCGGGAGCGCGATCCTCAAGAAGGTGTTCGGCTCGCTGCGCTGAGGCGTCGCGCCGGTCGATGCCGATCGCATCGACGGCAAGCTGGGTCAGAGGCTCTTCGAGAGCTCGAACATCAGGGCGGGTGCGAGCGAAGTCGCGATCACCGCGCGGCCGACCCGCGCCGAGGTGGCGCCGTTCAGCCCGGACATCTCGAACGTGGCGCCGTCCTCGACGATCTCGATGAAGACGAAGTCCGGCACCTCGTCGAGGATCTCGGCGCGGAACGCCGCATAGCGCTCGCCCAGTTGCGCCGACTCGACGATGACAGCGTGCGGCAGGCCTTCCTTGCAGAAGTCGGCGGCTTCCTTCACCGAGCCGACGAAATCCATCAGCAGGTTCATGTTCTTCAGCGCCTCCCGAACCTCGACCCGAAGATCGCGCCGCGAAGAGACGACGAGGACGTGGCTGCCGGCCAGCGCCTTGGAATTCGTCGAGGCCGCCTCGTCGTCGAGCTCGGTCGCGGTCACGCCCTGCACCTGGTCGGTGACCGTGCGTGGGAACTCGAGCGCCAGATGGGTAACGCCGTCTGCATCGCGGCGGTCGACAACCAGGCCCATGGTCCATGCAGTCTGCTCGAGCAGTCGCCAGATCAGCGAATCGAGGTTCTGCTGCGCATGCGAGCGGGCCAGGTCGCCCGGGTCGTCGGCCAGGCGGTGTGCGAAGCGGCAAACCACGCGGGCGTGGACCGGCCACGGCTTGAAGTCGATCGAGAACTCGATGAAGGATTGGGCATTGGCTAGCGCCCAGTCGACCGTCGTGTTGAGCAGGCTGAACAGCAGCGACGCATCGACGATCACGTCGGCCGGCTTCAAGGCGGGCTTCAGCTTCACGCCTCGTGCCTGCGTTTCGCGCGCGCGATGCGCGAGCACGCCATTCAGCGCATCGGCAAGCTGGAGCCGCTCTTGCGACTGGCGCACCCGCCCTGACGCGAACCGCGTCAGCTGCTGTCCGACGATGCCGACCTGGCGCGCCTGTTCGACCTCTTCGCGCAACGCGCGCAGACCGGCGCGATCGATCTTGCCGGTGGCGACCAGCGCGTGGATGCGTTCAAGTGCGGCCGTCAGCGGCGACGCGATCTCGGCGCCGATCTCCGAGACGAGCGCGTGCCAGCGCTCTGCATTGCGGCGCTCGACCTCGGCGGATCCCACCGTATGAGTGGAGGCGTTCGACATGGATTTCTGGGGGGTGTTCCCGCTCATGCGGCTGGGCGCGTCGACAAACATGTCCGTGCTGGAGGTGATGGGCAGTGGAGGGAAAGACGAGGGCTGCGCGTGAAGGGGCGGGAGTCGAACGGGCCTCGGCAGAGTGTGCGAAGTGTCCCCGCCCGCCCGTTGTTTCGCCAGAGGCGAATCACGCTTGCGAAGCCCGGCAGCCGAATAAATCACGCTTTGTCGAACGTCTGTTTCGACGGTGCGCGCCGGGGTTTCGCAGACCGCGCGAGATCCTCTTAGAGCTCTGGCTACGCAAGCGCCACCAGCTGCCGAACCAGCGCGTCAGGAGCGCTGATCATCGGGTCGTGACCGGTCGCCATTTCGAGGAACGTCCAGCCCGCGTCACGGCGGACGCGAGCGCGCGATGCATCGATGGTCGGCAGTGCCGGTGACGTGCAGCTGATGAAGGTGCGCGGCAGCGCGCCGATCCGCTCGGCGTCGAACTCGAGCGGCGTGTCGTAGACGCCGCCCGGGTGCGGCGTCTGCCGGCGCGCGACCCAGGCAGCGTCGTCTCCGCTCAGCCCGTAGACCGCCGGATCGGGGGGTGCCAGCGTGCCGTTCTCGGCGATGGCCTGGCGCCGTGCGGTGCGCGTCGCTTCGTCATGCAATGACGACCAGCTCTCACCGGGCAGCGGCACCGCTGCATCCAGGTAGACCAAGTGCCGCAACCGCCGCATCGATCGCTGCGCGACGCCGGTGATCACGACACCCGCGTAACTGTGTCCGACCAGGACGGCATCGAGGAGCTCCTCGGCCTCGATCACGTTGACGACGTCGGCGATGTGGGTGTGGAGCGTGACGGCCTGCGGCGGCAGGTGGGCCCGTTCGCCGACGCCGCTCAGCGAGACGGCAAAGGCGCGATGGCCGGCCGACCAGAGCAGCGGAAGAACCCGCCTCCAGCACCAGGCGCCGTGCCACGCACCGTGGACCAGCACGAAATCGGCCATCGTTAGCGCCTCAGATTGCGCCGTATGCGCGGAGGGCCGCGATCTCGTCCGGCGTGAGGCCGAACTCGGCCAGCACGACCTCGGTGTCGGCACCGAGCAGCGGCGGCGCGAGCCGATATTGGACTGGTGTCTTCGAAAGCTTTATCGGGCTGGCGACCAGGCGCACAGGGCCCGCCCGCGGATGGGACATCTCGACCGTCATCTGGCGCGCCTGCACGTGCGGATCGGCGAAGACCTCTGACAGATCGTTGATCGGACCGCAGGGAACCTTGGCCTGTTCGAGGGCGCTGAGCCAGTCCTGGCGCGGGCGGCGCTTCATCTCGGCCGCGAGCAACGGGACCAGGATCGACCGGTTGCGCACGCGGTTGGCATTGCGAACGAAGCGCGGATCGGTCGCCAGTTCGGGGCGGCCCGCAACCCGGCAGAAGCGCGCGTATTGGCCATCGTTGCCCACCGCGAGGATGACATGGCCGTCGGCCACTTCGAACACCTGGTACGGCACGATGTTCTGGTGCGCATTGCCGGCGCGCTGCGGTGCCACGCCGGTCGTCAAGTAGCCGGCGCCAAGATTGGCCAGCATCGCGACCTGGCTGTCGAGCAGCGCCATGTCGATCGCCTGCCCCTGGCCGGTGAGGTCCCGGTGGCGCAGCGCGGCAAGGATCGCCGTGGTCGCATAAAGGCCGGTGAACAAATCCGCCACCGCGACGCCGACCTTCTGGGGACCTCCGCCGGGCGCGTCGTCGGCGATCTCGTGACGGCCCGGCCCGGTCACGCTCATCAGGCCGCCCATGCCCTGGATCGCGTAGTCATACCCGGCACGCTCGCGATACGGGCCGGTCTGCCCGAATCCGGTCACCGAGCAATAGACGAGTCTCGGATTGAGCGCTAGCAATGAAGTGGCGTCGAGGCCGAAGCGCGCCATGTCGCCGACCTTGTAGTTCTCGACGAAGACGTCGCAGTGCTCGACCATCCGGCGGATCAGCGCCTGGCCCGCGCTGCTTGCAAGGTCGACGGTGACGGACCGCTTGTTGCGATTCGTGCCAAGGTAGTACGCGGAGTCCGATGTGTCGGCGCCGGAGCGGTCCTTCAGGAACGGTGGGCCCCAGGTCCGGGTGTCATCGCCGCCGGGATGATCGGGGCCGGGCGGCCGTTCGATCTTGATGACATCGGCGCCGAGATCAGCGAGGGTCTGGGTGCACCACGGGCCGGCGAGGACGCGGGACAGATCGAGCACGCGGATGCCGGCGAGTGCCTGTGCGTCGGCCTTCGGGGGGGCGCTGGACATGACGAATTGTGCGGCACTCAACGGCGTTGCCCTCGGCGCGAGGTTCGCGAGGCGCCGGGATAATCCCCCGAATGGAGCGGACGATCATGCGATGCGCGATGCCGCTGCTGGCGGCGCTCGCGGCGTGCTCGCCGCCATTCGACTGGCGCGAGGTGCGGGTCGATGAGGCGACCTTGCGAGCACAGTTCCCATGTCGGCCGGAGCGGCGCGTTCGTGAGGTGCCGATCGAGGGCACGCCGCTGCGCATGGAGATGGTCACCTGCTCGACAGAAGGAATCACGTTCGCAGCCAGCCATTTCGCGGTTCGCGATCCGGCGGGGGTCTCGGCGGCGATCGATGCGGTCAAGGCAGCATTGGTGGCCAACCTGGGCGGGGCCGCGCCGAAAACATCTGCATTTCAGCTGGCCGGCATGACCCCGAACCCCTCGACGGCTCGACTCGAAGTGACTGGCCGCCGGCCCGATGGGGAGGCGGTGGACCTGCATACCGCCTTTTTCACGCGCGGGTTGCGGATCTACCAGCTGAGCGTGCTCGGCAAGGCGCCGCCGCCGCAGGTCGTGGACACGTTCTTCGCCGGACTGGTTTTTCGATGACCGGTCCGGCGGCGGAGGAACAACCCGAACCGATGTCGACGGGGCTTGCGCTGTGGCTCTTTCTGAGCTTCGCCTTCGCCTATTTCTTCTCGGCCCTGTTGCGAGGCGTCACGGCGACGCTGGCACCGAACTTCAGCGCCGAGCTCGGCCTGAGCGCCAGCCACCTCGGCCTGCTGGCAGGGGCCTTCTTCGGCGGCTTTGCTGTGACGCAGTTGCCGCTCGGTAGCGCGCTCGATCGCTACGGGCCGAGACGTGTGATGCTGGTGCTGTTGATTGCAGCGGTGCTCGGCTGCGTGGCCTTCGCCTCGGCGCACAACTTTGCCGGGCTGACGGCCGCGCGTGCCCTGATCGGCGCCGGCGTCAGCGCCTGCCTGATGGCTCCGATGACGGCGTTCCGGCGGCGTTTCAGCGCCGTGGCGCAGATGCGCGCCAATTCCTGGATGCTGATGACCGGCTCGCTCGGCATGGTCGCGTCGACTCTGCCGGTGCAGTGGCTGCTTCCGATCGTCGGCTGGCGTGGGCTGTTCTGGCTGGTCGCGGCTGCGCTGGCGTTCGCGGCGCTGGCCATCGCCTGGAAGGTGCCGGTCGACCTGCCGGCCGCGCCGCGCGCGTCGGATCAACGACCGGCCGGCTACCTCGAGATCTTCCGCCACCCGACGTTCCAGCGCTTTGCGCCGCTCGGCTTCTTCAGCTATGGCGGGATGATCGGCATCCAGTCGCTGTGGGCCGGCCCATGGCTGGTCAACGTGGCCGGCCGCACCCCGGTGCAGGCGGCCGGCGGGCTGTTTCTGCTCAACGTCTCGATGCTCCTGGCCTTCATGAGCTGGGGAATCGTCGTCCCGCGGCTGTATGCGGCCGGCTGGACGGCGCAACGCCTCGTTTCGGCGGGCCTTCCGATCGCGATGGCGGCGCTCGGGCTGGCGTTGTTTCTCGGCGCGGAAGCTGGTGCCGCGAACTGGGCCGCGTTCTGCGTCGCCAGCACCGTCAGCGCGCTGGCGCAGCCGGCCGTCGGGCAGGCCTTCCCGGCACATCTGGCCGGCCGTGCCTTATCGGCCTACAACCTTGTGATCTTTGCCGGCGTCTTCGTCCTGCAATGGGGAATCGGCATCGCCATCGACCTGTTGATTGGGGCCGGCTGGGACACCCTGTCGGCGTATCGCGGTGCCTTTGCGTTGTTGGGATGCTGCTGTGCGCTGTCCTACCTGTGGTTTTTGTGGCGGGACGACCGCGCGGCGAGCGTGAAACTCAATTCCACCTCACGAACTGCCGATAATTCGCCGCCATGCCCGGATTGATGATCATCGCGCACGCGCCGCTCGCATCGTCGCTGAAGCAGGTCGCGCAGCATGCCTTTCCGGACTGCAGTTGTGCGCTCGAGGCGCTCGACGTTGCCGCGGAGACGCCGGTCGAGGTGATCGAGGCGCATGCCCGCGAGATGCTGGCGCGGGTCCGCAATCCCGAGGCCATCGTGTTCACCGATGTCTTCGGGGCGACGCCCTGCAACATCGCGCAGCGGCTTGCCGACGGCGTGCAAGTCAAAGTGGTCGCCGGGGTCAACGTGCCGATGTTGTGGCGATCGTTGTGCTACGCCTCCGAGGGTCTCGATGCGGTGGTCACCCGTGCGATGGCCGGCGCAATGCAAGGCGTGATGCAAGTGGCGACGACACGGCCGCAGACCCAGGCCGCCAAACATGCAGGACATGATCCGAACGACCATCAGAGTCAGCAATAAGCTGGGATTACATGCGCGGGCATCCGCGAAGTTGACCAAGCTGGCCAGCACCTTTCAGAGCGAGGTCGCCCTCAGCCGCAACGGCCGGCGGGTCAACGCCAAGAGCATCATGGGCGTCATGATGCTGGCCGCCGGGATCGGCAGCGATGTCGAACTCGAGGCAGAGGGCGCGGACGAGGATGCTGCGGTCAAGGCGCTGACGGCGCTGTTCGACGAGAAGTTCGGCGAAGGCCAGTAGACAGGCACGTCGAGAAAGCGCCTCTCAGCGACGGCTTTTCCGATCGATGCAGGGGCCTCGCGCATGCGCGTTATCCGCGCAAGTTCGTATGTCGACCGGAGCACCTGCACTGCTAGCATCGGCCCATGAGTTTCCAGGTGTTCGGCCTGCCCGTCTCTCGCGGTGTCGCGATCGGTCGCGCGGTGCTTGTCGCATCGAGCCGGGTCGACGTCGCTCACTACTTCATCGCCGAAGCACGCATAGAGGCGGAAATCGACCGCTTGCGGGTCGCGCGCGATGTGGTGGCCACTGAACTGAGCACGCTAAAGCGCGACCTTCCGATCGAGGCGCCGGCTGAGCTTTCGGCGCTGCTCGACGTGCATCTGATGCTGCTTCATGACGACACGTTGACGGGCGCGACCAAGCAGTGGATTTCCGTTCGTCACTACAACGCCGAATGGGCCTTGTCAGCGCAGTTGGAGGTCCTGGCTCGCCAATTCGACGAAATGGAGGACGAGTACCTGCGAGAGCGCAAGGCTGATCTTGAACAAGTGGTCGAACGTCTTCTACGGGCAATGAAGCGCGGTTCTGCATCGGGTTTCCCGCCGCCTGGGGCGGCTGCCTCACGCGACATCGGTAGCGAGGATCCGCTGGTGCTCGTCGCGAACGACATCGCGCCGGCCGACATGCTGCAGTTCAAGCGCAGCGTGTTTACCGGGTTCATCACCGACGTCGGTGGGAAGACGTCACACACGGCGATCGTCGCCCGCAGCATGGACATCCCTGCTGTGGTGGGCGCCCGCGAGGCCAGCCGGCTGATCCGCCAAGATGACTGGGTCATCATTGACGGTGATGCCGGCATCGTGATCGTCGATCCGTCCTTGGTGGTGTTGGAGGAGTATCGCCTTCGACAACGTCAGCGCGAGCAGAAGCGAGAGCGCCTGTCGAAGCTGCGTGACACGCCAGCGGTCACGCTCGATGGCCAGCCGGTCGACCTGCTGGCCAACATCGAACTGCCTGCGGATGCGCATGCAGCGCTCGAGGCCGGCGCTGTCGGCATCGGCCTGTTTCGAAGCGAGTTTCTTTTCATGAACCGGGCAGGGGATCTGCCCGGTGAAGACGAGCAATTCGAGGCCTACCGAAGCGCTGTCGAAGCGATGAAAGGCCTGCCGGTCACGATCCGCACCGTGGATATCGGCGCGGACAAGCCGCTCGACCGGATGTCAGTGAACGAGTTGCGTCACGAGCACGCGCTCAATCCGGCATTGGGGCTGCGCGCCATTCGCTGGAGTCTGTCGGAGCCGGGGATGTTTCGCCAGCAGTTGCGTGCGATTCTCAGGGCCAGCGCATACGGCAACGTGAGGCTGCTCATCCCGATGGTGTCGCATGTCAGCGAGATGCAGCACACATTCGAAGCGCTGGCCAAGGCGAAGCAGCAGTTGGCTGATTCTGGTCGGCGCTTCGCCGACGTCAAGGTCGGCGCGATGATCGAGGTTCCGGCGGCTGCTCTCGTGATTTCCGCGTTCCTCCGACACTTCGACTTCGTCTCGGTCGGGACCAACGATTTGATTCAGTACACGCTGGCGATCGACCGTGCCGACGAAGCCGTCTCGCACCTTTACAACCCGTGGCATCCGGCGGTTCTTCAGTTGCTCGCGCGCGCTATCGCGCAGGCGCGTCTCGTGGGCAAGGACGTCAGCGTCTGCGGCGAGATGGCCGGGGATCCGGCCTTCACCGAACTGCTGCTTGCGATGGGTCTCCGCGCGTTCTCGATGCACCCATCACAGATCGCGGCCATTAAACAGCAGATCATCCGGGCCGACGCCCAGCAGTGGGCTTCGCGCCTCGAGTGCGTGCTCAAGG
>Ga0207650_10000276_pt1 | contig 53717 bp, 40 predicted proteins | sample KBSS63metaG_FD_184325 | JGI IMG/M metagenome (GOLD analysis project Ga0207650, IMG submission 184325) | Switchgrass rhizosphere microbial communities from Kellogg Biological Station, Michigan, USA - KBS S6-3 metaG (SPAdes) (version 2) | ecosystem: Host-associated > Plants > Roots > Rhizosphere...
GAATTTCTTGACGACCATAGAGCATTGGAACCACCTGATCCCATCCCGAACTCAGTAGTGAAACGATGCATCGCCGATGGTAGTGTGGGGTTTCCCCATGTGAGAGTAGGTCATCGTCAAGATTAAATTCCAAAACCCCTGTTTGCTAACGCAGACAGGGGTTTTGTTTTGGGCGCTCGGAAAGTGCAAGAAGCTCATCAGAGCGACCTTCAATGCTAAAGTCCTTTCCTCGATTTAGCTTTTCCCAAGGAAGCCGTTATGCCGGATGCGACGTCACTCAGCGCTGGATTCATGGTGGTTCACGGCAATCGCCTGGACGAACTGCGCAGCTTGGTGGTGAGTTGGATGCGCCGTTACCCTCTGGCGCCCCTGGAAAACGAAATCGCGTTGGTACAAAGCAACGGCATTGCTCAATGGCTCAAGTTGGCCCTGGCGGAAGACCCGCAAGAGGACGATATGGGCGGCTGCGGCATCGCCGCCGCCATCGACGTGCAACTTCCCGGCAGCTTCATGTGGCAGCTCTATCGCATGGTCTTGGGACGTGACGAAATCCCCCCCAAGTCTCTGCTCGATAAAGCTCCACTCACATGGCGCTTGATGCGCTTGCTTCCGGAACTCATCGATCGACCGCATTTCGAGCCATTACAACGCTTTTTGACCCACGACACGGATCTACGTAAACGCTACCAACTGGCGGAGCGCCTGGCCGACTTGTTCGACCAATATCAGGTCTACCGCGCCGACTGGCTGGAAGACTGGGCTGCCGGTCGCCACCAATTGCGCAACGGTCGAGGCGAACCCAAGCCACTCAACCCCTCCAACTGCTGGCAAGCTGAGTTATGGCGCGCATTGCTACTGGATGTAGGGGCAGAGGGCATGGCCCAAAGCCGGGCCGGTGTTCATCAGCGCTTCATCGAACGCATCAATGCCCTTGCGCAAGCACCTAATGGGCTGCCTTCGCGGGTGATCGTTTTCGGGATTTCTTCCCTGCCTGCCCAAGCGCTCGAAGCCCTTGCCGGACTCGCCCGTTTCAGCCAAGTCCTGCTGTGCGTGCACAACCCTTGTCGCCATCATTGGTCCGACATCGTTGCCGACAAAGACCTACTGCGTAACGAATACAAACGCCAAGCGCGCAAAGCTGGCATGCCGCTCACGCTCGATTCACAGACCCTGCACCAGCACGCCCACCCGTTACTCGCTGCCTGGGGCAAGCAAGGCCGCGACTACATCAGCCTGCTGGACAGTTATGACGACCCCAACAGTTACCGCGCAGCCTTCCACGACGGTCGCATCGACCTGTTCAGCGACAGCGTCCCCACCACACTGCTCAACCAACTCCAGGACGATATCCTCGAGCTACGCCCACTCAATGAGACGCGTGAGCGATGGGCTGCTGTCGATCTGCAACGTGATACGTCAATCCGCTTCCACATTGCCCACAGCGCTCAACGCGAAGTGGAAATTCTCCACGACCAATTGCTTCAACGCTTCAGCGACGATCCGGCACTGCGCCCCCGCGACATCATCGTCATGGTCCCCGATGTCGACAGCTACGCGCCGCATATTCGCGCCGTGTTCGGCCAGTTGGAAAGAAGCGACTCCCGCTTCATCCCCTTCACCCTTACCGATCAAGGCCAGCGTGGCCGCGACCCGCTGCTGATCGCCGTTGAACACCTGCTCAAACTCCCTGACAGCCGCTTCCCCGTCAGCGAAATTCTTGACCTGCTCGACGTTCCCGCGCTGCGCGAACGTTTCGCCATCAAGGAGCGCGACCTGCCCACGCTGCACCGCTGGATCGAAGGCGCCGGCATTCGTTGGGGCCTCAACGCCGAACAACGTGCCGGCCTCGGTCTGCCGGTAGACCTGGAGCAGAACAGCTGGCGATTTGGCCTGCGTCGTATGCTGTTGGGGTACGCCGTCGGCACCGGTGCCGCTTGCAACGGCATTGAACCCTACGATGAAATCGGGGGCCTCGACGCGGCGTTGATTGGCCCCTTGGTCGCTCTGCTCGACGCATTGCATGACGCGCATCAAGCGCTCTCCCAACCGGCCGCGCCCCAAGAGTGGGGCGAACGTCTACGACGATTGATGCAACTTTTCTTCCTGCCCAGCAGCGAGCACGACGACTACCTGCTCGGCCAACTCGAACAACTCCGGGAAACGTGGCTGGAAACCTGCGAGTCCGTTGGCCTGCAGGACCAATTACCTCTCACTGTAGTGCGCGAAGCCTGGCTGGCCGGTCTCGATCAAGGCCGCTTGTCCCAGCGTTTCCTCGCCGGTGCTGTCAATTTTTGTACCCTGATGCCTATGCGAGCGATCCCGTTCAAGCTCGTTTGCCTGCTCGGCATGAACGACGGCGACTACCCTCGCGCGCAACCGCCGCTGGATTTCGACCTGATGGGCAGCGACTACCGCCCCGGTGATCGTTCACGCCGCGAAGACGACCGCTACCTGCTACTCGAAGCCTTGCTGTCCGCCCGCGATCAGCTCTATATCAGTTGGGTGGGCCGCAGCATCCGCGACAATAGCGAGCGCCCCGCATCAGTACTGATCGGCCAACTGCGCGATCATATCGCCAGCGGCTGGCATAACGCACAAGCAACCCCCCTAGTGGAGGCGATGACCCAGGAACACCCTCTTCAACCTTTCAGCGCCCGCTATTTCCACGAAGACGACCCGCTGTTCAGTTATGCCCGCGAGTGGCAATTGCTCCACCAAACGGCCGACGCCGTGGTTAATGCAGATGAGCTGGCGCAGCACCACCAGGAGGAACCGCTGAGCCTTGGCCAGCTACAAGACTTCCTGCGCAACCCGGTCAAACACTTCTTCAGCCAGCGCCTCAAGGTATTTTTCGAAGCTGCCGAAGTGCCTTTGGCTGATGAAGAACCCTTCGTCCTCGATGCATTGCAACGCTACAGCTTGAGTGACAGCCTGTTGAACGCCGCGCTGTCACAGCCGGCTCAGCTCGACCAAGCCCTCAACGCCCAGGCCTTGCGTTTGCAAGGCAGCGGTCTGTTGCCCATGGTCGGTTTCGGCGAGTGCCTGCGCAACGAACTGATCGAGCCTTTGCCCGACCTGCTACAGCGCTACCACCAATTACTGGCCCTCTGGCCAACCCCGCATCCCGGTGCCGAACCGATCAGTTTCGAGCATCAAGGCATTGCGCTGGAGGGCTGGATCAGTGGGCTGCATCGACGCAGTGATGGCGGGTTGCTAAGCATCACCACCATCCCCAACAGCATTGGCTCGGTCAAAACGCGCAAGTGGCATCGCCTGATCCGTCCGTGGGTCAATCACCTGGTGGCGTGTGCCTGCGGTCTGCCGCTGAGCACCGGTCTGGTGGCCAGCGACGACACCTTGCTGCTGGCCCCGCTGGATAAAGCCGCCGCCCGGGAAACCCTCGGCGAACTGCTGCTGGCCTGGCGCTACGGCATGCAAAAACCACTTGCGGTAGCCGTTAAAACTGCCTTCGCCTGGCTCAGCCAAACCGACCCGGACAAGGCCCACGCCGCAGCGCGCAAAGCCTTCGAAGGCGACGGCTTGACCTCCGACGGCGAGCGCCGCGAAACCCCCGCGCTCACCCGACAATTCCCCGATTACAGCGCCTTGATCGCGAATGAAGAATTCGAAGGTTGGTGCGAAACCCTCTATCGCCCACTGCTCAATGCTCCCTGGCGATCACTTACAGGCGAGGAGGTCGGCACATGAACAACAAACCCTTGGCCCTGGCCTTCCCGCTAAAAGGCAGCCAACTGATTGAAGCCAGCGCCGGTACCGGCAAAACCTTCACCATCTCCGCGTTGTACCTGCGCCTGGTGCTTGGCCACGGCGGTCAAGAGTCCGGCTTTGGCCGCGAACTGCTGCCGCCGCAAATCCTGGTGGTGACCTTCACGGATGCGGCAACGAAAGAGTTGCGTGAACGTATCCGCATTCGCCTGGCTGAAGCCGCGCGGTTTTTTCGCGACGAAATCGATCAGCCCGATGCCCTGATCGCAGAGCTGCGCGAAGAATACCCACCCGAGCAATGGCCCGGCTGCGCCAACCGCTTGGACATTGCCGCGCAGTGGATGGACGAGGCCGCCGTTTCGACCATTCATAGTTGGTGCCAGCGCATGCTGCGCGAACATGCGTTCGACAGCGGCAGCCTGTTTACCCAGACCCTGGAGACCGACCACAGCGACCTGCTGGGCCAAGTGCTGCGCGATTACTGGCGGTTGTTCTGCTACCCCATGCACGACGACGCCCTCAACTGGGTGCGCAGCAACTGGGGTGGCCCCGCTGCGTTGATGCCACGCGTGCGCGCACTGTTCGGCAGCGAACGGCCGACAGATGAAAACCGCGAACCCGCCGAGTTGATCAGCGCTTGCCTACAAGAACGCCGCGAAGCGTTGATCAACATCAAAGCTCCCTGGCAACAATGGGCCGCTGAGCTACGCGATATCTGCCTGCAAGCGGTGGCCGCCAAAGCGGTCGACGGCCGCAAGATGCAAGCTCGCTACTTTGAGCCCTGGTTCGAGAAGATCAGCGCCTGGGCCGCAGACGACATCCTGGAACAACTGGACATCGGCACCGGTTTTACCCGGCTCACCCCCGACGGTATAGCCGAAGCCTGGAAGGGCGACCCACCGCAGCATCCCGGCATTGACGCCATGGCCAGCCTTAAAGCCAGCCTTGACGCCCTGCCTACCCCCGATGCCGCCGTGTTGCAACACGCCGCCGGCTGGGTGAGCAAGCGCTTCGAAGAAGAAAAACGCCGCCGCGCCGAAATGGGCTTCGACGACATGCTGATCCGCCTCAACGCGGCCTTGCAAGCCGACGGCGGCGAGCGCCTGGCTAACGTGATTCGTGAGCAGTTCCCGGTAGCCCTGATCGATGAATTCCAAGACACCGACCCCGTGCAATACAGCATCTTCGACAGCATTTACCGCATCGAAGAAAACCACCCCGACAGCGGCTTGTTCCTGATCGGCGACCCCAAGCAGGCGATCTACGCCTTCCGTGGTGCCGATATCTATACCTACTTGCGTGCGCGGCAGTCCACCACCGGACGGCACCACACCTTGGGCACCAACTTCCGCTCCAGCCATGCGATGGTCGAGGCGGTAAACCATGTATTCCAGCGCGCGGAAACAGGTCGCGGTGCGTTCTTGTTCCGTGAACCCAATGGTGATAACCCGGTGCCGTTCCAGCCGGTGCTGTCCCAAGGACGCAAGGAAAAACTCCAGGTCGATGGCCAAACGCTGCCGGCGATGAACCTCTGGCACCTGCCTACCGACCAACCCGTATCCAACGCGGTGTACCGCCAGCAATTGGCCGGCGCCTGCGCCACGCAGATTGTCGCGTTGCTCAACGGCGGCCAGCAGGGCACGGCCGGCTTCCTACACTCAGATGACAGCTTCAAAGGCGTACTACCGTCAGACATCGCCATCCTCGTGCGCGACGGTAAAGAAGCCCAGGCCGTGCGCGCCGAGTTGGCTGCTCGTGGTGTGCGTAGCGTGTACCTGTCCGATAAGGACTCGGTGTTCGCCGCCCAAGAAGCCCACGACCTGCTGGCCTGGCTCAAGGCCTGCGCAGAGCCCGACGTCGAGCGCCCGCTGCGCGCCGCGCTGGCCTGCGTCACGCTCAACCTTTCCCTGCCGGAACTGGAGCGTCTGAACCAGGACGAACTGGCGTGGGAAACCCGTGTGATGCAATTTCGTGGCTATCGCGCGATCTGGCGTACCCAAGGCGTGCTGCCGATGCTGCGTCGCCTGCTCCACGATTTCAAACTGCCACAAACCCTGATCGCCCGCAGCGACGGCGAGCGCGTGTTGACCAACCTGCTGCACCTGAGTGAACTGCTGCAACAGGCCGCTTCGGAGCTGGATGGCGAACAGGCGCTGATCCGCCATCTGGCCGAACACCTGGCGTCGTCCGGCCAGGCCGGCGAAGAGCAGATCCTGCGGCTGGAAAGCGATGAGCAGCTGGTCAAGGTAGTGACCATCCACAAATCCAAGGGCCTGGAGTACGACTTGGTGTTCCTGCCGTTCATTTGTTCGGCCAAACCGGTAGACGGCAGCCGATTGCCGCTGCACTACCACGACGAACACGGTAAATCCCAGGTCAGCCTGCGCCCAACCGCCGAGTTGATTGCCCAGGCCGATGACGAGCGTCTGGCCGAAGACCTGCGTCTGTTCTACGTAGCCCTGACGCGCGCCAAACATGCCTGCTGGCTTGGCGTTGCCGACCTCAAGCGCGGCAACAGCGCCAGTTCGGTATTGCACCTGTCGGCGCTGGGCTATTTGCTCGGCGGCGGGGCCTCGTTGGCGGAATCGGCAGGCCTGGCGCGTTGGCTGCTGGACCTGCAACAAGGCTGCCCGGCCATCCACTACGCCCACGTACCCGAAGCGCAAGAAAGCCTGTTTCACCCACCGCGCAACCAGGCCACCTTGCTCGCGCCGTTATTGCCCAAGCGCAAGGCCGCCGAAAACTGGTGGATCGCGTCCTACAGCGCCTTGCGCATTGGCGACAGCATGAGCGTCGCCAATCTCGAGGCACCAGAAAGCCCGCAAGCGCAAAAGCTGTTCGATGACGAACGCCTCGACCCCGACGCACCGCGTGAAGTGGCGGTGTCCGGCGGCGACATACACCGTTTCCCACGCGGCCCCAACCCCGGCACCTTCCTCCACGGCTTGCTGGAGTGGGCCGGCGAAGAAGGCTTCAACGTGTCACCGCAGGCCATCGAAAACGCCGTAGGCGCCCGTTGCAATCGCCGCAACTGGGAAGGCTGGATCATCACCCTCAGCGGTTGGCTGGGCCATTTGCTGCAAACGCCGCTGCCGGTGGATAACGCTCACGTTACCCTCAGCAGCCTGCAGCAATACCAGATCGAAATGGAGTTCTGGTTTGCCAGCCATAAAGTCGACGTGCTCGCTCTCGATAAGCTGGTGTGCCAGTACACCCACAACTGTGTCGCGCGGGTAGCCGCCGAGCCGGTGCTGCTCAACGGTATGTTCAAGGGCTTTATCGACCTGACTTTCGAACATGACGGCCGCTATTACGTGGCCGACTACAAATCCAACTGGCTCGGCCCAGACGATTCGGCCTACACCCTCGATGCCATGGAACGTTCGATCCTTGAGCATCGGTATGACTTGCAATACGTGCTTTACCTGCTGGCCCTGCACCGCCAACTGAAGGCTCGTCTGCCGGACTATGACTACGACCGTCACGTCGGTGGTGCGCTGTATGTGTTTCTGCGCGGCACCCAGTCCGCGAGCCGGGGCGCGTATTTCACCCGGCCGCCACGAGAACTGATCGAAGGCCTGGACCTGTTGTTCCAGGGCAAGCCCATCCCGCCCAAGGTTGAGCCCGCCTGGGAACAAGGAGTGTTGTTATGAGCCTGTCGCCGTTACCGCTTGAAGCGCTGGAGCCCCTGGGCCGCGCCGCCGACCTGGTGCAGTTGCTTGAGCGATGGGTTGACCGTGGTTGGCTGCGGGCGTTGGACAAGGCCTTTGTCGGTTTCCTGCATGAACTCGACCCGCAGGCCGACCCCTTGGTGCTGCTGGCGGCGGCCTTGACCAGCCATCAATTGGGCCACGGTCACGTGTGCCTCGACCTGTTTGAAACCCTCAAGGCGCCGGATTTCGCCTTGTCCTTGCCGCCCGAAGGCGACCTGCAAACCGGTGCCATGCTACTGCCGTCGCAATTGCTTGATGGTCTCGACGGTGCCCATTGGTGCCATGCCCTGGCCGCGAGCCCGCTGGTCGCCCTGGCGTTGGACGCCAGCGAAGCCGCGCAAAGCCGTCCGCTGGTGCTGTCCGGCAAACGCTTGTACCTGCGCCGCTACTGGGCCTACGAGCGCCGCATCGACAGCGCTCTACGCCAGCGGCTGGCGAGCGAAGAAGCGGTCGCCGCCGATTTGCCCGAACGCCTCAACGGTCTGTTTGACCAGCCGGCGCCCGATGGCGTGATCGACTGGCAAAAGCTCGCCTGCGCCCTGGCTACCCGAGGTGCCTTCAGCATCGTCACCGGCGGCCCCGGTACCGGCAAGACCACCACCGTGGTGCGCTTGCTCGCCTTGTTGCAGGCGCCTGCCGTCGAGGCCGGCAGCCCGTTGCGCATCCGTCTTGCCGCGCCCACCGGTAAAGCCGCCGCGCGCCTTACCGAGTCCATCAGCCAGCAAGTGCTGTCGCTGAAAGTGCCGCAAAGCGTGAAGGAAAAGATCCCGACCCAAGTCACCACTGTTCACCGTTTACTGGGCAGTCGCCCCGGCACCCGGCACTTCCGTCATCACCTGGGCAACCCATTGCCATTGGATGTGCTGGTGGTGGACGAAGCCTCGATGATCGACCTGGAGATGATGGCCAACCTGTTGGACGCGTTGCCGCCCCATGCGCGCCTGGTGCTGTTGGGCGACAAGGACCAACTCGCCTCGGTGGAGGCCGGCGCCGTACTCGGCGACTTGTGCCGCGACGCCGAAGCCGGCTGGTACAGCCCCCAGACCCGCCAATGGCTGCAAACCGTCAGCGGCGAAGACCTCAGCGCCGGCGGCCTGCGCGAAGACCTCGACGGTAGCCATCCCCTGGCCCAGCAAGTGGTGATGCTGCGTTACTCGCGACGTTTCGGCGAAGGCAGCGGCATCGGCCAACTGGCACGCTGGGTTAACCAGCAGAACGCCGAAGAGGCGCGCAAACTGCTGGCCGCGCGCAGCCACCGCGACCTGTTCTGCGTAGGCCTTAAGGGTGAGCACGACCACGCCTTGGAACGTCTGGTTTTGGACGGGCAGGGTGAGGGTGCCGAGGGCTATCGCTATTACCTCAAGCTGCTGCACAGCGCCCGTCCGTCCCTCGACACCCCGCGTGAAGACGCCGCCTGGACCCACTGGGCGCAGCAATTGTTGCAAGCCTTCGATGCGTTTCAGCTGCTCTGCGCGGTGCGCAAGGGCCCGTGGGGCGTGGAAGGGCTGAACCTGCGCATCACCGCGGCCTTGCGCAAAGTTCGGCTGATCGAGGGCGAAGAGCAATGGTATGAAGGCCGCCCGGTACTCATGACCCGTAATGACTATGGCCTGGGCCTGATGAACGGCGACATCGGCATCGCCCTCAAACTCCCCGAAAGCAACGGCGGCCCCCACGTGTTGCGCGTGGCGTTCCCACGTAACGACGGCCAGGGCGGCGTGCGATTTGTGCTGCCCAGCCGGCTTAACGATGTGGAAACCGTGTACGCCATGACCGTGCACAAATCCCAGGGCTCGGAGTTCACTCACACGGCATTGATCCTGCCAGACGCCTTGAACCCGGTATTGACCAAGGAGCTGATCTACACCGGCATTACCCGCGCCAAGCGCTGGTTCAGCCTGATCGAACCGCGTGGCGGGGTGTTTGAGGAGGCCGTACGGCGCAAGGTCAAGCGCTTGAGTGGGTTGATGCTGGAGCTGGGCCAGGAAGCAGACAAAACTGACTGAACGGTTATTTAATCTTTCTGGTTGAGTTGTAGGTGTTTTCTGAAAAAATAGCAGGACCCTTCGAGGTGGCACCCTCACGGGGTTTTCCTGCCGTGTGCTATCGTTGCGGCATCATCCCAACAAGACCAAAGAGAATCGCTGCATGAACGTGGCTGTCTCGCCCATAGGCCGTAGCTTGAGCTGGAGACGCGTGTGGTTGGTGGCGATTCTCTGCCTGCTGGCACCGTGCGCGTTTGCCGAGGCGCCCAGCGCAGCGGACCAGCGCGCCCAGGCGGTCACCCAGGTGGTACTCGGTATTCTCAGCTATGCCCGCTGGCCGGTAGAACCCACCCAACTGCACCTGTGCATTGTCGGCCCGACCCAATACACCGATGACCTGATCAAAGGCACCACCCAAGCCACCGGGCGCCCGGTGGAGGTGCGGCGCTTGTTGGCCGACCATCCCGATATCGTCAATGCCTGTGACGCGGTGTACATCGGCAAGCTCAGCAATGACGAACGCAGCCGCCTGTTTACCTCCTTGATCGGCCACCCGGTGCTCAGCATCAGCGAAGGCGGCGACCAATGCACCGTGGGCAGTTTGTTCTGCCTGCGAGTGGGCGATGAGCAGGTGTCGTTTGAGGTCAACCTCGACTCGGTGGCGCGCAGCGGCGTGCGCATTCATCCCAGTGTGCTGCAACTGTCACGTCGTCGGGCACCCGGTTCATGACAGCCGTGAAAGCGCGACCGACCCTGCGTTCCGTCATCGGTCGAGGGCACTTGATCCTGGCTCTGGTGGCAGTGACCCTGGCCAGTGTGTCGCTGACCCTGCTCGGCGTATTGGCGCTTAGGGTCTACGCCGAACACAACCTGCACCTGATCGCTCGCTCCATCAACTACACCGTGGAAGCCGCCGTGGTGTTCAACGACCGCGCCGCTGCCACCGAGGCGCTCAGCCTGATTGCGTCTACCGAGGAAGTGGCCGAGGCCCAAGTGTTGGATGCCAACGGCAAGTCACTGGCGAACTGGGAACGCCCGGAAACCGGCATGCTCTCGCGGCTGGAACTGGCGCTGGCGCACACCCTGCTCGAACAGCCCATCAGCCAGCCGATACTGCACCAGGGGCGTACCATCGGCAGCATCCACCTGAGCGGCCACGGCGGCAGCCTGTTGCGCTTTTTGCTCAGCGGCCTGGCCGGCATTCTGGTGTGTACCGCCCTCAGCGCCTGGGTGGCCCTGCACTTGGCGCGGCGCCTGCTGCGGGGCATCACCGAGCCGCTGCAAAGCCTTGCCGCCGTGGCCCACGCCGCACGCAGCGAGCGCGATTTTAACCGCCGCGTGCCGCCGGCGCGCATCGCCGAACTCGACAGCCTGGGCAGCGACTTCAATGCCTTGCTGGGCGAAATGCAAGCCTGGCAAAACCACCTGCAAAGCGAAAACGAAACCCTGGCGCACCAGGCCAATCACGACAGCCTCACCGGCCTGCCCAACCGCGCGTTCTTCGAAGGCCGGCTGATCCGCGCCCTGCGCAGCGCCGCGAAGCTCGACGAAAAAGTGGCGGTGCTGTTCCTCGACAGCGACCGTTTCAAAGAAATCAACGACAGCTTTGGCCACGCCGCCGGCGATGCCGTCCTCGTCGCCGTGGCCAACCGCGTGCGTGCGCAGCTGCGTGAAGACGACCTGGTGGCGCGTCTGGGCGGTGATGAGTTCGCCATCCTGCTGGCACCCTTGCACACGGTCGAGGATGCCCAAGGCATCGCCGACAAGATCATCGCCAGCATGGATTTACCCATCGTTGTACCTGGCGACGCCCAGGTGCTGACCTCACTGAGCATCGGTATCGCGATCTATCCCGACCATGGCGCGACACCCGGCGCCTTACTCAATGCCGCCGACACGGCGATGTACCAGGCCAAACGGTTTTTCCAGGGCGGCCATCAAACGGCAGAGTCGGAGCACTCCGCCGTCAATGTTCAACACAGGAGTTGATCCCTTGTTTTCGACTGCACGCGTTATGTTCTTCATGTTATGGGTGGCGCTGCTGGCCCTCGGCGGCTGTCAGACACCACCCCCCAAAGGCCTGACCCCGGCGCAGGTGGCGGTCCTCAAACAACAAGGTTTCGAACTCACCGACGAAGGCTGGGCATTCGGCTTGTCGGGCAAAGTGCTGTTTGGCAGCGACGTCGAAACCCTCAACCCACCCAGCACCGAGATCGTCCAACGCATCGGCAAGGCCCTGCTGGGCGTCGGCATCGAACGTGTGCGCATCGACGGCCATACCGACACCTCGGGCAAGGAAATCTACAACCAACAACTCTCCTTGCGCCGCGCCAAAAGCGTGGCCACGGTGTTGACGGGCGTAGGCATGAAAGAAGAAAACGTCCAACTGCGCGGGTTGGGCAGCAGCGAGCCGGTGGCGTCCAACGACACCGCAGCAGGGCGTACCGAGAATCGGCGGGTGTCGATCGTGGTGATTGCCGACTGAGCGCACTCGCCAGTTCTTATCTGAAATGCAATCAACTGTGGGAGGGGGCTTGCTCCCGATAGCAATGCATCAGTCACTACCTCCAGTGACTGACACACTGCTATCGGCGGCAAGCCCCTCCCACATTTCAACCGCCGAATGCTGGCCTTCAATCTGCAAACCTCATCTCCCGCGTCTCCCCCATCAACAACCCCTGGTTCTGCTCCGTCACTTCCCTGATGTAGTCCCACAGCAACGTAATGCGCTTCAACTTCCTCAGATCCTCGCGGCAATACATCCAAAACTGTCTGGTAATCGCAATCTGCTCCCCCAGCACCGGCAATAACCGCGGGTCCTGCGCCGCCAGAAAGCACGGCAGTATCGCCATCGACCGGCCCTGCTGCGCCGCCACGTATTGCGCGATTACGCTGGTACTGCGCAGGCTGGCGCTGGCGCCGGGCACCACGTTCGCCAGGTACAGCAACTCCGAGCTGAACGCCAAGTCGTCTACGTAGCTGATAAACGGATGCTCGGCCAAATCCGCCGGGCGTTGGATGGGGGGATGTTGGTCGAGGTAGCCCTGGGTGGCGTACAACTGCAATTTGTAGTCGCACAGTTTGCAGCACACATAGGGCCCGTGTTCCGGGCGTTCCAGGGCGATGACGATGTCGGCTTCGCGCTTGGACAGGCTGATGAAGTGGGGCAGGGGCAGGATGTCTACCGAAATCGCCGGGTAGGTGTCGACGAAGTGGCTCAACTGCGGGGTAACAAAGAAACTGCCGAAGCCCTCGGTGCACCCCATGCGCACATGCCCGGACAGCGCCACGCCAGAGCCGGAGACTTGCTCGCAGGCCATGTGCAGGGTGCTTTCGATGGACTCGGCGTAGCCCAGCAAACGCTGGCCTTCGGCGGTGAGCACGAAGCCGTTGGTCCGGGATTTTTCGAACAGCAGCGTGCCGAGCGACACTTCCAGTGAACTGATGCGCCGCGACACGGTGGTGTAGTCCACCGCCAGGCGCTTGGCGGCGACGCTGGCCTTGCGGGTGCGCGCCACTTCGAGGAAAAACTTCAGGTCATCCCAGTTCAGGGAACCCAGTGATGTGATGTTTTTTTGCATATTGGACCGGCTTTTATGTGCGTTCTTATTAGAGATTTGCACATCTATACTCCAAAAACAGTCCGAACGCCTCATTCTTCAAGGCGATTCAAGCGCCTTGTCTCTAGATAAATATAAGAGTTGGAGACCCCATGAACGCATCTGCCGATATTTCCGTACAACAGGTCAAATTGCTGATCAATGGCGAGTGGGTCGAATCCAAGACCACCCACTGGCAAGACATCGTCAACCCGGCCACCCAGCAGGTACTGGCCAAAGTCCCGTTTGCCACGGCCGAGGAAGTCAACGCCGCCATCGACGCCGCCCATCGCGCCTTCCAGACCTGGAAGCTCACGCCGATCGGCGCACGCATGCGCATCATGCTCAAGCTGCAAGCCTTGATCCGTGAACATTCCAAACGTATCGCCGTCGTCCTCAGCGCCGAGCAGGGCAAGACTATTGCCGACGCCGAGGGCGATATTTTCCGTGGCCTGGAAGTGGTGGAACACGCCTGTTCCATTGGCACCCTGCAAATGGGCGAGTTCGCCGAGAACGTCGCGGGCGGGGTCGACACCTATACCCTGCGCCAGCCCATCGGCGTGTGCGCCGGCATCACCCCGTTCAACTTCCCGGCGATGATCCCGCTGTGGATGTTCCCGATGGCCATCGCCTGCGGTAACACCTTCGTCCTCAAGCCATCCGAGCAGGACCCGCTGTCGACCCTGCTGCTGGTGGAGCTGGCGCTGGAAGCCGGTGTACCGGCCGGCGTGCTCAACGTGGTGCATGGCGGCAAGGACGTGGTGGATGCGCTCTGTACCCACAAAGACATCAAGGCCGTCTCCTTCGTCGGTTCGACGGCGGTCGGCACTCACGTCTATGACCTGGCCGGCAAACACGGCAAGCGCGTGCAGTCGATGATGGGCGCGAAGAACCACGCGGTGGTGCTGCCGGATGCCAATCGCGAACACACGCTCAACGCCTTGGTGGGAGCCGGTTTCGGCGCGGCGGGCCAGCGCTGCATGGCCACCTCGGTGGTGGTGCTGGTGGGCGCCGCCAAGCAATGGCTGCCGGACCTCAAGGCGCTGGCGCAGAAACTCAAGGTCAACGCGGGCAGCGAAGCCGGCACCGATGTGGGCCCGGTGATCTCCAAGCGCGCCAAGGCGCGCATCCTGGAGCTGATCGAAAGCGGCGTCAAAGAAGGCGCCAAGCTGGAGCTGGACGGCCGTGACATTCAAGTGCCGGGCTTCGAGCAAGGCAACTTCGTCGGCCCGACCCTGTTCTCGGGCGTGACCACGGACATGCAGATCTACACCCAGGAAATCTTCGGCCCGGTGCTGGTGGTGCTGGAAGTCGACACCCTCGACCAGGCCATTGCGCTGGTCAACGCCAACCCGTTCGGCAACGGCACCGGTCTGTTCACCCAGAGTGGGGCGGCGGCGCGCAAGTTCCAGAGCGAGATCGACGTAGGCCAGGTCGGCATCAACATTCCGATCCCGGTGCCGGTGCCGTTCTTCAGCTTTACCGGCTCGCGTGGCTCCAAGCTCGGCGACCTCGGCCCCTACGGCAAGCAAGTGGTGCAGTTCTATACCCAGACCAAAACCGTCACCAGCCGCTGGTTCGATGACGACACGGTCAACGATGGCGTCAACACCACCATCAACCTGCGCTGATTTTGGAGACGACCATGAAAATTGCATTTATCGGCCTGGGCAACATGGGCGCGCCCATGGCCCGCAACCTGATCAAGGCCGGCCATGCGCTGAACCTGTTCGACCTGAACCAGGCCGTGCTCAAGGAACTCGCCGAACTGGGCGGCCGCATCAGCGACTCACCGCGTGATGCGGCCAGTGGCGCCGAGCTGGTCATTACCATGCTGCCGGCCGCCGCCCATGTGCGCAGCGTCTGGTTGAACGAAGATGGCGTACTCGCCGGTATCGGCAAGGGCGTGCCGGCGGTGGATTGCAGCACCATCGACCCGCAAACCGCGCGCGAGGTGGCGGCGGCTGCCGCCAAACACGGTGTAGTGATGGCCGACGCGCCGGTCTCCGGCGGTACCGGCGGGGCACAAGCCGGCACCCTGACCTTCATGGTCGGCGCCACCCCGGAACTGTTCGCCACCCTGCAACCGGTGCTGGCGCAGATGGGTCGTAACATCGTGCATTGCGGTGATGTGGGCACCGGGCAGATCGCCAAGATCTGCAACAACCTGCTGCTGGGCATCAGCATGGTCGGCGTCAGCGAAGCCATGGCGCTGGGCGACGCGCTGGGTATCGACACCCAGGTGCTGGCCGGCATCATCAACAGCTCCACCGGGCGTTGCTGGAGCTCCGACACCTACAACCCATGGCCGGGCGTGATTGAAACCGCGCCGTCATCGCGCGGCTATACCGGCGGGTTCGGCGCGGACTTGATGCTCAAGGACCTGGGGCTGGCTACCGAAGCGGCGCGCCAAGCCAGGCAACCGGTGATTCTCGGCGCGGTGGCCCAGCAGTTGTATCAATCGATGAGCCAGCGCGGGGAGGGGGGCAAGGACTTCTCGGCGATCATCAACAGCTATCGCAAGCCCAAATAACCCGTTGTGGTGAGCGGGCTTGCGGTGGCAAGCCCGCTCACCACAAAACAGCTTCAGGCAAACACAAAATACTTACGCACCGTTTCGACCACTTCCCACGTTCCCTTCATCCCCGGCTCCACCACAAAGATATCCCCAGCCCGCAGGTGGATCGGCGCCATCCCTTCAGGGGTGATGATGCAGTAGCCTTCCTGGAAGTGGCAGTATTCCCACTTCACGTAGTCCACATACCACTTGCCCGGGGTGCAGATCCACGTGCCCATGATCTTGCTGCCGTCTTCGCTGGTGTAGGCATTGAGGTTGACGGTGTGCGGGTCGCCTTCGAGCTTTTCCCATTTGCAGGCGTCCAGGACCGGCAGGGGATGGGTGTCGCGCAATACAGTGATGGGCTTGGGCATGATGACTCCGAGGCAGGGAATTAAAAGAAGCACCCTAAAGCCTTGGGCGCGGGGCCGGTGGTCTGAACTCGACACTGGGATACCCAGAAGCGCAGGCGCATACGGTTCTACTGGCACAGCGAGGACAATGTGGGGGCTTTGGTGGCAGCTCCCCTGTGGTTGGGCGGCACTTTCGAGCGTAAACCAGGCATTTCCTCGCAGTAACTGCGAAAGATTTCCCGCTCTGCGCCAGAATTCGCAAGAAAATTCACGACAGGCCCTCGTATCATTCACTTCAGTAACCGCCGAGAGCCTGCAAATGAACCCAATAAAAACGTGGTGGGATATCAGCCCGCCCTTGAGTACGGCGACCCCGACGTGGCCGGGTGATACGCCGTTCCAGGAAGAGCGCGTGTGGCAGTTCGGCCCCGAGTGCCCGGTGAATGTAGGGCGCATTACCCTGTCGCCGCACACCGGCGCCCATGTGGATGCGCCGCTGCATTACAGCGCCGACGGTGCGCCGATCGGCGAAGTGTCGCTGGATGTGTACATGGGGCCTTGTCGCGTGTTGCATTGCCTGGACAGCGGCGCGCTGGTGCAGCCGCATCAGTTGCAAGGGCGTGTGGATAACTTGCCGGAACGTGTGCTGTTGCGCACTTATCCACAAGCGCCGCTGACCGAGTGGGATTCAAACTTCACCGCCATCGCGCCGCAAACCATCGAGCTGCTCGCCAGCCTGGGCGTGCGCTTGATCGGCATCGATACTCCGTCCCTGGACCCGCAGCAGTCCAAGACCATGGATTCCCACAACGCCGTGGCCCGTCATGGCATGGCGATTCTTGAAGGCATCGTGCTTGATGACGTGCCGGAGGGCGACTACGAGTTGATCGCCCTGCCGCTGCGCTTTGCCAACCTCGACGCCAGCCCCGTCCGCGCAATCCTGCGCCCGCTTCTGGAGCCCACGCGATGAGCCAATGTCCCTTCTCTGCCGATTACCAACCCCCGGAAGAATGGCATAACGCCGAACTGAATTTTTCCGAGTCCATGAGCTATGGCGACTATCTGGACCTGGGCAAAGTGCTCAGTGCCCAGCACCCGCTGTCGCCGGACCACAACGAAATGCTCTTCATCATCCAGCACCAGACCTCCGAGCTGTGGATGAAACTGATGCTCCACGAACTCAAGGCCGCCCGCGAACATGTGCGCCTGGGCGAGTTGCCGCCGGCGTTCAAGATGCTGGCGCGGGTCTCGCGCATCTTTGATCAATTGGTACATGCCTGGGCGGTGCTGGCGACCATGACGCCGTCCGAGTACAAGGCGATCCGCCCGTTCCTGGGGCAGTCGTCGGGGTTCCAGTCGTTCCAGTACCGCGAGATCGAATTTATCCTCGGTAACAAAAGCCCTGCGCTGCTGCGTCCGCACGCCCATCGCCTGGAGCTGCTGCAACAGCTGCAAGTGGCGATTGCCACGCCGTCGCTGTATGACGAGGCGATCAACCTGATGATCAAGGCGGGCCTGGCGATTGATCCGAAGCGTGCCGAGCGCGACCCGACGGCGGCCACGGTGCATGATGAGTCGGTGGAGGCGGCGTGGCGCGAGGTGTATCGCGATCCGAACCGGTATTGGGATTTGTATCAGTTGGCCGAGAAGTTTATCGACCTGGAAGATTCGTTCCGCCAGTGGCGTTTTCGGCATGTGACCACGGTGGAGCGGATTATTGGCTTCCAGCCGGGCACCGGTGGTACCGAAGGCGTGGGGTATCTGCGCAAGATGCTCGACACGGTGTTGTTCCCCGAACTGTGGCGAGTACGCTCTACTCTGTAAACGCAATCAAATGTGGGAGGGAGCAAGCCCCCTCCCACATGGGTATTACTGCGCTGCGGCTACCGCTTTCGCCTTATTCGTGCGCAACCGGTAGGCCATATAGATAACCCCCACCCAAATCGGCATCGCATACACCGACTCGCGGATGCCCGGGATCGCCAGCATCACGCTGATGATCATCAGCATGAACGCCAGGCACAGGTAGTTGCTGAACGGGAACCAGAAGGTCTTGAACGACGGCGTCACGCCTTGCTCGCCCATGGCCTTGCGGAACTTGATGTGGGTGATGCTGATCAGCGCCCAGTTGATCATCAGTGAGGCAACCACCAGCGCAAACAGCAATTCCAGGGCGCTTTGCGGCGCGACGTAGTTGACCACCACGCACAGCATCGTCACCAATGCCGAAATCGCCAGCGCCCGCAGCGGTACGCCCTGCTTGTTGAGCTTCATCAGTGCCTTGGGCGCATCGCCCTGTTCGGCCAGGCCGAACAGCATGCGGCTATTGCAGTACACGCCGCTGTTGTACACCGACAGCGCCGCGGTCAGCACCACGAAGTTGAGGATGTGCGCGGCGGTGTCGTTGCCGATCAGCGAGAAGATCTGCACAAACGGGCTGCCGCTGTAGGCGTCGCCCGAGGCGCCGAGGGTTTGCAGCAGTTGGTCCCATGGGTACAGCGACAGCAGCACGGTCAGGGCACCGACGTAGAAAATCAGGATCCGGTACACCACCTGGTTGATCGCCTTGGGGATCACCTTGCGCGGTTCGCTGGCTTCGGCGGCGGTGATGCCCACCAGCTCCAGGCCACCGAACGAGAACATGATGAACGCCATCGACATCAACAGCCCCATGCCGCCATTGGGGAAGAACCCGCCGTGGCTCCACAGGTTGCTGATGGACGCCTGCGGGCCGCCGGTACCGCTGAACAGCAGGTAGCAGCCGAGCACGATCATGCCGACGATCGCCACGACCTTGATGATCGCGAACCAGAACTCGGTCTCGCCGAAGAACTTCACATTCAGCGTGTTGATCAGGTTCACCGCGACAAAGAACACCAGCGCGCTGACCCAGGTCGGGATTTCAGGCCACCAGAACTGGATGTATTTGCCCACGGCCGTCAATTCGGCCATGCCCACCAGCACGTACAGCACCCAGTAGTTCCAGCCCGCCAGAAAGCCCGCGTAGCCGCCCCAATATTTATGCGCGAAATGGCTGAAGGACCCGGCCACCGGCTCTTCGACGATCATCTCACCGAGCTGGCGCATGATCAGGAACGCAATGAAACCGGCAATCGCGTAACCGAGGATCATCGACGGCCCCGCCGACTTGAGTACCCCGGCCGAGCCGAGGAACAACCCCGTACCAATCGCCCCTCCCAAGGCGATCAACTGAATATGCCGGTTCTTCAGGCCACGCTTGAGGCCCACCGGGTTAACCATGTCATCCGCCATTAAGGTTCCCTTTTACTTTGTTTTTCTTGGGGTTGATTGCACGCCACACCAGCCCCTCAGTGCTGAGGGGTCAGATATTACTCTGCGTAAACTTTTCGTAATACAGCTGAACGCTATCAAGTGCCTGATCCGCCAACCATTGTTGGATGGATTCAACCATCGGCGGGGGGCCGCACACGTACATATCCGCCGAACTGTCGCGCAAGGGAGCCAGGTCAACATGTTCGGTGAGGTAACCGCGCTTGCCGGCCCACTCGGGTGAGGCGTCGCTGAGCACCTCGGTGTAGCGAAAACCCGCCAGTGTCGAGGCGTAGGCGGCGATGCGCGCGGCCTCGCATAAGTCCTCGGCGCCGCGTACGCCGTAATAGAGGTGCACAGGTTGCTCGCAGCCTGAGGCGACCAGTTCGTCGAGCATGCCCAGCATTGCCGACAAGCCGGTGCCGCCGGCCACCAGCACCAACGGCTGAGTGACGTGGCGCAGGTAGAACGCACCCAAAGGCGCCTCCATCAGCAGCTCGTCGCCGACCTGGCAACGTTCACGCAGATAGTTGCTCATGACCCCGTCCGGCAGCAGGCGGATCAGGAATTGCACTTGATTACCCGGCCGATTGGCGAAGGAGTACGAGCGCCAACTGGATGTGCCCGGCACCGCCAGCCGCGCATATTGGCCCGGCAGAAAATCCAGCGGTGCGTCCAATTGCACCTGCAGGATCGCGGTACTGGCCGATACCAACTGCATTGCGCTCACCGTGCCGCGCACCTGCGCCGGCCCAGGCGCGTTGCACAGGCTCGAATCAAAGTCGAAGTAGAACGTGGCGTCGGACTTCACCCGGGTCTGGCAACTGAGCATTTTGCGCTGTTGCAGGTCGAGGCTGGAAAGCGCTTCGTCGTCCACGTAATCCTGGGTGTATTCGCCGGATTCGCAACGGCCCTGACAGGTGCCGCATACGCCCTCGCGGCAGTCCAGCGGGATCTTGATGCCGTTGCGCAGTGCGGCATCCAGCAGGATCTCATTGGCGCCCACCGGGAAAAACAGGGTCTTGCCGTCGGCAAAACTGAAGGCAACTTTGTGATTCATGGATTGAACTCCGTACAAACGTGCAACAGCCGCGGTCAGAGGTGATAGAAATCCAGCACCGAATTGATGGTGTCGTTGAGCAGCAAGGCATGCTTGCGCGTGATCAACCAGCTGTCGCCATCGGGCTTTAATGTGTAAGTGGCCTGCCCGTAAAACTGCTCCGAGGTCGCCAGCCGATAGAACAACGTGTGCCAGTTCAGCTTCACTTCCAGCGTGCCGCCGGCTTGCTCGGCGATGCGCACGTTGTTGATCAGGTGCACCGTGCGTGGCATCGGCGTGGCCGACGCGGCCTTGCCGGTGCGCAAGCGAAACACGCGGTCTTCCAGGCCGGAACGGTTGGCGTAATAGATCAATGACATCTCGCGCTTGGGGTCACGGGTGTACACGTGTTCCGAGTCCCACTGCGGCAGGTGGAACTCGCTCAGCGGGTCGAACAGCTGCACATAGGCGTCCCAGTCCTGGGCGTCGCACAGCTCGGACTTACGATAAAAAAACTGCTCGATCCGGTATTGCAACTCGGCGTTCATCATTCCACCTCCCGCAGTGTCAGCGCTTGTTTGTCCAGGCCCTTGAGCAGGAACTGTTGCCAGTTGCGGTGCTGGTTGACGTACAGCCCTTCGTGGGTGAATTCGGTGCCGGTCATGGCCGGTTGAATACCGATGGCTTCGCTGTTGGGCGTCGGCCCGGTGGCCCAACGGTGGCTGCCGCGCGAGATGTCGCTCCAGCGCTCCAGGCGGCCCTGGAAACCGCGCTGGGCTTCACGAAATTCCACCAGGTCATCCGGCGTGCCCATGCCCGAGACGTTGAAGAAATCTTCGAACTGGCGAATCCGGTTTTCGCGGTCGGCGTCCGACTCGTTCTTCACCCCCAGGCACTGGCTGATGATCTCGGTCTTGTTCCACGCCACCGGGCGGATGATGCGCAGCTGCGAGCTGATCTGGTCGAGAAAAAACAAGCTGGGGTAGATGTTCAGGTTGCGCAGGCGGTGCATCATCCATTCGGCTTTTTGCTGGCCGTGTTCTTCCACCAGGCGCGGCATGATGGTGGCGTAGCCGGAGCGCACGCTGGGGTTGGGCATGTCGCTGAACAGCACACTGTGGCCATTGTTGAAGGCGAACCAGCCGTCGTCGGTATTCGCATCGCCCGCGCCGAGTTTGCTGTAGTCCAACGTGGTGCCCGAGGCCGTGCCGTTCTCGGTATTCACCTGTTGGCGATGCTGCACCGTGGCCACGTAGTTGTAGTGCACGGTACTGACGTGATAACCGTCCAGGCCGTTTTCGTTCTGCAGCTTCCAGTTGCCGTCGTAGGTGTAGGCGGATTTACCCGGCAGCACTTCCAGCTCGCCAGTGGCGGACTGCGCGACCATCATGTCGAAGAACACTTTGGCGTCGCCGAGGAAGTCTTCCAGGCTGTCGGTGCCGTTCACGTCCAGGCTGATGAACACAAAGCCCTTGTAGCTCTCGATGCGCGCCTTTTTCAGGCCGCGCGTGGCCTTGTCGAAGCCTTCCGGGTATTCCCCCGGCGCCTTGACCTTCACCAGCCGGCCATCGCTCTTGTAGCACCAGGCATGGAAGGGGCAGGTGAAGGTGGACTGGTTGCCCTTGCCGACGCGGGTGAGGGTGGTGCCGCGATGCTGGCAGGCGTTGATCAACGCATTCAGGCGGCCCTCGCCGTCGCGGGTGATGATCATCGGCTGGCGCCCGGCGCGCATTGTCACAAAGTCATGGTTATTGGCCAGTTCGCTTTCGTGGCAGGCGTAGATCCAGTTCTTCTCGAAGATCAATTCCATCTCCAGGTCAAACAGCGCAGGCTCGGTGAACATGTCGCGGGCGATGCGGAACACCTCATCGGCCGGACGAAAATCCAGGCAGCTTTCGATAAAGCTCTTCCACTGCTCGACGCTTCTTGCACCACTCATGGGAGGCACCTTTATTTGATAGGGGCTGATCGGGTGGGGTATTAGAGGCAGCCGGGCAGGGCGCGGGCTATCCGCTTAATGGGGGAAGATGGGCCGCAAAGTTGGGCAGCAAATACTCATAACGGTGCGGCGCGGTGACGCAATGCGCTACCGTCCCGCTGGGCGATTGTGGGAAACGTCTGTGTTTTATCCACATAGTCGGCCGTTGCTATCCACCTGGTTGCCCCCGCGCCGCGTGGCGTGGAACTTGCTGTCCAACAACCGTGACGCGCCGCCAGAGCGCGCAAACGCCTAACCGCCGTGGGTGCCCCCTGATGAGTAGCCAGACACGCGATATCAGTATTCAACGCTTCGACCTTGAAGGCGCTTGCCGCTGGATGTCCGGCATCTGCGGGCCGCACCGCCTGGCGACAAGTACGCCGGAACGCCTGCGTTTTCATCACAGCGCCAACGTATTCAAGTCCCGCGCGACCACCTTGGGCGTGATCGAATACGGCACCGACGTGACCATCGACATCGAAGACGCCGAGCACTTCAGCAGCTACAGCCTGAGCCTGCCGCTGGTGGGCGAGCAGGAACTCTGCAAGAACGGCGAGCGCGTCAGTTCCAACCGCGATCAAGGGGTCATCATCGCGCCCAACGAGCACCAGGTGCTGGCGATTTCCGGTGACTGTCGCAAGCTGCAAGTGGTGATCACCCGGGCGGCGATGAGTGAATCCCTGGAAGGTCTGCTGCAACGGCCCATCGATGCGCCGCTGCGCTTTGAACCGGTGATGGATGCGGTGGACGGCGCGCCGGCCTCGTGGTGGCGCATGGCGCGCTACTTCATCGCCGAGCTGGAACGCAGCAGCGAGTTATACGAACAGGCCGCGTTTACCCGCGACCTGGAAAGCTCGCTGATCAAGGGCCTGATCCTGGCCCAGCCGAACAACTATTCCGAAGAACTGCGCGCTGTCCTCGGCGTGAAACTGCCGCATTACTTGATTCGGGCGCGCCAGTACATTCACGACAACGCCCGCGAACCGGTGCATCTGGAAGACCTGGAAGCGGCTGCGGGCGTGTCGCGGTTCAAGTTGTTCGATGCGTTCCGCAAGTACTTCGCGCTGTCGCCCATGGCCTACGTGAAGAAATACCGACTGGTGGGGGTGCGCCAGGACATTCTTGAACAGGGCTGCACGAGCACCATCTCCGAGATCGCCCTGGGCTGGGGGTTTACCCACCTGGGGCGGTTTTCGGCAGAGTACAGAAAGCTGTTCGATGAATCCCCCAGCCAGACGTTGCAGCGCAAGCGCCTGCGCAGTCTTTGAAAGCAATGAAGATCAAAATGTGGGAGGGGGCTTGGCGTTTGAATGAACTCAGATCAGCTCTTCAACCAACTGCAAACAATGCCTCACCCCCGGCGACTGATCATTCACCCTTCGGCTCAGAATAATCGGCGACGTCGCCGTGGCCTCCACCACTGGCGTGTAGCCGATATCCGCCCGATGCAGCACCTGCACCGACGCGGGCACCAGCGTTACGCCCATGCCCGCGCCGACCAGGCCGATGGCGGTTTGCAGTTCGTTGGTCCACTGCGCCACCTTGAGGCTCAAGCCATGGGCGTCGAACAGTGCGATCACGTGGTCGGCATAGCTGGGGCGCGGATTGCCGGGGTACAGCACGAACGGCTCGGCGGCCAATTGGGCGAGGGTGGCGGGCGCGGCGAGCAACGGGTGACCGGCGGGCAACACGGCCACCAACCGGTCCTCCACCAGCACGCGTTGCACGATGGCCGGGTCGTCGATGCGGATCCGCCCAAAACCCACATCGATGCGCCCGGCCTTGAGTGCGTCGACCTGCTGCAACGTGGTCATTTCCGACAGGCCCAACTCCAACTCCAGCGCCTCGTGGGTACGCAGCCGTCGGATCAGCTCGGGCAGCACGCCATACAGCGTCGACGGCGCAAAACCGATGCCCAGCCAGGTTTTTTCGCCCTGGCCGATACGCCGCGTGCTGTCGCAGATTTTGTTCAACTGTTCGAGCAACACATTGGCATGCTCATAGAAGAATCGCCCGGCCTCGGTCAGCCGCAAGGGCCGGCCACGTTCCAGCAGGACCACGCCCAGTTCCTCTTCCAATTGCTGGATCTGCCGGCTCAACGGCGGCTGGGCGATATGCAGGCGTTCGGCGGCGCGGGTGAAGTTGAGGGTTTCGCCCAACACCTGGAAGTAGCGCAGGTGACGCAGTTCCATGACGGCTCCTTTGATACCTTAAAAGTATTGTTCGAGACTAATTCTATATTGGCTGCTTGGAAAGCACGGGCACAGAATCAGCGCAGACCTATAAAGAACCCAACGGGTATTGCCATGCCGATTTGCGCCATCGAGTCGATCGAGACGATTATCGTCGACCTCCCCACCATCCGCCCGCACAAGCTGGCGATGCACACCCTGCAAAACCAGACGCTGGTGATCATCCGCATTCGCTGCGCCGATGGCATCGAAGGCATCGGCGAGTCCACCACCATTGGTGGCCTGAGCTACGGCAACGAAAGCCCCGACAGCATCAAGATCAACATCGACCGGCACTTTGCACCGCTGTTGGTCGGCCAGGACGCCAGCAATATCAACGCCGCCATGTTGCGCCTGGAGCGCAGTATCCGCGGCAATACCTTTGCCAAGTCCGGCGTGGAAAGCGCCTTGCTCGACGCATTGGGCAAACGCCTGAATCTTCCCGTGAGCGAACTGCTCGGCGGCCGTGTGCGAGACGCCTTGCCGGTGGCCTGGACCCTGGCCAGCGGCAATACCGAACAAGACATCGCCGAAGCCGAGAAGATGCTCGACCTGCGCCGCCACCGTATCTTCAAACTGAAGATCGGTGCCGGTGAAGTCAGCCGCGACCTGGCCCACGTCATCGCGATCAAGAAGGCCCTGGGTGAGCGCGCCAGTGTGCGCGTCGACGTCAACCAGGCCTGGGACGAAGCCGTGGCGCTGCGGGCGTGCAAGGTGTTGGGCGATAACGGCATCGACCTGATCGAGCAGCCGATCTCTCGCAACAACCGTGGCGGCATGGCGCGGCTGAACCTGTCGAGCCCGGCGCCGATCATGGCCGATGAGTCCATCGAGTGTGTCGAAGATGCCTTCAACCTGGCCCGTGACGGTGCGGCCTCGGTGTTTGCGCTCAAGATCGCCAAGAATGGCGGCCCGCGTGCCGTATTGCGCACGGCGGCCATTGCCGAAGCGGCGGGTATCGGCCTGTACGGCGGCACCATGCTGGAGGGCGGTATCGGCACCCTGGCCTCGGCCCACGCCTTCCTGACCCTGAACAAACTGGCTTGGGATACCGAGCTGTTCGGCCCGCTTTTGCTCACCGAAGACATCCTCACCGAGCCGCTGGTGTACCGCGATTTCCATCTGCATGTCTCCACCGCGCCGGGCCTGGGCCTGGCCATCGACGAAGAGCGCCTGGCGTTCTTCCGCCGTGATAAACACTAAGAGGCGCCCGCCATGCTGTTCCACGTAAAAATGACTGTGAACCTGCCCGTCGACATGAACCCCGAGCGCGCCGCCCACCTCAAGGCCGACGAAAAAGCGCTTGCCCAGCGGTTGCAACAGGAGGGCAAATGGCGCCACCTGTGGCGCATTGCCGGGCTTTACGCCAACTACAGCGTGTTCGATGTCGATAGCGTGCAGGAACTGCATGACCTGCTGATGCAACTGCCGCTTTACCCTTACATGGCCATCGAAGTGAACGCCCTGTGCCGCCACCCTTCGTCGATCCATGAGGACGACCGTTAAGCCGGTCCTACACCTGATAACTACAAGATGAGGAGTGCACCATGTCCATTCGACTGTCCCAGACTGCCCATGCCCAACAGTTTCTCGAAGAAGCCAGCGGCAACCTTAATGACGGCGGTAACCCGCGCACCAAGGCGCTGATCTACCGCATATTGCGCGACACCGTGAACATCATCGAAGACCTGGAGGTGACGCCCGAAGAGTTCTGGAAGGCAGTCAACTACCTCAACGAACTGGGCAAGAACCAAGAGGCCGGGCTACTCGTCGCCGGGCTGGGCCTGGAGCATTACCTGGACATGTTGATGGATGCCGCCGATGAAGAGGCCGGCAAGACCGGCGGCACTCCGCGCACCATCGAAGGCCCGCTGTACGTAGCCGGCGCGCCACTCTCCCAGTACGAAGCGCGCTTGGATGATGGGACCGACGCCGCAGTGCCGCTGTTCATGCGCGGCCAGGTGCGCGATACCAATGGCAAACCGTTGGCCGGCGCGATTGTCGATGTGTGGCAGGCCAATACCGGCGGCACTTATTCCTGGTTCGATGGCACTCAATCGGAGTTCAACCTGCGCCGCCGTATCCAGACCGATGCCCAGGGCAACTACCGTTTTCGCAGCATCGTGCCGTCGGGCTACGGCTGCCCGCCGACCGGTCCGACCCAGCAGTTGCTCGACCAACTGGGGCGCCATGGGCAGCGGCCGGCGCATATCCACTTCTTCATCTCGGCGCCGGGCTATCGGCACCTGACCACGCAGATCAACCTGTCGGACGACCCCTACCTGCACGACGACTTTGCGTATGCGACACGCGATGAATTGATCGCCGAGATCCGCTTCAGTGACGACCAGCAACTGGCGCGGGAGTTTGGGGTGCAAGGGCGCCTCGCGCAGATTGATTTTGATTTTGAGCTGCAGGTGGCTGATGCACCGCTGGAACAGAAACGCATGCAGCGAGTGCGAGCCCTCGAAGACTGATAAGCGCGGTCAAAATGTGGAAGGGGCGGTGCGACGATTCGACTTGCTCCCGATAGCAGCGTGTCAGTCACTTAAATGTTTACTGATCCGTCGTTATCGGGAGCAAGCCCCCTCCCACATTTGATCTTTGTTGCTGTCGCTATTTGCGTACGACCAGATCCAGCACCTCATCGCGATCCTTGATCTTCTGCAACACGATCTCCGACCGTATATCCATCACCCCCGCCGTGCGGTTCAGGTGGTTCACGATAAAGTCCGAAAAATGCTTGAGGTTCCTCGCCTGCACCCGCAGCACGTAGTTGCTCGCGCCGGTGATCACATAGGCGCTGGCCACCTCCGGCCAGCCTTGCACTTTCTTGATGAACGTTTCGTGCCAGTCCTCGACATCCTGGCGTAACGACAGGTGCACGATGGCTTCCAGCTCGATGCCCAGTTGCTCGGCATTCAACACCGCGCGGTAACCGCTGATGACTCCCTCGCTCTCCAGCAGGCGCAAACGGCGCAGGCAGGCGGAGGGAGACAGCGCGACTTTTTCCGCCAGTTCCTGGTTGCTGATACGGCCATCCTGTTGCAGGAAATGCAGGAGGCGCAGGTCGGTGGCGTCGAGAATCATGGTTAGAATAAATCCGCGTGTTTAGGTGTTAAATTCGAATTTCCTACAGCTTAATTAGCTTGTTGCCCACCACTTTGCACGAAAATTCTGCAAATCTTCGTTCATTATTTGCTTCGTCTTCACTGATAAGAACCAGGACCTGTCATGACCTCCCGAAGCCATTGCCAAACCCTCGACGCCCAGGACCCGCTGGCGCCTCTGCGCGATCAGTTCGCGCTGCCGGCGGGGGTGATCTACCTCGACGGTAACTCCCTCGGCGCGCGCCCGGTGGCCTCGCTGGCGCGGGCGCAACAGGTGATCGCCGAGGAGTGGGGCAATGGCTTGATCCGCAGTTGGAACAGCGCCGGCTGGGCCGACCTGTCGCTGCGCCTGGGCAATCGCCTGGCCCCCCTGATCGGCGCGGGTGCGGGCGAAGTGGCGATCACCGATACCACGTCGATCAACCTGTTCAAAGTACTCAGCGCCGCCTTGACCGTGCAGCGCGAACGCGAACCCGCGCGCAAGGTGATCGTCAGCGAAGCGAGCAACTTTCCCACCGACCTGTACATCGCCGAAGGCCTGGCCGAGCTGCTGCAACAGGGCTATTGCCTGCGTCTGGTGAACAGCCCGGACGAACTGCCCCAGGCGATCGACGCCGACGTGGCGGTGGTGATGCTTACCCACGTCAACTACAAAACCGGCTACATGTACGACATGCAGGCGCTCACTGCCCTGAGCCATGAGTGCGGCGCCCTGAGCATCTGGGACCTGGCGCATTCGGCTGGCGCGGTGCCTATCGACCTGCGCGCCGCCGGGGCGGATTACGCCATTGGCTGCACCTACAAATACCTCAACGGCGGGCCCGGTTCCCAGGCGTTCGTATGGGTCAACCCGGCGTTGGTCGACCAGGTGCGTCAGCCGCTGTCGGGCTGGTTCGGGCATACCCGGCAGTTCGCCATGGAGTCCAACTACGCGCCGAGTGCCGGCATCGCCCGCTACCTGTGCGGTACCCAGCCGATCACTTCGCTGGCCATGGTCGAGTGCGGGCTGCAGATTTTTGAACAGACCGACATGGCCAGCCTGCGCCGTAAATCCCTGGCGTTGACGGACCTGTTTATCGCGTTGGTCGAAGCGCGTTGCGCCGCCCATGGTCTTGTGCTGATCACCCCGCGTGAACACGCCCGGCGCGGCAGCCATGTGAGCTTCGAACATCCTGAAGGTTATGCGGTGATCCAGGCGCTGATCGCGCGCGGGGTGATCGGCGATTACCGCGAGCCGCGCATCATGCGCTTTGGGTTTACGCCGCTCTACACCCGTTTCAGTGAGGTGTGGGACGCGGTGGAAATCCTCGGTGAAATCCTCGATGAAAGCACCTGGGACCAACCGCAGTTCAAAGTGCGCCACAGCGTCACCTGAATTAGACACAGGGGATCGGCGCCAATATCCAAACAGTGCAATCACAATAATAAAGAGGCACACCAACGTGACCACGCCAGACCAAGGCTTTGCAGAAATCACCCACCGCGAACTGGGCCTGAGGCGCCAGCTCACTTCTGGCCAGATGAGCATGATCGCCATCGGTGGCGCCATCGGCACCGGGCTGTTCATGGGCAGTGCCTATGCCATCGGCTATGCCGGGCCCAGCGTGCTGGTGAGCTACGCCATCGGCGCATTGATCACCTTGCTATTGATGGGCTGCCTGGCGGAGATGACGGTGGCGCATTCCACCTCGGGGTCGTTTGGCGCGTACGCCGAGTTCTACATCAGCCCACTCGCCGGGTTCCTGGTGCGTTATGCGTACTGGGCGGCGATTGTGCTGGCGGTGGGCGCCGAGGTCACGGCGGTGGCGATGTACATGAAGTACTGGTTCGCCAACGTGCCGGAGTGGGTGTGGATCGTGGCGTTTTCCAGTGTGCTGATTGTGCTCAACGCCATCAGCGTGAAGACCTTCGGCAATTTTGAATACTGGTTCTCCACCATCAAGATCAGCGCGATTGTCGGCTTCATCATCCTGGCGGTGTACGTGGTGTTCGGTTCCGGCAACCCGGAATACGGCGTGCATCACTACACGGCTCACGGCGGTTTTTTCCCGCATGGGTTGAGCGGCATGTGGATCGCGGTGATCGTATCGATCTTCAGCTACCTCAGCGTCGAAATGATTGCCGTGGCCGCCGGTGAAGCCGCCGACCCGGAGCAGGCCGTGAAGAAGGCCTTTCGCGCCACCATCGTGCGCCTGGTGGTGTTTTACCTGCTGACCCTGGCGCTGATGCTGGCCATCGTGCCGTGGAACCAGGCCGGTCAGGCCCAGAGCCCGTTCGTCACGGTGATGCAGACCATCGGCATTCCCGGCGCTACCGGGGTGATGAACTTCGTGATCCTGATTGCCGCGTTGTCGGCGATGAACAGCCAGCTCTACATCACCACGCGCATGATGTTCAGCTTGTCCCGCGCCGGCTTTGCGCCCAAGTCCATGGGCGCCCTGACCAAGAGCGGCATCCCGTTGAACGCGTTGCTGCTGTCCAGCTCGGGCATTGCGCTGGCGACCTTGCTCAACGTGCTGTACCCGCAAAGCTCGTTCACCCTGATGATGGCGATCTCGATGTTTGGCGCGATCTTCACCTGGTTCATGATCTTTCTCACGCACCTGTTCTTCCGCCGCTATCGCAAGCGCCATGGCGGGGCGAAGTTGTCCTTCGAGCTGCGCCTGTTTCCCTACAGTACGCTGCTGGGCCTGGTGCTGATGGGCGCGGTGATGATCACCACGTATTTCACCGACGCGTTCAGGATGACCTTGGTCTTTGGCGTGCCGTTCCTGTTGATTCTGAGCGCGGTGTATTACGGGTTTTTCCGCAAGGGCAGGGCCAAGGCCTCGAACAAGGCTTTGGCGTAACCCGGCAACTGCTCGAACGAACGCGCGCAGAGCAACAACTGGCGGCAGGCCCAGCCTTCTTGCAGAGGCTGGGCCGTGAAGGCGCGTTGCAACGGCCAGCGGTCCAGTGCCGCCTGGGGCACGATGCCCAGGCCCGCGCCCCGGGCGACCATGCGAATCACCCCCTCAAACCCCTCGGCACGGACGCGCGTCTGCAAGCGAAAGCCGGCGTGCAGCGCTTGTTCCTCCAGGTACGACGCGAGTGCACTGTGGGCGGCCAGGCCGACGTAATCGTGTGACAGGCTGTCGATAAAACTCACCGTTTTATTCGCCAGGGGATGCTCCAGGGGCAGGATCAGCACCAGCGGGTCATCGCGAAAGGGCAATGTCTGCAAGCCATGGGTGTCGACGGCGTCGGAAATAATCCCCAGGTCCGCCGTGCCCTGGCGCAGGGCCTGGGTGATACGCAGGCTGGGCAACTCCTGCAGGTCGATCTCAAGGTTGGGGTGTTCGCACAGAAAGTCCGCCAGCAGTTCCGGCAGGTATTCCGTCAGCGCCGTGGTGTTGCACAGCAGGCGCACCTGGCCTTTGATGCCCTTGGCGTACTCGGCCAGGTCCTGTTGCAAATGGTCGGCCTGTTGCAGCAGCAGACGCGCGTGGCGGGCCAGCGCCTTGCCCGCGGCGGTTGGCGTGACGCCACGGCGACCGCGCGCCAGCAACTCGATGCCCAGCGACGCTTCCATGGCGCGAATGCGGGCGCTGGCGGCGGCCAGGGATAAATGGCTGCGGCCGGCGCCGGCGGTGATATTGCCGGTGTCGAGGGTGTGCAGGTATAGGCGCAGGTCGATCAGGTCAAAGTGCATGGCTGGGGTTCTCGAATGGCGTTACTGGCCTCATCGGGGGCAAGCCCCTTCCCACATGTTGATTTGCGAACACATTCAAATGTGGGAGGGGGGCTTGCCCCCGATGAGGCCCTCAGCCTCACATAAAACAAGAGGCTGCCTCAGTATATGGCGAATATCCAGCCCAGCTCCAAACCCGCACAATCGCCCCATGAATACCTTCCTCGCGCTCTACCAAAACCTCGGCCCCGCCCTGACTTTGCTGGTGATCGGCACCTTCCTGCTGGCCGGCACCGTCAAGGGTGTGATCGGCCTGGGCTTGCCGACTGTCGCAATGGGCCTGCTCGGCCTGGCTATGCTGCCGGCGCAGGCTGCGGCGTTGCTGATCATTCCGTCAACGGTGACCAACCTGTGGCAACTGGCATTCGGCGGCCACCTGAGTGCCTTGCTCAAGCGGCTGTGGCCAATGCTCGTGCTGATTTTCCTCGGCACGGGGCTTGGCACGGTGTGGCTGGGCATGGATGGCGGGCGTTGGGTGGTGCGGGCGCTGGGCGGTGCACTGCTGTTGTACGCGCTGAGCGGGTTGTTCCTGCCCGCCTTCAGGGTCAAGCCTGAAACCGAGCGCTGGCTGGCCCCGCTGTGTGGGCTGGTCACTGGCGTGATCACCTCAACGACCGGGGTGTTTGTGATTCCTGCGGTGCCGTACCTGCAAGCGCTGGGCTTGAATCGCGATCAACTGGTGCAGGCGTTGGGGCTGTCGTTCAGCGTGTCGACGCTGGCGCTGGCGGCGGGGTTGGCCTGGCGCGGCATGCTGGGCACGGGTGAAATCAGCGCGTCGCTGCTGGCGCTGGTGCCGGCGCTGTTGGGCATGTGGCTGGGCCAGGCACTGCGCCAGCGCATCAGTGCGGTGCTGTTCAAGCGCCTGTTTTTTATCGGCATGGCACTGTTGGGCGGGCATCTGCTGATCAGCGGTTAACAATGCGCTGGGTATTCGTGCTTTTTGGTCAAAGGTATTTTGCCGCGTGGCGGCTTATTCCCAGGGGCTGAGGTCGATAGTCTGCGTCCAGACATTTCAACCTTCTGGATGCCCTCCCATGAAAAAAGTACTCCTGCTCAACGGCGGCAAAAAGTTCGCCCACTCCGATGGCCGCTACAACAACACCCTGCATGATGCCGCGTTGGCCGTGCTGGACCGTGGCGGCGTCGACGTCAAGGTCACGCACATCGACCAGGGCTACGACGTGGCTGAAGAGGTCGCCAAGTTTCTCTGGGCCGACGTGATCATCTACCAGATGCCCGGCTGGTGGATGGGCGCACCGTGGATCGTCAAGAAATACATCGACGAAGTCTTTACCGAAGGCCACGGCAGCCTGTATGCCAGCGACGGTCGTACGCGTTCCGATGCCTCGCAGAAGTACGGCAGTGGCGGTCTTATTCAGGGCAAGCAGTACATGCTCTCGCTGACCTGGAATGCACCGCAGCAAGCCTTCGACGACCCGAGCGATTTCTTCGAGGCCAAGGGCGTGGATGCGGTGTACTTCCCGTTCCACAAGGCCAATGAGTTCCTCGGCATGCGCCGCCTGCCGACCTTCCTCTGCGTGGACGTGATGAAACGCCCGGCGATCGAGGCCGACGTGGCGCGCTACGAGCAGCATCTGGCGCAGGTGTTCAGCCTCTCGGTGTAAGCTGCGCGCAACCTACACCGAGGACCGCCCATGAAAGCCCGATCCGATGAGCTACAGACCTTCGTCAGCGTGATCGAGTGCGGCTCGATTTCCGCTGCGGCGGAGCAGGTCGGGCAGACGCCCTCGGCGGTCAGCCGCACGTTGTCGCGTCTGGAAGCCAAGCTCGACACCACGCTGATCAACCGCACCACACGGCGCATGGACCTGACCGAGGAGGGCAAGTACTTTTTCGAGCAGGCCAAGCTGATCCTGGCGCAGATGGATGAGCTGCAAGAGCGCATGTCATCGCGCCGCCAGAACCCCGCCGGGCGCTTGCGCATCAACGCTGCCGTGCCATTCATGCTGCATGGGATCGTGCCGTACATCGCCGAGTTTCGCAGCCTCTACCCGGATATCCAGCTGGAGCTGAACAGCGATGACCTGATCATCGACCTGCTTGAGCAAAGCACCGACATCGCCATTCGCATCGGTGCCCTGGCGGATTCCACCCTGCACGCACGCTCACTTGGCTGCACCCCGTTGCACATCCTCGCCAGCCCCGGTTACCTCAAGCAGTACGGCGCACCGCAGGCCGTTGCCGAACTGGCGGAACACACGTTGCTTGGCTTCACCCACACCGAAACCCTCAACCACTGGCCGTTGCGCCATGGGGAGGGCGACCGCTGGCTGATCGAACCGGGTATTGCTGCGTCCAGCGGTGAAACCCTGCGTCAGTTGGCGCTGGAAGGGCAGGGCATTTGTTGCCTGTCGAACTTCATGACCAGCGCCGACATCGACGCCGGGCGCCTGGTGCCGGTGCTGGAGGCGTTCAACAGTGGCTATCGCCAGCCGATCCATGCGGTGTTCTATCGCAACTCGCAGTTGGCGTTGCGGATCCAGTGCTTCCTGGACTTTATCCAGGCCAAGTTGGCGCGGTATGCCTGCTGAATGGGCGGCTACCGGGTTCATCTGTTGTTACACATTACTGGCCCCACCCGCTGCAATTTCGTACCATTCCCCGCCTAATCCCCCGCAATTCCCTGGTACCTCATGAACCTCACCCGTCTGCGCGCCGATGCCCTGGCCGGCCTCACCACGTCTTTCGCGCTGCTGCCCGAGTGCATCGCCTTTGCGTTGGTCGCTCACCTCAACCCGCTGATGGGGCTGTATGGCGCCTTTATCATCTGCACCCTCACCGCGTTGTTCGGTGGGCGCCCGGGCATGGTCTCGGGCGCGGCGGGGTCGATGGCGGTGGTGATCGTCGCGCTGGTGGTGCAGCACGGCGTGGGCTACCTGCTCGCCACGGTGCTGCTGGGCGGGTTGATCATGCTCACGTTCGGCCTGTTGCGCCTGGGCAAACTGGTGCGCATGGTGCCGCATCCGGTGATGCTGGGTTTCGTCAACGGCTTGGCGATCATCATCGCGCTGGCGCAGTTGGAGCATTTCAAGAGCGGCGAGCACTGGCTCAGCGGGACGCCGTTGTATGTGATGAGCGGGCTGGTCGTGGCGACCATGGCCATCGTCTACGTGCTGCCACGCATCACCCGCGCGGTGCCACCGGCGCTGGTGGCGATCCTCGGCGTAGGCCTGGCGGTGTATCTGCTGGGGTTGCCGACCCGCACCCTCGGCGACATGGCGCACATCGCCGGCGGCCTGCCGGGCTTCGCGCTGCCGCAGGTGCCCTGGACCCTGGAAACCCTGGGCATCATTGCGCCTTATGCGTTCCTGATGGCCATGGTCGGCCTGCTGGAAACCCTGCTGACCCTCAACCTCACCGACGAAATCACCGAGACCCGTGGCTACCCGGACCGCGAAAGCGTGGCCCTGGGCGCGGCGAATATGGTGTCGGGCCTGTTCGGCGGCATGGGCGGTTGCGCGATGATCGGGCAAACCGTGATCAACCTCAGTTCCGGCGGGCGCGGGCGTTTCTCCGGGGTGTTTGCCGGGGTGATGATCCTACTGTTCATTCTGTTTCTGTCGCCGCTGATCGAGCGCATCCCGCTGGCGGCGCTGGTGGGGGTGATGTTCGTGGTATCCCAGCAGACGTTCGCCTGGGCGTCGCTGCGGGTGATCAACAAAGTACCGGCCAATGACGTGCTGGTGATTATTGCGGTAACGGTGATCACGGTATTCACCGACCTGGCAACCGCCGTGCTGTGCGGGATCGTCATCGCAGCGTTGAACTTTGCCTGGCAACAGGCCCGTGAGCTGTACGCCGATGAACATCTGGAGGCTGATGGCAGCAAGCTCTATCGCCTGCACGGCACGTTGTTCTTTGCCTCTACCACCGGATTTTTGAACCAGTTCGATCCGGCCAACGACCCGGCGCAGGTCACACTGGATTGCCGCCACCTGAGCTTTGTCGACTACTCGGCAATTGCCGCGCTGATGACCCTGCGCGAGCGGTACACCAAGGCCGGCAAGCATTTACGCGTGCTGCACTTGTCGGAGCGCTGCAAGAAGCTGCTCAAGCGCGCTCGCGTTCATCCTGAATAAGTGATCACGGCCCGACCAGGTCTTCCAGTTCCTGGGCGCGTGCCTGGGTCATGTCCAGCACGCAGCCGGTGCCATTGACCTGATCGATGGTGCCGCCGGTGGCCGAGCCGATAAATTGGCAATTGGCATCGCGGTACTTTATCCACAGGCGCTGCACGTCTTGCAGTTGCTGCCGGCGGTTGCCTTCCTGCGCCGCGAGTGCGGTTGTGTAGGCGGTGTTCAGGCGCGTGTCCTGCACTTTGGTTTCCTTGATATTGCACGTGACCATCTCGGCGGTGGTGTTGGCGCCGTCCATGCATTTTTTCAGGGCCGGGTTCTCGGCGGCGGTGGCAGTAGTACCGCACAGGGCGAGCAGCAAGATACTGGCGGCGAATGGCGTACGAATCATCTGCGTTTTTCCTGGGCATCAAGGGATGTGAGTTTTATGACTCAAGCGCGTCCGTTGAGTTTCCAGCCGTGTGATCTTCATGTAAGAACGCCCCGCGAATTTTCATCCGCGGGTGTCGCGCATATCCCGACGCGACAGCACTTATCCGTGGGCGAAACTTACTTTCATAAAAATTGAAAACCCTCCTCGGTAATGATTTATGAGTTTCACAACCTATTCGACGTGACCCTTTTACGAGGAGTACCGCATGGCTGCATCACCGGGCTTCGGGCTACTGGCATATGCTGCCATCGCCATCATTGCTTTGATCGTGCTGATCGCACGCTACCGGCTCAACCCATTTATCGTCATCACCCTGGTGTCCATCGGCCTGGCGCTGATGGCCGGGATGCCGGCGGACACCATCATGGGCTCCTATGAAGCGGGCGTGGGCAAGACCCTGGGGCACATTGCCCTGGTGGTGGCGCTGGGCACCATGCTCGGCAAGATGATGGCCGAGTCCGGTGGCGCCGAGCAGGTGGCGCGCACCTTGATCAACCGTTTCGGTGAGCGCAATGCCCATTGGGCGATGGTCTGCATCGCGTTCCTGGTGGGGCTGCCGCTGTTTTTCGAAGTGGGTTTTGTGTTGCTGGTGCCGATCGCCTTTACCGTGGCGCGGCGCGTCGGTGTGTCGATCCTGATGGTCGGCTTGCCGATGGTCGCCGGCCTGTCGGTGGTGCATGCGCTGGTGCCGCCGCACCCGGCCGCGATGATGGCGGTGCTGGCGTATAACGCGTCGGTGGGGCAGACCGTGTTGTACGCGATCTTGATCGGCATCCCTACGGCGATCATCGCCGGCCCGGTGTATGCCAAGTTCATCGTGCCGCGCATTCAACTGCCGGCGGAAAACCCGCTGGAGCGCCAGTTTATCGAGCGTGAACCGCGCACCCGTCTACCGAGTTTTGCCCTGACCATGGGCACTATCCTGTTGCCGGTGGTGCTGATGATGATCGGCGGTTGGGCCAACGTGATCTCAGCGCCGGGCACGGGCTTTAACCAGTTCCTGGCCTTTATCGGCAACTCGGTGATCGCGCTGTTGCTGGCGACCCTGGTGAGTTTCTGGACCCTGGGCCTGGCCCAGGGCTTGAACCGCGAATCGATCCTCAAATTCACCAATGAATGCCTGGCACCGACCGCCAGCATTACCTTGCTGGTGGGCGCGGGCGGCGGGTTGAACCGCATTCTGGTGGATGCCGGCGTGACCCACGAAATTCTTGGCCTGGCCCATGCCTTCCAGCTGTCGCCGCTGGTGATGGGCTGGCTGTTCGCGGCCTTGATGCGCATCGCCACCGGCTCGGCCACCGTGGCGATGACGACGGCGTCCGGCGTGGTCGCGCCGGTCGCCCTGGGCCTGGGTTATCCACACCCGGAATTGCTGGTGTTGGCCACGGGCGCAGGCTCGGTGATTTTTTCCCACGTCAATGACGGCGGCTTCTGGCTGATCAAGGAATACTTCAATATGACGGTGATCCAAACCTTCAAGACCTGGACCGTATTGGAGACGCTGATTTCGGTGGTTGCCTTCGCTCTGACCTACGGTCTGTCCTGCCTTCTGTAACCCGGAGCCTCGATGGACATCCTCTACCAGATCCGCGCCCGCCAAGCCTCGTTCAGCGCTGGCGAAGGGCGTATTGCCCAACTGATGCTGGAGGACGTGGGCTTTGCCGCGTCCGCCAGCCTGGAAGAACTGTCCCAGCGGGCCGAGGTGAGCACGGCGACGTTGTCGCGCTTTGCCCGCAGTGTGGGGTGTCGGGATTTACGCGATCTGCGCCTGCAACTGGCCCAGGCCAGCGGCGTCGGCAGCCGCTTCCTGGACCCGGCGGGGTTGCCCGAGCAGTCGGCGTTCCATCGGCAGATTCTCGGCGATATCGAGGCGACGTTGCGTCAGCACCTGTCTGGGTTCAGTCAGGCGAGCTTTGCCGATGCGGTGAGCCTGTTGGGCAAGGCGCGGATGATCCATGCGTTCGGCATGGGCGGCCCATCGAGCCTGTGCAGCGATGAATTGCAAGTGCGCCTGGTGCGCCTGGGCTATCCGATTGCAGCCTGTCATGACCCGGTGATGATGCGCGTCACCGCCGCCACCTTGGGCGCGGAGCACGCGCTGATCGTGTGTTCCCTCACCGGCCTCACCCCCGAGTTACTGGCGGTGACGGAGCTGGCGCGCAACTACGATGTGCGCATCCTCGCCATCACCCTGGCCGACTCGCCCCTGGCACGCTTGGCAGACGTTGTGCTGGCGCTGCAACCGGCCGAAACCAGCTTTATCTACAAACCCACGGCGGCGCGCTACGGCATGCTGCTGGCCATTGACCTGCTCGCCACCGAGCTGGCGCTGGCCCTGCCCGACGCCAACCAGGAACGCCTGCGCCGAATCAAGCTGGCCCTGGACGATTACCGTGGCGGCCCCGATAGCCTGCCGCTTGGAGACTGATATGAAGTACGACACGCTGATTCGCCAGGCGATGGTCATTGATGGCAGCAACACGCCTGGCTACGTCGCCGATGTGGGGCTGCGCGAGGGGCGTATCGAGGCGATCGGTGACTTGTCCACCGCCGTGGCCGCGCATGATATCGACGCCCGTGACCGCGTATTGGCGCCAGGTTTTATCGACGTGCATACCCACGACGACACCGTGGTGATCCGCCAGCCGCAGATGTTGCCCAAGCTCAGCCAGGGAGTGACCACGGTGATCGTCGGCAACTGCGGCATCAGTGCCTCGCCGGTCAGTTTGCGCCGTGATCCGCCAGACCCGATGAACCTGCTGGGCACGCGTAAGGCGTTCACCTATCCGCGTTTCGCCGACTACCGCGCCGCGGTGCAACGCGCCCACCCAGCCGTCAACGTTGCGGCGCTGGTCGGCCACACGGCGCTGCGCAGCAACCATATGGACGACCTGCACCGTACCGCCACGGCGGAGGAAATTACCGCCATGCGCGTGCAGTTGCGACAGAGCCTTGAAGCTGGCGCGCTGGGTTTATCCACAGGGCTTGCCTACGCCAGCGCGTTTAATGCCAAGACCGATGAGGTACTGCAACTCAGTGAAGAGCTGACCGCCAGCGGCGCGGTGTACACCACCCATTTGCGCAGCGAATTCGAACCGGTGCTGGAGGCCATGGACGAGGCGTTCTTGATTGGCCGGCATGCCAGGGCGCCGGTGATTATTTCCCACCTCAAATGTGCCGGCGCGGGGAACTGGGGGCGTAGCCCGCAGCTGTTGGCGGCGTTGGAACATGCCGCGAAAAGCCATCCGGTGGGCTGCGATTGTTATCCCTATGCGGCCAGCTCTTCGACCCTGGACCTCAAGCAAGTGACCGATGCGTTTCGCATCACCATCACCTGGTCCACGCCGCACCCTGACATGGGCGGGCGTGATCTGCAGGCTATCGCGGCAGAGTGGGGCGTTTCGCTGATGAACGCCGCGCGTCGCCTGCAACCGGCGGGCGCGGTGTATTACGGCATGGACGAGGCGGATGTACGACGCATCCTGGCGCATCCATTGTCGATGGTGGGCTCTGATGGCTTGCCGGAAGATCCGTTTCCGCACCCGCGATTGTGGGGCGCGTTTCCACGCGTGTTGGGGCATTTCAGCCGGGATGTGGGGTTGTTCCCGTTGCACACGGCGGTGCACAAAATGACCGGCTTGTCGGCCGCGCGTTTCGGGTTGTCGGAGCGCGGCGAAATTCGTGTAGGGCACCGGGCGGATCTGGTGTTGTTTGATCCCTTGCGGGTGCGCGATGTAGCGGATTTCAAAACGCCGCAGCGTGCGGCGCAGGGCATTGATGAGGTGTGGGTCAACGGCGTTCTGAGCTACCACGAAGGTCAGGCAAACGGGCAGCGGGGCGGGGTTTTCCTGGCGCGTTCCGGCAATTTGAACGCGGGTTTCCAGTAGGTTTCACGGCCGTTGTCGGCGCGGTTGAAACGCACGTGCAGAGCTGGATATCGGGCTAATGAGCGCTTACAAAAGGCCCGTTGCCCCTGAAAGGGCACTGCTTATGATGCAGGCCCTTTCATGGAGAACCTGTATGCGAGCACCCCTGGCTGAAATGCGTTGCTTCAACAAAGATTATGCGAGCCACCTTCCCCGTCGCGCCGCTGCGCCCACCAAGTCGGCTCCAACGCCCCTCGCTGAAGGCATGGGGGCATTTCCTTTTCCTCGCGACACGATCAAGGCCTGGATCCAGGACAAAGTCTTCGCTGCCACCGGCCAGCGAATTGATCCGGACAAAACCTACCTGCATCAGTTTTCCAGCACTCATACCGTAGCGTCCGGCGGCACGTCTACGGGTTGGCAGCACAACGGCCGCCCCGAAAAAACCATGACGCTGACCGACGCTGTCGCCAGTGATTTCTTTTCGGCGGAGCGTTATGGCGCAATCGGCGAAGCCCAGGCGGTGACGCATTTTCTGTCGTCCAATGTCAGTCCGTTCTCCATCTTCCACAGCGAAAGCGTGTCGGATTTCTTCAGTCGCCTGGGGCGAACGATCTTTGATAGAACCGGGCCTGGTTATATCTATTCGAAAATCCATGACGATGTGCCGCAACTGACGGAAAGCTGGCGTGATCTGGATGCCGCCTATGGCCTCTATCTGGATGGCCCGGAAAAGGGCCGTTATGACGCCGACAACGAATTGCGCCTCAAGCCCAGCGAACTGTTGAACATCGTGCGCGAGGGCGACCTGCAAAAGAAGGTGCTGGCCAAGCTCGATGCGTTTTGGTCAGGGCACATGCCGCAATGGCGAGCCATGGCCAAGGGGCAATTCGTCAAGGAGGCCAAGGCGGCCTTGGCGCTTCACCAGGCAAACCCTGCTGAAGGCCTGAGCCCGCAGGATTATCAAAGCGTGATGAGGGCGGCGGCTGCGAATGTGCCACTGGAGGGGCCGGCGACCCCGGCACAGTGTCTGGCGCTGGCGGCCCCTGATCCGGATAGCAAAGTGTTGGGTTTTGACATCAATGGGTACGTCGCCAGCGATATTCTGCGGTTTGTCTCCAGGGACGGCTCCGAGGTGTTGTATGTACCCGGCGCGACGCCTGCGCTCCTCAAATTCAATGACCGCGTGGCGTTGAACCGCTGGGTGGCGGAGCAAGGCAAGGACCCGGCCAAGGCCATGGCGCTGGCCCAGCACTTCTCCCTCAAGGATCGCCAGCAAGGTATTTTCGGGGCTCTGAGTGTCAACGGCGTCGACAGCGCGCTACAGAAAATAGGCGCCGGGACCATGGCGGCGAACGGTAACCACATCAACAGCCGCAACTACCCGATTGCCGAGGACGTGTTTTCGGTGATGGCCAGGCAAACGCGAGAGCGGATTGCCAGCGACACCGACACTGAAATGAAATCCAACGCAGAGGTCTACAAGGACAACGCGCTGGGCATGCTACAGGCGGGGAATGCGCTGCTTTCCATTCCCTTGGCGTTACTGGGGCCTATCGGCCTCGCCATCGGCGGCGCGGCACTCGGCGCCCAGGTGGGAATGGAAGTCGACAAAGCCGTAGAGGGTGATACCCAGGCCGAGCGGCAGGCAGGGTTGCAGGGGGCGGTCATGGATGTTGCCACGCTTGCGTTCTTTCATGCGGCGGGCAAAGCCGGCGCTTCGTTGGGTGCCGCCCGGGCGCCTGCTGAACGTACGGCTTCCGCCGGCGTGAATAGCGGGGGTGCCAAGCCGTTCTTCAATTACAGGCGGGTCAACGGGCAGGTCGGCGTATTGATGAGCCCGACCCGGCCGCATGCGCTGGCGCTGCCCGAGCCCGAGTTGAACCCGGCCTGGGATCCGACCATGGAGGTTTACCTTGAGCCTGGCCGCAGGCGCGCCGCTTCCGGCCCTCGTGTTGATGAAGAGCAGGCAGGCTCCGGAAAAAGGCTGAAACTGCACGAGCCGCAGGCGCAGTCGCCGGCCTCGCCGGCCTCGCCTGACTCGCCTGACTCGCCGGATTCTGTGGCATCCGACGCCACATCATCGGCGGACTACAGGCCCTACGATGACAGCGATGTCATACGGGAAAACCCGTTCCAGGCCAATGTCCAGTTGCCGGCCGGTGGGTATTTCAACAGTCGGGGCATGATCGAACGCACCGACTTGCCCAAGGTTTATCGCGTAGAGAAGGCCGAGCGTGTAGAGCGCCGTGGCGACCCCGAGCATTACGGTTTCATGAACTCCAACTATTTTGCCGGAGCGGAAAAAATGCGCGACGGCAATGTGCTGGTCACGTCGCGTTCCATGGAGGGCGCCATGCAATTCGGGGACAGCGAATTCGGTGGCAACTACAACCTCTATGAAATCGACAGCCAGGGCATTCCGGCCGTTTCCTTGAATGAAAATATCGACCTCAACCCGCAATTTTATGAGCTTCGCGAGCACATGGATCCGGGTGAGATCGCACACGCGCGTGCGAATGGAGGGCTCAAAGGGTTCTCCGAAGGGGCCTTTGATTTTGATGAGGTCCATCTGGATAACGACTTGGTGGGCAGCAGCAGGATCCGCCGCATTCGCCAGCGGTAGGCGCGCCTGGCCTGACGTTCACACACGCCTGTTTCTCGGTTAGTGTGGCGGTCCATCAATAGGGAGTACTGACGTCATGGAGCAGCCTGTGCAGTGCGGGAAAGTCGTTCCGATTTTGCGCATATTCGACGAAGCCAAGGCGCTGGAGTTCTACGTGGACTTCCTCGGGTTCAAGGTTGATTGGCAGCATCGTTTCGAGGCGAACTTCCCGTTGTATCTGCAGGTGTCGTTGGGGGAGTGCGTGCTGCATCTGTCCGAGCACCATGGCGATGCCTCACCGGGTGCGGCGGTGCGGATTCAGGCGCAAGGCGTGGATGTGTACCAGCAGCAATTGCAGGGCAAGAGCTACCGTTACGCCAAGCCTGGGGTTGAGCAAACGCCCTGGGGCTCGCGGGAGATGAGCATCAAGGACCCATTTGGCAATCGGGTGGTGTTTGTCGAGGAAGGCGAGGGCTGAGCGGCAGGTAATGCCGGTCAGTTAACGGCGGTGGCGAGGGAACAAGCTCCCTCGCCACGGTGATTGGCCGGGTTTAAACGCGGAAGTGGCTGACCATCTGCTGCAACTGGCTACCCAAGCGTGCCAGTTCCACACTCGACTTGGCGGTCTCATCACTCGCCGTGGCCGTCTGCTCCGACACATCGCGCACATTCACGATGCTGCGGCTGATCTCTTCGGCCACGGCACTTTGCTGTTCGGCCGCGGCGGCGATCTGCTGGTTCATTGACTGGATGTTCGAGACGGTACGGGTGATGTTCTCCAGCGATACACCGGCCTTGCGCGTCAGCTCAACGCTACTGTCGGTGAGGCTGCGGCTGTTGTTCATCACGTTGGCCACTTGCTGGGTGCCGTTCTGCAAGCCGGCGACCAGGCCTTCGATTTCTTCGGTGGACTTCTGCGTGCGCTGCGCCAGGCCCCGCACTTCGTCGGCCACTACCGCAAACCCACGGCCGGCTTCACCGGCACGCGCCGCTTCGATCGCCGCATTGAGCGCCAGCAGGTTGGTCTGTTCGGCCACGGCCTTGATCACATCCATCACGCTGCCGATCTTATTGCTCTCTTGTTGCAGATGGCTCATGGCGTCTGTGGAGCGCGCCACTTCGGCGGCCAGGCGCTCGATCTGGGCGATCGCTTCGGCCACCACCTTGTCGCCTGCACGCGCTTGGCCGTCGGCATCCGCCGCCGCCAGCGAAGCCTGTTCGGCGTTGCGCGCTACTTCCTGCACCGTGGCGGTCATTTCATGCATCGCGGTGGCGACTTGATCGGTCTCGATCTTCTGGCTGTTGACGCCGGCGCTGGTTTGCTCGGTCACGGCCGATAACTCTTCGGCGGCGCTGGCGATTTGCGTCACGCCGTCGCGAATCCCGCTGATCAGTTCACGCAAGGTGCTGCCCATGCGCTGGATGCCTTGTTGCAACACACCCAGTTCATCGCGGCGGGTGACTTGGATGTTGTGGCTCAGATCGCCCGAGGCAATCCGCTCGACCACGGCCAGGGTGTCTTGCAATGGGCGGGTGATTTGGCGGGTGATAACCAGGGCAGCGATGATGCCAACCAGCAGGGCCAGCAAGGTGCTGGTCAATTGCAGGCTGCGGGCCTGGGCGCTTTCGGCGTCGCGGCGGTTGAGCTGGATCTCGTAGAGCTTGTCGCTGATGGTGACGATGTCTGCGCCTTGAGTAGTCATTTCGGCACGGGCGGCGACGATGTTGGCGTTGGCCGCCTTGTAGTTCTGCACGGCGGTGCGGTACGCGCCCAGGGCGGTTTCCAACGCGCTCAGTGCGCTTTGCTGGCTGGCGCCGAAGGCGCTGCCGAGGTCTTTCAGGCCAGTGATGGTTTTTTCGATCTGCGCGGCAGCGCGGGCTTCGGTGTCGGGGTTGACGTTAGCGGTATAGCCACGCACTTCGTAGCGGGCCGACAGGAATTCGAATTTGGCATTGGTCACGGCCTGGAACTGAGCGAAGCGTTCCGGGCTGTCTGGCATCTGCTGCACCGTGGCATCCAGTGCGTTGATCTGGGCGTTGGCGATGTCGGCCTTGTCGCCCATCACCTGGCGAGAGGCGTTGCCGTTACGGTAAGCCTCGCGCATTTTGTTCAGGGACTGCTGGTAGGCGGTGATGATCGCTTTCTGTTCGTTGAGCAGCTTGACGTTTTCCGGGCTCTTGAAACTGTCGAGCAGTTTCTGTTGCTGGGCGGCAAAGGCGTCGAGGCTGGTCTGTACGTTTTGGGCCACGGCTTCGTCGCCGTTGGCCAGCATGTATTGCAAGCGCACGATACGCAGTTTGGTCAGCGACGCATTGAGCTGGGTGATGTCGCTCATCCAGTTGCTGCGGTCGATCAGGCCGCCCAGGCTGGTCCAGCCGGTAAGGGCCAGGATCGAGGTGAGGACGAGCACCAGGCCAAAACCCAGGCCCAGTTTGAGGTTGACGCTGATGTTACCGAACCAGCTGTTCATTACTATGCCTCCAGGCACGCAGTCGATTTGTTTTCTGGAGCTGGAAGTTTTTGTTCTTGATGCCAGCACACAAAGGTGTACGCCCGTATCGGCCGCAAAATCTTGAGCTGTAGTAATTTTTTAGCCGCGCAGGGGTGGCCCCCGACGAATGGGTAAGATTGCCTCCGGGTGGAGGCAATCAATGAGGGGCGGTTACGGTGCGGGTGTCAGTTGTATGACGAACCTCAGTGCATGAATCAGGCTGTCCTGCGACAGGAAGCGCTGATCTTTGAGCGCCTCCCAGCGGTCAATGAAAAAGTGCCCGGTGTCATCCATCTGGATGGGCGTGGAGACCACCTGACCGCTGTTGGATTTGTGCAGAAGGTTGGTTTGCTCAGGCGTGGGGCGCTCAATCAGGAAATGGCCGGTGTCCCTCAACCGCGAGCGGTCCAACGGCACGAACGGCTCAGGGGCTTTTATACGCTCAAAGCCCATATTCAGTACGAAGTCACTGCGCAAGGCACGCCATTTGGTTTCGCTGAATACCTGCCAACTACCCGGCTCAATACCTTTTGCGAGGTGGGTGGCGCTGTCGCGTATGTGCAAACTCAATACGCCGTGTATCGGCGCCAGGCCCGGGATGCCGAGGTAAGTATCGGTATGCGCGGAGCCCACGAACGCCACCCACTTGTGCGCACCGCGCGCGGCCTGGTCGGCCGCTATCACGCGCGATGCGAAGTAGCTGAACATCACGTTGCGTAGGGCATCCGGGTCGCCGAGTGGCGCCGAGGTGCGTTTGAGCCCTTTGAGGTTATAGCTCGCCGCGCAGTCAATGGCCTGCACGCGAATCCCGTACTTGTTGGCCGCCTGCAACACGTTGGTGTAGGTGTACGGGCCGGTGTAGTTGACGGTCTTGCCATCGTAAAAACGCATCTGCCCCAGGTCTTGGCTTTGCACAAATGCTTTGAGGCTGTCGGCCAGTGTTGCTGTCTGGTTGAAGGCGCTGAGCTCGAGCTGGTGCAAATCGGTTTGCAAGTGCTCGAAGTAGAGGGTTTGAACGCCCTGTTTTTTCAGGTCGGCCATGTGCTCTATGAAGAATTTCTTGGCCGATTCCGAAGCATGGGCTTCGCCGATCACCAAGCCCGAGGAATAAGCGTACGCCTGCTCGATAAAGTCTTTTTCCGTGCGCAGCAACGTTGGGTCGGGTAGCGAGGGCCTGGCAGGCGCCGTGTAATCACTGAAGAACTCATCGGCGGTGGTGAGAAGGCGCCGCCGGGTTTCGATAAAGGCGGTGTAAGCCGCTTGCGCTTCAGGAAGCGCCAGCGTGTAGTTTGAGTCCAGGCCTCTGCGCATCATCTGCAGTTTGCGCAGTTGTTCCCTGAGGGCTGGGGCAACATCGAATGTGTTGAAGTGGGCCGGCTCGGGTAACGCAGCCACGGTCGGCACAAGGGGCGGCGGCAGCGTCGGCGAAGGGGGGCGGGCGGCTGGTTGGTAAGTGGTTTTCAGCCTCAGCCTGAAATCCACCGGGTCGCTCCAGATGCCCACCGCCGAGTCCGTGGCGACGTCGTCGATACGCAGGCCAATGGCGTTGTTCAAATCGGCCAGCCCGGGGATTTGCTCCGAGGTGCGTACACGGCTGTGTTCCACCAGCGCCACCCAGCGTGTTCCCGGCTGGTCGGCCAGATCGGCGCTGATCGCTTTATGTGAATAGAAATTGCGCAGGGCGTTGGCGCGTGGCGGGGCCTTGGCGTTTTCGATGATATGGAAGGCGTGGGTCAAGTCATAAGAGGTCGCGGCGTCGAGGGCCTTGAGTTCAATGCCGTGCTTGCGGGCCGTTTTCATCAGGTTCAGGTAGGACGGCGCAGACCCGCCGGCGAGGTTGAAGGTACGGTCCACGCTGCCCAGGTGTTTTTCGATATGCCGGGATGAACCCTTGGTGTTGAGTTTATGCAGCTTCTCGCGGAACACGTCGTTAGGCAGGTGTTCGATGTACAGGCGCTTGACGCCCTGACGGGCCAGCACGCCCATGTTATCGATCAGGAACTGCTTGCTGGCGATCGACTCGCTCACCTCGCCGAGCACCAACCCGTCGCTGTGTTTGAACAGCGCATCAAGGATCTGCGGGTGCGCGGCGTCGCTGGCCAGTGGCGGCAATGAAGGGCGCGCAACGCTGGGCCTGGAGGCGGAGAAAAACGCTTCGGCGTCTCGGCTCAACGTGTCGACCTGCTTGAGGTACGCCTGATGAATGGGTGCCATGTGTTCACGATGTTTGTCGACGAAATACAGGCGTGGAAGCACCGGGTCATCGCTGATCAGTGAGCGCCTGAAGTCCGGCTTGAGCAGGCGCTCGACATCCCGCCAATGGTGCGCATCGATTTCATAAGGCTTGAGTGCGTTGTATGTGTCGGGCAGTTTTTCATATTTGGGCGCGCCCCCCACGACGCCTGAACGTCGCCAACCGTCTGTGGTTTTTTCCACCAGTCGTGCGGTTGAACGCAACTGGCCGCTGGCGGGGTCAAGGCGAAACAACAGGAAGCGCCCCAACGGATCGGGCGTGGCGGGCGCCCAGTACCAATCGCCACGGAACAGCACCGGCTGCATGTGTTCGCGTGATGGGAGTGGGGTTTGCAGAGAACGCGTCTGCGCGATGGCCTGGCTGGCAGGCGTACCTTGCAAGCTTGGGCGTATGCGCTTGCTGAACGCCTTGATCGAGCCGAGGGCGGGGCGCAGGTCGGTGAACAAGGCGCCGCCTGCGTTGAGCAAGTAACCGATCAGGTGTTGCAGGGCGGCATCGTTATCGCCTTGAACGTAAGCCTCCAGTGCCAACATGGCGTCCTTGAAGGCCAGCAGCAGGCCCGTGCCCAGGCTCAGGACTGGAAAGGGCGCGGTCGCGACCGCCACGACCCATTCAACGCAGGTCCACACAATCCCCATGATCATCTGTGTGCGGTTATGGGTGGTGGCGAACACATCATCAATGCGGCGTTGCAGCTTCATGTTGTACAGCTCGTGGCGCAAGTCCATGAGCGGGGCGACGCGTTCGAGGCTGTCGTAGCGCGGCGCGCTGGGGGTGGTTCTATTGATGTGCTCGGGCAGCTGCTCGCGGGCGTTTTTAAGAAATTGCCCGACGCGAGCCTGGGACTGGATGGGCGCGCGCTTGGTCAGGTAGCCCACCATCCCACTGATCGTTTTCAGTGTGTGGTTGAACAGGCGTGCTTCGCGAAACACGATGTGATCGGGGGCTTTTGGGGTGTAGAGCAGCACCGGGTTATCCGCGTGGCTGAACAGCAAAGTGTCGATGATCCAGTCACCGTCTATCACCAGGCGATGGATCTTGTACTGCTGGCGAACGGCTGCGGATTTATCGCCCATGCTTTGAATGGCGGCTTCAAGCCAAGCCAGATCCATGCTGCTGATATGGCCATTGAGCTGGCATTCCAGGGCGGCATTGCGCATTTGCAGTTGCGTGATTGCCAGGGTCGCCTCGCGGCGTTTGTCGTAGCCGGGGCTGTTGGCGTTTTGCAGCTTGGCACGCACTTGGTTGATATAGCGTTCGCCGATCCAGGTACCGCGCACCGACGCCGCGACCTTCTGCGCAGTCAGTGGGCTCAGGTCGATACCTTCCGGGCCTTTGAAGGATGCGGATTCAGCGAATGCCTCGTTCAGAAAACCGATGCTGTCGTCATACCCATCTCGGTACAGCGTGGTGTAGTTGACCGGCGCCGGTGTCGAGGTCACAAAGTGCTTGGGGTAATAGGCCCACACCTTGTCCGGGTCGACATCGTCTTGTCGACGCCCAAGCAATCGGTTAAGGGCGGTTTTCGCCTGTTGATGCACATAGGCCTTGAAGCCGGCAAAGGCGTTGTCCGATTGCGGGTCGGCGTTGTAGGTGCGCAGCGCGCCTTCGGCGTCGTCGGCCAGTGTCAGCAACTTGCTGCGGTTGGCCGCGGTCGTCGATCGGTACCACGGCGCAGTGCTGGAGTCGTGGTCGTCCAACTGGGTGGCGATGAAATGTGCGGCCATGCTGGCAAGGCAATCGGCATGGCTGCAGGGGGTGTCGAATGTGACTTCTTTGTATTCCTGTTCGTGGGGCTTGAAGCTCAGGCCCATCAAGGTTTTTGCCATGGCCTCGCGAAACCGTAGGGCAACGCGTTCCAGCAGGTAATCGCTCATGGTTTTGCCGGCAGCGGAGCCGCTGTTTCGGCTCCAGCTCAGCACGTGGGTCTGACAGGCGATCTCACTGTCGAACGCCATGAATTGTTCTGGCCTGGGCGCGGAGGGCGTACACAGCAACAGGCGAATGGGCTTGCCGTTGCTGTCGACCTGGCGCAGTACCCACAGGTCCTGGAGTTGGGCCCCATGCAGCGAGAGGGTCGATGCACTCAGGCGCGGATCGTTGCCCAGGCGCAGGTTCTGGATCAGTTGGTAGTCCGGCTCGCTGATGTGCTGTTGCAGCAGGGCGGCGTAGGCCAGGCAATTGATGCGTTGATCCAGCATGTGCTGGATGGCCTCCTTGAGCCCGGGCCTGCCATGAATTTCACGCTGGAGCTGGGTGAACGCCATGCGGGGCTGCACGGTTTTGAGCAGTTGCGCCAGATAGCGCGGCGTCAGGTCTTGGTAACGCTCGGGCAGTGGGGCGCCAGCGTAACTGAGCGTGGTTTTTTCGAGAAAGGCCGAGCCGGGATTTTCGTCGCCGGTATGCAGGCCGCGAAGGGCCAGGTCGGTCAGGGACTTTTTATGCTCGTAGGCACCGACCTGCGGCACGTGGCGTTGCGTGGTAACTATCAGTTGATCGGGGTCCAAGTCCTGGATGTCGAGATCGACATCCAACTGTTCGATCAGTTGATAGTGTGCCAGCGCCTGCGGTGAGGCGGCGGGGCCAAAAAACTCGGCCAGTGCCTGGCGGGCCTGGTTGTAGTGCTGAACATGCTCGGCGAGCGAGGTGCGCCTGGCTGTATCGGCGCTGCGGTACCAGTCCGGTGCGCTGTAGCGCAGGCTGCGTTCCAACAAGGCTTGGGCGCGCATCTCAAGACGCTGGTCGTAGGTGGGCAGGGCGGCGCCGACGGCTTTGTCCAGGTATTGATAGAGCTGCCTTGCGCTGTGCTCGGGGTTGTCGATAAGGCTCAGTGCCCGTTCGATGTCCTGCGTGCGCTTGCTGATGCGGGCGTTGTAGAGGTGTTCAAAAAGGGGCGCGTCGTCGATTTTTTCCAAGGCCAGGGGCCAGATTCCTGCCACGCTGAGCGCTTGGTACTGCTGCGCCAGGCAGTCGGCGAATGCTGGGCGCAGGCTGGCGCTGTGAACGGCGTGTTGTAGCCAGGTATCGAGTTGCGCCAACGAATCGAAGGCTTCCAGGCCGCGGGAAGGCAGGAACAGCAGGAGGGGGCCAACGTTGGCGTCGCCGCTCAGGTTTGTAACCACGGGTGTGGGTTTTTCAGTCAGCACAAAGGCGCCGGCGACTTCGACACGTGTGTCCTGGTAGGTGAAGGTCAGTGCATACAGGCCGGGGCGCGCGTCGGGGCCCAGGGATATGTTCTGGATCGTTGTGCTCCAGTCCGGATGAAGCAGACGATCCTTGGCGAGCAGCTTGGCCTCGTGTTCCAGGGCCAAAATGCCGGCCTCGAAGGTGAGGTAGGTCTTGCGACTCTTGTTCTCGATCTGGGTGCGCTCGTCCAGCTCCTTGAGTGCTGGGTTCAGCTCAGCCTTCAGCCGGGTGATCAGTGCCTTACCCTGCGCCGTCTGCAGGTCGCTGTTTTCAACGGGTTGATACAGGGCGCGGGCACTGTGCAGCAGGGTCTGGTTATGGGTTTTGAGGGCCTGGTTCAGGCGCTCCAACTCAACGAGTTCCTCAGGTTTGGCCTGAGCCTTGATCGGGGCGCCCTGCAACAGGTAATCACTGATCTGTCCCAGGTCGTTGCGTATCTCCTGGAACGTCGGTGGGCGGTCAAGTGGGGTGGGGGTCATGTCTGAAGCTCCTTGATATTGAGGGGCTCAGCTTGTCGCCCGGTACCCGGGGTTCGGTAGTAGATACATAGCCGCCAGACGCGGGGCTCATCGGGAAGGGGGCTTGTGTGCTAGTCTGCGGGCCCTTTTAGTTTTGGATGGCGCGGGAAATCGTGTCGTCCTACAGCGGAGCCTCTTCATGTCCGAAGTTAATCTGTCCACCGACGAAACCCGCGTCAGCTACGGTATTGGCCGTCAATTGGGCGACCAACTGCGCGACAACCCGCCACCGGGTGTGAGCCTGGACGCGATCCTGGCCGGCCTGACCGACGCGTTCGCAGGCAAGCCAAGCCGTGTTGACCAAGAGCAAATGGCGGCCAGCTTCAAGGTTATCCGCGAAGTCATGCAAGCCGAAGCAGCTGCCAAGGCTGAAGCGGCGGCTGGCGCCGGTCTGGCGTTCCTGGCTGAAAACGCCAAGCGTGATGGCATCACCACCCTGGCTTCCGGCCTGCAATTTGAGGTGTTGACTGCCGGTGACGGCGCCAAGCCGACCCGTGAAGACCAAGTGCGTACCCACTACCACGGCACCCTGATCGACGGCACTGTGTTCGACAGCTCCTACGAGCGCGGCCAGCCTGCAGAATTCCCGGTAGGCGGCGTGATCGCCGGCTGGACCGAAGCCCTGCAACTGATGAATGCCGGCAGCAAATGGCGCCTGTACGTGCCGAGCGAACTGGCCTACGGCGCTCAAGGCGTTGGCAGCATCCCGCCGCACAGTGTTCTGGTGTTCGACGTCGAGCTGCTCGACGTTCTGTAAGACCTGCTGAAGCGGTGGGAGCGAGCCTGCTCGTTCCCACCGTTGTTGGCTGGTTTTTTCATGGATGGAATTTGCCATTCAGCTCTGTCGCCGGGCGCAACGCACGGGCATAGCAGAACAGAAACAGATTACGCACCACCTCTTTCAACACACTCGGTTCACTCGAACTCAGGCCATTGACGTCCAGGTCGCCCTGGTCCTGTAGCTCATTCAGCGCTTCTTCTTCCAGCACCGCACAGACTTCACCGGTTTCCCGATGCAGGATGCGCAGGTAAGGGTGTGGACGGTCCAGCCAGGCATCGATCAAATAAGTCATGGGGCGCATCTCCTTGATGGGTTTCAATGAGAATAATTCTTATTCGTGGAATAGCAAGAGCCTATTGGCGGTTTCCGGTTTTTTTCTGTGTGGATATTGAGAAGGGTCAACGGAGAGGGCAAAACGCCATCCCGCGGCGGGCGCGGGATGGAAGCAACGTATTCAGACTTTGCGCACGAATTCGGACTTGAGCTTCATCGGGCCGATACCGTCGATCTTGCAATCGATATCGTGGTCACCGTCACACAAGCGGATGTTCTTGACCTTGGTGCCGACTTTCACGACCAGAGACGTGCCCTTGACCTTGAGGTCTTTGATCACGGTAATGGTGTCGCCGTCCTGCAGGACGTTGCCCACAGAGTCTTTCTTCACGGTTTCATCGCCGGCCACTTCGGCCTCGCCGTTGGCGGACCACTCATGGGCGCATTCCGGGCAGATCAGTTGGGCGCCGTCTTCGTAGGTGAATTCGGAATTGCATTTCGGGCAGGGTGGCAACGTGCTCACTAAAGCTCCTCGGGAGTCAGGGATGGCTAAAAGTCGCACATTATATAGGGTTTTGTGCGCGGGGCGGTCTGGAATTGGCAATACACACTAAATGTGGGAGGGGGCTTGCTCCCGATGGCGGTGTGTCAGCCAGCAGATCCGGTGACTGACATACCGCCATCGGGAGCAAACCCCCTCCTACATGCAACTATTTTAGTGCGTACGCGCCACCGCAAATTCACTCAGCTCAACCAGGGCATCCCGGTATTCGCTGGCCGGCAGGGCTTGCAGGCATTTGATTGCGCGGGCCACGTAGTCACGCGCCAGTTGCGCGGTGTAGTCCAGCGAGCCCGAGGCTTCCACGGCAGCGCGGATGCTTTCCAGGTCTTCGATGCCGCCTTTCTGGATCGCCTTGCGCACCAGGGCGGCCTGTTCCGGCGTGCCTTCGCGCATGGTGTAGATCAGCGGCAGGGTCGGCTTGCCTTCTGCCAGGTCGTCACCGACGTTCTTGCCCAGGGTTTCGGCGTCGCCACGGTAGTCGAGCAGGTCGTCCACCAGTTGGAACGCCACGCCCAGGTGATCACCAAAGGTGCGCAGGGCTTCGGCCTGTTCGACGGTGGCGCCACACAGCGCGGCGGCGCTGTGGGTGGAGGCTTCGAAGAGCATGGCGGTCTTGCCGCGAATGACTTCCATATAGGTTTCTTCGGTGGTGCTGGCGTCACGCACCTTCGACAGTTGCAAGACTTCGCCTTCGGCGATGATGCGCGTGGCCTGGGAGAGAATCTTCATCACCGGCATCGAGCCCAGCTCGACCATCATTTCGAACGAGCGCGAATACAGGAAATCGCCCACCAGCACGCTCGGGGCGTTGCCCCACATCGCGTTGGCGGTCTCGCGGCCACGGCGCATGCCGGACATGTCGACCACGTCGTCATGCAGCAGGGTGGCGGTGTGCAGGAATTCGATGGTGGCGGCGAGCAGGCGCAGGTCATCGCCTTCACGGCCCAGGGCCTTGCCACACAGCAACACTAATAAAGGACGCAGGCGTTTACCGCCCGCCGACGTAATGTAGTCGCCAATTTTGGAGACCAGCGGCACTTTAGACGTCAGCTGCTGCTTGATGATGCCGTCGACGGCGCTAAAATCGTCCGCGACCGCGCGGTAGAAAGCTTGGGGTTGCATCAGCGACAGTCGCTCCAGAAGGGTTGCGCGGCATGCTAGGACCCTGACCCCGCAGTGTCAAGGCGCGATAGACGGCCACTTGCAAGGCCTCAATAGCTTGCGTACAATCGCGCACCCTGAACTTCCTGGGCAGCACCTGCCTTACGCAATTGCATTCGGGACGTCCATCCCATGCAGCCATGCCAGCCAATACCTCTTCTTATAAAGAGCTGGGTG
>Ga0207650_10000277_pt1 | contig 53407 bp, 50 predicted proteins | sample KBSS63metaG_FD_184325 | JGI IMG/M metagenome (GOLD analysis project Ga0207650, IMG submission 184325) | Switchgrass rhizosphere microbial communities from Kellogg Biological Station, Michigan, USA - KBS S6-3 metaG (SPAdes) (version 2) | ecosystem: Host-associated > Plants > Roots > Rhizosphere...
TCGTCTCCGCCATCGGCCTCGGCTGCATGGGCATGAGCGATTTCTACACACCCGGCAGCGACACCCGCGAAGCCACCGCGACCCTGCACCGTGCCCTGGAGTTGGGCATCAATTTTCTCGACACCGCCGACATCTACGGCCCGCACACCAATGAACAACTGATTGGCCAAGCCATCGCCGGCAAACGTGACCAGGTGTTCCTGGCCAGCAAGTTCGGGATTGTGCGCGATCCGGCACACCCGGCGCAGCGTGGCGTGAACGGCCGCCCCGACTACATCCGCGAGGCTATCAACGGCACGCTGCGACGCTTGGGCGTGGAGACCCTCGATCTGTATTACCAGCACCGCATCGACCCGGACGTCGCCATCGAAGAAACCGTCGGTGCCATGGCCGAGTTGGTCCAGCAGGGCAAAGTGCGCTACCTGGGCTTGAGCGAAGCCTCTGCCGCGACACTTGAACGCGCGCATAAGGTGCACCCGATCAGCGCGTTGCAAAGCGAGTACTCGCTGTGGAGCCGCGACCAGGAACACAACGGCTGTCTCGCCGCCTGCCGGCGCCTGGGCATCGCGTTCGTGCCCTACAGCCCGCTGGGCCGTGGTTTTCTAACCGGTGCGCTGAAAAGCCCGGATGACTTCGGTGCCGATGACTACCGTCGGTTCAGCCCGCGCTTCCAGGGTGAGAACTTTGGCAAAAACCTCGAACTGGTGAAGCAGGTACAAACGCTGGCAGCCGACAAAGGCGTGAGCGCCGGACAACTCGCGCTGGCCTGGGTGTTGGCGCAGGGTGACTTCATCATTCCGATACCCGGCACCAAGCAGCGCAGGTATCTGGAAGAAAACGCGGCGGCGGTGTCGATCAGCCTCAGCCAGGCAGAGCTCGCGGCACTGGAGGCGATCTTCCCCATCGAGGCAACCGCCGGCTTGCGTTACCCCGAGGCAGTAATGGCCATGCTGGATATCTGAATAAAAAGAGCGCCCTCACCCGGCTAATGCCAGTCAGTTAAGGGTGAGCACCGTACCTGTGGCGAGGGAGCTTGCTCCCGCTGGGTCGCGAAGCGGCCCCAGCTCTTCGTTTCAAAAGACTGGGACTGCTACGCAGTCCAGCGGGAGCAAGCGCCCTCGCCACGGGTGACTTTTCGCTCTTGCTGCTTCTTAACTGACTGGCATTACCCTCACCCGGCGATCTTTTTTCTTGCACGACCGTACCTAAAGCTTCGCCCTCCCAAGCCGATAGCCCTACGAAGCTCTAACAAAGCCGCGTCGACAATAAACGCTTCGTAAGGACGACCTCATGCCCCCACTGCGCTCTATCCAAGCCCGCTATACCCTGTTCCTGGTGCTGTTCGTCCTGGTGTTATTTGTGTTGACCGTGGTGGGCATCGGCCAGTTGGTCGCGCCCACGCTGCGACAGACAGAAGAACAGGTGGTGCTCAACCGCATCGCCGAGGTCGCCGAGCAGATTCAGGGTGAACTGAACAAGGTTCAGTCCCAACAACGCACCATCACCCAGACCATCCCACTGCTCGACAGCGATGCCATCGACAAGGTCCTTCCGGGCCTGGTCGACCAGTATGGCGAGCTGAAAGTCTTCGGGGGCGGGATCTGGCCGTTGCCCAACCAGCGCACACCGGGGCGTAACAAACACAGCACGTTCTGGCACCGAGATGCCTCGGGCAAGCTGGCGGTGAATACGTTCTGGAACAGCGACCCCGCGCCCAACTATTACGACCAGAGCTGGTACAAAGGCGGCTTGGCCTCGCCGCGCGGTCAATGTGCCTGGGCGGCCGCCTACAAGGACGACGCCAGCCAGGAGCCGCGCACCAACTGCGCCATGGCCATCCAGCGCGACGGCGTGCCTTATGGTGTCGCGACCATCGACGTGACCCTGGGCTTCTTCAATGACCTGGTGGCCAGTAAAGAGAAAGACATCGGCGGGCAAATGCTGATCGTCGAAGGTGACGGCAAGATCATCAGCAACAGCACCCGCATCAGCGGTCCGGTGGTGCTGAAGAACATCAGCGAACTCACCGGCACTTCGGCGTTTGCGGCCCAGGTCAGCAAAGCCCTGGCCCACCGCGACCAGGCGCTGCAACGCAACGAGTTCGACAACCAGGGCGTGGCCAGCACTTTTTACATGCGCCCTATCGGTGGCACGCCATGGTTCCTCGCCACCGCCCTGCCCACCTCACTGATTACCGCCCAGCGTGATGACGTACTGGGCACCTTGGCCTTGCTGCAAATCCCTATGGTCCTGCTGCTGGTGCTGCTCGCCGCGTATGCGATCCGCCAACTGGTGCAGCGCATGAAGTCGTTGAAAACAAATATCGACGCACTGTCCGCCGGCGATGCCGACCTGACCCGCCGCATCACCATCCGTGCCGAAGACGAATTGGGCGCCATCGGCCACTCGGTGAACCGCTTTATTGTCTACCTGCAGAACATGATCGGCGAAGTCACCCAAGCCACCGGCGCCATGTCGTCAAGCCTTGAGCAACTACAGCGGACGTCGGCGCACACCAACCAGATCCTGGTACGGCATGCCTCGGAAACCGACCAGACCGTCACCGCCATCACCGAAATGAGCTCCACCGCCGACACCGTTGCGCAAAACGCCGCCGAAACCGCAGCGTTCACCCAGCGCGCCAACGAACACGCCGACCGTTCCCGCGTGGTCGTCGGTGAAGCCTCCAACAGTGTCAGCGCGTTGATTGGCGAAGTGTCCAGTGCGACCCACAGCGTGGAAAACATGCGCCAGGATGCCGCGCGCATCACCGAAACCCTCGGCGTGATCGGCGCAATCGCCGGCCAGACCAACCTGCTCGCCCTCAACGCCGCGATTGAAGCGGCGCGTGCCGGTGAGCAAGGCCGTGGTTTTGCGGTGGTGGCCGATGAAGTCCGCGCGCTGGCCGCACGCACGCAGGCCAGCACGTCGCAGATCAACGAAATGCTCACCCGCCTGACGGCAGGCGTGAGTTCCTCGGTCGCCGCGATGGAAAACACCCAGGCCAGCTGCCAGTCGGCCGCGGATGCCACGGCGCGGGTGAACACCGGGTTGGATGAAATGGCCGGCTCGGTCAGCCACATCAATAACCTCAGCACCCAGATCGCCACGGCCGCCGAGCAGCAAAGCGCGGTGACCGAGGAGATCAACCGCAGCATGGTGCAGATCCGACAAATGGTCGAAGAGTTGGTGCAGAGCGGCCATGCCACTGAAACCAATACTCAAAGCCTGCTGGACGCGAATGGTCGGGTAATTGCGTTGATGGGTCGATTCAAGGTGCAGTGATAAACGGCTGAAACACTCCCGTGCAATGTGCGGGAGTGGGACTATTCTGACAGTTCAAGGTGATTACTACTGCCACACAGGAGGTGTGCCATGCGCGCAGCCGAGCAGTCGGTCCGCTTGGAGCGGATCAGTCAGGAACGCTTTATCCAGGCCCCCATCGACGCCGTTTATGACTACGTGACCCAACCGGATCGCTGGCACGAATGGCACCCCACCTCCCTCAGCGCCGATACGGGCACCACCGGTTCACTCCCGCCCGGCGCACGTTTCACCGAGTTCATCGATTTGCTGGGTGTGCGTGTGCCCATGAGTTACCGCGTGCAGATCGCGCGGCGCCCCGGCGAATTCAAGACCGTGTTCACTTCCCTGGCCGTCGACGGCTCGATTCACTACTTCCTGTTGCCCCATCAAGGCGGCACGCTGTTCAAACGTGTATTGACCTATGAAACCGAATTGCAATTGGCCACCTTGCATGAACGCATGATTGAACTGTCGGCGGTCGCCCTCGGCCAGCTCAAGCATCGCCTGGAAAACCCACCTCTCGTATAATTTGGAAACATTACCGCCACACCCCCCCTCGGTGGAGACTGGCTTGCCTGCGCTGACGTCGTCATGATCGCCTACATCCTGACGACGTTCACCGACCGACGAGCCCCACCATGAAAACCCGATTGCGATTGGCCCTGCTTTCAACCCTCTTCACCGCCACCCTGGCCCAGGCTGCCGACCTGATCCCCATTGACGTGCACCGCGACGCCAACTGCGGTTGCTGCAAAAAATGGATCAGCCACTTGGAAAGCAACGGTTTCAAGGTCAATGACCACGTCGAAACCGACATGAGTGCGGTCAAACAACGCCTGGGCGTGGCGCCGCGCCTGGGCTCCTGTCATACCGCCGTGATCGACGGCAAATTCGTCGAAGGCCATGTGCCTGCCGAACAGGTGCTGGCCTTGCGCAAACGCAACGACCTGCTGGGCGTCGCCGCGCCGGGCATGCCCATGGGCTCGCCCGGCATGGAGGTGGAAGGCCGCAGCGAGGCCTATCAAGTCATCGGCCTGACCCGTGAAGGCAAAGATGTGGTGGTGGCGCAATACCCGGCACAATGATCGCGGGCTACCTGGGGTTGTTTTTCGCGGCGTTTGGCGCCGCGACATTATTACCCCTGCAATCGGAAGCCGTATTGGTCGGCCTGCTCCTCAGCGGCCATTACAGCCTGTGGCTGTTGCTGGGCATTGCCACGTTGGGCAATGTGCTGGGCTCAGTGGTGAACTGGTGGCTGGGCCGCTGGGTGGAGCACTTCAAGCAACGGCGCTGGTTTCCCATCAACGACAAGCAACTGGAAAAAGCCCGCAACCATTACGAGCGCTGGGGGCATTGGACGTTGCTGCTCAGTTGGCTGCCGATCATTGGCGACCCGCTGACACTGGTGGCCGGGGTGATGCGCGAGCCACTGTGGCGATTCCTGCTACTGGTGACCCTGGCCAAAGGCCTGCGTTATGGCGTGCTCGCGGCGATCACCTTGCAGTGGGTGTTAATCTCCACTTAATCGTCTCGCAACAGCATCCGAATACCCTTCTCGGAGCCCAGCCAATGCCTCTTATCCGCGCTTTTTGTATCGCCGGCCTGCTCACAGCCACTGCCGCCCCGGCGTTCGCCGCGACCTACGGTCCCGAACTGCAAGGCTTCGAATACCCCTATCCGCTCAAGCATTTCGCGTTTCAATCCCAGGGCAAGTCCTTGCAAATGGGCTATATGGACGTCCCCGCCAAAGGTCAGGCCAACGGTCGCAGCGTGGTGCTGATGCACGGCAAGAACTTCTGCGGCGCCACCTGGGAAGGTTCGATCAAGGCCTTGAGCGACGCCGGCTACCGGGTGATCGCGCCGGACCAGATCGGATTCTGCAGTTCCAGCAAGCCCGATCATTACCAGTACAGCTTCCAGCAACTGGCGCTTAACACCCACCAACTGCTGGAAAAGCTCGGCATTCAAAAGGCCACCCTCCTCGGCCATTCCACCGGCGGCATGCTCGCCACGCGCTACGCCCTCATGTACCCCGAGCAAACCGAACAGCTGGCGATGGTCAACCCGATCGGCCTGGAAGACTGGAAAGCGTTGGGCGTGCCCTCGCTCAGCGTTGACCAGTGGTATGAGCGGGAGCTGAAGGTCAGCGCCGAAGGCATTCGCAACTACCAACTCAATACCTATTATGTCGGGCGCTGGAAGCCGGAGTATGAGCGGTGGGTGGACATGTACGCCGGCCTGAGCAACGGCCCCGGGCATACGCAGGTGGCATGGAACTCGGCGTTGATTTACGACATGATCTTCACCCAGCCGGTGTACTACGAGTTCAAGGACCTGCAGATGCCCACGCTGCTGCTGATCGGCACATCGGACAACACTGCCATCGGCAAAGACATCGCGCCGCCGGCGGTCAAGGCCACGCTTGGCGATTATGCCGTGCTGGGCAAGCAGGTGGCCAAGCTGATCCCCCATGCAACCCTGGTGGAATTCCCGGGCCTTGGGCACGCGCCGCAAATGGAAGAACCCGCCCAGTTTCACAAGGCACTGTTGCAGGGCCTTAACGCCCTTTAGTCCAACCTTTTTCGAGGCACTCGTGAATGTCGGTACAGATCGCAGTCATTGATGATTGGCAGAATGTGGCCAGTGGCGTGGTGGATTGGTCGGTCCTTGCGGCCGTGGGCCAGGTGCATTTCCTGCACGATTACCCGGCGGATACCGCCACCATGATCGAGCGCTTGCAGGGCTTCGAGGTCATTTGTGTGATGCGTGAGCGCTCTACCTTCGACAAAGCCCTGCTGCAAGGCCTGCCCGCGCTTAAATTGCTGGTGACCGGCGGCATGCGCAACGCCGCGATCGACATTCCCGCGGCCAAGGCCTTGGGTATCCAGGTCTGTGGCACCGACAGCTATAAACACGCGGCGCCGGAATTGACCTGGGCGTTGATCATGGCTTCCACGCGTGACCTGGTGGCTGAAGCCCATTCGCTGCGCGCCGGCCACTGGCAGACCGGCCTGGGCGGCGATCTGTATGGCAAGACCCTGGGGATTCTCGGGCTGGGCAGTATCGGCCAGAAAGTCGCGCAGTTTGCCCAGGTGTTCGGCATGCGTGTCATTGCCTGGAGTGAAAACCTCACCCCGGAACGGGCCGCCGAGTCAGGCGTGACGTGGGTCAGCAAGCAAGCCTTGTTCGAACAGGCGGACATTCTCACCGTGCACCTGGTGCTCAGTGACCGCACCCGTGGCTTGGTGGACGCGCAAGCGCTGGGCTGGATGAAGCCCAGCGCGCGCCTGGTCAACACCGCGCGGGGGCCGATAGTGGATGAGCAGGCGCTGGTGCAGGCCCTCGAAAGCGGCCGCCTGGCCGGTGCGGCGCTGGACGTGTATGCCCAAGAGCCGCTGCCCGCGGATCATCCCTTCCGCCGCTTGCCAACGGTACTGGCCACCCCGCACGTGGGCTACGTGAGCGAGCAGAATTACCGGCAGTTCTACTCGCAAATGATCGAAGACATTCAAGCCTGGGCGAACGGCGCGCCCATTCGCACCCTCGGCTAACGCACCAATGTAGTGAGTGGGCTTGCCCCACGCTGGGGCGCGAAGCGGCCCCAAAACCAAACGCCTCGGTGGCACTCATTGCACCGAGTACGCCTTATGAGGAGCGCTTCGCACTCCGACGCGGGACAAGCCCGCTCACTACAACACCTTGCCCACTACAAGGGCATAACGTTAAAAGTATTTTGTCCTACAAAATCTTCTCGAAAACCCTACAGGCTCTAGGATATGTCCTAGACTGATGACCGATGGGTCCATTTCAAAACAAAAGCCCCGCGAAAAAATCGAAACTTTACAACTCTGCCATAGGTCAGGTTTAGGGTAAGGCGCGCACATGCGGTTCATACCAGATGCCGTCTATCCATTCTTTTTGAGCTAACCGTGCAACTGGCATACGCCTTGCCCCAACTATTCAAAGGGCGTTATGCGCTTGCGCCTGGCCGCAGGATGCGGTCATCGGAGCTAGTGGCAGCGGGCCATTAGCCGACCAACACGTGGAGAGAACTATGATCAGTGCCGCTGCAAGTATTCAGGGAGAGCGTGTTAGTCAGCCAGTTGGCGGGTCGACCTCTTTGGTTGACCTCAACACGGTGCGGCCGGTCCCGAGTCACAATCCCAATCGCAAGAAAGTGCTGTTTGTCACCTCTGAATTCGCCGATCTGGTGAAAACCGGCGGCCTGGGCGATGTGTCCGCTGCCCTGCCCCGCGCCATGGCCCACCTGCACGATGTGCGGGTGCTGATCCCTGGTTATCCGCAGGTAATGGAGAGCGACAACCCGATCCATATCATCGGTGAGCTGGGCGGCCACGCTGCGCTGCCGCCGTGCAAGATCGGGCGGATGGACCTCAAGGACGGCCTGGTCATCTATGTACTGATCTGCCCCGAGCTCTACGAGCGTGAAGGTACACCCTACGGCGCCAACAACGGCCGCGACTGGCCGGACAACCATATTCGTTTCGCCCGCCTGGGCCTGGCCGCCGCCGACATGGCCGCCAACCTGGCGCAGATCCACTGGTGCCCGGACCTGGTGCACGCCCACGACTGGCCCGCTGGCCTGGCACCGGCCTATATGCACTGGCGTGGGTCACGCACCCCGACCCTGTTCACCATCCATAACCTGGCGTATCAGGGCGTCGTCAGCCTGGCTTCCACGCCGGAGCTCGGCATTCCACCCCACGCCTTGCAACAGGAAGGCATGGAGTTCTACGGCAAGATGTCGTTCCTCAAGGCCGGCATGGCGTATTCCAGCCATATCACCACCGTGAGCGCCACCTACGCCCAGGAAATCACTACGCCTGAATTCGGCTGCGGCCTGGATGGCTTTTTGGCCAGCAAGACCCAGCAAGGCTTGCTCAGCGGCATTCCCAACGGCATCGAAGACAGCTGGGAAACCTCCACCGACCCCCACCTGACGCACAACTTCAATATTGGCGATTGGGAAGGCAAGGCGGTGAACGCCGCGCAGGTGCGCAACCTGTTCGGCCTCCACGACTCGACGGGTCCGCTGTTCGCCGTGGTCTCGCGCCTGGTCTTCCAGAAAGGCCTGGACCTTACCGAAGCCGTTGCCAGCTTTATCGTCGAACAAGGCGGCCAGATCGCGATTATCGGCCGGGGTGAGCCTGAAGAAGAAAACGCCATGCGTGAACTGGCGCTGCGCTTCCCAGGCCAGATCGGCGTGCGCATCGGCTTCAACGAGACCGACGCCCGGCGCATGTTCGCCGGCAGCGATTTCCTGCTGATGCCGTCGCGTTACGAGCCCTGCGGCCTGAGCCAGATGTACGCCCAGCGCTTCGGTTCGCTGCCCGTCGCACGTAACACCGGTGGCTTGGCTGACACCATTGAAAACGGTGTCACCGGCTTCCTGTTCAATGAATCCACGGTCGACAGCTACAAAGAAGCCTTGAGCCGCGCGTTCAAGGTGTTTGCCTTCCCTGGCTTGCTCAACGCCATGCGCTGCCGGGCGATGACCCAACCGTTCAACTGGAGCCAGGCCGTGGAACCCTACGCCGAACTGTATGAGCAACTGGTGGCTAAAGCACTGGGGAAATCCGCTAAATAATCAAAGGGAGGTTTTTATAGATGCCGTTACGGACTCTGGAAACCTGGCCCCACGGCGCAATCATGCTGGACGCGCAACACACGCGTTTCGCCTTGTGGGCGCCAGACGCGTTTTATGTCAGCGTTGAATTGGAAAACGGCAAGTCCGTCGCCATGCTGCCCCAGGCAGAAGGCTGGTTTGAAACCGAAATAGCGTGCCCGGCGGGCACGCGCTACCGCTTCAATATCGATGGGGAAATGGACGTACCCGATCCCGCCTCCAGGGCCCAGGCCTCGGATGTGCACGGTTGGAGCGTAGTGGTCGACTCCCTCGCCTATCAATGGCGTCACAGCAATTGGCAAGGCCGCCCCTGGCACGAGGCAGTCATCTATGAACTGCACGTCGGTGCCATGGGGGGTTATGCCGGCATTGAGAAACACCTGCCACGCCTGGCCGAATTGGGCGTTACCGCGATTGAATTGATGCCGTTGGCGCAATTCCCCGGCGATCGCAACTGGGGCTACGACGGGGTCCTGCCCTATGCACCCCAAGCCTCCTACGGCACCCCTGAACAGCTCAAGCACCTGATCGACAGCGCCCACGAACATGGCTTGGCGGTGATTCTCGACGTGGTCTACAACCACTTCGGGCCCGACGGCAATTACCTGGGCCAATACGCCAAGGGGTTCTTCCAGGAAGACGTGCACACGCCATGGGGCGCCGGCATCGATTTCAACCGGCGTGAAGTGCGGGACTTCTTCCTCGATAACGCATTGATGTGGTTGCTCGAATACCGCTTCGACGGCCTGCGCCTGGACGCGGTACACGCCATCGATAACCCGGAGTTTCTCAAGGAGCTGGCCCACCGCGTGCGCGAGCAGGTGGACACGGGCCGCCATGTCTGGCTGATGCTCGAAAACGAGCTCAACCAGGCCGGGCTCCTGCAGCACGATTTCAACGCGCAGTGGAATGATGATTTCCATAATGTGTTGCACGTGCTGTTGACCGGCGAAACCGATGCGTATTACAGCGACTTCGCCCAAGACCCGACCGCTAAATTGGCCCGCTGCCTGGGCGAAGGCTTTATCTACCAAGGCCATACAACCCGGCATGGCCATGTGCGTGGCGAACCCAGTGGGCACCTGCCACCGAGCGCGTTCGTGGCGTTCCTGCAAAACCATGACCAGATCGGCAACCGTGCCCTGGGCGAGCGCCTGCATCAGCTCTGCTCGCCGCAGGCCTTGAAGGCGGCGACCGCGCTGCTGCTGCTGTCGCCGATGATCCCGCTGATGTTCATGGGTGATGAGGCCAACGCCAGCGAGCCTTTCCTGTTTTTCACCGATCACCATGGCGAGCTGGCCGAGGCGGTGCGTGAAGGTCGACGCAATGAATTCAAGGATTTCGCCGCGTTCCAGGACCCGGAGCGGCGCGAACGCATTCCCGATCCCAATGCCCTGCCGACCTTTTTGCAAACCACGCCCAGCTTCGACGAGAACGAACACACCCAGCTCTATCGCCAACTGCTGAGCCTGCGCCACCGGCATCTCGTGCCGCACCTGCCCGGCAGTGTCGCGCTGGGCGCTCAGGTCCTGGCCGATCACGCCGTCAGCGCCCGTTGGCGCCTGGGTAACGGCAGTGTGTTGCGGATCGACCTCAACTTGAGCGCCGTGCCGCTGGATCACCCAGCCACGGAGCCGGTCCTTTTTCAAACGCCTGCCAACGCCGGCGCAACCCTGCCGCCGTACAGCGCACGCGTCACCCTATCCCCTGTTGGAGAGCACCCTTGAGTGAAGCGAACCTGGAAATCCTCGCCAGCCGAGCGGGCCTGGCCGTCGATTGGATCGACGCAAACGGCCGCCCGCAACGTGTAACACCCGACGCCCTGCGCGCCGTTCTCAAAGGCCTGGGCCACCCGGCCGACAGTGACGCAGAGATCGACGCCAGCCTGCTTGAACTGGAGCGGGTACAACAAGACAAACACCTGCCGCCCTTACTGACCATCGACAGTGGTGACGGCCTCGACCTGGCGCGCTACTTCGAACCGGACACCCTGTGCCGGGTCAGCCTGGAAGACGGCGACACCCTGGAACTGCGGCTCGATGGCGACGCCGTCCTGCCAGGCGTCATTGCCCTGGGTTATCACCAAGTGCATATCGCCGATCAGGTCTTCACCTTGGCCGTCGCCCCCACGCATTGCTACAGCGTCGCCGAAGCGGTCGATACCCAACCGGCCCGCGCCTGGGGCCTCAGCGCGCAACTGTATGGCCTGCGCCGCCTGGGCGACGGCGGTTTTGGCGATACCCTGGCCTTGGAGCACCTGGCCCGCTCGGCGGCCGAGCGCGGCGCCGATGCCCTGGCCATCAGCCCGATGCATGCCATGTTCAGCGCCGACACCGGGCGCTACAGCCCGTATTCGCCGTCGAGCCGGTTGTTCCTCAACAGTTTGTACGCCTCCCCGGGCTGCATCCTGGGTGAGCGCGAAGTGCGCAATGCGATCGAGTCCCTCGGCCTGGCGGATGAACTGCACGCGCTGGAGCAACACACCCTGATCGACTGGCCCGCCGCCGCCAAGGCCAAGCAACGCCTGTTGCGTGCACTTTATGAAGACTTCCGTCATGGCCACCACCCACAACACGCCGACTTCCTCAGTTTCCGCCAGGCCGGTGGCGAGGCGCTGGAAAACCATTGCCGCTTCGAAGCCGTGCAAGCGGCCCGCGCAGCGGCGGGTGAAGCACTCGACTGGCGCCACTGGCCCGAAGACTGGCGCAGCCCGCAGAGCCCGGCACTGGCGCAGTTCGCCGAAGACAATCGCGATGAGATCGGCTACTTCGCGTTCAGCCAATGGCTGATCGCCCGTTGCCTTGAGCGCGCGCAACAAGCTGCGCGCGGCAGCGGCATGGGCGTCGGCTTGATCGCCGACCTCGCGGTGGGCGCCGACGGCGGTGGCAGCCAGGCCTGGAGCCGCCAGGATGAATTGCTGGCAGACCTGACCGTCGGTGCGCCGCCCGACATTCTCAACCGTGCCGGCCAGGGCTGGGGGATTTCCGCCTTCTCGCCCGAAGGTCTCAAGCGCAATGGTTTTCGCGCCTTTATCGAAATGCTGCGCGCCAACTTTGCCCATGCCGGCGGCTTGCGCATCGACCATGTGATGGGCCTGCAACGCCTGTGGGTGATCCCCATGGACGCCTCGCCGCGCGAAGGCGCCTACCTGTATTACCCGGTGGATGACCTGTTGCGGCTGTTGGCGCTGGAGTCCCACCGTCACCAGGCCATTGTGCTCGGTGAAGACTTGGGCACGGTGCCGGATGGCCTGCGTGAAAAACTCATCGCGCGCTCGGTCCTGGGCATGCGTGTGTTGCTGTTCGAGCAAAACCACGAGGGCCGGTTCACGCCGATCCTCGACTGGCCGGACAACGCCCTGGCCACCACCAGCACCCATGATTTGCCGACCCTGAACGGTTGGTGGCACAGCCGCGATATCGACTGGAACATCCGGCTTGGCCTGATCGACGCGCCCACGGTGGAGCAATGGAGTGAACACCGCCTGCGCGAACGCCAGGCACTGCGCCAGGCCTTGAGCCAGGACCCGCAGAACTTCGTCGAAGAAATCCGCAATGAAACCGACCATATGATCGACGCCAGTGCGCGCTACCTCGGCCACACCCGCGCGCCCCTGGTGCTGTTGCCGTTGGAGGACGCCCTCGGGGTGGAGGAACAAGCCAACCTGCCCGGCACCACCGACACCCATCCCAATTGGCGTCGCCGCCTGCCGGGCGAGGCGTCCAGCCTGCTCGACAATGCCGGTGCCGCCCGCCGCCTCGAGCTGTTGGCCGTCGCGCGCAACCAAGCCTATGAGCGTGACCGATGAACGCACTGCCCCTGCGCGCGACCCAGCGCCTGCAATTCCATAAAGGTTTTACCCTCGATGATGCGGTGCCCCTGGTGCCGTATTTCGCCCAGTTGGGCATCAGTCACCTGTATGCCTCGCCTCTGCTCAGCGCCCGTGCAGGGTCCATGCACGGCTACGATGTGGTAGACCCCACCAGCGTCAACCCGGAGCTGGGCGGCGAACCGGCCCTGCGCCGCCTGGTCGCGGCGCTGCGTGAACACAAGATGGGCCTGATCCTCGATATCGTTTCCAACCACATGGCCGTGGGCGGCGCCGACAACCCTTGGTGGCTGGATCTGCTGGAATGGGGGCGACTGAGCCCCTACAGCGAGTTCTTCGATATTCAATGGCACTCACCCGACCCCCTGCTCAAGGGCCAATTGCTGATGCCGTTCCTCGGCAGCGACTACGGCGAAGCCCTGCAGGCCGGCACCCTGACGTTGCAGTTCGACGCCCCCCACGGCGCGTTCTACGTTGAGCACTACGAACACCGCTTCCCGATCTGTCCAAAAGACTACGCGGCGATCCTGGGCACCGAGGCGCCGCTCAAGCCCCTGGCCGAGCGCTTCACCGCCCTCGCCCATCAGGAAGACGCCTACCACGAGGCGGCGTGGCTCAAACAGGCCCTGGCCGAACGCGCCACCGAGGTGCTGCCGGCCATCGAGCAGCGGCTGACCACCTTCGACGGGCGCCAGCCCGAAGGCTTCAAGCGCCTGCATCAACTGCTGGAACAACAGGCCTACCGCCTGGCCAGCTGGCGCACGGCGGCGGATGACATCAACTGGCGGCGCTTCTTCGATGTCAACGAACTCGGCGGCCTGCGCGTGGAGCGTACCGCGGTGTTCGAAGCCACCCATGGCAAGATCTTCGAACTGATCAGCGAAGGCTTGGTGGATGGCCTGCGCATCGACCATATCGACGGCCTGGCCGACCCGCGCGGGTATTGCCGCAAGCTGCGCCGTCGCGTGGATTCGCTGGTGCCGGAGCGGCACTTGCCGATCTTCGTCGAGAAGATCCTCGGCGAGGGCGAAACCCTGCGTGAAGACTGGCAAGTGGACGGCACCACCGGCTACGAATTCATGAACCAGTTGTCGCTGCTGCAACACCAGCCGGACGGCTTCGAACCGTTGGCCGAGCTGTGGACACGCCACAGCGAACGGCCTGCGGCGTTTATCGAGGAAGCGCGGCTGGCACGCCAGCAGATCCTCAATGGCTCCCTCGGCGGTGACTTTGAAAGCGTGGCCCAGGCCCTGCTGCAAGTGGCCCGCGACGACGTGATGACCCGCGACCTGACCCTCGGGGCCATCCGCCGGGCCTTGCAGGAACTGATCGTGCACTTCCCGGTGTACCGCACCTACATCAGCGCCCGTGGCCGTAGCGCCGCCGACGACAAGGTGTTCCAGCAGGCCATGGACGGCGCGCGCACGACCTTGGGTGAAGGCGACTGGCCGGTACTTGAGCACCTGGAAAATTGGCTCGGCGGCCAGCCCTGGCGCAATCGCCCGGTGGGCCGTGAGCGCAAGATCCTCAAGCATGCCTGCGTGCGCTTCCAGCAACTGACCTCGCCCGCCGCCGCGAAAGCGGTGGAAGACACCGCGTTCTATCGTTCGGCGGTGCTGCTGTCGCGCAACGACGTGGGCTTCAGCACCGAACAGTTCAGTGCGCCCTTGGCCGACTTCCATGCGGTCAACCAGCACCGTTTGCAGACCTTCCCCGACAACCTGCTGGCCACCGCCACCCACGACCACAAGCGCGGCGAAGATACCCGCGCGCGCCTGGCCGTGCTGAGTGAGTGCGCGCCGTGGTACGTCGAACAGGTCGAGCATTGGCGCAGCCTCGCCGCGCCGCTGCGGGTTGACGCGAATACGCCGTCGGCCGGCGATGAATTGATCCTCTATCAGGCACTGCTGGGCAGTTGGCCGCTGGACCAGGACGCCGACTTCGAGGGTTACCAGCAACGCCTGTGGCAATGGCAGCAAAAAGCCCTGCGCGAAGCCAAGTTGCAAAGCAGCTGGAGCGCGCCCAACGAAGCGTATGAGCAAGGCGTCGAAGCCTTCCTCTCGCGGCTGCTGCTCACTGATGAGGGGCGCGAACTGCGCACCGCCATTGGCAACGCCGCCCAGGTGATCGCCCCGGCCGGTGCGCTCAATGGCCTGGCGCAATCCTTGCTTCGCATCACCGTACCGGGTGTGCCGGACCTGTACCAGGGCGATGAGTTCTGGGACTTCAGCCTCGTGGACCCGGACAACCGCCGCCCGGTGGATTTCAACGCACGGCAACAGGCGCTGGATACTCCGCCGGACCTCGGTGAACTGTTGTTCAACTGGCGCGACGGGCGCATCAAACAGGCGTTGATTGCTCAGGTGCTGGGCTTGCGTAAAGCCCATCCCGAACTGTTCCGCAGCGGCGCATATACACCGCTGGAAGTGGTCGGCACGCACGCCGAACGGGTGGTCGCTTTCGCCCGCGAGTATCAGGGCAAATACGTGCTGGTGGTGGTGCCACGCTGGTCGCACGCGCTGCTTGAAAACGGTGTGCACCCTCAGGTCAATGCGCGGGTTTGGGGCGATACACGGGTGAAATTACCGTTCGCCGCGACAACTCAAAACTGGAAGGGACTTTTTCATACAGGCGCAGTCACACCAGACAAGGAGCTGTTGATCAGCACTGCCCTGGGGGATTTCCCGGTCAATGTCTTTATCAATCCTGATGATCAAGAAAGCTGAAATTTTCTGCGAGGAGCATTGTGATGAGTACTGAAGACAAACGCATACGCGAACTGGCACATCAGATCTGGGAGTCTGAGGGCAAACCTCACGGCGAGGACGCGCGACACTGGGAGATGGCGCGCAAACTGGCGGAAGCCGAAGCGCTGACGCCGAGCAAGCCCAAGCCCACAGCCAAGCCCAAGGCAAGCGCACCCAAGCCCCCGCCAAAAGCCAAGCCGGCCGCACCGGCCGCCAGTAAGCCAGCACCACCGGCGGCGAAGAAACCACCAGCGCCGAAAAAGCCTAAGCCTTGAACCCGAGCCTCTTGCCGGTGCCGTCGGCAAGGGGTGATTTCATTTTCCATATTGTCAGCTGAAATTTCGTCAGCACGGCCGCACTCGGCCTGAAAAAAGACCTTTGCAGGAGCAACACCATGAGCAAACCCGACAAAACCCCACCGACGCCGGACAACGAGCCGTCGCGGATCCGTGAAGGTTTGCCCTTCCCGCTTGGCGCGACCTGGGATGGCCTGGGCGTCAACTTTGCACTGTTTTCGGCCAACGCCACCAAAGTGGAGTTGTGCCTGTTCGATGATTCCGGCGAAGTCGAGCTGGAACGCATCGAACTACCGGAATACACCGACGAAACCTTCCACGGCTATCTGCCCGACGCCCACCCCGGGCTGATTTACGGCTACCGCGTGTACGGTGCGTATGACCCGGCCAACGGCCACCGTTTCAACCACAACAAATTGCTGATCGACCCCTATGCCAAACAGCTGGTGGGCGAACTCAAATGGTCCGAGGCGCTGTTCGGCTACACCATCGGCCACCCGGATGACGACCTGAGCTTCGACGAACGCGACAGCGCGCCCTTCGTGCCTAAGTGCAAGGTGATCGACCCGGCCCACACCTGGGGCAACGATCAGCCGGTACGGGTGCCGTGGGACCGTACGATCATCTACGAAACCCACCTGCGCGGCATCAGTATGCGTCACCCTTCCGTCGGCGAGTCCGTGCGCGGCACCTGCGCCGGGCTGATGGAAGATGACGTGCTCAAGCACATCCGCCAGCTGGGTATTTCGTCGGTAGAACTGCTGCCGGTGCACGCCTTTGTCAACGACCAGCACCTGCTGGAAAAAGGCATGACCAACTACTGGGGTTACAACAGCATCGCGTTTTTTGCCCCCGACCCACGCTACCTGGCCAGCGGCAAGATTGCTGAGTTCAAGGAGATGGTCGCGCACCTGCACGAAGCCAAGCTCGAAGTGATCCTGGACGTGGTCTACAACCACACCGCCGAGGGCAACGAGCGCGGTCCGACCCTGTCGATGCGCGGTATCGACAACGCTTCGTACTACCGCCTGATGCCGGATGACAAGCGTTTCTACATCAATGATTCCGGTACCGGTAACACCCTGGACCTGAGCCACCCGTGCGTGTTGCAAATGGTCACCGACTCACTGCGTTACTGGGCGACCGAGATGCACGTCGACGGTTTCCGCTTCGACCTGGCGACCATCCTTGGCCGCTACCGCGATGGGTTTGACGAGCGCCACAGTTTCCTCGTGGCCTGCCGCCAGGACCCGGTACTGCGCCAGTTGAAGATGATTGCCGAGCCCTGGGACTGCGGCCCCGGCGGATACCAAGTGGGCAACTTCCCGCCGGGCTGGGTGGAATGGAACGACCGTTTCCGCGACACCGTGCGTGCATTCTGGAAAGGCGACGACAGCCAGTTGGCCGACTTTGCCGCCCGCATGACCGCTTCCGGCGAGATGTTCAACCACCGTGGGCGCCGCCCTTACAGCTCGGTGAACTTCATCACCGCCCATGACGGGTTCACCCTGCACGACCTCGTGTCGTACAACGACAAGCACAACGAAGCCAACGACGAGAACAACCAGGACGGTAGCAACAACAACCTGTCGTGGAACCACGGTGTCGAAGGCCCGACAGACGACCCGGAAATCAACGCGCTGCGCCTGCGTCAGATGCGTAACTTCTTCGCCACGCTGCTGCTGTCCCAAGGCACGCCGATGCTGGTGGCCGGTGACGAATTTGCGCGTACTCAGCACGGCAATAACAACGCCTACTGCCAGGACAGCGAGATCGGTTGGATCAACTGGGACCTGGACGAAGACGGCAAGGCGCTGCTCAAGTTCGTCAAGCGCCTGATCAAGCTGCGCCTGGCCTACCCGATCCTGCGTCGCGGGCGCTTCCTGGTGGGCGACTACAACGAAGACATCGGCGTGAAGGACGTCACCTGGCTGGCGCCGGATGGCAACGAGATGACCACCGAACAGTGGCAAGACAGCAACGGCCGCTGCCTGGGCATGCTGATGGATGGCCGCGCCCAAGAGACCGGCATTCGCCGCCCTGGCGCCGATGCCACCTTGTTGCTGGTGGTCAACGCGCACCACGACATGGTCAATTTCCGCCTGCCGTCGGTGCCCCAAGGTGAATTCTGGACCTGCATGCTCGACACCAACGAGCCGGCCGTGCGCGGCCAGGAACGCTTTGACTTTGATCACGAGTACGCGGTGACCGGCCGCTCGCTGCTGCTGTTCGAACTGCAGCGTGACGACGAGGTGTGAGATGGCTTTGCATGGATTCCTTCAGGGCTACCGGGGCTATGCGGACACGCAAGCCCTGGGCGCGGCCCTGAAGGCGCTTCAGGAGGAAGGCCTGGACCAACTGCCCTTGCCGGGCAGCGGCCAGACACTGGCGCGGTTCAGCCGCTTGGCGCAGGTGGCAGGCCATGACCTGCGCCTGTGCAAGCTGTTCGAAGGCCACACCGATGCCTTGGCGATTATTGCCGAGCTCAACAGCCCCTTGCCGCCCTTGGGCAGCACATGGGGCATGTGGGCGGCCGAGCCGCCAACGGCCAAGGTGCGTGTGCTGCAAGAGGGTCATCGCCTCAGGGTGCAAGGGCGTAAAGCCTGGTGCTCCGGCGCGGCGGTGGTGAGCCATGGGTTGATGACCGCCTGGGATGAAGAAGATCGGCAGCAGTTGGTAGCGGTGCACATGGATCAACCCGGCATCACCGTCACTGACGAGGGCTGGAACGCGGTGGGCATGGCCGCCACCGGCAGTGTGGAGATTGTGTTTGACGGGGCGTGGGGGCTGGCCGTTGGTGGTCCGGGTGACTACCTCGCCCGCCCCGGTTTCTGGCAAGGCGGCATCGGTATCGCCGCCTGTTGGTACGGCGCGGCGCAACGGCTGGCGGAAGTCTTGCGCGAACACTGCAGCAAGCGTCCCGAGCCGCACGCCCTCGCGCACCTCGGCGCCGTCGACAGCGTATTGAACAGCGCTGCGTGCGTACTGCGCGCCAGCGCCGAACAGATCGACCGCGCACCCAAGGCCGACGCCAGGGAACTGGCCCAGCAGGCCCGTGCCTGCATCGAAGACACTGTTGAGCAAGTGACACACCACGTCGGCCGCGCGGTCGGCGCGGGGCCTTTCTGCAAGGACCCGCATTTTGCCCAATTGATGGCGGACCTGCCGGTGTACATGCGCCAGAGCCATGCCGAGCGCGACTTGGCAGGCCTCGGAGCATTGGTCGCAGGCGACTCCACAGGGAGGTGGCAGTTATGAAACCCAACCCGATTGTGGGCCAGGGCACGCCGCTGCATCACTGGCAGGCCTCAGCGAAAATGGCCGAGCTGCCCCACATCAGCGTCGAACAATTGGTTCCCGAAGGGCATCGTGCCGTGATCATCGCGCCCCATCCGGATGATGAAGTGCTGGGGTGCGGCGGGTTGATGCAGGGTTTGGCGGCGCTGGGCCGGCCGATCCAGCTGATTTCGGTGACCGATGGCAGCGCCAGTCACCCCGGTTCGCACCGCTGGTCGGTGGAACGCCTGAGCGTGGTGCGCCCTCAAGAGTCTGCCCAGGCCCTGCATCGCCTCGGCTTGCCACTGCACAGCCTGAAATGGCTGCGCGCAGGGTTTGCCGACAGCCAGGTGGCCGCTCGCGAAGCGGAACTCGCCGCGTTTATCCAGCGCTACCTCAAGCCCACCGATGTGGTGTTCACCACCTGGCGCGAAGACGGCCATTGCGACCATGAGGCCGTCGGCCGTGCCAGTGCCAAGGCTGCCCAGGCGGTAGGCGCCACCCTGTATGAGTTGCCGGTGTGGACCTGGCACTGGGCAACCCCGGAAAACAGCCTGGTGCCCTGGCACCGCGCGCGCAAGATCCCGCTGACCTGCGAAGCCGTGGCCCGTAAGCGCCACGCCATCCATGCGTTCGCCAGCCAACTGGAAGGCGACCCGCAGATCGGCCTGGCGCCCGTGCTCGCGCCCTATGTGGTGGAGCGCCTGTTGCAACCCTTTGAAGTGGTATTCGTATGAGTGTGGCTACGCCTTACTTCGACCAACTGTTCGCCGAAAACGACGACCCCTGGGCCTTTCGCCAGCGCTGGTACGAACGACGCAAACGCGCGATGACCTTGGCCATGCTCACGCGGCCTCGCTATGCCTCGGTGTTTGAACCGGGTTGCGCCAATGGCGAACTGAGTTTCGAGCTGGCCGCCCGCTGTGATCGCCTGTTGTGTTGCGACACTGCCTCGGCGGCCGTGGCCCTTGCGCGCAGTCGCTTGCTCGGCTTCCCCCATGCCGAGGTGCAGCAGAGCCGTTTGCCCGAGCAGTGGCCCACCGGCCGGTTCGAGCTGATCGTGCTGAGCGAGTTGTGCTACTACCTGGATGCCGAAGACCTCTGCCGGTTGATCGATCGCGCCCGCGCGTCGTTGACCGCCGACGGCCAGTTACTGGCCTGCCATTGGCGTCCACCTATCGCAGGCTGCCCGCAAACCGCCGAAGAGGTGCATGCCTTGCTGCAGCAACGATTGGCGATGCCGCAGGTGGCCAGCTATCACGAACATGACTTTCTGCTCGACCTGTGGAGCTGCGATGGCACCTCGGTCGCTACCCTTGAGGGCCTGCGATGATCGGCATTCTGATCCCGGTACATAACGAAGAGGCGTTGCTGGGCGACTGCCTGAAAGCGGCACTGATCGCCGCCGCCCACCCTGGCCTGTTGGGCGAAGCGGTGACTATCCTGGTCGTGCTCGACAGTTGCAGCGATGGCAGTGCCGCGATTGCACAGGCCTACCCGGTGCAGTGCCTGGAAGCCCAGGCGCGCAATGTGGGCCATGTGCGGGGTGTGGGCGCACGTCATCTGCTCAATCAAGGTGCGCGCTGGATCTCCTGCACCGATGCCGACAGCCGGGTGGCGCCCGATTGGCTGGTGGCCCAACTGGCACTGGGAGTGGACGCGGTGTGCGGCACCGTGACGGTGGATGCCTGGAGTGAAGATTTCGACCCGGCGGCGCAGATTCGCTATCACCAAGGCTATGAGGCGCGGGACGGTCACCGGCACATCCACGGTGCCAACCTGGGGGTAAGCGCCGGCGCTTATATTCGCGCCGGTGGTTTCGACCCCCTGCCGTGCCATGAGGATGTCCAATTGGTGCGCAACCTTGAGTTGTGCGGCGCCTCTATCGCGTGGAGCCACACCCCGCAAGTGATCACCAGTGCGCGCCTGGACGCCCGTGCACAAGGCGGTTTCGGCGACTATTTGAAGACCCTGATGCACGCCACTTAAAAAAACGACGTTACAAAATGTGAAACCCGGCAATCCTTGTCTATGCTGAGGACGCCTTGCTGGCATTCCTGGAGTGGAGTGCCATGCCATCACCGCGGCGGAGTCTGCGGTGAATAAAAGAGCGTCGTCCCGTCAACGGGGCACGACCCAGCATCAACCGACAAGGATGTGACACCCATGAAGCTTGCTTCCTTAAGCGACGGCCGTAGCGGCCCTGCTCAAATCTGGAACAGCGCCCCACAGCTGGCGCAAATCCCGCCCATTACCCCTTCCGCTTTGGTGCCGCGCGGCGCACGCGTGGTGATTATCGCCCCTCATCCCGGCGACGAAGTATTGGCCTGCGGCGGCCTGCTGCAGTTACTCAGCATGCGGGAACATCCGCTGCAACTGATCTCCATCACCGACGGCAGCGCCAGTCATCCAGGTTCCAACGTGTGGCCAGCCAGCCGCCTCAGCGTGATCCGCCCCCAGGAAAGTGTCGAGGCCCTGCGCCGCCTGGGCATGCCGCTGCACAGCCTGAAGTGGATACGCGGCGGCTTTTGCGATAACGCCCTCGCCGCCCGCGAACCGCAACTGAGCCCTTTCATTGCGCGCTACCTGCAACCGGGTGATGTGGTGTTCAGCACCTGGCGCAATGACGGCAATGAGGACCACGACGCCGTCGGCCGTGCCAGCGCCAAGGCCTGCAGCCTGGTCGGCGCGCAGCTGTACGAACTGCCGATCTGGGCCTGGCACTGGCCTGCCCGCGAAGGGGCGATCATCCCCTGGCAGCGCGCGCGCAAGGTGCGCCTGGACACCTGGAGCGTGGCGCGCAAACTCCATGCCGCCCATGCCTACGCCAGCCAATTGGCCGGTGATCCGGAGATCGGCCTGCCACCGATGCTGGCTCAGGTGTTGCTGGAAAGAATGCGCGAGCCGTATGAGATCGTGCTTACGTAGGCTCCCCACTCGTCTACACCGTTCAGTCCTGGCAGTAGCGCCCTGCCCCACGCTGGAGTGTATCGGCCCACGCGCAAAGGCCCGAGGTGCTTGCCAAGGCGATCATTGGCGCGGGTCACCTGTGACCGAGTCGGCAGCCTTCATCCAATGGGCGCCCCGATAGCGCGAGAGCTGGTAGGCAATTCCCAGCCAGATGAACCAGGCCGGCATTACATACAGCGCCAGGCGTGTGTCCGGCCGCAACGCCAGCAGGCCGAGTACAAACAGCAGAAACGCCAGGGAAAACCAGGCCATCGGCACACCACCGGGCATCTTGTAGAGGGATTTGGCGTGCAGGTCCGGGCGTTTTTTGCGGTAGGCGATGTAGGACGCGAGGATGGTCGACCAGGTAAAGATCACCAGGATCGCCGACACCGTCGACACGATGGTGAAAGCGGTCATCACCTCCGGCACCACAAACAGCAACACCAGCCCCAAGAGCATCAGCAAGGTGGTAAATGCCAGGCTGATAAACGGCACGCTGCTGCTCGACAGGCGCCGGAAGATCCCCGGTGCGTCGCCCAGGTCGGCCAACCCGAACAACATGCGGCTGGCGGAAAACACCCCGCTGTTGGCCGAGGATGCCGCCGAGGTGAGTACCACGAAATTGACGATGCCCGCGGCGGCGGGGAAGCCTGCCACCAGGAACAACTCCACAAACGGACTCTTGCTTGGCGAGACCTGCTGCCATGAAGTCACCGCGATGATGCACGCCAGGGCCAGCACGTAGAACAGGATGATACGCAACGGGATCGAGTTGATCGCCTTCGGTAAGGTGCGCTCCGGTGCACGGGTTTCGGCGGCGGCGGTGCCGATCAGCTCGGTGCCGGCGAAGGAAAAGATCGCCATCTGGAACCCGGCAAAAAAGCCGAACAGGCCATTGGGAAACGCCGCCTGTTTATCCAGCAAATGGGTCAGCGACGCGGTAACGCCGGTGGGCGAGACAAACGAGCTGGCAATCAGCACCACACTGACGCCGATCAAGGTCACCACGGCGATGATCTTGATGATCGCGAACCAGAACTCCACTTCGCCAAACAGCTTGACCGTCAATACGTTCAACGCGAACAGCGTGAGCAGCATGCCCACGGCGGGCATCCAGGCCGGCACATGGGGAAACCAGTACTGGAAGAACCCGCCCACGACCACCGCATCCCCCACCACGGCCACGCTCCAGCTCAGCCAGTACGACCAGCCCAGAAAGAACGCCGCACGCGGCCCCAGGTACGCACCGGCAAAGTCGGCGAAGCTCTTGAAGTTGAGGTTGGAGAGCAGCAGCTCGCCCATGGCGCGCATCACGAAATACACGAACAGCCCGATGATCATGTAGATCAGGATGATCGAGGTGCCGGACAGCGCGATGATCTTGCCGGAGCCCATGAACAGGCCGGTGCCGATCGCACCGCCCATGGCCATCAACTGGATATGGCGGTTGTTCAGGGTGCGTTGCAACGCAGGCTTTTCATAAAGCCCGGACGTGGATGTTTTCATCACAAAACCTCTTGTTATGTTTTTGAGTTTTGGCAGAAGAAAAGACGACAGGGTGTTGTTATTGGGATTTGCTTTCGAAACCGTGCAGCACGTTGACGGCATTGATGCCGATCTCATCGACCATGTAGCCGCCTTCCATCACGAACAGCGTGGGCACGCCGACGCTGGCGATGATTTCGCCCATGCCGAGGAAGTCCTGGCTGTCGAGAAGGAAATGGCTGATGGGGTCGTCCTTGAAGGTGTCGACGCCAAGGGAGATCACCAGCACTTCGGGCGCAAAACGGCGCAGTTGCTGGCAAGCGTCGATCAGGGCGGTTTGGTAGTGGGCCCAGGTGGTGTTTTTCGGCAACGGGTAATTCAGGTTGAAGCCCTCCCCCGCACCTGCGCCGCGCTCATCACGGGCACCGGAAAAATACGGGTAGGACACTGCCGGTTCGCCGTGCAGGGAGATGAACATCACGTCCGGACGGTCGTAGAAAATATTCTGCGTGCCGTTGCCATGGTGAAAATCCACATCCAACACGGCCACGCGCTTGGCGCCTTGGGTGATGGCGTGCTGCGCGGCAATGGCGGCGTTGTTGAGGTAGCAGTAACCGCCCATGTATTCGCGGGCCGCGTGATGGCCCGGTGGGCGACACAGGGCGAAGGCGCTGTAGTGGCCCTCATCAAGCAGCGCCAGGCCGGTCAGGGCGATGTCCGCGCTGGTCTTGACCGCCTCCCAGGTGGTGCTGGTGATCGGGGAACCGGCGTCCATGGCGAAGAACCCCAGCTTGCCGTCAATGAAGTCCGGCACCCGTTCGTTGGCCAGGTCGCGTACTGGCCACACCAGGGGCAATGCGTCATGACTGCGGCCGGTGGCGGTCCATTCATCCCAGGCGGTTTCAAGGAACGTGACGTAGCGTTCGCTGTGGGCGGCGACGTAACAGCCCCGGTCAAAGCGGCGTGGCGTGATGATATCGCCGAGGCCAACCTGCCTGACGCGGTCACGCACGGTGTCGGCACGGCTTGGTTGCTCGAACGAGGGCTTGAGCACGCCGTCCTTCAGTTCGGTGCCATGGTGCAAACGGTGGTCTTCACTAAATACAGTCAACATGTGTGGGCATCCGCCAGTAAAAGACAGGGTCTATTTTGTTCTGGCGACGCCGGGCTTTCTTTGCTTTTACTTCTGCCACTGGTAGTTTTATCGGGTGTTTTTACCCTTGTGATTGCCCTATATGAAAAATAAAACCAAACAGGTCGTTCTTGATGACACCGATCTCGCCATCCTCGCCCTGCTGCAAGCAGACGCCAGTATTTCCAACGCGCAATTGAGTGAGCGGCTATCCCTGAGCCTCACACCCTGCTGGCGCCGCCGCAAACGCCTGGAAGAAGAAGGCGTGATCAAGGACTACCAGGCCAACCTGGATCGCAAGATGCTCGGGCTGGATATCCTGGCTTTCGTGCATGTGCGTTTCGCGATCCATACCGACCATGCGCCCGACGCCTTCGAGGCGGTGATGAGGGAGCTGCCGCAGGTGTTGTCGTGCCATAAGATCACCGGCGATGCCGATTACCTGTTGCAGGTGCTGGCGGAGGATCTGGACAGCTACAGCGAGTTTGTCGAGAGCGTGTTGCGGCGCCAGTTAGGGATTGCGTCAATTCAGTCGAGCCTGGCGCTGAGGGAGGTCAAGGCGACGAGTCGCGTGGCCATTTCAAAGCGTGAATGAGGGTCATACAGGGGGTGCGGTGTGGCTAAATGCCGCCACCCAGATGTGAAAAATTCGTTAACTAATTCTCCCCTAAGGCTTTTTCCTACAGACTCAATCTGACAAACTGATGCGAATAATTATCAACATCTTTATTATTCGCCAGGGACGGCATTCGGGGAGAGTCAGTTCCATGTCTGTGCAACAACACGGCGGCAAAGGTTTTTCACCCAGTTTGATGGCGTTGGCAGTCTGTCTTGCTGCTTCACACGCGGCCTTCGCGGCCGAGACCGAAGCGCCGGCCACCACCCTTGAACTGGGTGCAACGCAAATCTCCGGCGAAGAGCAACTGGGCCAAACCACCGAAGGCACGCAGTCCTACACCACCGGCGCAATGAAAACCGCGACCAAACTGCCATTAACCATGCGTGAAACCCCGCAGGCCGTCACCGTGATTACGCGCCAGCGTATGGACGACCAGGCGATGACCAGCATCAACGACGTGGTCAAGGCCACGCCGGGGTTGTTCCTGAACTTCTCCAACGGCCCTGGCCGGCAGTCCTACACTGCACGCGGTTTTGACATCGACAACCTGATGTACGACGGCATCCCGACCGGCTATAACGGCGTTTCGGTGGGCGCCCAGCCGAACCTGGCGATGTTCGATCGCGTCGAAGTGGTACGCGGCGCCACCGGCCTGGTGACCGGCGCGGGTAACCCTTCCGCCGCCATCAACCTGGTCCGCAAGCGCCCGCTGGACGAGCAGAAAGTCACCCTGACCGGCGCCGCCGGCAGCTGGGACGACTACCGTGGCGAGCTCGACGCCTCCAGCCCGCTTAATGACAGCAGCACATGGCGCGGCCGCGTCGTCACCTCTTACCGGGACGCCAACAGTTTCATCGACAACGCCGAGGAATATCACGGCCTGTTCTATGCCGTCACCGAAGCTGACCTGAGCGAGGACACCACCCTGACCCTCGGTTTCTCCAATCAGAAAGACAAAACCAATTACTTCTGGGGCGCGTCGATGGTCGGCCAGGATGGCCATCACCTGAACTATTCGCGGTCCTACAACCCCGGCACCCCTTGGGAAAACAAGGACCAGGAAATCAACACGGTATTCGCCGAACTGCGTCAACGCCTGGCCAACGACTGGAGCCTGCAGGTCAACGCCAACTACGCTGAGCAGAACGCGTTGTTCTCGGGTTCCTACCAGTCACGCTGGGTCAGCAACACCCTGGCTCGCACGGTCTACCAAGCGTCCTACGACGAAAACCAGGCCGGCGTCGACGCCTTTGCCAGCGGCCCCTTCCAAGCGTTTGGACGTACTCACGAACTGGTGGTGGGCGCCAGCCGGCGCATCTACGACATGACCACCCACAACTACAGCCCGTACAACCTCAACTGGCCGCTCACCGCCGGCAAACCGGACTTCGTCCATACCACCAACGACCGCGACGTCACCACCCAGGACGGGGTCTACCTGACCACACGCCTGAGCCTGGCCGACCCGTTGAAGCTGATCCTCGGCGGACGTCTGGATTGGTATGACTACGACGCCCATGGCAGCAACGATGGCGACTATAAGGTCACCCGCAACCTCACCCGCTACGCAGGCCTGATCTACGAGCTGGACGACCACCACTCGGTGTATGTCAGCTACAGCGACATCTTCACGCCGCAGAGTGCAAAGGACACGTCCGGTACCCCGGTCAAGCCGATCGTCGGCAAGAACTATGAGGTTGGCATCAAGGGCGAATACCTCGGTGGCGCGCTGAATGCGAGTGTCGCGCTGTTCCGCGTCGACCAGGAAAACCGTGCCGTGGAGGTAGTCGTTGCAAACTGCCCACAAGCCTCCTGCAGTAACGCCTCGGGCGAGATCCGCAGCCAGGGTATCGACTTCGAACTGCAAGGCGCGCTCACCGAGAATTGGCAGGTCGGCGGTGGCTACACCTACGCCCGTACACACACCATCAAGGACGAAGCGAACCCCCAGAACGTCAACAAGCAGTTCGACACCGACACCCCCGAGCACCTGTTCAAACTGACCACCAGCTATCGCTTCCAGGGTCCCCTGGAAAAACTCCGCGTAGGCGGTAACCTCTCTTGGCAAAGCCGGATGTACAACGACCTCGAGTTGGCCAATGGCGGCAGCTACCGTCTCAAGCAAGGCGCCTACGCCGTCACCGACCTGATGGCCGGCTACAGGGTCAACGACCACCTCGACCTGCAGGTCAACGCCAACAATATCTTTGATCGCCGTTACTACTCGACCATCGCCAACTCCGTGAGCTATGGCGGTGACGCATACGGCAACCCGCGCAACATGATGCTGACCGCCAAATACAGCTTCTGATCACAGCCCGATAAACGGCTACCCACCCGGGTAGCCGCTCCTCAACTCCCTCCTCAAGTCCCTGCTCCTGTTGCCGATAACCGTTTTGCATCGCTCAATCCAATAAAAACCAAGCACACCCAATTCGCGCCACCCTGCCCCTCGTTTTGTTTCGGCCAGACCACATGGAGTAAGTGTGAATGCCCATCCGCACGCGTTTTTTCGAGCACTACCGCAAGGCCGACCGCATCATGCTGGCGCTGATCTGGCTGATGTTCCTGTTCTCACTGGGCCTGGCGTTCTGGCATGACACGTTGATTCAAGCGGCCATCGTCGGCGGCGGCACCAGCGTGGTGCTGACCGCGCTCTACCGCGCCATCGGTGGCACCCGTGTGATGCGTTGCGCCCTCGGCGCGGGCTTGATGGTCATGGCGGCGCTGCACATCAACCAGGCGCAGGGCGTGATCGAAGCGCACTTCGGGATCTTCGCACTGTTGGCCGTGCTGACGTTTTATCGCGACTGGCTGCCGATCCTGGTCGCAGCGGCCACGATCGCCGTGCACCACGTGGTGTTCCATGCGCTGCAACATCAAGGCTTCCCGGTATTTGTGATGGATCATCACGGCGGTTGGGCCATGGTGTTTGTCCATGCGTTCTATGTCGTGATGGAAACCGTCGCCCTTCTCTACCTGGCCGTGCACAGCCAGGCTGAAGCGGTCGAGAGCCAGGAGATGCTGGAAAAAATGCTGGCGGTTACTTCCCAGCTGACGGTCGAAACCGCCGAAGGTGACGCGGGCAAGGTGCACGTCTCCCTCGCCAAGCGTTTCGACCACTTCCTGCAGCAGCTTACCGGCCTGATCGACGGCGTCGCCCGTGACTCCCATGGCCTCGGCCAACTCGGCCAGGAACTGGCCAGCGCCAGCGGCACCCTGGAAAAAGGCGCACGGCACCAATTGGCGGAAATCACCCAGATGACCGGCTCGATGCAGCGCATGGAAGACGCCATGGGCCACATCGCCGTGCACGTGGAGCAAGCGGTGGATCACGCCGGCAAGGCCAGCCAACAGATCCTGCGCGGCCAGGAAAGCGTGGGCCGTGCCCAGCAGGAAATCACCCAGTTGGCCTCACGCCTCAACGGCACGCATGAGACGGTACAAGGCCTGGCCGTGCAGGCCGAGCAGATCGGCACTGTGCTCGAAGTCATCAGCAGCATCGCCAACCAAACCAACCTGCTCGCCCTCAACGCTGCCATCGAGGCCGCCCGTGCCGGCGAGCAAGGCCGTGGTTTTGCGGTGGTCGCCGACGAAGTCCGCAGCCTGGCGCAACGCACAGCGGTGTCCACCCAGGAAATCAAAACCATCATCGAGGGTTTGCAGCACGGCAGCCGCCAAGCCGTCGAAGCCATGCACGACAGCCGCCAAGGCGTGGAGCGGTGCGTGGAAGACAGCCAGGTAGCGGTCGAAATGTTGCGCGCGGTGGGCAATGACATCGCGCACATCGACGACCTGAATGGCCGGATCGTGACCACCACACGCGAGCAAACCTCGGCAAACCTGGAGATTGTCGGCCGGCTGCAGTCGGTGCAAAGCATTGCGCAAAACACCGCCGACGATGTCGAAACCCTGGCCAGAAGCAGTGAGCGGTTGCCGCCGATTGCGGTGCGGTTGGATGCGCTTGGGCGACGGTTTCATCCATGATTTTTAGCGCGGCTCAACCCTCGGCAACGACCTCGCGCACGAAGTCTTCGTAGGTGCGCAACGGGTGCCCAATGAGGGCCTCAAGCATTTCGACCGTGCCTTCAACGGCGTGCATGCCAAAGGTCTGGATACCCGCCATCATCAGGCGCATGTCATACGCCAGCCAGCTGGGGCCGTAAGAAGCCAGCTGTGCTTCGAACGCGGCCAAGTCATCCCCGCCGTAGGCGATCTCGCGGCCTAGCGCCGCACTCCAGGTCTTCGCCACGGAGGCACCGGTGAGCGCCTGCGGCCCAACCAACTCCAGCGTTACACGAGCCAGCGCCGAGGGCGCTGTGTCGCGCCGCAACAGCTCTGCGACCGCGACATCAGCGATATCGCGCGCGTCAATCATCGACACGCCCGCCGAGCCGATCGGCATCGGGTATACCGAGTAGGCCTGAATAGCCTGTTGCACCAGGCGGTCGTTTTGCATGAAGTAAGCCGGACGCAAGACCGTTACAGGCATGTCAAAGCGCTCGATCATGCGCTCAACCGTATGCTTGCCGGTGAAGTGCGGGACGTTGGTGAATGTGTCGGCATGAATCACCGACAAATAAACGATGCGTTCGATACCCGCCTCACGCGCCAGGTTCAGCGTGATCAGGGCTTGAGTGACCTCGTCGGGCGTCACGGCATTGAGCAGGAACAGGGTACGCACCGACGCGAGCGCAATGCGCATCGACACGACGTCAGTGAGGTCTGCGACAACGTCAGTGACGCCGGCCGGAAACTCCCGCTTGCCCGCTTGGCGCACAAGGGCTTTGACCTCGGCGCCCGCGCCAGCCAGACCTTGAGTGATCAGTGAACCAAGGGTGCCCGTGGCGCCAATAACCAGAATGCTCATGTTTGTAACTCCTGCAGTGGGTTTAGAGTGGATCAGCGAGTGAAATCCGCAACAACCTTGCCCGTCCGTGAAACGGTGCGATTGCGTGCGAGTGCATCGGGATATCGGAGAAGCCGACGACGTCGTCCTGCGCCAACACCGTTGGAGACTGCTCATTGGAAATGCCTCATGGCGTGTCCCGATGACGAGACAGTAATTCGTTGCACTTCCAAAACGAAGACCACAAAATCCAGACACCTCGTTTCACATATGGAACACCCATGAACCTGAACGCGCTGATTGATTTCACCCTCGTCGCCACCCATTCGGGGCTGGGCAAGGCCAGCCGCGCGAGCGGTATTTCCAAAGCCACCTTGTCGCGCCGAATCAGCGACCTTGAAGAACAACTGGGCGTGAGGCTGATCGAGCGCAGCGCACGTGGCCTGAAACTCACCGAAGCCGGTGAGGCGCTGATGTCTCGAACTGAAGGCCCGCTGAGTGAAGTGACCGACGCCATGACCGCCGCACGCGAAGGCGTTTCAACACCGCGCGGACGTCTACGGGTCGCGGCCCCGATTCTGTTCTCGCAGCTGGCGATGGGGCGTATCGGCGCCGAGTTCTGTGCGGCCTATCCGGAGGTGTTTATCGAGGTGGTGTCGGAAGATCGACGGGTGGACTTGGTGGAGGAACAATTTGATGTCGCCATTCGAATCAACCCCAGCCCGGACAGCAGCCTGGTCGGACGGTGCTTCGCCAAGGACCGGCTGATCGTGGTGGCGGCGCCTGAACTGCTCAAGCCGATGCCCGGCGCGATCCGATCCGTGCCCGCGATCGTGACGTCGACTTTCCAGCCCACCCACTGGCGTCTTGACGGCGGGCAGTTGGTCTTGGAGCCGGTGCCGACCATGCAGTTCTCTTCGCTGTTGATGGTCCGCGATGCCGCTGTCGCCGGTGGCGGTGCGGCGCTCATCCCACAGTCCATCGCCTGGAATCAGCTTGCCCGCGGTGAATTGGTTCAGTGGGGAACGGTATCGGGTGTAGAGCCGGCGCTTTGGGTCTTACACACCTCCAGGCGGCTTGCGGCGCCGAAGGTTCGCGCATTCGTCGACTTCATGTGTGATCACTATTCCGACATGTCGCTTGTTCTGAGGGGTTAGGACTGATTAATCGCCGAGGGTGGGTGGTCTGGCCCGTAGACATACGACAACCACCGACGAAAGCAGGGTGAATGCTCGCCATGGGCCGAAAATCATCCTTCAATGAAAACGCTCGGCGAACCGAAAAAACTCAGAGTGGTAGCCGTTATATAAACGCATGCCCTTGCTCCTTCGTCTCAAACGCGCTACAAATCCCACTCTCAAGTTGTACGACAACCTAAAAATAAATCGCCATCCTCGACGATGGTGCCCAATGCTCGAGCCTCATCATGACTGCCGCTGCCACCACGCAAACCACACCCGCCCCCTTCTCCCGCCCCATCGCCGTGTTGATTCTGCTGTGCATGGGCTGTGCCTTCGCCGGCAACCACATTGCGGCGCGCGTAGCCTTCGATGATGGCGCCGGTGTGTTGCTGGCTATTCTGATGCGTTCGGGCGGCACCTTGCTGGTGCTGGCCGTGCTGGTGCTGTGGCAACGCCAAAACCTGCGCCTGCCGGCCGGGGCATGGTGCTGGCAAGTGCTGCTGGGACTGCTTATCGCCACCCAAAGCCTGTGCCTCTACTCCGCCGTCGCCCGCGTGCCGGTGGCGCTGGCGTTGCTGGTGGGCAACGTGTTCCCGATCTTGCTCGCCCTGCTCACCTGGGCATTCGGCGGCCCACGCCCGACGGCGCGCACCGCCTTGCTGATGGGCTTGATTCTGATCGGCCTGGTGTTTGTCCTGGACGTACCCGGCCGCCTCTCAAGCAGTGCCGAGATCGGCCCGCAATGGCTGATCGGCGTCAGCCTGGCATTCTGCGCCGCCTTCGTGTTCGCCTGCGCGCTGTGGATCACCGATCACAAGTTGTCCCAGGTTCGCGGCTCAGTGCGCAGCCTGCTGACGATCTTCATCGTGTTCAGCAGCGTCAACCTCGCGGGCCTCAGCGGTGCCCTTCCGGGCGGCCTGAACCCACCGGCAAGCAGTACCGGCTGGCTGGCGCTCGCGACGTTAGTGGTGCTGTATGGCACCGGTTTTATCGTGCTGTTCATGTCGGTCCCACGCCTGGACATGCCGCGCAATGCGCCGGTCATGAACATTGAGCCGCTGGCGACGTTGTTGATGGGCTGGATCGTGCTCGATCAAATGCTCAACGCCGGGCAGATGCTCGGCGGCGTCATCGTGGTGACCGGGATTGTGCTGCTGACTTACCGCAAATCTGCCCGCTAGCGATAAATCCCCGCCTGACCTGGCCCAATTCCTGCTCCTTCACTCCCACCCAGTCGCTACTGGCTATGCGGACGACTCTTTTGAGCCCGGCCGCCCACCCGCCTTCCCCGGATAATCCAGCATCCCCGACCCCTTCCGAGGCCTTCCCCATGACGAGCCCCTCCACCGAACAGGTAAGCCCCCAAACCCTGCGCAAGGTCATCATCGCCGCCGGCATCGGTAACTTCGTCGAGTGGTTTGACTTCGCCGTCTACGGTTTCCTCGCCACCACTATCGCCCAACAATTCTTCCCCAGCGGCGACGCCAGTGCGGCGTTGCTCAAAACCTTCGCGGTGTTCGCCGTCGCCTTCGCCTTCCGGCCCTTGGGCGGGATTTTCTTCGGCATGCTCGGCGACCGCATCGGGCGCAAACGTACCCTGGCCATGACGATCCTGCTGATGGCCGGCGCCACCACCTTGATCGGCCTGCTCCCCACCTACGCCGCCATCGGTGTCGCGGCGCCGATTCTGTTGTCGCTGATCCGTTGCGCCCAAGGCTTCTCCGCCGGGGGCGAATATGCCGGGGCCTGTGCGTACCTGATGGAACACGCACCCAGTGACAAGCGCGCCTGGTACGGCAGCTTCGTGCCCTTGTCGACATTTTCCGCCTTCGCCGCCGCCGCCGTGGTGGCGTACGCCCTTGAAGCATCGTTATCGGCCGAGGCGATGGGCAACTGGGGCTGGCGCCTGCCGTTCCTGATCGCCGCACCGCTCGGGCTGGTAGGGCTTTATCTGCGCTGGAAGCTGGATGAGACGCCGGCCTTCCAGGCTGTGAAGCAGGAGCATGCGGTCGCCCACTCGCCACTCAAGGAAACCTTGCGCAACCATGGTGCGGCGATCTGCTGCCTGGGCGCTTTTGTGTCACTGACGGCGCTGTCGTTTTATATGTTCACCACCTACTTCGCGACCTATCTGCAAGTGGCAGGCGGGCTGAGTCGGGCGATGGCGTTGCTGGTGTCGCTGATCGCGCTGATCTTCGCTGCGGCGATTTGCCCGCTGGCGGGGTTGTATTCGGACCGGGTGGGGCGTCGGGTCACGGTGATGACCGCGTGCGTGTTGTTGATGGTGGTGGTGTACCCATCGTTCTTGATGGCCAGTTCCGGCTCGTTTGCAGCGTCCATTGTCGGCGTCATGTTGCTGGCGGTGGGCGCCGTGTTGTGTGGCGTGGTCACGGCAGCGCTGCTGTCGGAGACCTTCCCGACACGCACGCGGTACACCGCCTCGGCAATCACTTACAACATGGCGTACACGATCTTCGGCGGTACCGCGCCGCTGATAGCGACGTGGCTGATCAGCACCACGGGCAGCAACCTGTCACCGGCGTTTTATCTGATAGCGGTGGCGTTGCTCGCACTGGCGGGTGGTTTGGCGTTGCCGGAAACGTCGAGGATTTCCCTGCACGACGTAGGCACGGAGGAGAAAGGTGCGGCACTGTCGCTGTCGCGTTAGGTTCATACCTATAGGCGCGAGGCGGCGATAGCGGTGGGTCAGGCGCAGAAAATGCCAGCAGTGCCGCCGCACAGCAGTTCCCCAAGACAGGTATGATCGACAGCCATCCGACCCGTCTGGACCCACGCCGATGCCAGTCTGCCAAACCCGCCCTGCCCCGGCGCCTTTGCTCAACCCCGGCGAGACCGTGGTGTTGTTCGACGGCGTGTGCAAGCTGTGCAACGGTTGGGCAAGGTTCCTGATTCGCCATGACCACCCGCGGCGCGTACGGTTGGCGGCAGTGCAATCTCCCGAGGGCCAGGCGTTGCTGGCCTGGGCGGGTTTGCCCCTGGATCAGTTCGACACCCTGGCGGTCATTCGCGACCGTCACTATTGGGTGCGTTCAGACGCGGTGTTCGAAATCATTGCGCAACTGCCTGCCACGTGGCGTGCATTGCTGCTGTTGCGCTTTATCCCGCGCGGGCTGCGGGATTGGGCTTACGACCGCGTGGCGCGCAATCGCTATCGACTTTTTGGGAAGTACGACAGCTGCCTGTTGCCACATCCGGATCATGATCAGCGCTTTCTGAAAGGCCGGCTATGAACCACTGCGCAGCCGGTCAAGCACCTCATCAAACGCCACTGTATTTCCTCCCTTGATTCTGTTTCCGACTGCATCATAGGCATTTTGGGCGCACCCGGACGCTCACGTTCATGACGGCGTTTGCTTACGTTACACTCGCGACTCCGAACATCAGCCAAGGAGACAGGCATGAGTATTCGCGGCAAAGACCGACAAATCGACAACATCGAATTCAACGTGGGCGATATTGCCCGTAGCAAAGCCTTCTACGGCGGCGCATTCGGCTGGACATTCGTCGACTATGGCCCCAGTTACACCGAATTCAGCGACGGCCGCCTGAGCGGAGGCTTCACCACCGGGGAGCCCGTTAGACCGGGGGGACCGCTGGTGATTTTGTATGCGGATGATCTCGATGATACGCAACAGAGACTCAAAGCCCTGGGTGCCGTTATCACACGCGAGACGTTTACGTTCCCGGGTGGAAGTCGGTTTCACTTTACGGACCTGGATGGGTATGAATTGGCGGTCTGGACGGTGCAGCAGTAGGCTTGGGAACGCGTGATCAATATCGACAGCAGATTGAAGGGTCCGCCATGCACCCAGCTCTTCACACCGCAGCCAATGGTCATCTAACCCTGGGCCTCAACGAATTGCCTGACGCTTATTGGCTTTCGCTGGTCGACACCTTAGTCAAACACCATGGGTTCCGACAGGTGGGATCGCCCGTCGTCGGCCTTGACACGACAATTCACCCAAGTTTCCATTGCGCTGAGTTTAGCCTCGCCGCTGGCTGGGATATTTGGTTTGGGCACTATTTACTTTCAGAATCAGCGGCAGGTGATGTGTTTCTGCAACAGCTATTCAACCAGTTGAAAACCTGACCGGCTCACTGATGCATCACGATCTTTTTTGGATCAGTCAGCGGCCAAGCTATTTCCTGCCCGCTATGGAGAGAACGATGAGAGTCATATTTGCGTTGCTATTGATGTTGAGTGGGTACGCCTACGCCGGTTGCGGCAACATCAGTGACGACAATCAACGCGCCTATTGCAATGCCAAAATCAACGGACAAAGCTGCAGCAACATTCGCGACGATAACCTGCGGGCCACCTGCAATGCTGAAATGAACGGGCAAAGTTGCGGCAACATTAGTGACGACAATCAACGCGCCTATTGCAATGCCAAAATCAACGGACAAAGCTGCGGCAACATCCGCGACGATAACCTGCGGGCCACCTGCAATGCTGAAATGAACGGGCAAAGTTGCGGCAACATCAGTGACGACAATCAACGCGCTTACTGCAATGCCACGATCAACGGTCAAAGCTGCGGGAATATTCGAGACAGCGACTTACGTAACCAGTGTGAGGCCCTGAAGCGTTAATCGACGACTAGCGCGGGGCCGGTTGTTTTACATCGACACCCTCGAACCTGGCCGTGCTCATCACTGACCAGGATAACCGCCGGCCTCCACGAACAGCTTACGAAGCTTCCTCTGGGCGGCCTCTGAAAGACGCGCATGATAGCGTCGGAGCTCCTCTTCAGCCGCGTCGGGCTTGCCGTTCATGGCCAATACAAAGGCGTAGGCAAGCGGATGCTGCGTGTAGTTGTAGAAACCCAGCCCGCCTGTCGACAGATGCTGCCTGACAAGCTCGAAAGCGCCAGGCAGGTCGGTGATCGAACGCGCTGCGTTCCAGAACGACTCAGCCTTTGGAATGGCGGCCCTGAGGATATCGGGTGCGCACTTCGCGATAGTTTCAGGCCCGTAGTGATAGGAGCGGCGGGCAAGCCCGATGATGATCAATATGAGTTTTTCTGATGGACTGCTTTCGGCCAAAAGCGATCTGTCATGAACTTGAGCATAAAGCTCATTATAGGGCTCGACAAAATTAAAGTGAGTTAAGTATAGAGCACTTCTTGTTTTGCGTATGACTTTGAAGTAAATATCCAGCCAGAAATAAAAAGCCACTCAAATAGATATGCACAGACAGTGCAGGCAATTCGATTGGGCTGCTAGAGTTGCGATTTAGCACTTTAGTATCACAACGCCATTTAACACTTGAACTATTGCCATCCAGCAGCCCATAGTCCCAATGCGCCATATTCTTGGCTGCACCATAAGAATACTAAAAATCTCTTGGAGACTCAGCATGTTAAATTCATGGTCGGTGCGGACAAGATTGCTGTTGGGCTTTGGCTTAATGGTAGTGATTACGTTTATGATCTCTACATTTTCTGTCATTAGTTTGAATGAATCAAATCTACGCTTCTCAAATTATGTTGATGGTTTGGATAAGCGCATGGGGCTGATGAACGATTTATTGCTCGCTGCGCAACAACGTGCTATTTCAGCACGCAACCTTGTACTGATCACCTCTGCAGTGGAACGACAGGCTGAGGCGGATGCCATAAATACCGAACATCAAAAAGTTAAAAAGCTTTTGTCGGAACTGGTAGCGGGCGTCAATGTGTTACCTCCATCCGCCGAGGGTAACAACGCTCGGAGTTTAGTGGCTGAGATCGAGAAAATTGAGAAAATTTATGGCCCTGTCGCTTTAGAGATCACGCGGTTAGCCATGAGTGGCAATGATAAAGCGGCTATTGATATGATGAACAGTGAATGCTTGCCACTTTTAAAGAAACTTGTAACCAGCGTTATTAATTACAAGAGCTTTAACTCAAGCCTCGCGCAGGCTAGCATCAGTGACTCGCAAAACGAATATAAAAACACCCGTAACTTCCTGATGTTCTTCTGTGCACTGGCAATTACCATAGGGGTCGTACTGACCACTCTGATAGTTCGTGGTTTATCACGTGCTCTTGGTGCAGAGCCGACTGTCTTGTCCACCATCGCTCAGCGCGTCGCCAGTGGTGACTTGCGCCCGATTCTTGAAGCGAAAATGTCAGTGGCCGGTAGTGTGCTGTCCTCCTTAGGTGAAATGCAGTCACGCCTGAGCCTGCTTATTAGTCAAGTTAATACGTCATCGGCCGTTATTTCTGATGCCGCCGTTGACCTTTCCGCTGCGACAGAGCAAACCCGCATCGGCGTAGGAAATCAGAGAATTGAAATCGACCAAGTCGCCACCGCGATCCACGAAATGGTAGCAACCACCCTTGAAGTTGCGCGCAACTCCGAAGAAGCAGCCCATGCGGCACTCAACGCTAACCTTCACGCGCAGACCGGCGGCACCATGGCAAAAGACGCAATAGCCCAAATCAAACGTCTGGCCTCTGAGGTGTCGAAATCTGCAGCCGCTATGGCACAACTCAAAATAGAGAGCCTAAATATAGGTGGGGTATTGCAAGTTATAACTTCAGTCGCAGATCAAACCAACTTATTGGCGCTGAATGCGGCCATCGAAGCTGCGAGGGCGGGCGATGCGGGTCGAGGGTTTGCGGTGGTAGCAGATGAGGTGAGAACGCTTGCCAAACGGACTCAGGGCGCAACCCTGGAAATTGGAGCTCTGACCGCCAATCTGCAAAAAATAGCCGAAGAAGCTGCTGGGATGATGGAAGTCTGTCGCGGTTTGACTGATGAAACCGTCATACAAGTTTCAAACACCGGGAGTTCGGTTGAAACCATCGTGGGGATGATTGACAACATCCAGCAGATGGTCAGGCAAATCGCAACCGCCGGTGAGGAACAAAGTTGCGTGGCAGAAGAAATTAACCGCAGTGTTACTTCAGTTCGTAATATTGCGGATGATTCAGCTTTGTCGTGCGAGAGAACTGCCAGTTCAAGTAATGACTTGGCAGAACTCGGAGCCGTGCTACAGCGGCAAATAGGTAAGTTTACGGTTTGATGAGCTTATTAAGATTGCGTCTGCGGAGTGAGGAGCGCTCGATTGATTCACGCTCAGAATTATTTTTACAGATCACCGCAACCCAATCCATCAGAACGACATGTATAGCTTCTCGACCACGTAATAAGTAGCACAACGCCCAGCAGATAGAGCGTTCAGCGACGCTGCTACGTAACTTGATCAAAATGGAACACTGCGGTTCGGAGGGCGCGTTGCGCGCGCGTGCTCCGCCTGCGGGGACTGATATCGCCGTCACCCGGACAGGGTCGGAGCCAAGTAATTTAACAGGATCCAATTAATTCTGGACTTCGACTGGCGCTTGGCGAATTGCCACTATACTGGACCAACCCACCTGTTTCATCGGGTCACGCCACGTATTGAATTCAAGGAGCGAATCATGACCAGCACCTCAAACCTCACCTGTAATTTCACTCTATCCAGCAGCCTTGCGTTGGGTGTGTCCTTTGCCAGTGATGACGGTGGCGCCAGCTACGGCGGGCAAATTACCGTATTCACTCCCGCCACTGCCGGGCCCGTGAGCACAGGCTTATGGGACAACGACGGCAACGTGTTTTTTACGCTTTACCTGACTGAAAATCCCGAGGTCAACTGCGTCATCAATTCCGGCTCTGAGCCGGGCTCGTGGGTGCCGTACATCACGTTAGGTCGCGAATCTGGATTGGCTTGCCAAATCAGCAGCCCGCAGCAAGTCGGCGAAAATAATTACAACTACACGCTGACCGTAACACAACCTGCTGCCTGACAAGCTGCGACCATCTGACTGGGGCCCGTCGGCGTTAGAGAGGCAACTGATGGCTTGCTGCGGGCTATGCGACGATTTTCCATGGAGGAAGTGACGTATGTACCAGCAACAGATCAACCATCCGGCCAACCTGAGCGCCGAGCCGCTACCCCCAGAGGTATACGAGGCGATGTTCGACCTCTTCGAACATATTTGCCATTTCTGGGACAATCTGGATAACCCGCAGAACTTTAAATCACGGCTGTTCGTATTCATGGACAACCGTATGCGACTGCACCCCGAGTACAGAAGCTTTTATATTCAAGCCAACCAGACGCTGGATGAGTTAGTCGAACGTTTGGGCGAGGCGGCGGCTTACAAGATGCTATTCACCGACACAGCAGCCAACCAAGCGCCGCCACAGACGCCGTTGAGCCTGGTACGGCAGAAGGTATCTAACGAGTTCATTGCTTTCCAAGTCTCGCAGGGCGGATTCAAGGCATTCACAGGGGCTATCAATTACCCCGGCTACATTGCCGGCGCCTTCATCCCGGGTGAGCCTGTCCCCTACCGGACCGGGCAGGAGGGCGCACAATGAATACCGACGTCTTGATCATAGGCTCTGGCGTAGCGGCCGCAGCGATAGCCAACCGAATGCTGGAAGCCGATCCCAACCGGGAAATCCTAATCCTTGAAGCTGGCACCCGGGTGAAGATGCAAGACCAGGCCCTGTGGGATGACTTCATGGTTTCGGGCAGCTCTTACACGAAGCTGCCCTATTACAAATACAATGACCTGGATTACCCGCAGCGTGACGCTCCAGGCGAGAACCTAAGTGTTGGCGCGACCGTCGTCCCACTGGCGGGAGCCAGGGTCATGACTTATGGAGGTTCTACCATCCATTGGGGAGGCTGGTCCTTCCGGCTCAAAGCAGAAGATTTCCGACTAAAGAGCAACACCGGCCAAGGTGCCGACTGGCCGATTACCTACACCGACCTTGAGCCCTTCTACAACCAGGCAGAGTGCTACATTGGCGTTTCAGGAGACTCAACCGACCAAGACCCGCCCCGCTCGGCCCCCTACCCGTTCCCTGCCTTTCCTTACACGCTTGAGGACCAGCCCGTCTACCAGGCCATGACCGCCTTGGGAATGAGCAGCGCCAATGTGCCGATTGCCCGCCATGGCATCACCAACACCACGTCCCGCCACGCGCCCTGCAAAACCACAGGCACCTGCAAGTATTGTCCTTTCGGTGCGCGTTACGCAGCGCCCAACTTCTTGGGCGACATGACGGCATGGGGAAATTTTCCGAACCTGTGCATCATGGACAACTGCGTGGTGGAGCAAATCACCATGTCGTCTCGACAGCATGCCAGCGGTGTCATCTACCTGAATAAAATGAGCGGCGAGTTCCTTACGGTTGAAGCCAACACGGTAATTGTGGCCGGCGGCGCGATCGAGTCGCCGAAGCTGCTGCTGCGTTCATGCTCGACATATTGGCCCCTGGGTATCGGCAACGATCATGACCTGGTAGGCCGATATTTCGTGACCCACCCCTACTTCGTGTTCACCGGCACTCTCAAAGACAATCCCAACCGGTTGCAGCCCGAGATGGACTTCCCAACATTGTGCAGCCGTTATTTCGATAGCCCGCAGGAGCAGGCCGCGGGTAAATTTATACTGATAAACCCGCCGAGTTCGTTCGCCACGCTGGTCAACAACAAGCCGTCGAGTGTCACCCAAATGATGCAGAACGGCATGCTGCGCCAGGACATTGAGAAAGCAGTTCAAGGTCCAACCCAAGTGCAGATTCACGGCATGGTCGAGATCCCGAGTGAATACAGCAACAGAGTCTCGAATCTGGATATCCGCAACCGCATGGGCCTGCAGGAAACCATCGTGGACTACTCGCAGTCCGCGGACTTCAACACACGGATGCAGCAAATAAGCGCCCATGTGGGAAACATCTTTGAGTCGATGGGCGCAACCCTCGCCGGGCCGCCCTCCATTTCCTGGCGAGCCGATCATTCCGCCTGCACCTGCCGGATGGCAGGGACAGAGCAAGAGGGTGTCATCGATAAAGACCTCAAGGTTTTCGGTGTCGACAACGTTTATATCTGCTCCAACGCAGCCTTCCCAAATACTGGCGCAATCAACCCGACATTGACGCTTACGGCACTGGCGCTACGGTTGGGCGAACACCTGGCAGCTCCGGCACACCCATGACAATGCGAGGGCACATCACATGAGTACGTTGGAACAGGAAAAACAAGAGCTGAGCAAGTGGCTGCATACCGCCATGACCTTGGAACTATCCACCATCCCGCTTTATATGACCCCCCTGATCAGTATCAAGCCTGGGAAGAATCGAGTGCCCGCTAACATCCTGCGCGGTGTGATGATGGAGGAAATGCTGCATTTGTCTCTGGCCGGCAATCTGCTCTCTGCTATCGGTGGCAGAGCATGTTTCACGGCTGACAATGTCCCGTCATTTCCATTGGCACTGGCGTTCAACGGCAAGCGTTTCAAGGACAGGGAGTTCGAGGCCAACCTCGGCCCTTTCAGCCCGGCCAACATCGAAACCTTTACCCAGATCGAGCTGCCTGAAGGCTGGGGCGAACATCCCGAGCTCACGGCCGTCCAGCAGATCGATGTGCCCGGCTACACGATCGGTGAATTTTACGAGGCGCTCTCCAACAAGCTTGAGACGCTGTGCAAGACCTATGGGCCGACGGCTGTGTTCAGTGGCAACGTCGAGCACCAATTGGGACTCGACTACTATTGGGGCGGAGGCGGAAGCCCCATCGTCATCACCGACTTGGCATCGGCTCGGCGCGCCATTCAAGTGATCGTCACTCAAGGTGAAGGCAGCCGCCATAACGTATATGACGATGACCAACAGTATTTTAGCCAGCCAAATGAGGTATCCCACTTCTTCCGGTTTCGGGAAATTCAGTTCGGTCGCCACTACCAGGCTGGCGACAATCCTCATCAGGCACCCACCGGCCAAGCCTTCGAAGTGGACTACAACGAGGTCTATCCGATCCTGAGCAATCCGAAGTCAACAGATTATGCGCTCGATCCAGCAATGTCGGCACTTAATGAGCAATTCAATCGCCTTTACTCACTCATGCTCTATCAAATTGCTGAAGCGTTGAATGGCGCCGCGGGCGCAATGTACACCGCCATTTTGAACAGCATGCACGACATGACTGCTACCGCGCTGACCATGGTAGCAACGCCTATCGCAAACGATCCCCAGGGAAGAAATGGCGCACCTTCCTTTGAATGGATTCAACCTTTGGCATGACTGAAAAGGACGCAATGATGATCACATTGATATCTCGCTGGGAACTGCTGGATGGATGCCCACTCGACCTGAAAAAAGCGCTGGACGGCTTGGCCGAGAGAGTCAGGGAAAAAGAGCCCGACACCTGGATGTACATGGTTCACTTGCAAGCCCCCGCCCCCTTGGACGCTGACAACAATCCTATCGAACCACCGTTACCAGCAATTCCATTGGCGCAGCAAACGGAGGTGACCTTCGTGGAAATCTACAAAGATGAATCCGCCTTCAGCCGCCACGTCAAGGGCTCGGTGTTTCAGTCTTTCTTGAAGGAATACAGCCACTATTTTAAGCAGGACCCTGCACGGCCAGGGTGGCCCGCCACCCTGAATACGACGCTGGCTCGCGTTTCCGGGGTTATCCGCGACGCCGCTTGCAGGACTTAAGCATTTTGCCAAGCGTGCATGGGGGGCGCTTGCTACAACTTACCCCCTGTGCGTAGCCTCGTTTGAGGGGACTCACTAGAGTGGCGGCTAACGGCCAGGAGCGGACGGTCATATCAAGCAGCTTAGGCTGTGAGCGTAAACGTCCAGCAGGGCTCCTGCGAGCTTGACCCATCCCTATTACGGATGATATGCCAGTACCCGGGATTGCCATCGATAGGACCTGCTTTATGACCTACCTGTCTTCGTTGCTGCTCGATATCCCCGGCGTGGAGCATGGTTTCGAGACTTCTGGAAATTTAACGCTGCCGGAAGGAACACGTTACTGTGCCCAGGCTCACGGTACGCACATCATCGATGCTGACGTGGAAGGGCGAGATGAACATCCTGTCGCCGATGCACTGTTCTCGAGAGGAGTCCGGGGTGCGGTAGCGGTCATCACTGCCGATTGCTTGCCGGTTCTGATTGCGTCGGTTGATCAACCATTTGTCGCGGCAATCCATGCCGGATGGCAGGGTTTGAAAGCAGGCATCCTCGGTAATTCGATAGGCCGGTTAGAGAAAGAAGGTGCTTCTCTTGCTGGATTGCGAATAGTGATAGGCCCATCCATCGGCCCCTGTTGTTATGAGGTGAACAGGAAGTTTGTCGAGGGTATTGAATATGCCGACAGCCATCTTTGGCAAAACGATTCTCCGCCGTGGACGCCCCACAGAGTGCCACCCGCAAGTGCGCCTTGGGTCGAACCTGAGGTCACACATAATGAAGCCTGGTTCGATCTACGAAAATATGCACTGCACCACTTGGTGGCGAGTGGCGTGAGTATTGAACAGATTCAGGTGCTTGAACATTGTACTTATTGCCACAGCGCTGATCTGGGCAGCTATCGGCGGCGGAGCCATCAAGCCGAGCCTAAATCCTTCCAGTATTCCTGGATAAGACGTTATCGGGATCCGGTTTGCTGAATGGCGATTTCAGCCAGTCGCGACAGGCAGAAATCGGCCATAAGCGGACGTTTGGAAACGCACGCTACCGGCCCATTAGCGGGCGTTGTCACTGCACCAAGCGTATAAAAAATCTGGACGACTCAGAGTGCTATTTTTCGAATCTCCTGGGCTTGTCGCATATAGTCTTCGTCTCTGCGTCTCAGGCATAACTTTAGGACTCGGAAACGTCCAAGACGAACACATCAATTAGCCCAACTAGCTCAGGCGGGAGCGTCTCTTCGATGCTGGCCTTCAGTTCCGAAGCGGAGTTTAAGGTTGTATTTTTTGTTTGCGACCAGTTCATCGCCGCCGAACCAGATCACAAGATAAATTCCCTGCTGCTCTGCGTCGGGATGGATGGAATATCGGTCATACAATTGCGCAGATGCGGCTGTGTATAGTCCTTTATGTCACTGACCTTTTCGCAACTATCACCGTAGACCGAGGGCGGCCTTTTTTTATTTTTCTGTAATCAGATCAGCCTGTTAGCTGTTAATTAAGTGCCATTCAAATCTGTCCCCCTTTACCCTTTTCCTTCTTATGTCATTTACCATTAAGCGCTGCCAGCAGTTTCCTCTCTAGAGCATGAGCATATTCGACAGCGCGAGGCTCCACAGCAATAAGCTCTTTATCTCTCCTCAGAATATTCAACATTTTTTGCGTCAGCAGTAAATTTTTCGCCCAGACTGCCTCCGATAATTTTGAGGTTCCTTTTAGCAACTCGGCGTCATCCAGAAATCCTACCAGCACTTCCTTATCCAACTCGCGAACCACGATAGGCAATAATTCCGACGTATACATATCTTGCCTGACCGATCTGCAAAGGTCGCCGATATCGAGCTCAGTTATCGGAGTGTCCAGAATCGACCTGTGCCATGACTCAAGCGCAGACTCATCAGGATCAGGCTCAACTTCCCACTTAAACCCATTACTCTCATCTATTTGGCGAAATGTTTTTTTCATACACCCGCACCATTTAGAGGTCAGAGATACGTTTTAAAGTATCTAAAGCTGCCTGTCGGGCCGCTTGCGCCTCTGGGCTAATTACATTCTTAAGCGTTTCGGCATGGCTGGTAAGCCCTCTTAGCCATCCAAGCAGTTTCTCAGAGTGGCAGTATGCCTTCTCAATGCTGGGTAGTGATGTGCTTTCGAGCAGCGAGTGTCTGATCGCCGAGCTAATTGGCCTTCTCAACCGAGATTCCATCCTCACCTTTGAGCTCATTGGACCGTTGTTGCCGTGGGCCGAGTGGCTGCTTCTGGCCGATAGCAGCGCTTCATTACAGGCTACTACCGACCCGTAGCGGACGTGAGTCGCTCGATGGATAATCCGACGAGCTACTTATGACTTTGAGCGGAGGAACCCATGGAGCTTCATGAGCAATTGGATCAGGTCAAGGACGCCAATTCCTTTCTGGCTTTTGCCCACGCCCTGGCGGAAGACAAATCGAATGGTGACTGGGAAAACGGGACGATAGAAGCCTTCTTGGACGGAGCTATTGCATGGGCCGAGGCCAGTAATTTTGGCGTCGATCAAGGGCTTCAAGCCTCCAATCCTTGGGGGCAATTCGCTAATTTTTTGTACTGCGGAAAAATCTACGAGTAAACACGTGAAGTGTTTATTCGCTTTAAGCGTTGCGTCTACCGGGTAGCGGAACGGGCTCGGCTCCACCTCACGATCGACCGATCCTGGTCGGTCACTGCCAATTGTCACTGGCTGCGTTGGGTCGTTTTCAGCCGGTCGCGACAGGCAGTAATCTGCCAATTGCAGACCTTGGATGTGTCTGGAAAACTGAGGGCGATTCACACTGCCGTTTTCCAGATATCTGTTTATAGCCAGGAGCAAAGTTCCCATGAGCGGGCTGTATGAGAAAACTGAGTCCGCTTTACGGGCCAAAGACGGTGCGGCCTTCTGGGCTGCACTCGTCGGCGTCGACGCACAAATTACCGCGCCACTTTTGGCGAAGCTCCTGCTGGAAGACTGGCATGAAGAGCATGAAGACATCGTTTTCGAGTTGGGGTTAATCGGGGAAAACTGCGCGACGTACGCGATTACGGAAGCCGTGCAGAAAAATTTCGAGCACCTGATCAGGTGGGGCAACCTGGAAGAGTTCCAGCGCAAGTGCGCTTATGCATTAGCGCGTATTGGCTCTAGCGATTCAAAGGTAGCTTTGGAACTCATGACACAACAGCTCGACCCTGGCCTAAGCAAGTACGCTGAGGAAGGTCTAAAGCATTGGCCGATGCCGGTCAAAAAGCGGGGTTAGCGAGCCGGTTTGTTTTTTCCTGTCTAAATGACCGCTTCTGGCCGATAGCAGCCTGTCACCTGCGACAGCAATCGGCCAATACCGCCCAGCGAGTGACCAGCAAAATCGAAGACGAACCACAAACACCTGCGGTAACTAAGCCCGATCTATTCGCCCGGAGTAGCAACCCTGCTTGGCATTGTGAACGTGAATGTAACTAACCTCTGGATTGGCAAACATCCGGGTAACGACAGGTTCTATTGCTAGTCCATCAGCGACGTCGGCGTCGAGCATCATCCCATCATCAGTGAAAGCGCGAAGTGATAACAGGCGGATCCGCATAGACTCGGGTACCTGATCGACTGCGTCGTAAGCGTGCGCGGCCCACTCCCGTATGAAGATCGCGTGCGAGGCATGGTATGGCGTCTTGGCTGGCTGACAGACATGGTTGAGTAAAAGCACACTCTGACCTAGCTCCGCATCCTTCATTTCGATACGGTCAGGAAAGCCTGGGTTGCTGTCGACGATGTAACGCTTTATCCCGAGAGACGCGAGCTCTTGGTCGGGCAACCCAAACAGTGACTGAAATGGCTCCGGGGAAAGGCCAGTTATACGGAACGCCATGGTCGAACTCCTATTTTGGTTTGGAGTGCTATCAGACTGGAATTCGTACAGTGCTTACTATCCGATTCTTGCTGCTTTATTCAAGCTGCCGCGACCGGTTGTTGGGTAAAAAGCTGGCATTTCGAATGTCGCTTGATTTGGCGGGATTTAACTGTAAAAAGGCTGCGGATTTTCACGAACCATCCGCATCAAAAAGGTCACAGGGAATGAGATCGATGGAAAATAACCCTACACAGTTCAGTCGTATTCCGCCGGCAACCATCGGCGTCGGATTGGGCCTTGCCGTTGCCGTCTACACAACCGGAAAAGGCCCCTTCTTCCTGGAGAACTTTGCATGCACCTGGTTACCGCAAGTGGCAGTGCTTTGCATCGCGTTGTTGTGCAAAGCGTCACGAGAATCGCTGGGAGGAATGGCGACTGCCATGGGGCTGTACTTGTTCCTTTTCCACCTCTGGGTCACAGACTCCATGGGGTGGCTTTTCTACTTATTCAGCTTTCCAGGCATCCTCATCGGGGCATTGCTTAGCGTTGTTTTCAGCCCCTCGCGGAAGGTCTTCAAGGCACTGGTAGCGTTTGCGTGGGTGGTCCTCGGTATAGTGGGAAATTTGGCGGTTCTGGTTTTTACGCTCAGATAAGACGCCTAGCAGCGACTGGAAGTGGGTCATTATTTTATGAACGAAGGTTGGCAAAACGACGATTACCTCATCGTCCTCACGCAGGATGAAAGCTTGGCTGCGATGAAAGCCTACCGAGAAGCCGTTGGTTTGCGGGGGCGATCCAACAGACAAAACGAACGTGGCGTGGATCACTCATGAACAACATGCCGAACTTGTCGTCTGGTGGAACGAACAGTACAAGCGCGCCGGAGCGCAGCCTTTTAGCGACTAATCTTTAAGCCAAAATCGTCTGATTTTGAAGGTCAGCTAAAGGTCGGTAGCTGCGCTGCCACTTGCATCGCTCATAGCATGCGCCCGATGCATCCTCGATCAGCCAAAAGGATTCACACCGAATCAGGGACGATTAATGAAACCAATCGAGATTCAACAGATTACGCACCTGCCGGCGGAAGTTCTTACTTTGGAGAAAGAGGCCGTTGCAGAAGGTTTCCGGTTTCTTACGCGCCTGATTTCGGAGTGGCATTCTGGAAAGAATCGCTTCAACGCACCCGGTGAATGTCTCATGGCAGCGTATTCGAACCAGCAAGTGATAGGAATCGGAGGGCTAACAGTTGATCCCTATAACAAGCCCGATACCGCAAGGCTGCGGCGAGTGTACGTTGCACCTGCGGCAAGGCATCAACACGTCGGTCAGGCGCTGGTAAACGCGTTGGTTGCACACGCAACTCTTCACTTTCAGAAGGTGCGTCTTTCCACCGATACTTCTGGAGGCGACGCGTTTTATTTGCGCTGCGGCTTCAGTCGAAAAGAAGATGTCCATGCCACCCACATCATGGAGTTGGTCAATGCCTGATCAGGCAGCTTTCGGCTCAGAAGGAACCACTCGGATGCCTCTAGAAAATCAGGGGCGATTCAAACGAGCTTAAGGCATTTCAATCTAGATTTTTCTGACTATGTTAAAGGGTGAGTAATGGATGTTCTAAAAAAAGAGTGTATTGCCAGTGTAACGTTGTTTGATTTGCGCCTATCTGAAGGGGAGCTAATGATTTATGCAGATTGCATGCGCATTATCAAAGAGCGCCTTTGCGATTCGGAAATAGCTTCTCTAACAGTTTGCGAATCTAAAGAGGAGCTAACTCACTTCTTGGAAGATATGTTGAATGCGCTAAAATTAGTTGAAAGCCAAGAGTACATTCCAGATAGGTTTAAGTAGTTTTTAAGTCTGTGTCATTTTCAATTTTGTCTCTACAGCTGGGTAAGTTGAGTGTCTTTCTGTGGACAGGTGAAAGGCCGCTCATGGCCGATCGCAGTCGGAGGTGACAAGCAGCTATCGCCCAAGGGCCGCCGCTCGCAACCGACAGTTTCCTTGGTGAAGCAGTCAACCGTCGATCAATCTTGCGGAGCTTGGCCAGTCGTTTTTCCAATGTTTGCGAGAAAAATCCTGGTATCTCGATTAGAACGCAGATGAACCACGCTGCAAGCTGATGGCGCTGTTGCCAAGAGTTGTTGCATCTTCGCTCGCGCTGATTTTTTCGTCCGCCACATGAATCTAAAAAACTCCGGCAGGTTCGCCAGCCGTTCGGGGCAGTTCTCCGGCAAGTCAGGCCGAGACTTACCACGTTGGAGCAGTGTTCTGCGCAGTACGCGCAAGAATCGAAGTGTCGCCGAACGATCAATCCATATTAGAAGATCTGCACGGGCCATCCGGTTGTCCCAAGTGACTGAATGGCCACCTTCGAATATCCAACAATCACGGGCCTCGACGTCGAGACAAAGCCGCGTCTTCTCATCCCGGCTTCGCTCGATCCACCCTGGTTGCCAGTGGATAGTGTCGATATGAACGACCGGCAACCCCGTACGCTGGCCAAGCTTACGCGCCAAAGTGCTTTTGCCAGACCCAGGTTGACCAACAATCATCACCCGTTGCATCTGAGCCCCTTCTGGCTATGCACGCTGATTTTTTGGGGTGGCGATTTTACGCCAATGCCTATCTCCGTCAACAAAAGCGAGGCAGCTTTCGCCCGGAAGACTTCAGTCGTTTGGAGGGCATGGGTTGGATGAACTGTGCCAGTGCGCTGCGGCGTCGAGATGAACATGTTTCTGCTTTCGAGGTAAAAAGGGCGTATCGAGCGTGCCCAGCGCTATTGAAACCCAGTTGGCAAACTCACCTTGAGATCGTGACCAGAACAAGGCCGAACCGCACTGCGCGCAGAACTCGCGTGATACCGTCTCTGAAGAAGCATAGGTTTTGATATGCATAGCGCCGCTAAGTATTTGCAGCGCGCTACGCGGAACGCTGCCGTACGAAGCAAATGCGGCTCCATGACCTTTGCGACACTGGCTGCAATGACAATGACTCACCGCTTTGGGTGTGGTGGACAGCTCATAACTGACGGCCGCACATAAACAGCTTCCTTGATACACCTCTGTCATACGCTCTTCCATGCATGCAAAGACCCCAGCGTAACCTTCCCAATCTAATCAGTCGACCGAGCGCTACAGGCCTAAAGCGTCTCCGGTTCGCAGCGAACGGAGTTGAGAGATTCGTGACCGGCTCGTAAGCTGAATCCCTTTAATGACGGCTGCCTTTAGATGGAAAACAATATGTCGCTGCAGATCGAGCGGGCAGCTTATGACGAGTTCATCCGGCTGTGGAGCCAAGGACGCTTCAAGCAACAGCGGTTGGGCCAAGCCTTTTATAATCACTTCAAACTACACAGGCTCAACGATCAAGATTCATTGCACACACTCTACGAAGCGGATGGTGAGAAAGCCTCACGGCTAATTTTGCGCCTTTTCCTTCTGCACTAATCGGCAGTTTTTGACCGTTTACTGCATGTGGTGACCGGCAGAAATCGACCCATTGCTGTCGTTCATACAGGTCCAATCCGTCGTATCAGATAATGCCTATCTCTTCAGCCCAACTATCGACTCCAAGCTTTTTAGCCGCCTCAACTAAGCAGTTCCTTTCCGCATCGGAGGCATCGTTCAGTTCAGCAGCCTCAAGCGCCGCCACGTCATCATCGTTTTCAAAGAGATGCCGGCCGTCAATATGTTTGCAGGCAAGGACCAAGGCGCGCTAAGAGTCATAGCATCCAAAAACGGAAGGCATTTCGGTCTGACGTAGTGAGCGCGCCGAACGACGATCCCCGGCCTAGCAGTAAAGCCAGCTGATCGTCCAAGTGAAGTAGAGAGCGGGCCGGCCAATCAGAATGGCTGTCGCGAGCAACGTGCCATAAGCCCGCCTGGTTCCTGTCGCCGGGTGATGAATGAATTGTCACATCCCCGATCTTGGCTGGATAGAACCCTGCTTGGGGGCATTTTGGGATAAGCGCCTCCAATGCAATTCGAGCCTTCACGCGTGGCTTTCCTATCGTGCAGCAACTGGCCGTCTAAACTCCACACGCCCATTCTCATGTGGAGACCCATCATGACCCGCAAAAACACCCTCTGCCTCTGGTACAACGGCACCGCCCTGGAGGCTGCGACCTTCTATGCCAAGACTTTTCCGGACAGCCAGGTGAACGCTGTCCACCTGGCCCCCGGCGATTTTCCGGCCGGCAAACAGGGCGACGTATTGACCGTGGATTTCACCGTGTTGGGCCTCCCTTGCATCGGCCTTAACGGCGGGCCAATCTTCTCCCATACCGAGGCGTTTTCGTTTCAGGTGGCCACCGATGACCAGGCCGAAACCGACCGCTATTGGGACGCCATCGTCGGCAACGGCGGCCAGGAAAGCGCCTGCGGCTGGTGCAAGGACAAATGGGGGGTGTCGTGGCAGATCAGCCCACGCGTACTGACTGACGCAGTGACTCACCCCGACCCGGCGACCGCCAAGCGTGCCTTCGAGGCGATGATGACCATGAAAAAGATCGATATCGCCGCCATTGAGGCGGCGGTCGCTGCAGGTTAAGGCAACGCCTCAAGCATCGCCTTTGCCGCCAGTGCATGAACCTTGCGGGTGGGGTGCCATTCGTCCCAGTAGTAATGGGTATCGGGGTCGGCACACACCGGCTTCACCTCCGGGTAGGTGGCTTGGCACGGCGTGTCGAGGTCGGTGAAACCCTTTTCCGCTGGGTTGGCGCGCAGTGTGTCGCTAAAAGCCAGATGATCGAAGTAGCTGACCTTCGCCGTCCCGATCTGCGCCAGCACTGCAGGGAGTTTCTGCGCGAGCAACTGCTGGTACTTTTTCGCATTGTCGACCTGATTGCCCTGCACCACGGCAGGCACATGGCTCAGGTCGGTGGTGCCCACGACCATGATGTGCCTGGCTCCCGCTGTAACCAACTGCTCGGTGGCGCTGCGGATATTCGCCAGGCTGGCTTCGCTCAAGGCCTCGACCGTTTCAGGATGGGCGAAGTCGGCCCATTCAAAAAAATCGTTGGCCGAGATGAAGATGAAATAGAGTGCCTTGGGGTCGGCCTTGTAGCCCTTGGCGACCTGCAAATGCTCAGCGACCTGCCCCAGTAGGCCGGTGTCGCGGGATGGCATCATCCACGCGTAGTAGTTGCCATGGCCACTTTTGGCTCCGCCCACCGCATAGTCGGTCAGGGGAATGTTCAATGCCTGTGCCAGGCCTTCGACGGCGGTGGGGCCATTGCTCCAGCGCCCCTTCCAGTACAGGGGGCCTGGCAGCGCCTGGGCCTCCTTGACCTTCTGCGCGGCAAGCCGGGTGGTGAGTGCTTCGCCCGCGCCATTGTCGGAGTAGCTGTCGCCGAAGGCATACAGATGATCGTAGTTCGAAACGCCAAAGGCGGTCGAGGCGGACAAGGTCAGCAGAGCGGCCAAACACGCACGTCGGATCATCGAGGTTCTCCCGGAATATCTGCACAGCCTACCGCCTCACTACGACCACGGCAGAACGATTGCGACCTTTACATATCCGGCGGCGGCCACGCCACGGCTGTACAGAGGCGGCCATCCTCGTTAGGCTTGCGGCCCGCAACATCCGGTTAAAGATTCAACTTTATCCGCCGTCACCCTTACATCCCTGAATGGACTCAACGAGGCTCTCGTGCGCTTTATCACTCCCCTTTTGCTGATCGGTGGCTTCGCCACCTTGGCCGGTTGCGCCACCCAACAAAAACAGATAGATCAAATCTTCACCCAGGCGCTCACTCAGCCCTTGGTGGAAAATAGCATCGTGCGCGAAGGCGACTCGCTGAGCTTTGAGCTGCTGATGCCCGCCCTCCCCAATGGCGTGCGTCGTACCCTGCAAATGGAAGCTGCGTGCTCTTCACCGAAGGTGCATCTGTTGTACATGGATGCTGTCCGACGCATGTACCCAGGCAGCATTGGCCGCTATGCAACAGCGCAGACATTGTCGCCGCAACTGTACGCGACCCTGGCCGCCAACCAGACCTTCGTACGCGCCTGTGCCGAAACACCGCAGCCGGACTGGCGCCTGGTGCAGACCAACGAACGTGACAACCAGGTCCTGATCGATGCCAACAGCATCAAGACCGTCAACGGCGAAACGCGCTTCTGGGCTGCCTTCGATAACCCGACGGTGCTCAATGACCTGCCCTACAACGCCCCGTATGCGCAAAAACGCGAACACTTTTCGGTGGCGTGCAAAGCCGGTACTTACCTGCAACTTGCCGGCTACGACATGGATGCCAACAACCGCGTCAGCGACGGTCGTGTCGACAGTTTCCCCACGCCGCGGAACATCGCCGGCAGCAATGCCGACTATGAGTTGCTGTTCAATAAAGTCTGCGTCAACCCGGAAAAAATCGCCGCACTGCCGACGTTCAAGCCCCGCATGAAAGCACCGACCACCATTGCCCTGACGTCCGTGCAGCCTGCCGTGCTGGCGGCCATCACGCAACTGAACCTGGACAAGCCCACTCGTTCGTTCAAATACGTACAGTTTGTCGGCACCAGCAACTACCGTGGTAAGGCCAGTGATAACAAAAGTACCCAGTTCATCAGCCAGGATGCGCCGAGCGGTCAACTGGCCCTGGCCACCCGTGGCGACGGCTATGAGAGCCAGGCCGTGAGCTGGCGCAACCTGTTCAACCTGGTGTCGAAAGCCACCTACGGCGGTTCAGGCATGGCCGAAAGCTCGACGCTGACCCAACTGAGCTTCACCGGCAACTGGAAGGCCCAGTTGGG
>Ga0207650_10000278_pt1 | contig 53364 bp, 51 predicted proteins | sample KBSS63metaG_FD_184325 | JGI IMG/M metagenome (GOLD analysis project Ga0207650, IMG submission 184325) | Switchgrass rhizosphere microbial communities from Kellogg Biological Station, Michigan, USA - KBS S6-3 metaG (SPAdes) (version 2) | ecosystem: Host-associated > Plants > Roots > Rhizosphere...
GCCGTCTGGCTTTCGACCGTACTCGTTCGAAAGCTATCGTTGGTAAGCTCTTCAACGACCTGGGCAAGCGTTACGCTACCCGTGAGGGTGGCTACCTGCGCATCCTCAAGTGCGGTTTCCGCGCTGGCGACAACGCGCCTATGGCGTACGTCGAGTTGGTTGATCGTGCTACTGCCGGCGAAGCTGTAAGCGCCGAGTAAGACGACAAGCTGTAACGAAGAACCGGGCCTAGTGCCCGGTTTTTTGTGCGCGTAATAAAAGCGCGGTTTGTACAAGCTTACTCGCGCTGTGCTCGGCACTATGAGGCCTGGGGATATTGGTAGTTATTTTCTATCGGTGACTACAATTTAATGAATTTGTAGGCGTCATATTGATGATCAATACTCCCTCCAAGCCGATTAGCCGGCAGTTCCAAGTCCGACCTGAGGGAAATTGAGCATGAGCCAGAATAAAATCCTTACTACCGCCAGCGGAGCTCCCGTTGCGGACAATCAGAATTCCCGTTCCGCCGGCCCGCGTGGCCCGTTGCTGCTCGACGATTTTCACCTGATCGAGAAGCTTGCCCACTTCAACCGTGAAAACATTCCTGAGCGTCGTGTACATGCCAAGGGTTCGGGCGCCTATGGCACCTTCACGGTCACACAAGACATCACGCAATACACCAGCGCCAAGCTGTTTGAGTCCATCGGCAAACAAACGCCGACGTTCCTGCGGTTTTCCACTGTGGGCGGTGAGCGCGGTTCGGCTGACACCGAGCGTGACCCTCGTGGTTTCGCCCTGAAGTTCTATACCGAAGAGGGCAACTGGGATATCGTGGGTAACAACACCCCTGTGTTCTTCATTCGTGACCCATTGAAGTTTCCTGACTTCATCCACACCCAAAAGCGCCTGCCGCAAAGCAACCTGAAAAGTGCGCAGATGATGTGGGACTTCTGGTCGCACTCCCCTGAGGCGTTGCACCAGGTCACCATCCTGTTTTCGGACCGTGGTATTCCGGACGGCTACCGTCACATGCACGGCTTCGGTAGCCACACCTACAGCCTGATCAACGCCAAGGGCGAGCGTCATTGGGTCAAATGGCACTACAAGACCAAGCAAGGCATCAAGAACCTGTCGCCTGCTGACGCTGCACGCTTGGCCGGTACCGACCCTGATTACGCCCAACGCGATCTGTTTGGCGCTATCGAGCGCGGTGATTTCCCGAAATGGCGTGTGTGCATCCAGATCATGACTGAAGCCCAGGCCAGCGCTCACTACGAGAACCCCTTCGACGTGACCAAGACCTGGTCGCAGAAAGAGTTCCCATTGATCGAAGTCGGTGAGCTAGAGCTGAACCGTAACCCGCTTAACTACTTTGCTGAGGTTGAGCAGGCTGCTTTCGGTCCAAGCAACATGGTTCCGGGTGTTGGTTTGTCGCCGGACCGCATGCTGCAAGGTCGTGTGTTCGCTTACGCTGATGCCCACCGCTACCGTGTCGGCACCAACCACCAGCACCTGCCGGTGAACGCGCCACGCAGCCCTGTTAACAGCTACCAGCGTGATGGTTCGATGGCATTCGGCAGCAATGGCGGTGCGGCTCCAAACTACGAGCCAAATAGCTACGCCGATGCACCGAAGCAGGCTCCGCAGTATGCCGAGCCGGCATTGGCACTGAGTGGCGCGGCGGATCGTTATGATCATCGCGAAGACAGCGATTACTACAGCCACGCGGGTGCGTTGTTCCGCCTGATGAATGATGAGCAGAAAGCCCTGCTGATCAACAACATTGCCGGCGCCATGGCGGGCGTTTCCAGCGACGTTGTTCAGCGTCAGTTGCAGTACTTCTTCAAGGCAGATCCTGCTTATGGAGAAGGGGTCGCATCTGCACTGGGTGTATCGCTTAACTAACTCTAAACGATAAGCAGAACCGCCCTCATTTGGGCGGTTTTTGCGTTATTTCAGCTACTTTTCTCCGGAAATGTTCACTTTTCTGCCGTTGGTCCCGTGACCTTCAAGTCATCATGGTTCAAACTACAGACTTTCAAGCAGGGAGATGTAGGGCGATGCAAGGTCACCCCGACGTAATCGATTACCTCAACACGTTGCTGACGGGCGAACTGGCTGCTCGTGACCAATATTTCATCCACTCGCGCATGTACGAAGACTGGGGCTTTACCGAGCTCTACGAGCGTATCAACCACGAGATGGAAGAAGAGGCACAGCACGCCGACGCACTGATGCGCCGTATCCTCATGCTCGAAGGCACGCCGCGTATGCGTCCCGATGATCTGGATGTGGGCACCACGGTACCTGACATGCTCGCTGCCGACCTGCGCCTCGAGTACAAGGTCCGTGCCGCGCTCTGCAAGGGCATCGAGCTCTGCGAGCAGCACAACGACTATGTCACTCGGGAAATTCTGCGGGTGCAGTTGAATGACACCGAAGAAGATCATACTTACTGGCTTGAAAAGCAGCTGGGCCTGATCAAGCTGGTGGGCCTGGAGAATTATCTGCAATCGCAGTTCTGATTCCGGCTATAAAAAAGCCCCTGTCACTGCAAAGTGACAGGGGCTTTTTATTGGGCCTGAATAACTCAGGCCCGGTCGCGTGCCAACAACGGTTTCAAGTAGTAACCGGTGTGCGACTGCGGCATTTCGGAGACCTGCTCCGGTGTGCCAACGGCGATGATCTGGCCACCCTTGGAACCGCCTTCCGGCCCCAGGTCGACCAGCCAATCCGCGGTCTTGATCACATCAAGGTTGTGCTCGATCACCACCACGGTATTGCCGTGGTCGCGCAGGCGGTGCAACACGTCCAGCAGTTGCTGGATATCCGCGAAGTGCAGGCCGGTGGTCGGCTCATCGAGGATATACAGGGTCTTACCGGTATCGCGCTTGGACAGCTCGCGAGACAGCTTCACCCGCTGCGCCTCACCACCCGATAGCGTAGTCGCCGATTGGCCCAGCTTGATATACGACAAACCCACGTCCATCAGTGTCTGCAGCTTGCGCGCCAACGCCGGGACCGCATCAAAGAACACCCGTGCTTCCTCGATGGTCATTTCCAAGGTTTCGTGGATGCTCTTGCCCTTGTACTTGATCTCCAGGGTTTCGCGGTTGTAGCGCTTGCTCTTGCATACATCGCACGGCACGTAGATGTCCGGCAGGAAGTGCATCTCCACCTTGATCAAGCCATCGCCCTGGCAGGCTTCACAGCGACCGCCTTTGACGTTGAACGAGAACCTGCCAGGCCCGTAACCCCTTGAACGGGATTCCGGAACGCCAGCAAACAGCTCACGAATAGGCGTGAACAACCCGGTGTAGGTCGCCGGGTTGGAGCGCGGCGTGCGGCCAATCGGGCTCTGATCGATATCGACCACCTTATCCAGGTGTTCCAGGCCTTTGATGCTGTCGTGGGCAGCCGCTTCCAAGGTAGTTGCGCCATTCAGGGCGGTGGCACTCAAGGGGAACAGCGTGTTGTTGATCAGCGTCGATTTGCCCGAGCCGGAAACACCGGTCACGCAGGTCAGCAGACCCAGTGGAATCTCCAGGTCGACATTGCGCAAGTTGTTGCCACGCGCGCCCTTGAGGTGCAGCGCCAGCTTCTTGTTGCGCGGTGTACGTTTTGCAGGCACTGCGATCTTCACACGGCCGGAAAGGTATTTGCCGGTCAGTGAATCCGGATGAGCCATGACTTCGGCGGGCGTGCCCTCGGCGACAATATGCCCGCCATGCACGCCAGCGCCCGGGCCAATGTCGACGACGTAATCCGCCAGGCGGATCGCGTCTTCATCGTGCTCGACCACAATTACCGTGTTGCCGATATCCCGCAGGTGTTTCAGCGTGCCCAGCAGGCGATCATTGTCACGCTGGTGCAGGCCGATCGACGGTTCATCAAGGATGTACAAGACGCCCACAAGGCCGGCACCAATCTGGCTGGCCAGGCGAATCCGCTGGGCTTCACCGCCGGACAAGGTATCGGCACTGCGATCCAGCGACAGGTAATCCAGGCCAACGTTGACCAGGAACTGTAGCCGCTCACGGATTTCCTTGAGAATCTTATCGGCGATTTCCCCACGGCGACCGGTCAGCTTGAGCACACCAAAGTACTCGCAGGCATCACCAATCGGCAGGTTGGTCACCGCAGGCAAGGTTTTCTCGCCCACCCACACATGCCGGGCTTCACGGCGCAGGCGAGTACCGCGGCAATCCGGGCAAGGCTGGGTGCTGAGGAATTTCGCCAACTCTTCGCGTACGCTCGCCGACTCGGTCTCACGGTAGCGACGCTCGAGGTTCGGCACGATACCTTCGAACGGGTGTGAGCGCTTGACGATATCGCCACGGTCGTTCAGGTACTTGAAGTCGACATTCTGTGAACCGCTGCCGTGGAGAATGACCTTCTGCTGGTCCGCCGGCAGTTGATTGAAGGGCACTTCCAGGCTGAATTTATAGTGCGACGCCAACGACCCGAGCATCTGGAAGTAATAGACGTTGCGCCTGTCCCAGCCGCGAATCGCCCCCTCCGCCAGCGTCAGGTCACCGTTGACCAGGCGCTTGATGTCAAAGAATTGCTTCACCCCCAGGCCATCACAGGTCGGGCAGGCGCCAGCCGGGTTGTTGAAGGAAAACAGCTTGGGTTCCAGCTCGCTGATGGCGTGGCCGCAGATAGGGCAGGCAAAGCGCGCGGAGAAGATGATCTCTTCGCCCGGCTCGTCATCCATCGGCGCCACCAGGGCAATGCCGTCGGCCAGCTTCAACGCGGTTTCGAAAGATTCCGCCAGGCGCTGCTGCAGGTCGGCGCGCACTTTGAAGCGGTCGACGACCACATCAATCGAGTGTTTCTTCTGTTTGTCGAGTTTCGGCGCTTCGTCCAGCTCATACAGCTTGCCGTTGATCCGCGCGCGCACAAAACCTTGCGCACGCAGCTCTTCGAAGACGGAAAGGTGTTCGCCCTTGCGCTCACGGATCACCGGTGCCAGCAGCATCAGCTTGGCGCCTTCCGGCTGGGCCAGCACCAGGTCCACCATCTGGCTGACGGTCTGGGCTTCCAGGGGAATGTCATGGTCGGGGCAACGCGGGATACCTACGCGCGCATACAGCAGGCGCAGGTAGTCATAGATCTCGGTAATGGTGCCCACGGTGGAGCGCGGGTTATGGGAAGTCGACTTCTGCTCGATGGAGATCGCCGGCGACAGGCCTTCAATGGTGTCGACGTCGGGTTTTTCCATCATCGACAGGAACTGGCGGGCGTAGGCCGACAGCGATTCCACATAGCGACGTTGGCCTTCGGCATACAGCGTGTCGAACGCCAGGGACGATTTGCCGGAGCCGGACAAGCCGGTGATGACGATCAGTTTGTCCCGGGGTAGGGTCAGGTCGATATTCTTCAGGTTGTGGGTTCTAGCCCCACGAATCAGGATCTTGTCCAAGATGGCCTCGCACGGCGGGCGTAAATAATGCCGGAGTATACGGCTAAAGACTGGATGAATATACACTGTCAAAAGGCCGCTTGCAGCCTTAGATGAAAGCTGCGCGGCAAAGCGCCGCATATACCCTCTCAATCGATGGGACTGGTAGAATCGCCGCCGGTTCACACGAGGTTTTTCCATGCACGATCCCCACAGCGAACGCATGAGTAGCGGCGAGACCCGAGCGGCAAGCGGTCTGGCCCTGGTGTTCGCCTTCCGTATGCTGGGCATGTTTATGGTGTTGCCGGTGCTGGCGACCTATGGAATGGATCTCGCAGGCGCGACCCCCGCATTGATCGGCCTGGCGATTGGCGCCTATGGCCTGACCCAGGCGATTTTTCAGATTCCGTTCGGGATCATTTCCGACCGCATTGGCCGTCGCCCAGTGATCTACCTGGGGCTGATCGTGTTTGCCCTCGGCAGTGTGCTCGCAGCCCAATCAGATTCGATCTGGGGCGTGATCGCCGGTCGTATCCTGCAAGGCGCCGGCGCGATCTCCGCGGCGGTCATGGCGCTGTTGTCGGACCTGACTCGCGAACAACATCGCACCAAAGCCATGGCCATGATCGGCATGACCATCGGCCTGTCATTTGCCGTAGCCATGGTGGTCGGCCCCTTGCTGACCCGCGCGTTCGGCCTGCACGGGCTGTTCCTGGCCACCGGCGGCATGGCGCTGTTCGGTATTGTGATCGTGGCCTTTATGGTGCCGCGTTCCACCGGGACGTTGCAGCACCGTGAGTCGGGTGTGGCCCGCAAGGTACTGTTGCCGACGCTCAAGCATCCCGACCTGTTGCGCCTGGATTTAGGTATCTTCGTGTTGCACGCGATGCTGATGTGCAGCTTTGTCGCGCTGCCCCTGGCACTGGTGGAAAAAGCCGGCCTGCCCAAGGAACAGCACTGGTGGGTCTACCTCACAGCGCTGCTGATTTCGTTCTTCGCCATGATCCCGTTCATCATCTATGGCGAGAAAAAACGCAAAATGAAACGAGTTCTGCTCGGCGCCGTCGCGACGCTGATGCTCACTGAGCTATTCTTCTGGCAGTTCGGCGACAGCCTGCGGGCGCTGGTCATCGGCACGGTGGTGTTCTTCACCGCGTTCAACCTGCTGGAGGCGTCATTGCCTTCGCTGATCAGTAAGGTTTCACCGGCGGGCGGCAAAGGCACGGCCATGGGGGTGTACTCCACCAGCCAGTTCCTGGGTTCGGCACTGGGCGGCATCATGGGTGGCTGGATGTTCCAGCATGGCGGTTTGTCGGTTGTCTTCCTCGGATGCGCCGGGCTGGCTGCACTTTGGCTCGCCTTTGCTGTTACCATGCGCGAACCTCCCTACGTCACAAGTCTGCGTCTGCCGCTATCACCTGAGGCGATCCGTGAAAGCGGCCTGGTAGAGCGCCTGAAGGCCGTCGTAGGGGTAACAGATGCAGTTGTGGTCGCAGAAGAGGCGGCCATTTACATCAAATTGGACACCGAATTATTGGATCGCGCGACGCTCGAGCAACTGGTCAACCCAGTGCCGACAGCGCGCCCAGCCTAGGAGAACGTTATGGCCCGTGGGGTTAACAAAGTCATATTGGTCGGTACGTGCGGCCAGGATCCCGAAGTTCGCTACTTGCCTAACGGTAACGCCGTGACCAACCTGAGTCTGGCGACCAGCGAGCAGTGGACCGACAAGCAGAGCGGCCAGAAGGTCGAGAAAACCGAATGGCACCGTGTGTCGATGTTCGGCAAGGTTGCAGAGATCGCCGGTGAATACCTGCGTAAAGGTTCGCAGGTCTACATCGAAGGCAAACTGCAAACCCGCGAGTGGGAAAAAGACGGCATCAAGCGTTACACCACCGAAATCGTGGTCGACATGCAAGGCACCATGCAACTGCTGGGCGGCCGTCCACAGGGCGACCAACAGGGCCAGGGTGGCATGTCCAACTCGGCACCGCGTCCACAGCAGTCGCGTCCACAGCCAAGCCAGCAGCCACAGCGTGAGTCGCGTCCAGCGCCACAACAGGCCGCTCCGCAACCGGCTCCGGATTTCGACAGCTTTGATGACGATATCCCGTTCTAGGATACGGCTCAGAGACTTGATGTAGAGTTTTACCCTGAAAGCCCCGGTGCATAAGCATCCGGGGCTTTTTCTTTGCCTGCGAGAAAGTAAAGATCACATGGCTGGCCACGCTGTAGACCTCAGCAGGGGCCGCATGATGTAAGCCACTTTTGGAGGGGGATAGTTAGCAATGAGGGCATTACCTAAACGTCCAGCTTCTCACGTCATAGGGACTCTGGCTGAGTCTCTGGTAGAACGGGCTATCACGGCGAGGGGCTGGATTTATCGCCGTCTGGAAAAAGATAAAGACTATGGCATCGACGGCGAGGTTGAAGTATTCAGCGAGCGTGGTCATGCGACTGGGATCCTCTTCAAGGTTCAAGTCAAAGGCTCCAGGAAGAAGGTTCGAGCCCTGAAACTCAAGCAAAGTACTGAAAACTACCTTTCTATTTCGCCACTGCCTGTCTTCCTTTTCGTGGTTGAAGTGGAGAGCGGCACGATCAGGTTTTTGCTGGCCGAGCGCAATCGGGCAAACCATGGCGCGATTAGTCTGGATGAGTCCGAGGAATTGAATGAGAGTGGCTTCGCATTGCTTGAGGAGATTGCCGGCGAACACTGTCAGGCGTGCTTAACGATGGGTGATTACACGTTGCACAACGCGTCGGCGCAGCTCATCAGGTGCCTTGATCTGATGTTGAATTTTGGTGGTGATGTGGAGGCGATGGTTAAGTGGTTACGTTTTTTTGCGTCAGATGAAGTGTTAACCCTTTCCTATGGGTACGCGGTGTTTTTGAGGAATGAAATAAAGCGAGACGAAGGTTTACTCGAGAGAATTCGTGAGTGGGTGATTGAATTTTTCCCTGAGTGTCAGGAGGAAATCGATCAGGCCATAGCGGCCTTTGATCGTGGAGAGGTGATGGGGCGGCGTCTGGAGGTTGCTCACCTTTGATTGGCGACGATGCTCTTTCCGCCGGCATGAACAGGCACTGGTGTTTGTGCATTGCAGGTCGCAAGAATTAGGCTGTCGCCCACCCTCAAAAACAAGGAAAGCCGTGATGACCTGGTCAGCCCAGCAGTACACGATGTTCGAACAGCAGCGCACCCGTCCTGTCCGTGACTTGGTCGCGGCCATTCCGAATGCTGAAGTGCGCCATGCCGTGGACTTGGGCTGCGGTCCCGGCAACTCCACGGAGGTGCTGGCTGCGCGCTTCCCGCACGCGCACGTCACCGGCATGGACAGCTCCGACGACATGCTGGCCGACGCCCGTAAACGCCTGCCCGCGCTGAACTTCGAGCTGGCGGATATCGGTGCCTGGAACCCCGCGCAAGCCTTCGATGTGATCCTGGCCAACGCGTCCCTGCAATGGCTGCCGGACCACGCCACGCTGTATCCGCACCTGGTCAAGCACCTGACGCAAGGCGGCACGCTGGCGGTGCAAACCCCGGACAACCTTGATGAACCCGCCCACCGTCTCGCCCGCGAAGTCGCGGCCGATGGCCCATGGTCTGCCAAAATCGGCGCGGTCAAACACAATGAGCGCCACACCGCGAGTTACTACTACGAGCTGCTGAGCACACATTGCAGCACCGTCGATGTGTGGCGCACCACCTACCAGCACCCGCTGGCGGACCACGGCGCCGTGGTGGAATGGTTCAAGGCCTCAGCCCTACGTCCATTCCTGGCGCCGTTGAGCGACGACGAAAAAGCCGCTTTTCTTCAGGCATACAAAGCGCGGATCACCCAGGCTTACCCAGCGCTGGCCGATGGCACCGTACTGTTGCCATTCCCGCGCTTGTTCATCATCGCGACTCGCTGATATGCCCTGAGCAAGCGGTGGTCAAGACGCCGCTTGCGCCTTCAAGTATTCATCCGCCGACACCACGCCCGCATAACCAAACGCCAGCGACGCCATATAAGCCCCATGCACCTGCGCCGCTGGAATCACCGTGCCATTAAATTCCAGATCCCGCGTCGCACACGCATCATGAATCACCGTGACCTTGTAACCCAGGTCCGCCGCCGCCCGTACCACGCCGTCAATACACATGTGGCTCATGCTGCCGACTACCACCACTTCGGTGATGCTGCGTTGCTCCAGTAAGGCACGCAGGTTGGTCTCGCGAAACGCATTCACGAAATGCTTGAGCACCACCGGCTCATTGCCCTCGTTCAGCACTTTGCTATGCAGGTGCGCGCCCTCGGAGCCTGGCGTGAAGAACGGCGCTTCATCGGACGTGAACTCATGACGCACATGAATCACTGCATCGCCGGCCTGGCGAAAAGCATGCAGCACCTGCGCGGCTTTGTCTGCCGCGGCCTCCACGCCGTCGAGTGGCCACTTGCCCTGGGGGAAGTAGTCGTTCTGGATATCGATTAGGATGAGCGCTTGCTTGGCCATGTGTGTTGCCTCGTGATGGGTTGATGGGCCCAGTATGTTAGCTGGCGCCTGCACTTAGGATTGGCTGCACCGACAATAACAGGGGGAAAACTGACAATGGTCGTTGTTGAGCTGGGCGTGTTGATCTACCAAGGCGCGCAATGGGCGGCCGTGCATGGCCTGACCGACCTGTTCGGCGTGGCCAATCGCATCGCCGCCGAGCACCAGTCCGCGCAATTGCCGTTGCTGCGGGTCAGCCATTGGCAGGTGGAGGCGAGCGGCACACCCGTGCGCGTATTCAGCAGTGCCCCCGGCCCCGATCAACCGTTGATGGCCGTACTGGTGCCGCCGTCGATGGGTGAGTTCACCGAAGACCAGGCGCCCCCTGCGCTACTGGAATGGCTTCGCCGGCAACACACGGCCGGCACGGTGTTGGGCGGCGTGTGTGTGGGCTCGATCATGCTGGCGCGCAGTGGACTGCTCGACGGGCGCAGCGCCACCACCCATTGGTCTTCCGCCGAATCCTTCGCGGCCCGCTACCCGGCCGTACGCCTGGAAGCGAACAAACCCATTGTCGATGACGGCGACCTGATCACCACCGCCGGTTTGATGGCCTGGTCCGAACTCGGCCTGCGCCTGGTCGATCGCCTGATGGGCCCAAGCGTCGCGGCCGACACAGCGCGTTTTCTGGTGATCGAGCACAGTGACAGCGCCAGCCAGTGCGGCAGTAACTTCGCGCCCATTCTCGGCCACGGTGACGCAGCCATCCTCAAGGTTCAGCATTGGCTGCAGGCCAGCGGTGCGGTGGATGTGTGCGTGGCGGCGATGGCTCAGGAGGCGGGCCTGGAAGAGCGTACGTTCCTGCGGCGTTTTCGCAACGCCACCGGCTTGAAACCCACCGAATACTGCCAGCACCTGCGCGTGGGCAAGGCACGGCAGATGCTTGAGTTCACCAACGGCACTATCGACCATATTGCCTGGACCGTGGGTTACCAGGACCCCAGTGCCTTTCGCGCTATCTTCAAGAAGATCACCGGCATGGCGCCCAGCGATTACCGCAGCCGCTTTGGCGTCTGAATCGTGCAGAACGCCGCGGCGCTGAAGCACTGTCGTGCAGAATGAGGCAGGCCAACTGCCATCGGTTTTCCGGCAACTGCTTGATTTGAGAACCTTCTCCCCTGAAACAGCCTTGGCCTGATCCCTGCAGCCTTCTCTGCACACACATGGCTGGATGGCCAAGGGGGACGCATGACCCCGATTCAACGCAAGAAGCTGGTAGTCGCGCATTCCATACGCGAGGGCGCGCCGCTGCATGAGGTCGAGACCAACCGCGCCCTGGCGCGCTGGCTGGCGCAGATCCTGGGGCTCAAATTCGGCGGCAGCTATGACCCCGACCGGCATGCGGGGCGAGCGCTTTACCTGCTGCCCACGCAAACCCTGGTCGGCCCGGCGCAGGCTCGAACGCTCAATATCAAAGGGCCTGAGGATTTGTGGGGCGGCTACGTCGACCACGACTTCATCTGCACCAAGGCCATCAGTCATGGCCTGCTCGGCCCCGAGGCCAAAGCGCCGGAAGGTTGGTCTGCGCTGTTCTGCGAGCGTGTGCGAAACGTCGTGCTGGATGGCTTGAGCGTTTTCGCCTTTGAGGACGCACGGCCTGCCGCCACACGCTTGCTCTACAGCGGGCCAATCCGCATAAAACCTGTGCACGCCTGTGCGGGGCGCGGGCAGGAAGTTATCCACAGCCTCGACGAATTCGACGCTGTGCTGGCGCGACCTGACGCTGCGAAGCTGTTCAGCGAAGGCGTGGTGCTGGAGCAGGACCTGCACGATGTGGTCACCCACAGCGTCGGCCAAAGTTTTATCGGCGGGCACGTGTTCAGTTACTGCGGCGAGCAATACCTGACGGAAGACGGGCAGGGCGAAGACGTCTACGGCGGCTCCGACCTGCTGGTGGTGCCGGGAGGCTACGCCGACCTGTTGCTGCTCGACTTGCCCGACGACGTGCGTGAAGCCATTGAGCAAGCCCAGGTTTTCGACAATGCCGCCGATGAGGCCTACCCTGGCTTTTATGCCTCACGGCGCAACTACGACATCGCCCAAGGCCTGGACAGTGACGGCCAGCGTCGCAGCGGCGTGCTCGAGCAGTCCTGGCGCATGGGCGGGGCGAGCAGTGCGGAAGTCGCGGCGTTGCAGAGTTTTATCAACAACCCTGGCCTGCGCGCGATCCATGTGTCCTCGGTGGAAACCTACGTGGACGAACCGTTGCCGGCTGATGCCATCGAGGTGTATCGCGGCCCGGCGGAAAACAGCGAGTTTCTTCTCAAGTACGTGACGGTTAAATCTTATGACGGCTAGAAGCGAAAGCATTGCGATCGATATCGACGACGAACAGATGAGCGGCACCTTCCTCAGCCCCAAATCCAAAGTGCCGGGGGTGTTGTTCGTGCACGGCTGGGGCGGGAGCCAGGAGCGCGACCTTGAACGTGCCAAGGGCATCGCCGGCCTCGGGTGCGTGTGCCTGACCTTCGACCTGCGAGGCCACGCCGGCTCCGGCATTCCGTTAGCCCGTGTGACCCGCGACGACAACCTGCGCGACTTGCTGGCGGCGTACGACCGGCTGTTGTCACACCCGGCCATCGACACCTCGGCGGTGGCCGTCGTCGGCACCAGTTACGGTGGATACCTGGCGGCGATTCTCACCTCCTTGCGTCCGGTGCGCTGGCTGGCGTTGCGCGTGCCTGCGTTGTACCGCGACGACGAATGGCTTAAGCCCAAGCGCGATCTGGACAAGATGGATTTGATGGATTACCGCAGCACCCTGGTCCACGCCGAGACCAATCGCGCCTTGCACGCGTGTTCGGCGTTTACCGGCGACGTGCTGATCGTCGAGTCGGAAACCGACGACCATGTGCCCCACGCCACCATCATGAGTTACCGCGCGGCGTGCCAGCAGACGCATTCACTGACTCACCGCATCATCGACGGGGCCGATCATTCCCTCAGCGATCCGGTGTCCCAGCAGGCCTACACCTCCATCCTGGTGGACTGGATCACGGAGATGGTGGTGGGTGAGCGGTTGAGCATCATCCAGGCTCAATAGTTTGTTGCGCTTTAGATCGCTATCGCCGGCTGGCCTGCGATAGCGCTTGATCACCCCACATTCTTTCAAGCCGGTGTTTTCTTCACCCGCAATGCCTTGGCCTTGGCTTCCACGCCGAGGTACATCACCAGCGCAATCAGCAGCGGCACAATAAAGTAGATCGCCCGATAAGCGATCAACCCCGCCAGCAAACTGCCCCGCGACGCCTCGTGCTGCAACAGCGCAATAAACACTGCCTCCAGCACCCCAAGCCCGGCCGGTATGTGGGTGAGCACCCCGGCAATCGCGCTGATCAGCAACACGCCCAGCACCAGTGGATAGTCCAGCTTGGCCGGCAGCAGGGTGAAAATCACCGCAGCCATCAGCGACCAGTTCAGCGCGCCCAACATCAATTGCAAACACGCCATGCGCAGCGACGGCAGGTTGATTTCCATGCCGCGAATCGTCCACGCACGCTTTTTCGAATACTGGCAGGCCGCCAGATACCCGAGGCTGACCAGCACTAACACCGCACCAATGCCTTGCAATGCAAGGGTACTGACCTTCCACCCCGGCGGCATCGTGACCAGGCCGCTGCTGAAAATCACTCCGGCTATCGCCATGTAGCCAAACCAGTTGGTGGCCAGGCTCAGGCCCAGGATCTTGGCGATATTGCTGTTGCTCACGCCCAGTCGTGAATACAGCCGATAGCGCATCGCGATGCCCCCGACCCACGCACTCAGGTTGAGGTTGAACGCATAGCTGATGATGCCCACCGGCAGGATCTGCTTCCACACCAGGGGCTGGCGAATATAGGTGCGGCCGATCAGGTCGAAACTGGCGTATACCAGAAAACTGCATAACGTCAGCGTGCCTGCGATCACCAGCGTGCGCAGTTTGAAATCGCCCAAGGTCTGCACTACTTCGCTCCAGTCGATACGCCGGGCGAGCATGGTGAACAGTACGATCAGCAGCAGGAAGAAGGCGATGGTCAGCGGTTTCTTCCAGCGCTTGAACCGCGAGCCTTTGGTTTCAGACGTCATGGGACGGGCTCTCGAAAGGTTTCAAACGGGGCTTGTGCGCCGGTAACCAACCCGTCAGCGCGGGAAAGTGGCGCATCACATGGAACACCAGGAACCCCACGGTCAATCGCCAGAGCCACAGGCGCGGCTTACGGTTTTCCGGCATCGTCTGGCAATGATTTTTTGCCAGGGTTTCCAGGCGTTCATACAGCTGCTGATTGAACGCACGGTCGCGGATCAGCACGTTGGCTTCCAGGTTCAGCGACAGGCTCAACGGGTCCAGGTTGCTCGAACCAACGGTGCTCCATTCGTCATCCACCAAGGCGACTTTGCCATGCAGCGGGCGCTGGCAGTATTCGTGAATCACCACGCCATCCTTGAGCAGATAGTCGTAGAGCATGCGCGCCGCCAGCTTGGCCAGCAGCACATCGGGCTGGCCCTGCATGATCATTTGCACCTGCACGCCACGGCGCGCTGCATTGCGGATCTCGCGCAGCAAGCGGTAGCCGGGGAAGAAGTAAGCGTTGGCGATCACCACGCGATGTTGTGCCTTGCTCAATGCGTACACATACGCTTCTTCGATGTCGTCGCGGTGCTGCAGGTTGTCGCGGTAGATCAAGCGCACCTGGCCGTCGCTCTTGTCGGTGGACCACAACGCCGGTCGCTGCTGGCGCCGCCGCCAACCGCGCCGCTTACGTACCTGGCGACCGCTTTGGGCAAGGGCGAAATGATGCACGTCCGCCACCGCCGGGCCGGTCACCCGAACCGCATAGTCCTGCTTGGCCTCAGGCCCATAGTCACCCAAGTGATCGGCGGAAAAATTGATCCCGCCGATGAACGCCACCTCGGCGTCCACCACCACAATCTTGCGGTGCAGGCGGCGGAACCAATTGGTACGAATGCCGAGGGTTTTCGGCGCAGGGTCGAACATCTGCACCGCCACGCCCGCCTCGGCCAGCTCACTGAGAAACACCGGGCTCAACTCGCCGCAGCCAAAACCGTCGAGGCTGACCACCACGTTCACGCCGCGCTGCGCGGCCTCGATGAGAATGCCCTGCAGCTCATGGCCGACCTTGTCTTCGAAGAGAATGAAGGTCTCCAGCAGGATCTCCCGCCGCGCCGCGCGCAGTGCCTCGAACACCTTGGGAAAGTACGCCTCGCCATTCTCGAGCAACTCAACCTGGTTGCCGCTCTGCCAGCCGTAATCCAGGTCACGGGCCTTGGCTTCATCCGGCGGCTGGTCAGTGGAAATATGTTCTACGGCAACGTTCATAGTTCGATCTCCACCGACAGCGGCACGTGGTCGGACAAATGCGACCAAGGCCGTGAGGTCAGCACCCGAGGGTTATGCACTTTCACATTGCGCACATAGATGCGGTCCAGTGGCAGCAAGGGCAGGCGCGCCGGGAAGGTGCGCGGGAGTTTGCCGTGGGTTTCGATGAAGACTTCCCGCAGTCCGCTTTGACTGAGGTCGGCCTTCTGGCGCCAATCGTTGAAGTCGCCCGCGACCACCAGCGGTGCACCGGCCGGGATCTCGCTGATGCGCTGCTCCAGCAAGCGCAACTGTTGCTGGCGATGCACCTCACGCAGGCCCAGGTGGATGCAGATCGCGTGCACTTCCTGCCCGGTGCCCGGCAAGCGCAGCACGCAATGCAGCAGCCCACGGTTTTCATGCCCGCTTTGGGAGATATCGAGGTTGTCGTAGTGCACGATCTGGAATTTCGACAGCAGGGCATTGCCGTGGTCGTTGTGGGGGTAGACCGCATTGCGCCCGTAGGCGAACTGCGGCCAGATGCTGTCGGCAAGGAACTCATACTGAGGCATGTTCGGCCAGTCGCTGAAGCGCTGGGGGTGACGCTCATGAGTGCCGTGAATTTCCTGCAGGAACACCATGTCGGCGCCCACACTGCGCACCGCCTCACGCAGCTCGGGCAGGATGAAGCGTCGATTGAGGGCGGTGAAACCCTTGTGGATATTGACCGTCAGCACCGTGAAGCGACTGATGGCGACGCTGGGGGTTACGGGCACCCAGTCAGGGATCGCAGCCATAATTGCTCCTGTGAAAAAGTGGGGGCCTGGCCCCCGTTTATGGCTGACTATGATTTTTGGCTGAAAGTTTCCACCTTCCTACAGACGGCATAGAACCCATGTGGGAGGGGGCTTGCTCCCGATAGCAGTCGATCAGTCGACACCTGCATCAACTGCCCCACCGCTATCGGGAGCAAGCCCCCTCCCACATTGGATGTGTATGGCTGCTGATTCAGTGCCGGCGACTATCCGCGTCGAACGCTCTGCGTACACCGGCCCCAACCGATCCAGGCCGTGTGGATGAGCCCCATATGCGTCACGATCAACCCGCCGCCCCAGGCGCCACCGGCGATCCCCAGGTTAAAGGCAATGGGCATGGCTGCAACTCCGGTGGGTTTCAATCAGGAGCGCAGTGACGAGTGTTGGCTGTTGCGGAAAAAGCCAGGGATTGGCATTTGATAGTTGCCTGCAAGTCAAAGATGCCGCAAACGGGGAACGATCAAGGCTCAAACCCGTCAGTTCCTTACAGACCCTTCTGAAGGAGCCCGGTGTTTTGCTGAATCTAAAGACTGCATTACTGCTCGGCGCGCTGCTGTTTTGTCCCAGTGCCGCACTGCAAGCCGCGGCCACCGCTCCGGAACCTGAAGCGCCGGCCAAGCCGGAATTGCTGGTCGAGGGCGGCCTGCTCGGCGCGATCAGCTCCAGCATCGATGATGTGCAAGAGAAGCTCGACCTCAACCAGAACCTGATCGACGCCTGGCGCCTGCGGGCCGACCGTGCGGCGGATGAAGTCGGGCGGCTGGTCGACCAGACGTCCGAGCGTTCGCCATGGAGCATCGCAGGGAACTTCCTGCTGTTGTCAGGGGTGTGGATCGGCGCCTTTACCCTGCTGACGCTGCTGGGGCGTTTTATCGTCCAACGCGTGAGCCGGCGCCCATTTGTCGCCCGGCGCGGGCGCCTGCAAGCGGTGCTTGGGTATGTGCTGCCCTACACGATTCCCGCGCTGATCTGCCTGCCGCTGACGCTGTACGTCAGCCACTTTTTACCCACATCGATAGGGCGTGCGCTGGCGTTGTGTTTTGCCTACGCCACCAGCAGCGGTATTTTTTCCACGTCGATGCTGTTGTGCGTGATTGTGATGTTCAATGTCGGCCACAAGCGCCCGGCGGTGCAGATTATCCGCAGCTACTGCCCCACGCCGTTGTTCCTGATCGGCTTTCTCGCTGCCCTCAGCGACGCGCTGACCAGCCCGCAAATCGCCCGTCAGTTCGGCGGCAATATCACCAGCAGCATCGCGGTGTTTACCGGCCTGTTCGCCGCCGTGATCTTCGGCGTGCTGGTGGTGCGCCTGCGTCGACCGGTGGCCCACCTGATCCGCAATCGACCGTTGACTCAACGCCTTAAACACCCGGCGTTGCAGCAATCACTGCGGGTGTTTTCCGGGTTGTGGTACTGGCCGATCCTGTTGATGGTGCTGGTCTCGGCGATCAACTTGATCGGGGCCGGCGACGATAACCAGAAGGCCCTGCGTTGTGCGTTGTTCACCACCATTTTGCTGATTGGTACGGTGTTCCTGAGCACCGTGCTGCAACACCTGTTTAAATCCCGCAGCCAGGTCGCGATCCAGCGCAGCAGCGCCTACAAGGAACGCTTCCTCAGCTTGTTGCACGCGATCCTGCGTATCGTCATGGCCATCGCCTTTATCGAGATTCTTGGACGAATCTGGGGCGTGTCGCTGTTCGAATTTGCCCAGCGTAACTCGGTGGGCCGGGCGATCAGCGACTCCCTCAGCAGCATCGGCCTGATCCTGCTGATGACCTGGCTGTTCTGGGTGGTGCTCGACACGGCGATCCAGGAAGCGCTCAAGCCACCGGTCAATAAACGCTCCAGCCGCCAGCCCAGCACGCGGGTCAAAACCATCCTGCCGCTGCTGCGCAACGCGGTGAAAATCATCCTGGTGGTGATCTGCGCGATCACCACCATGGCCAACCTCGGGATCAACGTCGCGCCGCTGCTGGCGGGGGCCGGGGTGGTCGGCCTGGCCATCGGCTTCGGGTCGCAGCAACTGGTGCAGGATGTGATCACCGGCCTGTTCATCATCATCGAAGACACCCTGTCCATCGGCGACTGGGTGGTGCTTGACTCCGGCCACGCCGGCACCGTCGAAGGCCTGACCATCCGCACCCTGCGCCTGCGCGACGGCAAGGGCTTTGTGCACTCGGTGCCGTTCGGGCAGATCAAGGCGGTCACCAACCAATCGCGGCAATTTGCCTATGCGTTCTTCTCAGTGCAGTTCACCTACGACACCGACGTGGACAAGGCAGTGGAGCTGATTCGCGAAGCGGGGCAGTCGATCCGTGATGACGTGTTTCTCAAGTACAACCTGCAAGGGCCGCTGGAGGTGTTCGGTGTCGACAAGATGGACCTCAATGGCGTGGTGCTTACCGCGCAGTTCCGCACCGTGTCGGGCGGGCAGTATGCAGTGAGTCGCGCGTTCAATCAGCGCCTCAAAAAGCTTGTGGATAACTGTGATGAGGTGCACTTCGCGCAGACTTATCCACAGCAGGTGCTGTTGCCTAAACGTGCGGCGCAGGTGGATGAGCCGGATGAGGAGGTGCCCGCATCGGTGGTGCTTACCGAGCAGCCCAGGCCTCAGTAATTCTGCGGTGACTGGGCCGACGCCTTCACGAGCAAGCCCACTCCCACAGGTGGGCCCTATTCCAAGGTTGGACTCGGCCCACCTGTGGGAGGGGGCTTGCCCCCGATGAGGTCCTTGAAAGTCACCCCAACACTCAATGCCTGATCAGCCTCTCCTGCACCGCCTGCCGATCCACCTCTACTAACACCTGCTGCTTGCCCGCCACCATGACCGCCGCGGGCAACCCATCCCGGTACACAATCCGATTGCCACTCACCGCCGGCACCTTGGTGCCCGGTAACAGCGTGCCCACCAGGTTCAACGGGTCCGCGCCACACACCGCAATCAAACTCCCATCATGGGGTCGACGCCGCACTTCACGCAGCAACGGAATCGCCTCCGGCAACGCAAACTGTTCCCCCGCCAAACCACTGACAAACCGCCCACCCCGAATCTCCCCGCGCGCCTCCAGCCGATGGAAAGTGCGCAGCAACTCGCGCCAGCTCGGCAGCCACTCCGCCTCGCGCTCCAGCAAGCGCCAGAACACCACGCCATAGCGGCGCAGCAAGGTCATCGCCACATGCTCCAGGGTCTCGGCGGAAGGCGGACCTGCGGCAGTCGACGGGCGTCGGATCAGTGCCCAACGCCCTGCATCGTCCATGCCGCCGATAAACGCGCCGCGCCCGCGCCGACTGCTGCGCGCCTGGCGTTTGCTCGCGGGGGTGGTCAACGCACGCAACCCGGCAAAGCTGTCGGCGTTCACCAAACCGGCACCGACCAGTTCCTGCAAAGCGGTTTCCAGTTCGCTGCGCAGTAAGTGGGCTTCATGCACCAGTTCATCAAAAAACAGCGCGCCGTGGTCGCGCAGGGCTTGATGCACCTTCTGCGCCTTGGGCGACAGCGTGGTGGCGTCGGCGGGTTCGGTCAGTCCGCTCCACAGTCCCACTTGGTTGCGTGGCAGCAACACCACCGGAGTGCTGCGCAATGCCATGGCGCTGGTCTTGTTGCTCAAGCGCGTCCATACCAGTTTGCCGCTGCGGCATAACTCATCGAGCCAGGTCGAGGAGTAATCCTTGAGCCGCGCACTGAGCAAATCGCTGTCCCAGGCGGAAGTGGCGGCGGCGTACCCTTCGAACTGCCCGACGATCTGCGGCAACATCGCGCTGCCCTGGCCACGGGTGCCGTCGGACAAATGCTGCCAATCGAACAGAAAACGCATGAAGTCCTGCAGCGCCACCGGCTCGATTTCCCGGCGTAGGCGCTTAACCGTGTAACGATGAATGCGCGCCAGCAAATGGCGTTCGCACCATTGCTCCTGGGTGGCACCGGGGCTGAAATGCCCGCGCAGCACGTAGCCTTCCTGCTCCAGGCGGGCCAGTGCCTGGGTGACATCCGCCACCGGCAAGGCCAGGGGCGCGGCGATCTCGATCAGGCTCAGCGGGCCAAACCCACCGAGGCGCGCGCGCAGCACTTCCGTGACGGCCTCCTCAACGGTCCAGGGCTCATCGAAGCCGGGCAGCAACGGCACGTTGCCGGGGTAGATCGTCTGCACACAACTCAGGCGTTCGACGGCGACCCACAGGCGGGTGTGTAAGTGAGTGTGCAGTTGATAGGCGCGGCCACTCTGGGCCAATGCGTGCAGCCAAGTCGCCCATTGCGGCGTGACTTCGTTACCGGCGATGCACGCCAGGCTCATCAACGCCTCATGCATTTCGTCCGGCCCGTTGGGCGCCGGCCAGGCTTCTTCGCGCACGCCGGCGATGGCATCCGCATCCAGTGCGCCGAGGTCGTCGGTGCTCTGCGGGTCGCTCCAGCGCCGGTTGAGCACGGCCTGGGTGCGGCGCTCTTCCAGGGGGGCATCGTCGAGAAAGGTGTAGGGGCGGGCGCTGAGGATTTCTGCGGCCATGGGCGAGGGCGCGGGCAGGTCGCGGCTGATCAGGCGCACCTCGCCGCGTTCCATGCGCCGCAACAGCGCCAGCCAACCCTCGCTGTCCATGGCTTCGTGCAGGCAGTCGTCGAGCGTTTGCTCGACCAGCGGGTGTTCAGGCACCTCGCGCTCGCCGGCGAGGTTTTCCAGGCAAGCGATCTGGTCGGGGAAGACGCTGGCGATCAGGTCTTCGCTTTTCATGCGCTGAATCTGCGGCGCCACTTTGCGCCCCCCGGTATAGCGCGGCAACGCCAGCGCCACCCCGGCATTCCAGCGCCAGCGCACGCCAAACAGCGGCGCATCCAGCACCGCTTGTATCAGGATATGCTCGGCGCTCTGGCTATTGAGGTAACGCCACACTTCGTCCAGCTCGAAACTGTGGCTGGTTGACAGCGACAGCACGATTGCATTTTCACTGGCCGCCGCCTGCAATTCGACATTGAACGTGCGGCAAAAACGCTTGCGCAGGGCCAGGCCCCAGGCGCGGTTGACGCGGCTGCCGAACGGCGTGTGGATGATCAGTTGGGTGCCGCCGGACGCGTCGAAAAAACGCTCCATGATCAACGTGTCCTGGGACGGCAACGCACTCAGGGCCAAGCGAGCGCGGGCCAGGTAATCGAGGATCTGCTCGGCGCTGGCGCGGTTCAGGCCGAGGGTGGCGGTAAGCCAATCCTGTGCGGCGTGCAGGTCACCCGGCGTGGCGCTGAGCAGTGCGTCCATCTGACCTTGGAGGCGCGCCACCGCCGCTGACAATTCGTGGCTGCGCCCCGGCGCCTCACCGAGCCAGAAGGGGATGGTCGGCGGTTGGCCATGGGCGTCCTCGACGCGCACTTTGCCGGCTTCGACCCGCAAGATGCGATACGAGGTGTTGCCCAGCTGGAAGATATCCCCGGCGATGCTTTCCACCGCGAAGTCTTCGTTGACGCTGCCGATGTTCAGGCTCTGGGGTTCGAGCAACACGCTGTAGTCGGCGTTGTCGGGGATGGTGCCGCCACTGGTGACGGCGGTCAGCTTGGCGCCCCGTCGACCGCGCAGGGTGCGAGTCAGGGCGTCGCGGTGCAGGTAGGCGCTGCGGATGCCCTGGCGACCGTTGTAACCGTCGGAGAGCATTTGCAGCAGTGCCTGGTAGTGGCGCTCATCCAGCGTGGCGTAGGGCGCGGCGCGGTGGATGAGCGCCAGCAAGGCCTGCTCGGACCATTCCTGGGCGCTGACCTCGGCGATGATCTGCTGGGCCAGTACATCCAGAGGCGCCACGGGAATCTGCAGCGTGTCGAGTTCGCCCCGGCGCACGCAGTCGAGCAGGGCGGCGCATTCAATCAGGTCGTCGCGGGTGGTGGCGAACAGTCGTCCCTTGGGCGTGCCACCCACCTGGTGGCCGGAGCGACCGACTCTTTGCAGAAAGCCGTTGATGGAGCCGGGCGAGCCAATCTGGCAAACCAGATCGACATCGCCGATATCAATCCCCAACTCCAGGGACGCGGTGGCGATCAGCACCTGCAGCTCGCCGCCCTTGAGGCGCTGTTCGGCGTCCAGGCGCATTTCCTTGGCCAGGCTGCCGTGGTGGGCGGCCACGGCGGTTTTGCCCAGGCGCTCGCTCAAATGCCGGGCCAGGCGCTCGGCCAGGCGCCGGGTGTTGACGAAAATCAGCGTGGTACGGTGTTCGCGGGCCAACTCGGCGAGGCGGTCGTAGACCCGCTCCCACACATCGTTGGCCATCACCGCAGAGAGCGGCACGGGCGGCACCTCGATATCCAGGTCGCGCGGGCGGGCGTGGCCGATATCCACAATCGCGCACGCCCGGCCGCTGCCGACGAGGAACCGCGACACCGCGTCGATGGGCTTTTGCGTGGCCGACAAGCCGATGCGCATCAGTGGCTCGGCGCACAAGCCTTGCAGGCGTTCCAGGCTCAAGGCCAGGTGGCTGCCACGTTTGCCGGCGGCGATGGCGTGGATTTCATCGATGATCACCGTGCGCGTGCTGGCGAGCATCTGTCGGCCGGAGTCCGAGCCCAGCAGCACGTAGAGCGATTCCGGGGTGGTCACCAGGATATGCGGCGGGCGCTTGCGCATCAGTGCGCGGTCTTTTTGCGGGGTGTCACCGGTGCGCACGGCGGTGCGGATGGCCAGCGGCGGCAGGCCCAGGTTCCGCAGATGCTCAGTGATCCCGGCCAGCGGGTTTTGCAGGTTGATCTGGATGTCGTTGGACAGCGCCTTGAGTGGCGACACATAGACCACCAGGGTTTCATCCGGCAGTTCACCGCCGTTGGCCAGGCCTTGGTGGACCAAGTCATCCAGCACCGCCAGGAACGCTGTGAGCGTCTTGCCGGAGCCGGTGGGCGCGGCGATCAGTGTTGATTGGCGCTGGCGGATCAGCGGCCATGCCTGGGCCTGGGCGCCTGTCACCGAGGGGAAGGTGCTGCGGAACCAGGTGCTGACGGCGGGGTGGAAGCCGGTCAATGCGGTGTCGGTGGATTCAGGAAGGTTCATGGAGTGATTGATAGCCCCTGTTCCAACAAGTTGCAATCGCGCACTTTGTCCGTGACGGTTGCGCTACAAACCCGCAAAATGCAACGATTCTGACAAATACCTGAAAACCTTCGTTCCACACAGACCGGGCCTGCTCAATCTATGCGAATGCGCCTTATGTTACTGGGCGGCGGGAATGCCCTCGGGCAGGCGCTGATTCGCCTCGGTGCAGAGGAAGACATCGGTTTCCTCGCCCCCAAACCGCCCAAAGACGGCTGGGATGCCGCGAGCCTTACCCAACTGCTCGACGACACCCGTCCCGATGCGTTGATCAACCTCGCCTACTATTTCGACTGGTTCCAGGCCGAGGTGGTCAGCGAAACCCGTTTGGCCGCCCAGGAATTCGCCATCGAGCGCCTGGCCGAACTGTGCCAGCACCACAACATCACCTTGCTGCAACCGTCCAGCTACCGCGTGTTCGATGGCTCCCGCGCCACCGCCTACAGCGAAAAAGACGAGCCGGTGCCCCTGGGCCTGCGCGGCCAGGCGTTGTGGCGAATCGAACAGAGTGTGCGCGCCACCTGCCCACAACATGTGCTGTTGCGGTTCGGCTGGCTGCTGGATGACAGCGTCGACGGCACCCTCGGGCGCTTCCTGGCGCGGGCCGAGAAGCCGGATGAATTGCTGATGGCGGACGACCGTCGCGGCAACCCGACGCCGGTGGATGACGCGGCGCGGGTGATCATCTCGGTGCTCAAGCAACTCGATTGCGCGGCGCCGTTGTGGGGCACGTACCACTACGCCGGGCATGAGGCGACCACACCGTTGGCGCTGGGCCAGGCGATTTTGACTGAAGCACGTACCTTCCACCCGCTGGCGATCGAATCCCCCACCGCCCAGGCCCATGCGGCCCGGCCGGATGCGGCGGATGAGCCGCAACACGCGGTGCTGGCTTGCAAGAAAATCCTTCACACCTTCGGCATCAAGCCACGGGCGTGGCGGGCGGGGCTGCCGGCGCTGCTGGACCGGTTCTACCGTCACAGCTGATCCCGCACACAAACCTAATGTGGGCACGAGCCAAATGTGGGAGGGGGCTTGTCCCCGATAGCGGTGGTTCAGTCAAATATGTGTTGGCTGACACACTGCAATCGGGGGCAAGCCCCCTCCCACATTGAGTTTTGTGTTACTGGTCAGGTTGGTGTCAGAACTTGTAGCCGATACCCACCATGTAGACCATCGGGTCGACGTCCACATCGACCTTGGCGCGCGTGCCCTGGCCCAGGGCATTGTTGTCCACCGTCGCTTTGGTGCTGATGTCGATGTAGCGCGCCTGGGCGTTGATCATCCACTTGTCGTTGATCATGTAGTCGGCACCGATCTGCGCCGCCCAGCCCCAGGAGTTTTCGGCCTTGAAGTTGCTGAAGCCTGCGTCCGATGCGCGGCTGCCGACGTGTTCGTCATAGATCCAGGTGTAGTTGATACCCGCGCCCACGTACGGCTGGAAAGCCGACTTGTTGTCCAGTGGGTAGTACACGACGCTCAGGGTCGGCGGCAGGTGTTTCAGGGTGCCGAGTTTGCCGTTCGCGGCGCCAAGGGCGGTGTTCTTGATCTTCACGTCATGCTCGAACGGTGTGGCCGCCAGCAGTTCGATACCGACGTGGTTGGTCAGCATGTAGGCGAAGTTCAAGCCCAACTGAGTGTCGCTGCTCATGGTCGCCTTGCCGCCCAGATTGGCGCCGGCCAATGGGCCCTGGTCAACCTTGACGCTGCTGCTGTCTGCCTTCGGGTTCACGGTGATTGCACCGGCGCGAATCAGAATGTCGCCCGCTTCGTGAGCGTGTGCAACAGGGGCAGCGAGGGCGAGCGCGAAGAGGGACGCGCCGAGCAGAGACTTGTTCATGGGAGCTCCAAAGGACGTTTAAAAGTTGTACGTCCAATGGTAAAGATCGTTCCGTTCGGTCTTTTGACTCAGCTCAATGAAAGGGCGATCAGCGCTATTCCGGCAGCTCGTACATGTAAATTTTCTCGGCATCCATCTGGTAACCGGCATCGGCGAGTTCGCTGGTGGACGGTTTGACTTGCATCGCGCCTTCGATCCAGTACGGCTGGTAGAGCTCATCGAGCTTCACGCCGATTTCGCTTTTGACATGCACGATCTGGTTCGACGGTGGCGGCGGCACATGGATGCACGCGCCGAAATACGGCACCAGCAGAAACTCGGTGGTACGGCCTTCTTCGCTGACTTCCAGCGGCACGATATAACCCGGTAAACGGATGTGCTGACCGTCGAGGCTCTGCACCACCGGCGCATTGGGCAAATCCTGTTTGGCGGCCGGCGCCGCCTCGACGGACAACGCATCGGCCATGTTCGACAGGTCGTGCAGCGGTTTCATATTGGGAATTTCTGGCGGCGCGTCCGGCGGGATCATTTCCTGCCAGGACAAGTCCTTGGGCTGATCTTCCGCCCAGGCGGGCAGGGCAATCAGCAGAAACAGGGCAAGCAGGGCGCGACGCATCAAAGCCTTCCTCATAAACGTATGGACAGGCCATCGGCCAGGGATTGTCGATAGGCGCGCCAGGCGGGCACGCTGCCCATCAACAGCGCTGCCGCCAGGATACCGGCGAGCAACGTCCATTCATATTCGCTGGGCCACGACATCGGCAAGTCCAGGCCGTAGTTGGCCTGCAGGTACCCGCGCGACGCGGCCATGCACACGTACAGCAAACCCACGCCCGCGATCACGCCAGACAGCGCCAGGGCGAAGGCTTCGAAGATCAGCAGCGTCGCGATATGCCACGGGCGTGCGCCCACCGAACGCAGGATCGCCATCTCGCGGCGGCGTTCGTTGAGGCTGGTGAGGATCGCCGTGAGCATGCCGATCAGGCCGGTGAGCACCACGAACAGCGAGATCACGAACAGGGCTTTTTCGGCGGTGCCCATCATGCTCCACAGCTCTTGCAGTGCCACGCCGGGCAGGATCGCCAGCATCGGTTCGCCGCGGAATTCGTTGATTTCCCGTTGCAGGGCGAAGGTGGAAATCTTGTTGTTCAGGCCGAGCATGAACGCGGTGATGGCCTGCGGTGTAAGGTCCATGTTACGTGCCTGGTCGGCGCTGATACGGCCTTTGCCCTGCGCGGGCACGCCGTTGTGCCAGTCGATATGGATCGCTTCCATGCCGCCGAGGCTGATGTGCAACGTGCGGTCCACCGGCGTGCCGGTGCGCTTGAGAATGCCGACCACGGTGAACGGTTTGTCGTCGTGCTTGACCAGGCTGACCACCGCCACGCCGTGGGCGAGCACCAGTTTGTCGCCGAGTTTGTAATGCAACGCGTCGGCGACTTCGGCACCGAGCACCACTTCGAACGGGTCGGTCGCGAAGGCGCGGCCGCTGGCCAGTTCGAGGTTTTGCTTGCGGCCGTATTGGTAGTGTTCGAAGTAGGACGCGTTGGTGCCCATCACGCGGTAGCCGCGATGGGAGTCGCCGAGGGACATCGGGATCGCCCACTTCACCTGGGGGCTGGCGGCAAAGTGTTCGAAACTGTCCCAACGGATGTTGTTGGTGGCGTTGCCGATGCGGAACACCGAGTACAGCAGCAGGTTGACCGAGCCCGAGCGGGCGCCGACGATCAGGTCGGTGCCGCTGATGGTGCTGGCGAAACTGTTGCGCGCCTCAACGCGCACGCGCTCCACCGCGAGCAACAAGCAGACTGAAAGCGCGATGGCGAAAGCAGTGAGGATCGCGGTAAAGCGGCGATTAGCCAGGCTGGCCATGGCTAGACGGAACAGATACATCTCAAACCTCTGCGGGCGTGGCGGCGCGATTGAGTTCGGCCAGCGACAGGTTGCGGTCGAACAGCGAAGCCAGGCTCTGGTCATGGCTGACAAACAACAGGCTGGCGCCCGCTTCGCGGCATTCGGCGAACAGCAGTTGCAGGAAGGCTTCGCGGGCGTCGTAGTCCAGGGCCGAGGTAGGCTCGTCGGCGATCACCAGTTCCGGCTGGCCGATCAACGCCCGGGCGGCGGCCACCCGTTGTTGCTGGCCGATGGACAGCGAGTCGGCACGTCTTTCGAGCAGGTCTTTGTCTTTCAAACCCAGGTGCGCGAGCAACGCAGCGGCGGCCTGGTCGACACTGCCGTGGCGCTGTTTTGCTCGTTGCGCGCGCAGCGTGGAAAAGTGGCACGGCAATTCGACGTTCTCGCGCACCGACAGGAACGGCAGCAGGTTGAACTGCTGGAAGATGTAGCCGGTGTGGTCGACGCGGAAACGGTCGCGGGCACCGGCCGAGAGCTCAGTCAGCTCCTGGCCGAGCAGGCGGATGCTGCCTCGGCTGGGTTTCTGCACGCCGCCGAGCAGGCCCAGCAGTGTGGTTTTGCCACTGCCGCTCGGGCCTTTGAGAAACAGGGTTTCCCCCGCTTCCAGGCGGAACGCGGGGATGTCCAGCAACTGTGGGTGCCCGGGCCAGTTGAAGCCCAGGTCAGACAGTTCGATCAATGCGTGGGTCATGGGGACTCAGAACTTCAGGGTGGCTGCGGTGGCCGTCGCTTCAACACCTTGCTGGCCGCTCGGGCCGATCAGTTGTACCTGAATTTTCTGGGTGGCGGGGAAGGTCTTGAACACCTGGGTCAGGTCAAGAGTGCTCAGGGCCGTCGGTGTGGCACAGGTGAACTGGTAGTGGGCGTGGATTTCGCTGTGGTCGTGAGGGTGTTCGTGGGCGCCGTCTTTGGCGTCGTCATCATCGTCGTCATGGTCGGCTTCGGGTTTATCGCCGAACAGCGGGCTGTTGAGCTCCTGGGTGCTGACCACGCAACCGGCAGCCTTAGGCAGGTTGAACAGGGCGACGGGGTTCTCCAGTTGCTTGCGCGCGGCGGCGACCTTGGCTTTGTCCGCCGGGGTGGTGGCCAGGTGTTCGAAACCCACCAGGTTCATTGCCGGGCTGTCCAACTCAAGCTCCAGGGCCTGGCCGTCGAGCACTGCGTTGAGGCGGCCGACGCCATGCTCGTGGGCGCCGAGGCTGCCGTGTTCATGGTCGTGGTCGTCATGAGCATGGGCAACCGCCAATGGCAGCAGGGCAAACGGCAAAGCAAGCAACAAACGGCGCATGAGAAGACTCCAGAACATGAAAGTTTTGTTATGTGATCTTATAACAATTGGCTGAGAGTTTGACCGCCCGCTTGGCGTTGCGCAAGCCGCATGGGAGCATGCTTGTCGGAAAAATGCAGGAGTAAGGACGATGTTGCGAATTCGTGGAACGGTCGGCGACCTGCCGGTGGACTTGACCCTGGAACTGGATGACGGCGATTGGGCACGGCTGGGCGCGCACTTGCAGGCTACGCCCGTCGCCAGCCCGGCCGCCGCGCCCGTGGCTCCGGTCAAACACAATGATGAGCTGTGGCAGGGCGCCCAGGCGCTGTTGCGCAAGGCCGGACAGCTCAGTGGCCTGGAGTTGCTTGACCAGTTGGAAGGCCTGGCCGGCGACGCCTCGGCGGGCAAGCGCCTGTTGGTACGCCTGCGCCACAGCGCCCAGGTGAAGGTTGCCAGCGGCGGGGATACGCCGCTGTACAGCTGGGTCGGCGATTAGTACAGCGCGGCGAACAACTTGCGGCGGTACACGGTCACCAGCGGGTGGTCGTTGCCCAGCAGTTCGAACACCTGCAGCAAGGTCTTGTGCGGCAGGCCTTCGCTGTAGCTGCGGTTGCGGATAAACAGCTTGAGCAAACCTTCCAGCGCCGCGTCGTACTGTTGGCGCGCCAGTTGCTGGATCGCCAACTGATAGGCCGCTTCGTCGTCCTGCGGGTTTTGCGCCAGGCGGCTTTTCAAGTCGGCGGCGTCCGGCAGGTCGGCAGCCTGGCGCAGGAAGGTGATCTGCGCCTTGGCCCCGGCGAGGGCGGCTTTGTGATCGTCGCTCTTCACCGCGTCCAGCACGGTCTGGGCTTCACCCAATTCACCGCGTTCGGCCAGGCAGCGGGCGTACAGGATCAACGCCGCGGCGTTAGTGTTGTCTTCGCCCAGCAGCGTCACCAGCACGGCTTCAGCATCGCTGATGCGACCTTCGGCAAACAGTGCCTGGGCCTGCTCCAACGGATCCGCCGCCGCCGGTGGCGGCATCTGCACATGCGGCTCGAGCATCGCCCGCACCGCCGACTCCGGCTGCGCTCCGGCGAACCCATCCACCGGCTGGCCATCCTTGAACAGCACCACCGTCGGCAGGCTCTGAATGCCAAACCGCGCAACGATGTCCTGCTCGGCCTCGCAATCGACCTTGGCCAGCAGCAACTCGCCCTGATAACTCTCGGCAACCTTCGCCAGCATCGGCATCAACGCCTTGCATGGCGCGCACCACTCGGCCCAGAAATCCACCAGCACGGGTTTTTCGAAGGAGTTCTGGATCACGGCCTGGTCGAAATTGGCGGTGGTGACGTCGAAGATATACGGCGTGGGTTCACTCATGGGGCGTCTCGAATAAAGCGGGAATGGGGCAACTATAAGGGCTGGCGCTGGCTACCGGAAGCGGCTTGGAGTTCAAACGCGTGATGCCTGCCACGGTAGTGAGCGGGCTTGCCCCGCGCTGGGTGGCGAAGCCGCCCCAATCCGGTCACCGCAACCTTCCAGACAGAATTTAGCCGCCTGTTTTGGGGCGGCTCCGCCACCCGGCGCGGGGCAAGCCCGCTCACTACAGGAGGGGGGCTTTCAAGAGCGCTGCGAGTGGTAAAGACTCACCTTGCGAAACTCCCAAGGCTCCGCCAGGTCCGGCAATGTCAGTGCATCAAGAATTTCCAGCCTCCGATAATCCGGGTGCTGAAAGTCCCTCACGCGCGAATCCGCCACCAGCGCTTCGCGGCCTCGGGTCAGGAACTGATCCAGCAGCGGCAGGTTCGCCCGGTCGTAGAGCACATCGGCGACCAGGATCAGGTCGAAGCGGTCGGCTTCGGCGAAAAAATCGGCGGAGTAGCCCAGTTCTACACCGTTAAGCTCGGCATTCGCCCGGCATGACGCCAAGGCCAGTGGGTCCAGGTCGCAGGCCACCACTTCCCGTGCGCCAGCCTTGACCGCTGCAATCGCGGCCACGCCGGAACCCGCGCCAAAGTCCAGCACGCGCTTGCCCGCGACCCACTCAGGGTTCGCCGCCAGGTAGCGCGCCAGCGCCAGGCCGCTGGCCCAGCAAAAACTCCAGTAGGGCGGTTCATGCAGGATGCGGCGGGTTTCTTCGGGGCTGAAGGCGCGGTCCATGTTGTCGGCATCCAGCAGCCACAACGACAGCTCGGTGCCCGGCAACGGGCAGGGCACCAGCTGTGCGTCGCCGATCAGTTCGCTCAGCGCCGCTTGCAGGTCCAACGGTGGCGTCATGGTGCCTTGACGAGTTGCAGGGGGCCGGTGCTCTGGGTGATGGCCTGGGTGATGCGCACGGCGGGCAGGTGCAGGATCAGCTGGCCGGACTGGCTGGCGCGGCCGCGCAGTTCAACCCGCGCACCGGCGGGGAAGGCTTCGGGGTTGTAGCGCAGGCGGAAGGCCAGGGGCTGGCCATTGCCGGTCAGCACACTGCTGGCCAGCAGTTGTTGCGGACGCGAACGGTCGTCGATCACCAGCAACGCCATCTCGACTTCAGCGCCGGCCGGCACGTTGGTCAGGCTGCCGCTGATTTCACGCTGGTAGGCGGGCAGGGGGCCGGTGTCTTCAATGCCGGGGACTTTTTTCTCTTGCGCCGGTGCCGGTTGAGGGGCGGCAGGCTTGGGGGCTTCGCTGCTGCAGGCGACCAGGACACTGAACAGGGTGAGCAAAACAAGTGGTCGTAACTGCATGTACGGCTCCAGAAAGGACAAAATCCGTGGCTTGAAAAATATGAAACATAATAGCCAGCCTATATACCGTAAAGGCTATGGCTTGTCTTGCCACGGGGATGCGCTACCATGGCCCTCCCTTTATTTGTTGCCTGCCCACCATGCACTGTCCCTTCTGCGGTGCCAACGACACCAAGGTCATTGACTCGCGTCTGGTCGCCGAGGGCGATCAAGTGCGTCGCCGGCGCGAATGCCTGGCTTCTGGCTGCGGTGAACGTTTCACCACCTTCGAAACCGCCGAACTGGTGTTGCCCCGGCTGATCAAGTCCGACGGCAGCCGCCAACCCTTCGACGAAGAAAAACTGCGCGCCGGTATGCAGCGCGCCCTGGAAAAACGCCCGGTGAGTGTCGAGCGGCTGGAGGCGGCGCTGGTGCATATCAAGCACAAGCTGCGTGCGACCGGCGAGCGCGAGGTCAAGAGCCTGGTGGTTGGAGAACTGGTAATGGGCGAGCTGCAAAAGCTCGACGAAGTTGCCTATATCCGTTTCGCCTCGGTGTATCGACGCTTCCAGGACCTCAATGAGTTCCGCGAAGAGATCGACCGCCTGGCCCGTGAGCCTGCCAAAGAATGAATTCACCCTCTGCCGAACAAGCTGTGCTCGACGCCCATTACATGGCCCGCGCCCTCGAACTGGCGCGCAAGGGTCTGTACACCACCCACCCCAACCCTCGGGTGGGCTGTGTGATTGTGCGCGATGGGCAGGTCGTCGGCGAAGGCTGGCACGTGCGCACCGGCGAGCCCCATGCCGAAGTTCATGCCCTGCGCGCTGCCGGTGACAAGGCGCGCGGCGCCACCGCCTATGTGACCCTCGAACCTTGCAGTCACTATGGGCACACCCCGCCGTGCGCCGATGCGCTGGTGAGTGCCGGGTTGGCGCGTGTGGTCGCGGCGATGCAGGACCCTAACCCGGAAGTCGCCGGGCGCGGCATGCAGCGCCTGGCCCAGGCCGGGATCGACGTGCGCAGCGGTGTGTTGGAAAGTGAAGCGCGGGCCCTCAACAGAGGGTTCCTCAAACGCATGGAGCAGGGCCTGCCGTTTGTGCGGGTCAAGCTGGCGATGAGCCTGGACGGCCGCACCGCGATGGCCAGCGGCGAAAGCCAATGGATCACCGGCCCCGCCGCCCGCGCTGCCGTCCAACGCCTGCGCGCCGAGGCCAGCGTGGTGCTGACCGGCGCCGATACGGTGCTGGCCGACGGTGCGCGCCTGACCGTGCGCGCCGCCGAACTCGGCCTGGATGACGCCACCACCGCCCTGGCCATGTCGCGCCCGCCATTGCGCGTGCTGATCGACGGCCGCCTGCGAGTGCCGCTCAACGCGCCGTTCTTCAAGGCCGGCCCGGCGTTGGTCATCACCTGCGTGACTGCCGAAAATCAGTTCCCCCGTGGCCCTGAGTGCCTGGTGGTGCCAGGTGTCGAAGGCCAGGTCGACTTGCGCTCGGCACTGGTCGCGCTGGCTGCGCGTGGCGTCAACGACGTGCTGGTGGAAGCCGGCCCAAGCCTGGCGGGTGCGTTTGCCCAACAAGGCCTGGTAGACGAATACGTGATATTCGTCGCAGGCAAGTTCCTCGGCTCCGCCGCCCGGCCTTTGCTGGATTGGCCGCTTGATAAACTGGCCGACGCCCCCCAACTCAAGATCACTGAAATGCGCGCTGTAGGCGACGACTGGCGGGTCACTGCCATCCCTGTGCCAGCAGCGAGCGTATAATTCCCGGCCTGCGCTTGAGCGTCAGCCCCTCGTTTTCAGGAGAACGAAATGTTCACCGGCATTATCGAATCCATCGGCAGCATCCGTGCAATGACCCCCAAAGGCGGCGACGTGCGCCTGCTGGTTGAAACCGGCAAGCTCGACCTCGGCGACGTCAAACTGGGCGACAGCATTGCGGTCAGCGGCGTGTGCCTGACCGTCATCGAACTGCCGGGCAACGGTTTTGCCGCCGACGTCAGCCGGGAAACCCTGGACTGCACCGCGATGAACGATCTCAAGGCCGGCAGCCCGGTCAACCTGGAAAAAGCCCTGACCCCGACCACCCGCCTGGGCGGTCACCTGGTCAGCGGCCACGTCGACGGCGTCGGCGAAGTGGTCGCCCGCAGCGAAAATGCGCGGGCCGTGGAATTTCGCATCCGCGCGCCCAAAGAGCTGGCCAAATACATCGCCCATAAAGGCTCGATCACTGTCGATGGCACCAGCCTGACCGTGAACGCCGTGAACGGCGCCGAATTCGAACTGACCATCATTCCCCACACCCTCAGCGAAACGATCATGGCCTCGTACCAGCCGGGTCGCCGGGTGAACCTGGAAGTCGACTTGCTTGCCCGTTACCTGGAGCGCCTGTTGATGGGCGATAAGGCCGCAGAGCCAACATCCGGGAACATCACCGAAAGTTTTCTGGCCGCTAATGGCTACCTGAAATCCTGACCAAGGGGGTGCCCTGTGGCGCTCAATAGTATCGAAGAACTGGTTGAAGACATCCGCCAAGGCAAGATGGTCATCCTGATGGATGACGAAGACCGCGAGAACGAAGGCGACATCATCATGGCCGCCGAGGCCTGCCAGGCTGAGCACATCAACTTCATGGCCAAGCATGCCCGTGGGCTGATCTGCATGCCCATGAGCCGCGAGCGTTGCGAGTTGCTCAAGCTGCCATTGATGGCGCCGCGCAATGGGTCGGGTTTTGGTACCAAGTTCACCGTGTCGATTGAAGCGACTACCGGCGTGACCACCGGTATTTCTGCCGCTGACCGCGCGCGCACGGTGCAAGCCGCCGCCGCCAAAGACGCCAAGGCCGAAGACATCGTCAGCCCAGGCCACATTTTCCCGCTGATGGCCCAACCGGGCGGCACCCTGGCCCGCGCCGGCCACACCGAAGCCGCCTGCGACCTGGCACGCATGGCCGGTTTCGAGCCAAGCGGCGTGATCTGCGAAGTGATGAACGACGACGGCACCATGGCTCGCCGTGCCGAACTTGAAGCCTTTGCCGCCGAACACAACATCAAGGTGGGCACCATTGCCGACCTGATTCACTACCGGATGATCCACGAACGTACCGTTCAGCGGATTGCCGAGCAGCCACTCGACAGCGAACTGGGCCAATTCAATTTGGTTACCTACCGTGATTCAGTGGAAGGCGACGTGCACATGGCCCTCACCCTGGGCACCATTTGCGCCGAAGAGCCGACCCTGGTGCGCGTGCACAACATGGACCCGCTGCGTGACCTGCTGATGGTCAAGCAACCGGGTCGCTGGAGCCTGCGCGCCGCGATGTCCGCGGTGTCCGAGGCAGGCAGCGGTGTGGTGCTGCTGCTCGGCAACCCGGTGGATGGCGACGTCTTGCTGGCGCATATCCGCGAAACGGCTGACCACGCGCCGGTGAAAAAGCCGACCACCTACAGCATCGTCGGTGCCGGTTCGCAGATCCTGCGGGACCTGGGCGTGCGCAAAATGCGCCTGATGAGCGCACCGATGAAATTTAATGCGATATCCGGTTTCGACTTGGAAGTAGTAGAATACGTGCCCTCCGAATAAAGGCTGGCGGTTTTCGCCCTTTGTTCGCGGTTCAAATATCACTAAGGGACGCGTCATACACGCGTCCCGGCTCTTTAAGAGATTTGTCGAATGACCCTGAAGACCATCGAAGGTACCTTCATCGCCCCCAAAGGCCGCTACGCCCTGGTGGTTGGCCGCTTCAACAGCTTCGTGGTTGAAAGCCTGGTAAGCGGTGCCGTGGACGCCCTGGTTCGCCACGGTGTGAGCGAGAGCGACATCACGATCATCCGTGCCCCTGGCGCCTTCGAAATTCCACTGGTTGCGCAAAAAGTTGCCCAGCAGGGTGAATACGCGGCGATCATCGCCCTGGGCGCGGTCATTCGTGGCGGTACCCCGCACTTCGAATACGTGGCCGGCGAATGCACCAAGGGCCTGGCCCAGGTGTCCATGGAGTTCGGCGTACCGGTCGCTTTCGGCGTACTGACCGTTGATTCCATCGAGCAAGCCATCGAGCGCTCCGGCACCAAGGCCGGTAACAAAGGCGCTGAAGCTGCCCTGTCCGCGCTGGAAATGGTCAGCCTGCTGTCGCAGTTGGAGGCCAAGTGATTTCCGACGAGAGCGACAACTTCAACCCACGTGACCCACGCCCAGCCGATGCCGGCAAGCCATCCAAGAACGAGAAGCGTCGCGCTGCTCGGCAGTTGGCGACCCAGGCGCTGTATCAGCGTCAGATGGCGGGCGCTTCGTTGAACGAAATCGAGGCACAGTTTCGCGTCGACAACGATTTCACCTTCGCCGACCTGCCGTACTTCCACGACATCCTGCACGGTGTGCATGCCCACCTGACCGAGATCGATGCAGCCCTGGCGCCATGCCTGGACCTGACCATCGACGAGCTGGACCCGGTTGAGCTGTGCGTGATGCGCCTGTCCGCCTGGGAGCTGCTTTATCGCGTTGACGTGCCGTACCGCGTGGTGATCAACGAAGGTATCGAACTGGCGAAAGTCTACGGTTCGACCGACGGCCACAAGTTCGTCAACGGCGTGCTCGACAAGCTGGCACCACGCCTGCGTGAAGCCGAAGTGAAGGCGTACAAGCGCTGAATCGCGCTTGAAACCTGAATGGGCGAGTTTGAGCTGATCCGCAACTACTTCGCCGCCGCGCCTTGTGCGCAAGGCGGCGAGGGGATTGCCCTGGGGATCGGCGATGACTGCGCCTTGCTGGCGCTCCCCACTGGGGAGCAGTTGGCAATCTCCACCGATACACTGGTGGCCGGGGTGCATTTTGCCGACCCCTGCGACCCCTTCCTGCTCGGCCAGCGCTCGTTGGCCGTGGCGGTGAGTGACCTGGCCGCCATGGGCGCCCATCCCCTCGCGTTTACCCTTGCCCTTACCACACCGACGGTCGATGCCGATTGGCTGCAACGCTATGCCCAAGGGTTGAATGCCATGGCGCAACGTTGCGGCGTGGGGTTAGTGGGCGGCGATACCACGCGTGGCCCCCTGAGCCTGACCTTGACCGTGTTGGGTCGTGTGCCGGCCGGGCAAGCCTTGACCCGCAGCGGCGCGCGACCGGGCGACCTGCTGTGTGTCGGCGGCGAACTGGGCAACGCCGCCGGCGCCTTGCCGCTGGTATTGGGCCAGCGCAGCGCCGATGCGGCGATCGCCGATCCGTTACTGGCTCATTACTGGTCGCCGCAACCGCAGTTGGCCCTGGGGCTGGCGCTGCGCGGCAAGGCCACGTCGGCGATGGATATTTCCGATGGGCTCCTGGCCGATTGCGGGCATATCGCCACGGCATCACAGGTCAGCCTGTTGATTGAGCGCCAGCGTTTGCCGTTGTCCACGGCGCTGCTGGCGTTCGTCGGTGATGACGAAGCGCGAGTAGCGGCCCTGAGCGGGGGGGACGACTACGTGCTGGCGTTCACCCTGCCGCCCGCCGAGCTGGCACCACTGCTGGCCGATGGGTTGCCGATCCATGTGATCGGCCGGGTCGAGCCGGGGCAGGGCGTAACGTTGCTCGACGCACACGGGCAGGACATCACCCCAGCCATTCGTGGCTATCAACACTTTCGCGAGGCGCCGTAACCGGGCGACCTGCGCTACCCTATAGCCTCATACGGATGCAATACCTGTAGGAGGTCATCATTATGGATGTGCGCCGCTGGCTGAGGATTCTGCTGTGCTGCGTCGCCCCCTTGGCGCAGGCACAGGAGGCCGCGGTGGCTCCCGGTAAAGTGTCGCTGGCCAGTGAGGCCTGGGATGACTACACCAATGCCGATGGCAGCGGCCTGGCCTGGGACTTATTGCGACAGGTATTTGAGCCCGCCGGGTTCAAGCTGCAAACCCGCTCTGTGCCCTACACCCGCTCGGTTGGCCTGGCCCAGCGCGGCGAGGTGGATGGCTGGGTCGGTTCCTATCCGGGCGAAGTCAAAGGCGTGGTGTACCCGCATTGGCGCTACGATTCCGACCACATTTATGCGCTGGGGCTGGCGACCACGCCCACGCCGACCCTGACCACGCTGGCCAACTACCGCCTGGCGTGGGTGCGCGGTTACAAGTTCGAGGCGTACTTGCCGAATGTACAGCGCTTCAACCAGATCGAACGCCGCGATGGCATCCTGCCGATGCTCCAGCACGGCAGAGCGGACTTTTATATCGACTCCCTCACCGAGTCCAAATTCGTACTCAGCCAGGCGAAAGACCCCACACAGTTTAAGCTCACCCCTGTCGTTGAGTTGCCGCTCTACGTCGGGTTTACCGACAGCGAGCGAGGGCGGGTGTTGGCGGGCGTGTTCGACCAGCGTATGGACGCGTTAGTAAAAAGCGGCGAGCTGAGACCGATTTTCGAGCGCTGGCACCAGGCCTATCCCTTCTAACCTGCATAGAACCAGGACGAAGGCCAATCGAACCGATTGATCTTTATCAGCGATAATTCAGCTTAAGCGTCTGTAGGAACCTGCTGTTACAATGGCCGCCTTTGTAAAAACTGAAATCAGGAGCACACGGTGCCCGTCGTTTTCGTCGCTGCTTCCAAGCTGCCTACCCCTTTTGCCACGTTCACCATGAACGGCTTTCTCGAAGAAGCCACCGGGCGCGAGCACGTTGTGCTTAGCCTGGGCGATATCGCTGATGGCGCGCCGGTGCTGGGCCGGGTGCACTCCGAATGCCTGACCGGCGATGCGCTGTTCAGCCAGCGTTGCGACTGCGGTTCGCAACTGGAAGCAGCCATGCGGGCCATCGCCCGTGAAGGCCGGGGCGTGCTGTTGTACTTGCGCCAGGAAGGCCGTGGCATTGGCCTGATGAACAAGATCCGCGCCTATGAGCTGCAAGATGGCGGTGCCGATACCGTCGAGGCCAACGAGCGCCTGGGCTTTGCCGCCGACCAGCGTGACTACGCGATCTGCCTGCCGATGCTGGAGCACCTGGGCGTCAACTCCCTGCGCCTGATGACCAACAACCCGCGCAAGGTCAAAGCCTTGACCGAGATGGGCATCACGGTTGCCGAGCGCGTGCCGCTGCACACCGGACACAATCCGCACAACAAACTCTACCTGGCCACCAAGGCCAGCAAGCTCGACCACATGATGGGTAACGAGCACCAGGGCGAGGTCGACCGCGCGTGACCCGTGGCCAGGTGAAACGGCGGCTATCCTTCAATTGGTGGCAGTACCTGGCCCTGGCGTTGCTCCCATTGTTTGTGATCAACCTGGTGTTTGGCCAAGCCGAGTCCCTGCTACCCGTGCTGGCCATGCCCTTCTTTATCGCCGGCGTGGCCTCGATGTTCCTCAGCCTGCGTTATTTCAACGGCTATAAACATGCGTTGATCGCCACCTCCAAAGCCCTCGATACTCCCGAAGAACCCGCTGCCTGGATCACCCTGGCGGCCCGTCGGCGCACGGCGTTGCTGATCGCTGCTGTGCCGGCCTGGATCGGTGCGTTATCGGTGTTCGTCGGCCTGGAAGCGGTGCCGCTGTTCCTGCTGGCGCTGTCGACCGTGGTGCTGTTCTACCTCTATCGCATTCCCCGTCAACTGGGATGAGGTGTCACTGGCTGGCGGTGGTGCTGCTGGCATTCAGTGCCCAGGCGCTGGCGATCGAACGGGTCGTGAGCCTGGCGCCGTCGCTTTCTGAAATCGTGGTCGAACTGGGCGCCGCCGATCTGTTGGTGGGCGTGCTGGACGGCGGCGAGCGCCCGGCGGCGTTGGCGCAAGTGCCGTCGGTGGGGCATTACGGCCAGTTGGACATGGAGCGCCTGCTCAGCCTCAAGCCCGACCTGATCCTGCTCTGGCCCGGCAGTGTCGGCCCCGCCCAGCGTGAGCAGTTGCAGCGCCTGAATATCCCGGTGTACGTCGCCGAACCCCATAGCCTTGAACAACTCACCACTCAGGTCCAGGCCATCGCCGAGCAATTGGATCGCCCTGAGGCCGGACGGCAACTGGCCGCGCAATTGCGCCAACGCCTGGCCGAACTGCGCCAGCGCTATCAGCGTGCCGAGCCGCTGCGGGTGTTTTACCAAGTCTGGAATCAGCCGCTGTACACCGTGGGCGGTGGGCAGATCATCAGCGATGCGCTGACGGTGTGCGGTGCGCGCAATGTGTTCGATGACCTCAAGCTGCCCGCGCCGCAGGTCAATATCGAGTCGGTGCTGCAGCGTAATCCCGAGATGATCCTGGTGGGTGATCAGGCTCAGCAGGAGGCCTGGAAGGTTTGGCCGACGATGGCGGCGCGGGTGCGGTTAGTGCCGGACAAAGGCCTGGAGAGGCCCAGTGGGCAGATGTTGGAGGCGGTGGGGCGGTTGTGTCATGTGATTGCGCCGAACCTGTGATACCGCCACCGCAGGCACCTCAGATCTCAGGCGTCCACGTCACCCCAAACATCCACACCCGACCCTCTTCGCGATAATCCTGATTGTTTAAAAAGCCCGGGTCGTTATAGCTGTAACGCGCCCGCGCATAGGACCTGTCCAGCAGGTTATCGACCTTCAACGACAGCGCCACTTGCCGATTCAACGCCCAACTGCTGCGCAACCCAAGCAAGGCATAGCCGCCCAGGCGGTGGGTGTTGTCTTCATCGTCATAGCTGCTGCTGATGGCCTGCCAGCTGGCGCCCAGCCCCAGCGTGTCGAATTGCCGATCCAGATCCAGGTTCAACGTCCGCCGCGCCCGGCGGGCCAACGTGTGGCCGCTGTCGCGGTCGCGTGGGTCGATGAGCGACAACCCAAGGTTGCCTTGCCAGCCAAACAGCTCCTGCTTGAGTGCGGCCTCAAAGCCGTTGATACGCGCCGACGCCACGTTCTGCGGCTTGCCGGAGCGGTCGAGGATGATCGCATCGCTCAAGTCGGTGCGGTACAGCGAGGCTTCAAGGCGCGTGCTGTCGCTCAGTTGACTGCGCCATTGCAACTCGTAGCTCTTGGAGGTTTCGGGCTGCAGGTCGGGGTTGCTGTACTGCGTGTCGGGGTAGTACAGGTCGTTGAAGGTGGGCGCGCGGAAGCCTTCGCTGTAGGTCAGCAGCAGGTCGTTGTCCGGGTTGACCGGCACTGTCACGGTGCCGCTCCAGCTGTTCTGCCCGCCGAACTGCTGGTTTTGGTCGCGCCGTAGCCCCAGCTCGGTGGAAAACCACTCGCCATGGAAGCGATGCTGTACGAAGGCGGCGCGGTTCCAGCGGCTGTTTTCGGTGAAGGTGGTGGAGCCGTGGAAGCGATCTTCGTACCAGTCGCCGCCAAGTATCAGGCTGTTCTGGTCATTCAGCGTCAGGTCGTTCTGCCAGTTGACCGAATCGCGGTAGGTGTTGAACACGCTGAAGTCATCGCTGAGGGTGTCGCGCTTGGTATCGCGGTTCTCGCTATGGCCCAGCTCCAGGCGCGATTGCCAGTGCTCGTTGAGCGTGGCATCGACATAGCCGCTGGCACTGCTCACGGCGTAGTCGGTGTAGGGCTTTTGCCCAACTGTTTGCCCGGTGGCGAGGTCGTAGCGGCCGAAGCTGTTGTCGTATTCCGATTTGCCACGGTTATCCAACAGGTTGAAACCCGCCTCCAGCGCATCGCTGAAGGAATGGCTGAGGTTCAGGCTGAGGGACTGGTTGCGGTAGGCATCATGGTCGCCATCGCTGGGGAATGAGGTGTGCGTCGAGTTGATCCCGGCGGTGTCATCCAGGCTCGCCCCCAGGTTGAAACGCGTTTGTTCGTCGCCGCCGGAGAGGCCGAGGCTGCGCTCCCAGGTCTGATGGCTGCCAAACCCGAGTTTCAAGCGCGGCTGCACGCCTGGCTCGGCGTTGCGCCGGGTAAACACCTGGATCACCCCGCCAATCGCATCGCTGCCATAGATCACCGAGCGTGAGCCGCGCAGCACTTCCACCCGTTCGATCTGGTCGACATTGAGGTATTGCAGGCCGCTGTCGCCGGAGGTGGTATTGGCGATGCGCTGACCGTCCACCAGCACCAGGCTTTGAGCGGATTTGGTGCCACGCATATAAATCCCCGGCAGGCTGCCACGGCCACCGCTGGGCGCGACTTGTACACCGGGCACGCGGCTGAGGAGGTCGGTGAGGCGGGTAGGCTGCAAGCGGTCGATGTCGTCGCGGGTGAACACCGTGTTGGCGGCGCTGCTGTCGTTGCGGGCCTGCACCTGGCGGTTGGCGCTGATGACGACGTTGGGGAGTTTCAGCGCGTCGTCGCGGGTGTCGGCCAGCAGGTCCGGGGCGCAGAGAAGCAGCAAGGGCAGGGCAAGGCGAAGGCGATTCATCGGCTGTCCGTAGCTTCAAACGTGATACATAACCCATGTGGGAGAGGGCAAGCCCCTCCCACCTGTTGAGCCGGTTTCTACAGCGCCAGCAGTGTCATGCGTTCGCGTACTGAGGCTTCAATGCCCGCTTCATCCAAGCCACACTCCGCCAGCATCTGCGCCGGCTTGGCGTGTTCGACATACACATCCGGCAAGCCCAGGTGCAGCACGGACTTGAGGATGTTCTCCCGCGCCAGGAACTCGCTGACCGCCGCACCCGCGCCGGCCATGATTGCGTTTTCTTCGACGGTCACCAGCAGTTCATGGCTGCCGGCGATCTCGCGCACCAAGGCCTCATCCAGGGGTTTGACGAAGCGCATGTCGACCACGGTGGCGTCGATCTTCTCGGCCACCTTCAGTGCTTCGGCCAATTGCACGCCGAACACCAGGAACGCGGTCTTGCTGCCTTGGCGACGCACGATGCCCTTGCCGATCTCGATAGGCTCCAGGTCCTTCTCGATCACGGCATTCGGGCCATTGCCACGCGGGTAGCGCACGGCGGCGGGGCCGTTGTACAAGTGGCCGGTGCTGAGCATCTTGCGCAGTTCGTTCTCGTCGCTCGGCGTCATCACCAGCATGCCGGGGATGCAGCGCAGGTAGGACAGGTCGAAGCTGCCAGCGTGAGTCGGGCCGTCTTCGCCCACCAGGCCGGCGCGGTCGATGGCGAACAGTACGTCGAGGTTCTGCACCGCGACGTCATGCACCAACTGGTCGTAACCGCGTTGCAGGAACGTCGAGTAGATCGCCACCACCGGCTTGGCGCCTTCACAGGCCATGCCGGCGGCAAAGGTCACCGCGTGCTGCTCGGCAATCGCGACGTCGAAGTAGCGCAGCGGGAAACGCTCGCTGAACGCCACCAGGTCGGAGCCTTCCTTCATCGCCGGGGTAATGCCTACCAGGCGTGGGTCGGCAGCGGCCATGTCACACAGCCATTCGCCGAACACACCGGAATACTTCGGCCCGCTGGCCTTTTTCGGCGCAGCGGCGGGAGCGTTCAGTGGGTCGAGCTTGGTGATTGCGTGGTAACCAATCGGATCGACCTCCGCCGGGGCGAAGCCTTTGCCTTTTTTGGTGACGATATGCAGGAATTGCGGGCCCTTGAGGTCACGCATGTTGCGCAGCGTGGCGATCAGGGTGGGCAAGTCATGGCCGTCGATCGGGCCGATGTAGTTCCAACCCAACTCTTCGAACAGGGTGCCCGGGACCAGCATGCCCTTGGCATATTCTTCGGTGCGCCGGGCAATTTCCCATGCGCCTGGCAGACGCGAGAGCACCTTCTTACTGCCTTCACGCATGCTTGCATACGTGCGGCTGGAGAGGATTTTTGCCAGGTAATTGGACAGGCCGCCGACATTGCGCGAGATCGACATGTCGTTGTCGTTGAGGATCACCAGCATGTTGGCGTCCACTTCCGGCGCATGGTTCAGCGCTTCGAAGGCCATGCCGGCGGTCAGCGCGCCGTCACCAATCACGGCAATCGCCTTGCGATCGCTGCCCTGCAGGCGGGCGGCAATCGCCATGCCCAGCGCTGCACTGATGGAGGTGCTGGAGTGGCCGACGCCAAAGGTGTCGTATTCGCTCTCGGCGCGGCGCGGGAAGGCGGCAATGCCGTCCTTCTGGCGCAGGGTGCCCATTTGCTCGCGGCGGCCCGTGAGGATTTTGTGCGGATACGCCTGATGGCCCACGTCCCACACCAGCCGGTCATCCGGGGTGTCGAACACGTAATGCAGGGCGATGGTCAGCTCGATGACGCCCAGGCCGGCACCAAAATGCCCACCGGTCTGGCCGACCGTGTAGAGCAATTCCAGGCGCAACTCATCGGCCAGGGTTTCCAGCTCGGCTTCACCCAGTCGACGCAGGCCGACCGGCGTGACAGCACGGTCAAGCAGGGGCGTGGACGGGCGCTTGCGGGGAATCTCTTGAAACGTCGTGGGCATCAGGCGAATCGTTATAGGTATAGAAGAGGCGGCAGTTTACCTCAAGCATCGCAAACTGCCCACGCAGAGCGCCGAACTTGGCCGATATGCGGCCGTAAAGGCCGCGCGTGTCAGTGGCGGCGTTCGACGATATACCGCGCCAGGTCACGCAGTGGCTCGGCCGCCGCGTCGAATGGTCGCAGGGCGTCCAGGGCCTGGTCACGCAGCTCCAAGGCATAGGCTTTGGCCGCAGCAAGCCCGAGCAGCGCAGGGTAAGTCGGTTTGTCCCGTGCGATATCGGCGCCCTGGCGTTTGCCCAGGGTTGCGGTGTCACTTTCTACGTCAAGAATGTCGTCCTGCACCTGGAACGCCAGGCCGATGGCCAGCGCGTAGGTCTTCAGCGCCGCCAATTGAGGCGCTTCAGCACGCCCGCTGGCCAGCGCGCCCAAGTGCACGGCGGCTTCGATCAAGGCGCCGGTCTTGTGGCGGTGCATGTGTTCGAGGGCTTGCTGGTCCAGCTTGAGGCTGACCGAACCCATGTCGATCGCCTGCCCGCCCACCATGCCTGCCGGGCCCGCAGCGTGTGCGAGTGCGGTCACCATGCGCAGGCGGAGCTCGGCATTGACGCTGCTCAGCGCCGGGTCCAGCAACGCGCTGAACGCCAGGCTCTGCAAACCGTCACCGGCCAGGATCGCATACGCTTCATCGAAGGCTTTGTGGGTGGTGGGCTGGCCGCGCCGCAAATCGTCGTCGTCCATCGCCGGCAAATCGTCATGCACCAGGGAGTAGGCGTGAATCAGCTCGACCGCGCAGGCCGCGCCGTTCGCCTGTTCGGCCGGCGCACCGAGTGCTTCACAGGCCGCATACGCCAGCAACGGGCGCACACGCTTGCCGCCATTCATCACGCTGTAGCGCATGGCCTCATAGAGGCGCTTCATTTCCGGGCTTGGCGCAACAAACAAGGGTTCCAATGCCGCATTGACCCGGGCTTGGCTACTGGCCTGATACGCGTCGATCATTCGGGCTGTTCCGCATCGAAAGGTTCTTCGGCCAACTCCCCGTCACGTTCCAGCAGTACTTGCACCTTCTGCTCCGCCTGCGCGAGCGCGCTCTGGCAGTCACGGGTCAGGCCGATGCCTTGCTCAAACGCGGTCAACGAGTCTTCCAGCGACAACTCACCGTTCTCCAGACGCTCGACCAGGGTTTGCAGGTCGGCGAGGGATTGTTCGAAATCGAGTGCAACTTTTTTGCGGGCCATGGCGGCTATTCCGGTAGACGGTAAACCGGCGCGACACTAGCAGACATGGGGATTCTGGGCAAATGAGTGGGGGTGTCACCTGTTCGCTGTATTGACTTGATACCGCGTGCTGCGGCCGCCTCCGGGGAGTCGGACCAGGCAGTTCTTTTCCAGCAAATCAGCCAGATGCCGCGTCGCCGTGGCCTTGGACACCTTTGCCACTGCTTGGTACTGCGCCGCGCTGACACCGTGCTCAAAACCCTTTTCACCGCCATCGAGCAGGCGGTTGAGCACCTTGATCTGTTCGGCAGACAACGCGAGGTCGCGGTGCTGCTGCCAGAACCGGCTTTTGTCCAATACCCGGTCAATCCGCACCATGGCTTGCTGCAGGCTGCGCAGCAGGGTCTTGAGGAACCATTCCAGCCAGTCGGTAATATCCAGCGTGGCTTTTTGGCTGGACTCCAACGCTTTGTAATAGCCTGCGCGGTCCTCAAGAATGCGGGCCGACATGGCGTAAAAGCGGATGGCCTGGTGTTCGCCCTGGGCCAACGCCAAGTCGGTGATGGTGCGTGTCAGTCGACCATTACCGTCATCGAAAGGGTGTAGCGTGACAAACCAGAAATGCGCCACGCCGGCGCGGACCAGCGGGTCCAGTTCCGGTTGATTCCGGCTGGTTTCGAACCACTCGAGGAAGTCTTCCAGCGCTTGCTCCAGGCCTTTGCGCGGCGGTGCCTCGAACTGCACCATGGGCCGATCAAGCCGCCCCGACACCACCTGCATCGGCTCATCGCCACGCAATGCTCCAACATTCAGTGCACGTGCGGCATAACCCGCTTCCGGTGCTGGAAACAGCCAATGATGCCAATTCAAAAGACGGGCGAGGGTAAAGGGCTGGGCGTATTGCTCGGTGGCGTCCATCATAAGATCGGCCAAGCCTTCACTGCGACGGCTGACGCTGGCGTCCTTCAACGGCTCCAGGCCCAGGCGCCGTGCCAGTGATGAGCGCACCGAGCCCACATTCAACTGTTCCCCCTCGATGGCCGAAGAGGTCAGGATGTTTTGCAGCAACGCATCCAGCTTGTTGTGCGCGTTAACCGCCTGGCTGACGGTGCCGAGCATGCCCAGCAGCTTGCCTTGCGCTTGCCCGCACTCACGTAGCAAGGCCGCCAAGCGTCCTGGTTGTCAATGGAAGTGCGGCCAGTCGGGGTGTTGCCAGATCCAGAACGGGTGGTCCATGGGAGGTACCTGGTTGCGTGAGCCGAATAAAAACGTTATTCGGCTCATGTAATGAGCCGATTGTGCCTCCTATTCGGCTCATCTTCCACTCAGGCAGATGTTGTGGCCGGTTGAGCGCAGCGGCCTTCTGCATCCTTTAGCTGGGCTTCGAACGCAAGCAATCCTGCCTGCGTCTTTTGCAGTGCTGCAATCTGAGTGGCCAATTCGTGTTTCTTCTCGGCGATTGCCTGATCCGCCCGCTCCCAGGGCAATACATCGCCTACGTGGCCTGCAAGAATCTCCTGCAACTCCTTGAGCTTGAACCCCAATTGCTGCGCGCACTTGATAAACATCAGCAGCTCAACGCTTTGCTCCGAATACACCCGGTATTGACCCTGGCGCTGCGGCGGCGGCAACAGGCCGATCGCCTCATAGTGACGAATCGCCTTGATGGTGGTGCCCGCCAACTGCGCGGCTTTGCCGATGTACATGAAAACTCCCTTTTTCAAATAGTCCGCCGGCCTGCTTCAGCCACTTCGCCCGATGCGCCGGTGTAGACCCCAGTATCGGCCCGAACATCAAGGTCTTGATTGGCTTGATGCCGCAAAACGCCAGCGTAGTCGCACGCATCTGGTGAATGCCCGGCATGCGATAGACCCAGCGGTAATACCACGGGGGCGTGTCCAGGGTCACTAACAAGTGCGCGGTGCGTCCTTGCAGCAGTTTGTCAGGGAATGCCTTGCCCGCTCGGTATTTGAAGGCAAAACCGGGCAGGAAGATGCGGTCGAGGAAACCCTTCATCAACGCCGGGATACCGCCCCACCAGATCGGAAAAACAAATACCAGATGAGTCGCCCAGAGGATGTCGGACTGGGCGCTGAGCAAATCGGGCTCCAAGGCTTGAATGTCGCTGTAGCCGTTTTGAAGCACCGGGTCGAAAACGAGTTCACCCAGGCGTAGCACACGTACCTCATGGCCGGCGTTTTTCGCCGATTGGGTGTAGGTGTCTGCGAGGGCCGAACAGAAACTGGTGCTAGAGGGGTGGCCGAGGATGAGCAGGGTGCGATGAGCCACGGAGAGTGTCCTGGAAAAAAAGAGGCTCAGGGTAGGGGCTGCCGTATAGGGGAGAGTCAAGATTTGACGCCGAGAGGGGACGATTTTTAATCGCCAGTAGGACGATTCCGAGTCCTTCGCAAGCGCCTTCCTGATGCGGGCTCCAGCGCTTGTGAGAGCAAAATCCCCTGGCTAGGCTTCCTCCCGTTGCTAATACGAGAGTGAGCCAGGCATGAAAGAGCGATCGATTGGCGTGACCACGGCCCCCGAGGGTTACCACGATTGGCTGGTCGATCTCAAAAGTCGCATTCATACCGCTCAGCAGCGCGCTACGCTGGCGGTAAACCGCGAGTTGGTGCTGCTTTACTGGCAGATCGGCAACGATATCCTGACCCGCCAGGCGAAGCAGGGCTGGGGCGCCAAGGTCATTGAGCGCCTTGCGCAGGATCTGCGGGCCGACTTCCCGGAGATGAGGGGGTTTTCACCGCGTAATCTCAAGTACATGCGCGCTTTTGCGGAGGCTTGGCCAGATGTGGAGTTTGTGCAACAAGCTGCTGCACAATTGCCCTGGGGGCATAATTTAGTCCTGCTGGACAAACTCCCCGGTCCCGAAACCCGCCGCTGGTATACCTCCCAGGCAATCAAGCACAACTGGTCGCGCAATGTGCTGGTCATCCAGATTGAGGCCCGCCTGCTGGAGCGCAGCGGCAATGGCGTGAGCAATTTTTAGAGCCATCTGCCCAAGCCTCAATCCGATCTGGCGCGCGAGTCCCTCAAAGATCCTTATCGCTTTGATTTTCTCAGCCTGACTGCGGATGCGCATGAGCGTGATATCGAGAGCGCCTTGATCAAGCACGTCACCGATTTTCTGTTGGAGCTGGGTGCGGGCTTTGCCTTTGTGTCGTTGCCGGCAGAACTGCAAACCAGCCTGCCTACTATTGAACAGATCGAGCGTGAGTTGGCCGGTGACGGTGCTCCCGTCCAAGAGAAAGAGTCACCCACCCAGGCTGGGAACGAATAATCGCTCAGTGCTTCTAAGCAACGGCTTCATTCACACCGTTTACCGCCGGAGCGCCCAAAAAACACAACCAACCCTCGAAGGCTGCCTGACTGAGGCACGGAAATAAGGTTCTCTTCATTTACCTTGCTGCGCCGTGCTTCGCCGAGCATCATTCTTTTCCCTGGACCCGACCGCGACGTATGCAGATGCCTCATCTTCCTGCCCCGCTCCCCGCCAACGAGCAGGAGCGCCTCTGGTCCCTGGAATCTCTGGGCATCCTAGACAGCGCGCCTGAACCTGGTTTTGATGACATTGTGTTGCTGGCAACCAACCTGTGCGACGTACCGATTGCGTTGGTATCGCTGGTGGACAAGGAGCGCCAGTGGTTCAAGGCTTGTATCGGCCTCGACGTTCGTGAGACGCACCGCGACCTGGCGTTTTGCGCGCACGCCATCCTGTCTCCCGATGAGGTGCTGGTGGTCGAGGACGCCGCCCTGGACGCGCGTTTCGAACACAGCGCGCTGGTGTTGGGGCCGCCGTATATCCGCTTTTACGCGGGCGCACCGATTCGCGATGATCGTGGTTTTGCACTGGGCACGGTCTGTGTCATCGATACCCGGGCCCGCACGCTGACGGTCGCGCAACACAATGCCTTGTTGGCGCTGGCCCGGCAAACCGCCTCGTTGCTGCAACTGCGTCTGCTCAGTGAACAGCGGGAATTGCGTGCCCGGCACCTCGAACACGAACTTGCTCAAGCGCAGGCGCTGGGGCGCCAGGCCGAACAGTTCATGCACCATGCCAAGCGGGTTTCGTCGCTTGGCATGGTGGCGGCCAGCATCGCCCACGACTTCAACAACCTCCTGCAAGCGTTGAGTGCCAGCTTGCAGATGGTGCGATTGCGCGCGCGCCGCCCGGACGACGTCGAGCGCTTCAGCGATGCCGGCCTGCAAGCGGTGGATCAAGGCCGTTTGCTGGTCAATCACCTGCTGACCAGCGTGCGTCACGACAGCCCCAACTTGATGTGCATCGACGTCAATGAGCGCCTTGAAAGCATGCGTGATGTGTTGCTGCGGACGGTCTCGGACGGGGTCGAACTCTCCCTCGACCTGGCGGCTGCCGGCACCGGTGTGTTGTGCGAAGAGGCACAGTTGAGCGCTGCGGTGATCAACCTGCTGGCCAACGCGCGCGATGCCCTGGGCGGCAATGGCCGCGTGCACATCCGCTCACGGCTGGTCAGCGTCGAGCAGGACGAAGCGCTGGCTGCGGGTAATTACCTGCTGCTCAGCATCACCGACAACGGCCCCGGTATGCACGAGGAACTGGCTGCCCAGGTCTTCGAGCCGTTCTTCACCACCAAATGCGCGGGCAAAGGCACCGGCCTTGGGTTGTCCCAGGTATTGGAGTTCGCCCAACGCGCGGGAGGCACGGTCAAAGTGCAAACCGCCCCAGGCGCCGGCACCACGATGAACCTCTATCTGCGGGCCCTTGGCCGTATCGACGCCAACCTGCCCGTCGGCTGAAACGCCGAAAGCCTGCTTTTAAGGGCAGGCTTTGGTACGCAGCGGTTTGCTTAGCCCTTGCGAGCCGTCAACGCCGAATAGCCATTCATCAAGTTGCGATAGTTGGGAATACGTTGCGACAACAGATTCCCCAGGCCTTCGATATCGTTGCGCCAGTCGCCCTGCAACTCACACGCTACCGAAAACCAGTTCATCAACTGCGCACCGGCTTGCGTCATCCGGCTCCACGCCGCCTGCTGCACCGTGGTGTTGAAGGTGCCCGACGCGTCGGTCACCACAAACACCTCAAACCCCTCAAACCCCTCAAACCCCTCCGCCAGCGCCGACAATGTCGGGAACGCTACGCACACATCCGTGACCACACCGGCAATGATGATCTGCTTGCGGCCGGTGGCCTTGATCGCCTTGACGAAGTCTTCGTTGTCCCACGCATTGATCTGACCAGGGCGCGCGATGTACGGCGCATCCGGGAACATCTCTTTCAGCTCCGGTACCAGCGGGCCGTTGGGGCCTTGCTCGAAGCTGGTAGTGAGGATCGTCGGCAGGTTGAAGAACTTGGCCAGGTCGGCCAGGGCGAGCACGTTGTTCTTGAACTCGTTGGGCGAGAAGTCCTGGACCAGGGAGATCAGGCCGGTTTGGTGGTCGACCAGCAGAACGATGGCGTCGTCTTTGTTCAAGCGGTTGTAGGTTGCAGTGCTCATGGTTGAATCCTTTTTGTTTAAGTAGGGAAGGGCGTTGCGTTCAACATGGGCATAGATTAATGGGTGGGTGGCGAGGGATAAATCGGGTGAAATAGGTAATACAGTCAACTCATAGGAGACAATGCTTGCATGGCCAGCAGTACCGATCCCTTTCATTTGCAGGACGTTTCCTAGAGAATCCCAGCCGCTTGCGCCAGCAAAATCCCGCGACTAGGCTGCGGTTTGTCACTGCCTATTCAGTGATCGGGTTTAGTCGCCCGGACTTCGCTAGGCGCACGCGCCATCTAAAAGACAGGTGTTTTCTTACCTGCACTTTATGGTGGCTGTGCGCAGGGCACCTTCGGGTGCGCCGGTGCCTAGCGGCCGGTCGACTAACCTGCGTACAGCCGCCACCTCTGCTCGTTTAGTCGCGAAAGGACGGTGGTAATCACCTACCGCTAGAGGTTTTGTTATGGATAAGTTTTTTTCAGATTCGCCGTCATCGGCAGCGACCAACCCATTTACCGTCAATGAAGAGCTGAGCTTCGAGGATGCCTGGGTGCGTGTAGCGGAGTTGCTGCAGTGTGCGGTGGCTACGTCGCAGGTGCTTGGGCAACCGCTGGCTGCGCCGCAGAGGGCTGTGATGCATTTGGTGGAGATGGCGAAGATGGTGGCGGATCGGGCTGTGGAGTGTATGCAGCCTAAGTAAGACAACTTCGCCTGTTCAGCCTTCAACGTTCAGGCGATTCGATCTTTAAGTGCAGCTCAGGCGTATAGCCTGAAGTCGTTGCTGTCGCGAATCAGTAGCTGCATCAGCTTGGGATGAATGAAGAGCTTTTCCTTGCCGATCTGAACCTCTTCTAAAACGCCAATAAAGACCAATTCTTTGAGGTAGCGAGAGGCGGCCTGGCGTTGAGCGATCTGCTTGTCGACGACGTTGCTGATGCGGCAGTAGGGCTGTTCAAAAATCACATCCACTAATTCGCGGGAATAGGTTTTTGGCAGGCGCTCACGCACAAACTGGCCGGTGTGCTCGGATAGGCTGCGAATGGCCGCAATTTTGGCGGTGGTCCATCGAGCGGTTTCTTCCACGGCGGTGAGCATGTACAGCAGCCAGGGCTCCCAGGCTTGTTCGCGAGTGACATCAAGTAGTAGTCGGTAGTAATCGGCTCTATGCGCAATGATGAAATGACTCAGGTGGATAGTGGTCGCTCAGCCAACGATTGGTAACCGTTATGCAGAGTTTTGCGGTAACGCAACGCCTCTTTGGTCGCCGGGTCTGCGTGGTTGGCGCCATCCTGAGCGTGCTGGAAGAGCAAGTCGTCAGTGTAAGCACTCGTGTGGAACGTGTCGTTTTTTTTGGATTTTTGCGACATGTTTCGTGCTTGTGTCGCTGTCAACGACATGTTGAGGATCTACCAGCTTGCAGCGCTCTCATAGGTGTCGGAAAAGTAAGCGCCTTTTAATCGATGCTGCTGACCAACTGGATGATGAGGGCTGGGATCTGACGTGGCATGGTTATCAGGGCCTATCACCAGAAATCTACAACGCGATGGGTGACTACTTTTGGGATGAGTCGGCTTTTGCTGTTGATTATCGGGCGGGTGTACGGTGTTGGCCCAGCGCTTGGATTTGAAAGATTAACCCTCCTACCGAACGACTGGTGATACCCGATAGCCAATGCGCGACCGATCTTTAGCCCATCCATTGCTTCACGATGTTGGGGGCGGAAGCCGTGCGTTGCTCTGTTTCCCTCGACGCGCAGGGTATGGAGCAAACTGTGAATACTCTGATCCAGTTGGATCTCGCGACTGAGCTTGCGCAGTAGATCAGTCTGAGTAGTGTGGGCGTCAAATTCGATACCGGCGTGGCTAGCCAGGTCTTGGACCAAGGTTTCGCCGAGATACGAAATTCTTCAGGCATTAAAAAGCCGGCTTGTGGCCGGCTTCTCGGGGACTGCTTCAGCTTGTTTTTGACAAGCCTCACCAGCCTTCAAATCGCTCAGCCCACATCGCGTCTGGCTGAATAGTAGGGGCATCCGCGGGAACTCCTCCGCTTCGCCGAGCAGGGTGGATAGCGTCAATCCACCCCCTGCCAAATGTGCGGCGCATAATACCCACATTCATTTCAAATGCCCACCTCCGGATCCGATTTAGAGCCTTCCCAGCCGATTAAATGCTCATCCAGCGGCACGGGCGGGCGACGGTTGTTCAGTGTGGACCACCAGAATACCCAGCCCAGGATCTCGACGTTCTGCTCAAAACGTTGCTCATGAGTCAGGTACTCGTCGGGATGCTCGCCAGCATTGTGGCTGCGCATGCGCAAGCCGCCACCGGGTCGGTTGTAGAGGTATTTGATGCGCAGCATGCCGTCGTGTTCTACGGCGTAAATCTCGCCGTCGATGATTTGGGTGCGGCCTCGGTCGATGGCGAGGGTGGCGCCTTGTTGGATGATGTCGATCATGCTGTTGTCGACCATGTAGGCGCCCAGGGCGCGGTCGGGGTTTACGGTGAGGGTCTGGAGGGTGTGCAGGGAGACGCGGATGCGCTCAGTTGAGGTGAATGAAGGGTGGAGGTCGATCTCCACGTCGATTTTTTCCGGGAGACAGGCGGGGCCTGTGAGGTATTTGCCGCTTCCTTCGCGGGTGGTGGGCAGTCCTTTTCGGGTGTCCGGGCCTTCCAGCAGGAAGTTGGCCGGTGGGTGTTTGGGGCCTTCGCCGGTGCGCAGCCAACGGCTGGAGATGCACAGCAGTTCTGCGATCTCGTTGAGTCGACCCATGGGTACACCGCGCTTGAACCAGTTGTTCACGTGTTGAGGCGTGACACCACGGTTTTTGGCGAAGTCGGAGGCGGAAAGATGAACTTCCCGCAGTAGCGCTTTTAAACGATCACCTGATGTATTCATAAACGCAGAGTTTACTGGCCGGGAATACAGATCAAATAAACCATGCGTTGAGTTGCGGTTGTAGGTCTTTGCTTAGTTGTAGCTTGATACTTCGGATTTTGAATGAAGTTAAACAGTGTTTATAAAACATTGAACTTGTCGTTTAGCGTTTCCCACAAAAAAGCCCCGAATGATCGGGGCTTTTTCAATTGCCGAAGCAATGAGGAACCGGTATCAGCCTTTGTAGGCAGCAACCGACTTCAGGATCTCGGCGCGGGCGGCGTCTGCGTTGCCCCAACCGTCGATCTTCACCCATTTGCCTTTTTCGAGGTCTTTGTAGTTCTCGAAGAAGTGCTTGATCTGTTCCAGCAGCAGTGGCGGCAGGTCGGTGTATTCCTTCACGTCGACGTACAGCTGGGACAGCTTGTCGTGAGGAACCGCGATCACTTTGGCATCGCCGCCGCCGTCGTCGGTCATGTTCAGGATGCCCACTGGGCGTGCGCGGATAACCGAGCCTGGAGTAACCGGATAAGGGGTTACGACCAGCACGTCGAGGGGGTCACCGTCGTCAGCCAGGGTGTTAGGGATAAAACCGTAGTTGGCCGGGTAGAACATCGGGGTGGCCATGAAACGGTCAACGAACAGGCAGTCGCTGTCTTTGTCGATTTCGTATTTGATCGGCGCGTGGTTGGCCGGAATCTCGATGGCGACGTAGATGTCGTTCGGCAGGTCTT